>ODAK010000920.1_pt1 | contig 33194 bp, 28 predicted proteins | sample 1539591 | NCBI WGS metagenome assembly ODAK01 (sample SAMEA3539303, study PRJEB22396) | soil metagenome | biome: tundra; feature: field; material: soil | place: USA | collected 2010-05 | depth 0.15 m | reverse complement strand
CCAGCACCCTCGGGTCACCCGGACCTCAGGAGGGTGCGCGCTCCCCGAGTCACCAAGTCAAGCCTTTGGACGATTGTCTTTAATCCTTGCCCGCCGCTTTGTCCGCAGCCTTGTCGACTACGTCTTTGACCCGACCTTTTGCTCGGTCGATGCTGCCTTCCTTCTTGAGCTTGTCGTCATCGGTGAGGTCGCCCAGAGCCTCCTTGGCCCTGCCCTTGACTTCGTCCGTTTCGCCCATGGCGTCTCCTTAAATGGTTCGCACCGGAGGGCACTTGCCCTCGCACTGTCCCGCCCGTTCACGTACAGACACCAAGAGCACCCGCCGGGGACGGCGTGCTGGCCCCAGGCTGCTCGAGCTCATCCGCTGGCGGCTCCGAGGCCGTGCCTCGAAGCCGGACCAGGTTGACGATCTCAGTGTCGCCGCCGAACCCGTCGATCACGCGACTGACGCGGTTGATCTGGTCGAGTCAGCGAAGCTCGCCGCGGATGGTGGAGCCCAAGGTGGGAATCGAACCCACGACCTACGCATTACCAAGGCGTTGCTCCAAGAAAGGCCGATTTCGAATACAGATTGCCTGAGCGCGAGGCTTAGGCCGACGCATTTCAGGTTTTGACAGTGGGGTTGAAGTTGGGTTGCAGCATCGTTCGTCACGTCTTCCCGGTCCGCATGAGACCCAGTGTGCCGCCCACCGGGGATCAATAACCTCACTTGCCCCAAGCACAACGCTTGACTACGACATCCGCGTGGACCAGTCTTCGGGGGTCAGGCCAGACCCCAGCGAGAGGCGCCGTCCGCCAGCCGCGAGGGGTTCGGCGACGGCTTTGTCACCAGGGCGCGTTACGGAGGACGCCATTCCAGACTAGCGTTGACCGCACCATGACGAGCCTGTCAGGGCGAGTCGCAGATCTCCTCCCCCCGGTCGAGCGCCGCTTGGAGTTGACGCCGTCAGTGCGCCAGATCCTCGCGCTCGCCTCCTTCCAGCAGGAGGTTCTCCACCTGGGTAAAGATGTGGGCGCCATCGCCCGGAGCGCCGCGGAGCGGGCGCGGGCACTCACGTGGGCCGACGGAGCCGTGGTCGAGCTCCTCAAGAGCGACGGCGCCGTTCACCGGTCGGTGGTCGGGACCGGAGCCGCCGGCCGCCCTCGGCGCGCCGTCCCGGTGCCCGACGACCCATGGCACGCGCTGGTCGAGAGCGCCCCGCAGCTCTGCCGCGATACCGAGGATGACCCGCGCGTCGACCCCGAGGTGTGCCGCCGCCTCAAGACCCGTTCGGTGATCACCGTCCCTCTCAGCCGCCAGAACGTGCGCCTCGGTACCATCACCGTGACCTCCTCTCGACCCGACGCCTTCGACGACACCCAGACGGCTGTCCTCCAGCTCCTCGCCGGTCTGGTCACGTCGGCCGCGGTCGGGTCGCGGCTGATCACCGAGCTGCGCCACATCGGCCGGTCAGGGGAAGGCGAGCCCGCCGTCAGTGAGGCGGGGTTTCGCCGCCTGTTCTTCGAGAGCCCCCAACCGATGTGGGTGCTCGACGCGACGACCCTGCGCTTCCTCGCCGTCAACGATGCCGCCGTCGAGAAGTACGGGTACTCTGCCGAGGAGTTTGCCGGGCTCTCCATCGACATCCTCCGCCATGATCCGGTCCACCTTGCCGTCGACCTCGCCCGGGCGCGGACAAGTAGGGCGGCGTACAGCGCCCGCCACCGCCTGAGGGACGGGCGCCTGATTGAAGTCGAGGTCATCGCCGTTCCGCTGAGGTTCGGCGGCCGGCCCGGCCTCCTCACCCTCGTCAACGATGTGACCGCCCGCAACCGGCTGGATCGCCGGCTCCGCGAGGGCGCCCTTCGCGATCCCCTGACGGGCAGCGCCAACCGGCGGCTACTCCGCGAGCGCATGGCTCACGCGCTCAGCAGGATGCGCCGGCGCAGCGCAACGATCGCGCTCCTGGTCATCGGCCTCGATCACTTCAAGACCGTCAACGACAGCATGGGCTATCCGGCGGGCGACTCGCTGCTGCAGGCGGCTGCGGCACGGATGCAGGCAGTGTTCCGCCCCGGCGACACGGTCGCCCGGCTCGGTTCCGACGAGTTCGCGGTGCTCCTCGAGGACGCCGGACGCGGCGGGGACTCCCTCGAAGCTGCACAGCGCCTCGCCGAGGCATTCCAGTCCCCCCTCGACTTCGCGGGCGCAAGCCTGGTGATCAGCCTGAGCATTGGTGTCGCCATGGCGTCCAATGCGCGCACGGCTCCGGGTGAGCTGCTGCGCGACGCCGAGCAGGCCATGTACGCGGCCAAGGCTGCGGGTGGGGGCAGAGTGGAGGTCTTCGCGCCGAACATGCTCGCCCCCGCGGCGACCCACCTCGACATGGAACAGGATCTTCGCCACGCCGTCGAGCGCGGTGAGCTGCGCCTTCTCCTCCAGCCAGTGGTGTCCATCGAGGACAGCTCCATCGTCGGCTGCGAGGCCCTGGTGCGGTGGCAGCACCCGGTCCGGGGTCTCGTGCTGCCCGACACCTTCATCCCACTCGCCGAGGAGATCGGCGTCATCAGCGACATCGACGCCTGGGTGCTCCGCGCCGCGTGCCTCCAGGTGGCGGAGTGGCGAGCGTCGGGCCTGCCCGACCTCCACCTCGCGGTCAACGCCTCGGGGTGCGATCTGGGCAGGGGCGAGTTCGTCGACAGGGTGGCGGCGGTGCTTCTCGAGACCGGCCTTCCCCAGCATAGTCTCGAGATCGGGATCACCGAGGCCTCCACAGTGGCGCAGCCGGAGGCGGCCCGCTCCGCGCTGCGCCATCTGCGCAGCGCCGGCATCACCATCGCCATCGACGACTTCGGCACCGGGCACTCGAGTCTCAGCAAGCTGGCGACTTTCCCCATCGACCGGCTCAAGATCGATCGCTCGTTCCTCCACGACATCAAGCACGCGGAGGACGATGCGCCGCTCCTGGCGGCGATGATCGCCCTTGCCCACCGGCTCGGCCTGCAGGTCACCGCCGAGGGCATCGAGACCGAGGAGCAGTTGGCCTTCCTCCGCCGCACTGGGTGCGATTGGGGCCAGGGGTATCTCTTCGGCCCGCCCATCCCCCCGGAACGCTTCGAAGAGTTCCTTCGGCACCAGCAGGCGAGCGAAGCCAAGGTCTGAGCAGTCTCGGCCGGACGAGAGCAGGGGCCACGCCCTGGGAGGCAGAGTCCGGAACCGAGCGCGACGTCTACCCCCACCGGGGATGGCGCCGCAGCCCATAACCCGGGAGGTTGCCGGGCGACTGAATCTAGCTACGGTGCGGAACCGATTAGAGTGATCACCCTGCCGCACCCAACGGGGGCGCCGCCCGAGCGCATCCGCTTCCAACAGAGGCGGGGGTGCTGAAAGCAGAGGGGCCTGGGATGGCCCAGGCTGACCACGCCAGGGTCTCACCCGGGCGTCCGGCCGTCAGGCCAAATGCTGCTGCCAGAACTGCACCGGGACGGCCAGAAACCTTTTTATCCCAACCACTTCCTAACGCTAGAGGCGGACCGTGCTTTGCAGGCCATTTGTCGAGGCAGATGATGCTTCCCAATTCAGAAGGTACTATGCGCTCGCCTAATCAATGGAAAAGCCGCCTTCTAAGCGCGCAGGTCGCAGGTTCGAGTCCTGCAGGGGGTACTGGTCGGTCTCAACGCAGTCACAGCGGCCGCCTGGGTGGCGTGGCCACCCCTCGGGGATGGCCTCCGCCAGTAGAGATCACGTTACTTCCGTGGCCGAGCTCACCTCAAGGGGCGATCATGCGGCCATGCGAGACTTGGAGGGTGCCCGCGCATCTGCCAGTCGGGCGCGTCATTGGAGTCATATCGCCGGTGTCGGTCTCGCCGTCACCGCGCTGGCTCTCGAGATCGCCGCGATAGCGGTCACCGAGAGCGAGGGGTGTGTATACGGGTTCTCACCTCGAGAGCTGGTTGCCGTATTCGCAATCGGGCTGTCTTGTGTTGTCCTTCTCACCCTTATTGGCTCTCTTCTGGCGGCGGCGATCCCGAGGGGCGAACGCCGCGGAGAAACACGACGCTGGGATCCTGCAGGCGTTGGCATTGCCGTGGCAGGGCTTGTAGTGAACCTACCGCTGCTCTGGTACGCGGCGATCTATCTCCCCACCACACACCCCTGCCCTGGCTTCGGCTTCTAGACTCCTCTGAGCTGACACCTGCCGTCCCATGAGGCTACCCCTCCCAAGCCTCTGTTTTCCAGGGTTCGTGGGAGACGGGCGACGAGACGAGCAGCTTGGGCGCGATAGCGGCGTTCCCATCACACGCGTTACACCGCACTGGTTGCCCCCACAGCACGGTGGTCCGTCTTACCGCGCCAGGCCCACTTGAGGGCTCTAGCTCCTGACAGCCAGAACCGTCACGTTTCCAGTTGACCATCCGGCGCATGTTGAAACTGGAAGCCGCCCGACATCGGGCGGCTTCCAATTTCCAAGCATTTGTTAGGGCTGTCGAAGCCAGGGCTCGCCTGTTTGGAGACCGAGGCTCCGTTCGGAAGCGGCGGGGCTGACGCTCGTCACTGCAGGGTCCTGGCAGCCAATGACGACATTCTTCGTCCCTTGGTCTAAGACCGTGTTGCCCCGACTGGAGCACAGGACCAAATCGTCGGTTGTCTCGGGGTCGAGGTAGATCTGCGCGTAGCCCGCGGGTCCGACTGTGAAGCCGTTGACGTTGTTACCGATCACCCTGTCTTGGCTGCTGTTCCACAGACCGATGGCATCGGCTCCGTTTGATCCTGTGATGCTGTTACTCCAGATCGCGGTACCCGTGGTGTTGTAAGCGCCAATGCCTTCCATCTGAGTGTTTTGGAGCTCAATCGTGTTATTCCATGCTGACGCTTGAATCCACGGCTTTCCAGGACCGTCGATAAAGAACATGCCGTCCTGGCCCGATCCCGTCCCGACGAGGTGGTTGTCGTGGATAGAGTATTGAGACGGCCTGCTCGGCAAGAAGGGATGGAAGGAGGGATGGTACGGTACAACCCACATGGCTGCGTCAATCCCGGACGACGTGTTGTAGGAAATGTCGAAATCCGAATTCGCGGCGGATTCCAAGTCCATTCCGGTGTAGTCATTCTGGAACGAGTTTCCGGTGGAAGGGGAGCCACCAATGGTGAATTGGCTTGATGTCAGATCGCCCCCAGCGACACCGTCATCCATGGTGTTGAATGAACTGTTGCGGACTGTGAGCGAGCCACTCAGGATGTAATAATCGAAGGGAGTCGAGCTACGAGGAAGTTCACCGACGAAGATAGCTCCATTTATCAGGTTGAACCCAGAACTCGTCGAAGAACTGTCCGTCAAGCCTTCGACACTAACACGGTCAATCGCAGCATGGGTGGGCAAGTTGCCCATGAAACGTATGGCGTCAATGAGATCGGTGTTCTTGCTGCCCTCAAAATACCAACCGGTAGTTGCTTCGCCGGGAGGGGCAAGCTCCATGATGCTTAGGTCAGAGACCTGGATGTTGCCGTTGACGAAGATGATGAGGCTGGGCCATAGGCAGCTACTGGTCTTGGGCATGCACTCACCGTCGTAATAGACGTCTGGAAGATTCACGGGCAGCGGGTATATAGCTTGGATCGTCGTGTTGCTAGTACCCGTACCCTTGAAAGTCCCTTGGAAGTTGTATGCCACCAGTTGCTTGGTATGGTAGGTTCCCGCAGCCAGCTGCACGGTGCAGTTCTCACCGTACGCCACACACTTGCCCAGTGCTGTTTGAATGTTCGCTGTATCGTCCGTTCCGTTCGGTGGCGGTACGTAGACGGTATGTCCGCCTACGGACGCGGTGACAGGGGGAAGTGCTGCCATAAGTGCTACGGGAAGGGCTACCAACGTAAGGATCGCCACAAGCGGCCTCTGCCCCTAGAACCATTGGTGCGGTCGCCTCAGGGCTGTGCAACTCAACGGGACCCCTGCGATGGCCATGGCCAGGACCCACGCCAAACCGCCTGCAACACGACACCTATTCGCCATCACTGTCTCCGTCCCCTCTCTTTCACACCTCCACGGGTGCACCGTCACCCTGCCCATGTCCCCTCGCGTGGCCTCCACCTCCCATGTGGGCCGGACGCCCAGCGCTCCTGCCCGGATAAGACCTGACCAGATCTTCAGGTAGCCATGGTCAGTGCTTTAGCACCGTCGACCTGCGATCAACCAGGGACCGTGGTCACCCAGGCGAATGGGACCTGAGACCCTATTGCCGGTCACGGCAGTCGACGACCTACCGGGCAAACCTTCACCTCGACCTCAGCGGTCCAGGCCCGACCAGCCACCGGGTGAAATTGAGGACCCAGATGGGCCGCAGGGCGGGCTGCGCAGCCAGGACAGTGGCGCGGTCGTTGGCGAACCCGGCACCGCACTCCGCGATCAGCTTGGTGAGGTGGGCATGGACGTTGTACCGCCGAAGGCGCGGTGGCCCGTGGCCGGCGGCGTCCGCCGGCTCATCGTCTCGGATGAGAACGCCGCCGAGTCGGCCCTGGTCGAGGCGAGGGCCTTCATCGCCTTTCCAGCCGCCGGAGCAGGACGAACGAGTGCTCGGGCAGCAGGCGGGGCAGTTTAGAGGCGCTTCAGGGGTGAAACGGTCAGCCTGGCGTGGGCGACGCTGACCTCACTTGAGCGCGAAAGGCCGGACCCGATGGGCCCATCCCATACGGCTGTCCTTGCGGCGGTTGCCGCGCCGGAGAGGCTGGGATCAATCTGGCAGGGACAGGTGGCCGCCAAACGCTACCCCTTGAACTCTGGGGCTTGGCCCCCGGCAGATCGGACCCGTCCTCTCGGTGGGCGACCATCGGTCGCAAAAGTCCATACACGGTAAGGAAAATGGAGCCCAAGGTGGGAATCGAACCCACGACCTACGCCTTACCAAGGCGCCGACGCAAATCTGCTAGCCGCCCTTACCGCGTTCGACCGCTTCCCCGTATTCGCCAGAAGGCCCGTAACGCGGGTAAGCATAGGCCCTGTCAGGGGGCTTGGTCAACGCCTCCGGTATTACGGACGCAGCCGAAGAAAACCGCACGCAGCCAATGGATCACAGACCGGCGACATGAGGCGGGGCCGCCGCACCGCGGGTACCGAGTTGTTCGGCGATCGCCCTTAGCGCACAGGTGCACACCTGCTCGTTCAACGACAAGGCGGCTCGCAGCGACCACCCGCTTCCACTTGGCCTGAGTGTCAGCGGGAAGCGGCCTATTGGGCGCCGTTGCCGGCGGCCGAAAGAGTCCCTGTGTTCCCCGGGGAGCATCACCCCAGACGCCCGCGGCTTCTACGTCGCCGAGCGCGCGCAGTCCTCAGCGAAGACGCTCCGCTTCCCCAATCCATTGGTCGAGCGCGCCAACGGGAATCAACCGGCGGCGGCCCAGTAGAATGGATCTGATTTCCCCTCGATGAACCAGGGTCCAGAGCGTCGCCTTGCTCACCCCAAGCCGGTCGGCAGCCTCACCGACGCTCAAGGTGAGACGTTGTGCATCTGGCCGCAACGCGATCTGCGAGGGCACCTGAGGCTGCGCAATTGGAACTGAGGGATCGACAATCGGTTCGGCACTATCAACGGCGACGGGGCGAAGCTTGCTCATCAAGGAGGTGAGGCTCCGATGGAGCTCCAGGGACGACCGAACAACTAAGTCTATCTCTTCGTTGCGGATCACGCCCGCCGGCTTCGTCGCGAGCAGGTCGCGCGTGAGCCTACGCACCTCATCGAGCAGTTTGCGGATCGCCGTCCATTGAGGACCGTATTTCCCCGCGCACATGTTGCGGTACTCGTACAGATCGGCTTGAGTAAGAGGCATCGCTCGCTCCTCGGTGAAGTTGGTCGGCCATCTTTGGCCTTGAAGCGAGAGGCAGGACTGGAACCCGAGACATCCAGCTTGGAAGGAAAGACGCCACCGCGCGAGCGGTGCGTGTATTCAGAAAGGCCCTCGACGCCAGCATGGCGCACTTTCTGTAGCCTTTACTCCTCTCTCTCAACCCTCCTTCTGCGTGGCTAGACGTCGCAGGATACCCAACCTCAACGCGCGGGCGCAACACTTCCAGGTGGACCCCATCGTGCACGGTCTCTTGAACCGCGGCTCCACTCACCCGAACTACGTTCCGGCCACCAAAGCGAACTCGGGAGCGTCGCTGAGAGCCCGCTCCGGCCACGGGAGCCCTCGCCGGGCGGCCCAACCCACATCTGTGAGCTCGCGGATGCGTGGCGATGGCCAGCCAGATGTTGACACTAGCTGGAGAAGGCTCTCGAGACTCGCGCCCCGCGCGAGCGGGAGGGCCGCCCTTAGCTCCGGAGCATACGACGCATGGTGCGCTGGAGCCGTCCCTCTGGCTCGAGCGAGTCCCTGGCCAGTCCACCGACGGATCCTCTCCACGCTGCTGGGATCTCCCCAGAGGCGCTCTACGAGAACCAGCCTTCCGTGGGGCGTTACGTCATGCCAGGCGCGGAGCGCGCTCATCGGCTCCGGGAGCGTCCACAGCAGGTGTCGGGAGATAACCGCATCGAACGGACCCGGGGGTACGGATGCGGCCTCCGCCTCGACGATCTCGACCTTGAGCCCTGCCTCCTCCGCCTTGGTTCGGAGTCGTCCAAGCATCCCCGACGAGAGATCGACGGCCGTCACATGGTGGCCGAGCTCCGACACCATGAGACTGAGGAACCCGGTTCCGGCACCCACATCGAGGACGCTTGCCGGAACCATTGGCAACAGACTCTCGAGGGCCCCCCGCCACGCGGCACGCTCCAGCGGGGAGACCGGGTAATGACCAGGGTCACGATCATAGGTGGCGGCGTCAACGTCCCAATAACGGCGGACCTGCTCGACAAGTTGGCTGTCCACAGAAGACCTTCCCTTCGCATCATGAGAGCGGTTGCTCTCGTCCAAGCTCACCGCTTCGACGCTGATCCGCCTATGGTAGCTTTGGCACACTTGGAAGCTCCCCGGCGGCAGGCGCACTCCTCCGGGCGGCGTAAGTTCAGAGCCAGTTGTCCCTGGTGGGATAACGCCCATGCCATCCCTTCTACGGATAGACGCCGCGCACGGCCGCTGCATCGGCGACCCGCTGGACCGCCACCACATACGCGCCAGCGCGCAGCGAGATGCCGCGGTTGTCAGCTTCGGCCACCACCTCGCCGAACGCCCGACGCATGACCTTCTCGAGCCTGCCGTTGATCTCCTCCTCGTCCCAGAAGAGAGCCTGCAAGTCCTGCACCCACTCGAAGTAGGACACCGTCACTCCGCCGGCGTTGGCGAGGATGTCAGGGACCACCACGATGCCGCGGCGGTCCAGGATGTCATCGGCATCCGGGGTGGTCGGGCCGTTGGCGCCCTCCACGATGAGTCGCGCGCGGATTCTTGGCGCGTTGCGGACCGTGATGACGTTCTCCAGCGCGGCCGGCACAAGCACGTCGACGGGAAGCTCGAGAAGCTCCTCGTTGCTAACCGGCTTTGCTCCAGGAAATCCCGCGATCCCGGCGGAGCGCGCGAGGTACATGTCCAGCTCGTCGAGGTTCAGCCCATTAGGGTTGTGGGCACCACCGGTCACGTCGGACACCGCGACTACGCGAACGCCGCTGTCCGCCAGATGGCGGGCGGTCACCCTGCCGACGTTGCCGAATCCCTGCACAGCGGCGGTGCTGGCCGTCGGGTCCAAGCCGACCCGTCGGCATGCCTCGGACGCGATGAAGCTCACCCCACGTCCGGTCGCCTCAGGACGCCCCCTGGAGCCCCCGATATCGACGGGCTTGCCGGTCACCACGGCCGGGATCGAGTAGCCCGCCTGCATGGAGATGGTGTCCATGATCCAGGCCATGATCTGGGGGGAGGTGCCGACATCCGGGGCGGGGATGTCCGACTTGGGGCCGATGAGAATCGAGATCTCGCTGGCGAAGCGGCGGCTCACGCGCTCCAGTTCGCTGCGGCTCAGCAGGCTCGGATCAACCGCGATCCCTCCCTTCGCCCCCCCGAAGGGGATGTTGACGAGCGCGCACTTCCACGTCATCCACATCGCCAGCGCTTTGACTTCGTCGAGGTCGGTGTCGGGATGAAAGCGAAGGCCACCCTTGGTGGGCCCACGCAACAGGTTGTGCTGAACGCGGTAGCCCTCGAACATGACCAGTCGCCCGTCATCCATCTTCACCGGGAACCTGACCGTCAGCTCGCGCCGGACCTCGCGCAGCCAAGCCCTCAGTGAAGATGGCAGGTTGAGGATTTCGGCCGCTCGGTCAAACTGTCGCTGCGCATTCGCCCAGGTGCTCTCGCGCTGCACTACGACACGGCTCGGAGCGAGGATCGTCATGAGATCACCATGGCAGGGGCCCCCAGAAGCGTGCGAGCACATCCTTTTCCCTATTACAGCCCACGCCCATCACCACGCACGGAAGCATTCGGCCGCGGCAGGCCGACGGAGGAGGTCGGCAGACCCGCGGGTGCGGTCGGTGGATAGACACCCTGCGCTTGGCGGCGGAACTGGCGGGACCGCTTGAGACCATCGCACGATCAAGGGTGGGGTCACGCGCCGATCCGTGTTATGAGGAGGGACAGCGGACACGCCGTGACGAGCCACCCACCGGTGGCAAGGACGAGCGCCGGCGTCACCCCCCAGCCGATACGCAGCGCCACGTAGGCCGCGACGAGGAAGGCAACAGACGCCGGTAGACCCAAGAGCGCTCCCAGGGCCGCACCCTCAACGGGAACGGGACCGCGCGCTGCCCCCAACGACGCGAAGCTGAGGAGCGTGATGACGGGGACGAGGGTCATCACCCCTGCTATCCCGGGCCCCAGCCGTGCAGCCACCGTGGGCACCAGCGCCACGATCAAGCCCCCAAGAGCGAACCGCGCTGCGAGCTCAGTCATGCTGCTGCCGGTGGCCGTCACCGTGCCGGAGCGACACCACCCAGACCCGTCCGCTGCCCAGCCAAGCCCCAGCCGTGGGCGGTTGGAAGCGGTTACCCCGCTGATGGCCAGGGTCAGGCCCCGGGCTTCGGCCTCGGTCACCGGGAGGCCCGTCGAGCGCTTGTGGCCAGCGGCTCATGGGTAGATGCCCCGAACAGTGGTTGCCTGGGCCACTCGCTCCACCGCAACGGCATAGGCTCCAAGGCGAAGGGGCACGTTGAGGCGCGTCGAGGTCTCCCAGGAGGCATCGAGGGCTGCCGTCAGGATCCGATCCAGTCGACCGTTGATCTCCTCTTCGTCCCAGAAAAGGGACTGAAGATCCTGGACCCACTCGAAGTAGGAGACCGTGACACCTCCGGCGTTGGCGACGATATCGGGCACGACCGTCACCCCGCGCCGGGAGAGGATCTCGTCGGCGTCGGGAGTGGTCGGACCGTTGGCAGCCTCGATGATCAGGGAAGCCTTCACATCAGAGGCATTGCGGGCGGTGATCTGGCTCTCCAGGGCAGCGGGAACGAGCACGTCCACCGCCGTCTCGAGCAGGTCGGCGTTGCTGATCGGTCGGGTGCCGGGGAAGTCAACCACTGAACCCGTCCTCTTCTTGTGCTCGACGACCGCCTGGATGTCCAATGCCCGATCGCTCTGGATGCCCCCTCTGCTGTCGGACACCGCCCGAATACTGAAACCTTCCTCGGCCATGAGGGTGGCAGCGATGCTGCCAGCATTGCCAAAGCCCTGCACCGCGACCGTCAGCTCATGAGGGTCCTGGCCCAGACGCCGGCAAACCTCGCGGGCCACCACCGCGCACCCGCGCCCGGTGGCCTCGTTGCGACCCAGGCTGCCCCCGATGCTGAGCGGCTTCCCGGTGACCACGGCGGGAACGGAATACCCCTTGGCCATCGACACCGTATCCATGATCCAGGCCATCACCTGGGGGGTCGTGTTGACGTCGGGCGCGGGGATGTCCCGCTCCGGACCGATGAGCACCGAGATCTCACTCGCGTAGCGACGAGTGAGGCGCTCGAGCTCGCCCAGGCTGAGCTGCTTGGGATCGACAATCACCCCACCCTTGGCGCCGCCGAACGGGATGCCGACGACCGCGCTCTTCCAGGTCATCCACATCGCCAGCGCCTTCACCTCGCTGAGGGTGACCCCAGGGTGGAATCGAATGCCGCCTTTGGCAGGCCCGCGGATCACATTGTGCTGGACCCGGTAGCCCTCGAACATACGGATCGACCCATCGTCCATCTTGACAGGAAAGCTCACGATCAGCTGGCGCTGAGGTTCGCGCAGGAACCCGCGGACTCCGGGATCGAGCCCGAGCACATCGGCCGCGCCGTCGAACTGCCGCTGCGCATTGAGCCATGGGTCCTCGATCGCCGCCGGCGTCACCTTTGTATCCACGGTCATGGCCATCACCTCAATCGAGCGCGCAACTCATCAGGCGGTTGCGCGCCATGCTCTTCTGGTTGCGCCTTGTTCGGCCTCGCTGCGTCGTCAACTCAACGGTGCTGATGGTGCTGTCCTGCCCGAAGCGCGAGGACGGTGTGCTCACGTGCCTCCCCGCGGACCGGCGGGGGTGCACGTCGGGGCGAATGGACGCCGGCCTATGCTCTCGAGTGCCGCGGCCTGGGCGGCTGCGACGCCGACCCCGGCCCGCACACCGCGCTTCAGATGGATCGACAGATCCTCGAGAGCCCCGACGGTGTCGAGGATCTCGCCCAGGGTCACCGAGCCGAGGTGGCCGACTCGGAAGATACTGCCGCTCAGGCGTCCCAAGCCGCCGGCCACGATCACCCCTTGCGCCGCCAAGCCACGGCTGAGCGTCTCCCAATCCAGGCCATCCGGCAAGGACACGGCGGTGACGGTCGGCGAGTAGTGATGCGAATCCGCAAACAACCCGAATCCCAGCGCTTCCAGCCCAGCCCGCGTGGCTGCGGCGCAGGCCTCGTGCCGGGCGAAGATCGCCTCGGCACCCTCGGCGCTCATCAGGTCCAGGGCGGCATCGAGCTGGTACATCACCGCGATCGCCGGAGTCCACACGGCCATACCGCGGGCTTGGGACTCGTGATACCTGCGCAAGTCAAAGTAGAAGCGAGGCGTCGTCGTGTGTTCTATCTCCGCCCACGCGCGAGGGGAGACGGCCACCATGGCAAGTCCCGGGGCAGCCATCCAGCCTTTCTGAGACGCGGTGACGGCGAGGTCGATCTGCCACTCATCCATCTTGAATGGCACCGATCCGACTGCCGACACCCCATCGACAATGATCAGTGCCTCGGGCTGGACTTCTCGGACCACAGCCGCCAGAACGTCAATCGAATCCAGCACGCCGGTCGAGGTCTCGTTGTGAGTTAGGAAGACGGCTCGATAGCCCGGGTGCGACTGGAGATGAGCGCGCAACTCGTCTGGATCGACCGCTCGACCCCACTCCATCGAGAGTCGCTCAGTATTCGCCCCGTAGAGGCTGGCGATCTCAGCGAACCGATCGCCGAACAATCCTATCGATACGCACAGGACCCGCTCACCGGGTGACACGGTGTTGGCGACGGCCGCCTCGAGGCCGCCGGTGCCGGAGCAGGAGATCATGGCCACGTCGCCGGTCGTACCGAAGAACGGCCGCATACGAGCCAGAACGCGGTCCATCATCGCCGTGAACTCGGCGCCGCGATGACTGCTCATCTGGCGGCCGCCGGCCTCGCGGACACTGGGGGGCAGCATCGTCGGCCCGGCTAGCCGGAGGTTGGGTTCGAATCGATTCACGCCGTGCTCCTATAGCGGTCATTGCCAGACTGGGCGATATCAGCAGGTCGAATCGGCGGTGCCTCATCAAGGGCACCCGGTCCCCTCTCCCTCACCCCCAAGGCACCCGGAGCAGGCTCGTCGTGAGGGAAGTGACAGGCCGCGAACTGACCCTGCGGCATCCGCCGGAGGAGTGGCTCCACGGCTTCGCAGACCTCCTGGGCGCGTGGACATCGCGTCCTGAACCGGCAGCCGGACGGGGGCCTGGATGGCGACGGCATCTCGGTCCCCACCGAGGCCGGCTTGAGTTTCAGGTTCACATCCGGCATTGGCACGGCCTCAAGCAGGGTCCGAGTGTACGGGTGGGCCGGCCGGCCGTAGATGAGGTCAGCCTCGCCGATCTCGACGATCTTGCCCATGTACATCACAGCCACGCGGTCGCTCACGCTCCGGACGACGGCGAGGTCGTGGGATATAAAGATCAGGGCGAGGTTCCTGGTCTCCCGAATGTCCTGCAACAAGTTGATCACCTGGGCCTGGACGGAAACATCGAGGGATGCCACGGGCTCGTCGCAGACGATCAGGTCGGGCTCGAGCGCCAAGACCCGAGCGATGGCAATCCGCTGGCACTGGCCCCCAGAGAACTCGTGCGGCCTCCGACCCTCCACCATGGCCCTGCTCATGCCGACCTCACTCAGTACAGCCTCGGTCCGCTTGGCAGTCTCCTTCTTGCTGACGCCCTGGATCGCCAGCCCCTCACCGACGATGTCCCACACCTTTCGCCGTGGATTGAACGACGACAGGGGGTCTTGGAAGATCATCTGGAGGTGTCGTCGGACGGCCCGCATGCGCGCGTTTGACAGCGACCCGAGATCCTCGCCTCCGTATTCGACCGAGCCGGAGATGCGCGAGTTCCCTGCCGGCAGCAGCCGTAGGATGGCACGCCCAGTCGTTGTCTTGCCGCAGCCGGACTCGCCCACCAGCCCGAGCGTCTCACCACTGACGACGTCGATGGAGACGCCTGCCACGGCCTCGATCGTCCGGCCGCTGCGGCGGAACCTCACCACGAGGTTTCTGACCTTCAGCAGCGCCTCATCTCGCAAGTAGCCTTCGCCCACCGCACCATCCGGCCTGGTCATGTCGGGTTCGGGGCGCCTGGCCGCCATCATCCACCCCCAGTCTGCGCGCCGGACGCTGCAGCGGGCGCGTTCGAGGACTCCCCCCCAACCGGCGCGTAGCAGGCGAAGCTGTGACGCTCGTCACCTGTCGTCGCGACAGCCGGCATCCTCTCGCTGCACTGAGCCTCTACGGCTGCACAGCGCGGTGCGAAGGGGCAGCCCGGGATCGGCCGGAGTACGTCTGGCGGCCTCCCGGGGATGCTCTGCAGCCTGGTGTGAGCCGGCTGATCCGCTCGCGGGATCGCCTCGAGCAGTGCCGCGGTGTAGCGGTGCCGCGGATCGCGGAACAGTGCCTCCGTCGGACCGCGCTCCACGATCCGGCCACCGTACATGACCGCTGCTTCGTCGGTGCGTCCGGCCACGATGCCGAGGTTGTGCGTTACCAGGATCATCGACATCTGTCGCTCTTCCTGGAGGGACTGCAGCAGGTCCAGAACCTGCTTTTGCACAGTCACGTCGAGGGCCGTTGTTGCCTCGTCAGCGATCAGCAGATCAGGCTTGCAGGCCAGTGCGGTGGCGATCATGATCCGTTGCTTCATCCCGCCTGAGAACTGATGCGGGTACTGCTGGTAGCACTCAGCTGGATCCGGCAGCCCTACCGCCCCCATGAGCTCGATGGACAGCTTCTTGCCCTGCGCCTTGCTGAGACCGAAGTGGTATCGACTCGCCTCCTCGATCTGGCGTCCGACCCGCACAAAGGGATTGAGTGAGGTGGCAGAGTTCTGGAATACGATGCCAACGCGCTGCCCAAGGAACCGGCGACGCTCACCCTCCCCCAGCGTACTCAGGTCGGTACCGTTGAAGGTCACCTTCCCATCGATGTGGGCGCTCCGCGGTGCGATCCCGAGGATCGACTTCATCAGCATCGACTTGCCGGATCCCGACTCGCCGACCAGGCCCAGGGTCCTGCTGCGACCGACCGTGAGGTCAACGTCGCAGAGCACCCGTGTCAGTGAATCCCCCGATCCGAACACGCATGACAATCCCTCGACTTTGACTAGCACCCCCTCAGCCGAGGTCTCCATAGTCACAATTGCCCTTCGCGAAGGCTGATGCGAGCGGCGAGATGGTCCCCCAAGGTGTTGAGTGCGTACACCGCAAGCACAATCGCCATGATCGGCCCAATCAGCATGTACGGAAACTCCTGCATCACATCGGAGGTGCTGGCGAGCATGCCTCCCCAGCTCGGCGTCGGCGGCGGGATTCCGTACCCGAGGAAGCTCAACGAGCCTTCGGTGACGATCAGACCCGCCATCATCGCCGGCACGATCGCCGTGAACACCGGGACGAGGTTGGGGAGTATCTCCCGCACCAGGATCCGGAAATCGCTCGAACCGAGAGCCCTCGCCGCGAGCACGTAGTCTCTATCCGAACCGGAGATCGCCGCTGCCTTGGTGATCCGAGCATACATCCCAGTTCCCAAGACACCCAGGGCGAAAGTCATGGTGAACAGTGACGCGCCTGTTGCCGCCACCAGGGCCAGAAGCCAGAGGAGCGGCGGCACGGACGCAAGCGTATTGGCGTACAGGTCAACCACCCGCTCGAGCACGCCTCTGTAGTAGCCTGCGAGCAGCCCAGAAGTAACGCCGATCGCTAGTGAGATGGCGGTGGCGCAGAATGCGATGGTGAGCGATACCCGTCCGCCATAGATCACCTCCGACAAGATGCTGCGTCCGAGGGGGTCGGTACCCAACAAACCGCTCACCGACAGTGCAGGGGTCTGGTGGAATGCACCAAACTGCAGCTCAGGGCTGATGAGACCGGGAATCCACTGAGCCAGCACCACCGCCGCGATCAACAGTCCGAGGAAGCCGAACGAGAACCATACAGCGGGTGTGCCGGAGCCCAGCCAGCCACCGCGGCGCCGCCGCCCGCCCGGCGCCGAGCCCGCCGTCCCCAGCGCCATCGGCGCTGTGCCGAGGACCTGCGTCTCGGGCTCACCGACCGCCATTGGCCCGCTCATGACACGCTGACTCGAGGATCTATGAGGGCGTTTCCAATGTCAACCAGCATGAAGATGAAGATGAACAACAGGACGGTCACGCACAGGATGCCCTGCACAGTGGGAAGATCGTGGGCCTCGACGGCGTAGACCATCTGCCAGCCGAGCCCCGGGACGGCGAAGTAGTTCTCAACGATGAACGAGCCACCTAAGAGGTAGCTCAGAGATAGACCAAAGACGGTGAGCACATGTGTCTGAGACGGCCGCAGTACATGCCGTAAGAGGATGTACCTGATGGGAAGGCCCTTGGCCCGTGCCACGAGCACGAAGTCCTCCTGCAGCGTTGCCGCGAACTCACTTCGGCTCACCCGATAGAAATAGGCAACCTGATTGATTGCCAGACACATCACCGGGAGCGCCACATAGCGCAGATTCTGGAGAGGGTCAGCCGGGAACGCTACCCAGCCCGTGGCCGGTAGCCACTTGAGGGTCAATGCGAACACAAAGCCGAAGAACACCACGGCGACGAATGACGGTATGGACAGCAGAAAGGACGAGATCGCACGCAACGCAGAGTCCGTCAAGCCACCTGGTCGCATCGCTGTGAAGAGGGCTAAGGGGATCGCCACCACGAGGGAGACGAGCATTGTCACCAGGGCAATTTCAAACGTAACCGGAGCGCGGGCGGCGAGCAGCGAAACCTCGGATTGCCCGTTGTAGATTGAACTACCCAAGTTGCCGTGCACGAGTGCCCAGAGCCACAGTGCATAGCGGACGAACAGAGGCTGGTTATAGCCATACATGGCGTTGAAGGCGGCGGTCTGTGCCCGGGTCGCATAAGGGCCGAGGATCGTCAGGGCGGCTGAGCCGGGCATGAAGTTAGATAGGGAGGTGCCCGCGAGCATGACCAAGAAGAAGACGGGTACTCCCGTGGTCAGCCGCGTCCCGATCGCCCGAAGGTATATGGAACGCATGCTTCGCAGGGCTGGGACGTCCTGCTCCAACGGCCCAGCGAGCTGGGTCGAGTTCACGGTCATTTCAGACCGCGTTCCATGCGCGCTCGGCCTCGAGCCAGCTGCGGTCCCCCCTCTCCATGACCTCGGCCTGCTCCTCTTTCGTCAGCCCGCCCATGGTGTGGTCGTCGGCGTAGGCGGTGGTGCGGTCCCTGAACACATGCCCACCGTAGTCGAGCATTCCGAACATGGAGCCTTTCTCAAGGTAGTGCATCGTCACCAGGTTGAAGCCCAGGGGCTCGATGTCCTCGAGCCGCACGAACGGGACCCCGTTGATCGTCTCCACGTCCCCGAACATCTTCCAGCCAGGGAGGGCCTTGGCGACCTTCTGGCACTCCTCCATGGTCCTGAGCGCCAGGATGAAAGTCATCTCGGCACCAAGCTCGACGGCCTTGACGCACCGCTCGATCGCCTCATCCAGGCCGAGCTCGAGTTTAGCCTCGGTCCTCGCAATCACGACGCAGTCGGTGCCCGCGCAGGCGTCGAGGGCCGCCTTGATCTTGGAGAGCCAGAGGTGCTGGGAGACTACGGGGTGGCTGACATTGCCATCCACCTTTCCGGCTCGCGTCGCGGCCGACATCTCCGCGCCGAAGCGCCCGGAACCCCGCAGGTTTGGAGTGTCCTCGAGGGTTATGGCTCCGGCGCCCGCCTTGGCCAGGCGTCGGCACGTCCGGTATGCGTTGATGGTGTCTCCGAAGCCATCGTCCGCATCGACCACCAGGGACAAAGGCGAGTAATCGGCGATGCGGTCGGTGGCCCAGATCAGCTCCTCCTGGTTGTGCAACCCAATATCTGGAACCCCAGCCAGGCTGAACCCGAGGGACGCCCCACTGAGCAGCATCGCATCAAAGCCTGCGATCTCCGCAGCCTTCGCCGAGTAGCAGTCCCAAACACAGGGCGTGAAGGTTAGGCCCCTCCCCACCACGTCCCTGAAACTCGCCTTGTGCTGGCTTCCATTTCGCAACATATACCCGTCCTCTGAGGCGCTCACTCTTAGATGTTCTGATGCCACGGATATGGGGGATCGCCCCCGGCTGATGGCCGGGGACGATCCTTAGCTGGGAGGGCTCCGACTTAGTCCATCCTCCTACAAACCCGGCTTTGCGGCCGCGTCGCAGACGTTGGGGCAAAGGTAGAGGAACTGCTTCTGAAGTATGCCGCCATCGGAGAACACTAGGCCGCCGGTGTTATCCCGAACGAGCAGGTACCGGTCAATCGCTCCGTATACGTAGATCGGCAGATCTTTCATCAGGTCCTGCTGAACCGACTGCCACGCACCGTACAGAGCCTTCTGGCCCACCGCGGACTGCGTCGCCGCGATATCGGTATTCATCGTGGCGTAGCCGCTCATGTTCAGCGTCCCGGTGGAGGTGAACAATTGGCTCGAGTACGGCTCGGGGCCATTGAACACGAGAGCTCCTCCAGGGATGCAGATGTCGAATTGCAGCTGAGTCTGGCAGCGTTGGACGAGAATGGTCTGGTCGATGTACGTCTGTGTCACCGTGATGCCGTAAGTGCTAAGGACCTGTGCTATATAGCCACCCAACCGCTCGGTGTCGGGCTCCACCGTGCTCACGATCTGCACCGACATCGGCACGCCGCTCGCCTTGATCTGAGCAAGTAGAGCCTGCGCCGCCGTCCCGTTGTACTTCGGGAAGGTCAGTGAGGAGTCGTAGAACGGCGATGTCGATGGGAAGTACGTAGACGGTGCGGTGTATCCGGTGGAAACCTGGGTGAACGCGTCCATGACCTCCAGCGGGTTTACAGCTTCGTACAGGAACTCGCGTGCCAGAGGACTGCTGAAGAAGCCCTTGGCCGTGTTGAGGTATCCGTAGAAGAGCCCTTGCATCGGGATCTTGACGTCGGTGACGCCCGGCTCATTGTCATCCGAGCCCCACTGGTAGGGATAGCCGGCCATCATTGTCGCTTCGCCCTGGACGACCGTCGTGATTCGGCTCGCTGTGGCGGCGATGTCGACGAAAATGATCGAGTTCAGGTACGGAAGCGGCTGATCCCAGTAGCCCGGGTTGCGCACCACCGTTGCGTTGACGCCCGGATCCCAACTGAGCAGCTTGAACGCCCCCGCTCCCACCGGCTTGATCGCTGCCAGGGTGGTAGCAGCCCCAAGCGCCTTCGGCGACGCGATGAAGGGGGCGAGATTGGCGATCTCTGTGGCGAAGTCGGCGTTGGCGGCCGGAAGCTTGATGGTGAGGGTGGTCGAGTTGACGACAGTGATACTCGGCGCCCAGGTCGCGATCCACGCCTGGGAGGTGGCCCCCCACTCCGTGTTGGCCGCCCAGTTGTAGTTGTACTTGACGGCGTCGGCATTGAACGGGGTGCCATCGGTGAACTTCAGCCCAGGCCGCAGCTTGAGCGTCCACGTGACGTTGTCGGTAGTCGTCAAGCTCTCAGCCAGGTTGCCGACGATCTGGTCGTCGACATTCTGATAGATCAGCGTTCCGTAGACGGCGTCCAGCTCGTCCATCGGGGACCCTGGGTAGGTGTTATTGGTGGTGAACGGGGACCAGGTTTTGAGATCCGAGCCATCGATGATGGTCATGGAGCCACCACTCACCGGGCCGCTCGCCGCCGCGCTTGCGTGTGAAGTAGCGGTGGTGGCGGTGGTTGTACCGCACGCTGGAGCGAGGACGCCCACTAATAGACCGAGAGCCAGCAGGCTCGGACGGATGTGCCGTGCGTTAATCATGTTTGAATAATCTAACCTCTCTTGTAGAACTAACCTGTCTTTCCAGCCCAAAGTTGGCTAGCCCGCCTCTGGCCGGTTAGGGTGGGCATCGGGAGGCTGCCCTGCGGTTGGGAACCGCCGACTTCACCGAGGCGGCGGTCAACCAGGGGTCGATCTGCACCAGGCCGACTTGCGGTCGGGCGAGCGCTACACGAAGCGGCGACACTAGCGTCTGAGTCACTCACCCTCCAGAACCCGCTGAGACTCTCGCACGGGCGTCAGAACGCGCCCGCCTTCCACGAATCGGAGGACGTTGTCCACCGCAAGGTCGACCATCGACGATCTGGCGGCGAGTGTGGCCGAGCCGACATGTGGTAGAACGACGACGTTGGGCAGGATCAGCAACGGATCGTTCGGGTCGGGGTTCGGCTCGCGCTCTTGCACGTCCAGGCCCGCCGAGTGAATCCACCCCTCACGCAGGGCGCGCAGGAGGGCCGGCTCGTCGACGATCACGCCCCGCGACGTGTTGATCAGCGTCGAGGTGGGCTTCATCAGGCGTAACTCCCGCTCGCCGATCAACCCTCTAGTCTCGGCGGTCAGTGGCACGTGCAGGCTCACGATGTCGGACTCGCGCAGTAGCTCGTCGAGGGGGCAGAACCGTACCCCGGCCTGGTTACCGTGCTGCGGGTCATGCGCGATAACGGTCAGTCCGAAGCCGACGGCGCGGGCGGCGACAGCGCGCCCAATCGCACCATAGCCGACGAGCCCCAGAGTCGCTCCGTGGACCTCGAGGCCAGACAGATCCGCTTGGTCAATGCTCGTCCACGCACCCAAGCGGACGTTCCGTTCGGCTGCGCCCAGGCCCCGTCGGGCCCAGATGGTCAGGGCGATGGTGAGGTCGGCAACAGTCTCCGCAAGCACACCGGGGGTGTTCGCGACGGGGATGCCACGGCGGACGGCTGCCTCGACATCGACCGAGTCGTATCCGGCACTGGCGACGGCGACGAGCCTCAGATTTCGGCACTCACAGAGGAGTCGGTCGGTCACGGGGTCGCCGTTGACGCAGATGACGGCACAGCCGTCCCCAATCAGCTCGACCAGGTCGTCGACCCCTGGAGGGCGCTCACCCTGCCAGAGGCGCAGCACGGCGCGCTCCGCCAGCCGCGCCAGGCCACCGCCGGGCAGATCGGGACGGGTCACGGCTACCGCCGGCTTGGTGCCCACCAACTCTTCACCTCTCCTATTCATCGGGCACCGCGTTCATTGGGGCACCGCGCCCGGGCCGAACGGCGACAAGCCACACTTGCTGTCCGTACCATAGGTGGAACATAGCACCACCGGGATGAACAGTCAACCCGGAAAAGCGGGCCTAAAGCACAGCCCGGACCATATGTGGTACGCTCGGCCACCATTATGGCCACGGCAGCATGGTGGTTGGAGAGTTTGAAGACATCGGCCGGTCCGGGGCACGCCCCAAACGGGGCGACCCTAGCAAGGCGCTCGCCCCCGACGGAGACTGGAAGGCCACGCCGAGCGCCCACTGTGACGTTTCGCTGCCCGGCCGCCTGGGCGGATCCACATTCGATGGCGACGAGCCACCAATTCCGGTCTGAGCTGACGCCGAGATGAGCGACGGTATCTTCGACTTCACCGGCTGGCTCGCCCTGGTGACGGGATCCAGCCAGAGCATCGGCTCAAGCCCCGCGGGCCTCCTCGCGGTGATGTGACGATGGACAGAGACCGTGCCTGCGTGATCCACGGAGCGCATGACCTCCGCGTCGAGGACGTCGAGCGCCAGCCCGTCGGCACCAACGAGGTCGAGGTCGCCGTCGCCGTCGGTGGCATCTGCGGCTCCGATTTGAGCTACTTCCTCAAGGGCGCGGTCGGCGACTTCCGCGTCCGGGAACCCATGGTCCTGGGCCACGAAGTGGTCGGGATCGTCGCCAAGACAGGAGATGGAGTGGATCCCCGGATGGTCGGGAGACGGGTAGCCATCAACCCCAGTCGACCATGCGGCCGGTGCGTCCTGTGTCAGGCAAGACGGGACAACATCTGCCGTGATGGATCCTTTCTTGGCAGCGCCGCCCCGTTCCCGCATGTCCAGGGCGGATTTCGCGAGCGCCTGGTTATCCAGGCATCGCAACTCGTCCCCATCCCGCGACGGCTGTCGTTCGAGACGGCGGTCTTCGCGGAGCCGTTGGCCGTGGCCATCCATGCTTTGCATCGGGCCGGTGATCCCCGTGATCGTGTCGTGATCGTCATCGGTGCAGGTCCCATCGGTGCCCTGCTGACTCTCGTCGCTCGCCATCGAGGCTGTGCCAGCGCCACCGTCGCCGACTTGCGGGACGAGCCGCTCCAGACGGCCCGACTCGTGGGAGCGACCCGAACGGTGAACACATCGACGGGTGATGAGGGCCTTGAACCTGGGGACATGGTATTCGAGGCCTCGGGGACCCCCGGCGGGCTTGGCACAGCGCTGCGCTCGGTCAGCCGAGGTGGTACCGTCGTTCAAGTTGGCCTCCTACCGGGGATCCCTGTCCCGGTCCCGGGCAGCCTGATCGCGACCACGGAGCTGACCCTCCAAGGGTCCTTCCGCTTCACCGGAGCCGAGTTCCAGGAGGCCGTGACTCTGCTAGCAGACGGTCTGGATGTGGCCCCTCTTCTGACGGCGCGTATTGCCCTCAACTCCGCCTTGGAGGCGTTTACCCTTGCCTCGGACCGAGCCGCCTCACTGAAGGTGCAACTGATCGTGGGAGGTCGATGAACTTGCTGAGAATGGACCGTGGGCTGGCGACCACAACGACTGCCACGCGTGAGAGTTCCGGGGCAGTCTCTCGCGGAGTCGCAACTCAATGCCGCCCCCCCTATCCACGCCCACTTGGTGTCGCGTGATGGCGGCTGAGAGCCTCAGAAACATCCGTTCATCAGCGCCTGCCGTCGTGCGCAGCGCTGGCCTACTCGCCGTCCTCGCTTCGCCGGACGGCGGGCCGATGGGTTTGTCCGACCTGGCTCGGTGCCTCGACCTCCCCAAGTCCACCGTCGCGAACCTCTGCTCAGCCCTTGAACAGGTCGGGTTCATCACCCGCCAGGACGGGCGGTACAACCTCGGCCCCCGCCTGCTCGAGCTTGGTGCCGCCTACGTTGACCGGATCGACGTCCTTCAGGAGTTTCGAGAGGCATCGGCACGCCTTCGCTGGGCCTCGCAGGAGACGGTGCAACTCGCGCTCCTCGATGGCACGGAAATCATCTATCTCGCGCGCCACGATGGTAACCAGCCAATTCGGCTGGGGGCCGGCATTGGCAGGCGGATGCCGGTAACGTGCACGGCCTTGGGGAAGGCCCTGCTGGCTGAGATTGACCCGTCAGTGGTGCAGTCGACACTTGCCACCTTACCCACCCTTCCGGTGCTGACGCCCCACTCGAAGAGGAACATCGCCGAGCTCCTCGAGGATCTCGACACGATACGGGAGCGCGGCTATGCAATCGATGATGAGGAGAATTCCATTGGCATCGTTTGCTATAGCGTGTCGCTCCCGACTATGGCGCCCGCTACAGCTAGACGCGCCATCAGCGTCACGCTGCTCAAGGCTCGGGAGACGGCCTCGTTGCGCGAACACCTAGTCGAGGATCTTCGGACCCTCAAGGCAGACCTCTCACACCGTCTCTAAGCGAACGTCCTGGATGGCGGATCCCTAGCCGCAGAGGAGTGGTTCATGAAGCCGATCTTGATCAGAAATGGCCGGGTGATCACAGCGTCAGAGGACTACGTGGCAGACATCCTGTGCGAAGGTGACACGATCCGTTCCATTGGAAGGGACTTGTCGGCTGGGCCTGATGTCGAAGTCCACGATGCGAGCGGCCTCCTTGTCTTCCCCGGCGGCGTTGACGCCCACACCCACCTGGATTGGGAGTTCGGGACAGCACGCACCGTCGACACCTTCGCTTCGGGTACAAGAGCCGCCGCATTCGGCGGAACCACCACCATCGTCGACTTCTGCAACCAGGGATCCGCCACGCCCTTGGCCGCTCTGGAGGAGTGGCGAGGCCGGGCTGAGACGGCTAGCGTAGACGTCGGCGCACACCTCATCCTCAACCGAGTCAGCGATGAAGCACTCCGGGACGTGCGGACCCTGATTGAGCGTGAAGGCGTAACGTCTTTCAAGCTCTTCATGGCATATCCCAACGGCCTAATGCTCGATGACGGGGAGATCTTCCGGGTCATGCGCGTGACCGCGGAGCACGGCGGCATCGTCTGCTTGCATGCCGAGAACGGGCCAGTGATCCAAGTCCTGGTCGATGATGCGGTGGCTGCCGGCAATCGGTCACCGAACTTCCATGAGATCACCCGCCCCTCCCAACTGGAAGCTGAGGCCACCCAGCGTGCCATCACCCTGGCCGGCTTGGTCGGCGCCGTCACGTACTTCGTCCACGTCTCGGCATCCGCGTCGGTGCAGGCCGTCGCTCACGCACGTCAGCTCGGCCAACCGGTGCATGCGGAGACGTGTCCGCATTATCTGTTCCTCACCAGGGAGGAATACGACAGGCCCGGTTTCGAGGCAGCCAGGTTCGTAATGACCCCGCCGCTTCGCACGCGAGACGATCAGGACGCTCTCTGGACGGGCCTTAGAACTGGTGCGCTCAGCGTGGTCTCGACGGACCACTGCCCCTTCTGCATGTCAGAGCAGCCGTATGGGATGCTGTTCTCCAAGCAGCAGGGTCGTGACGACTTCAGCAAGATTCCAAACGGTGCCCCTGGCATCGAGACGCGGCTATCACTCGTGTTCGACGGCGGCGTCCGGAGCGGCCGCATCTCCCTGAATCGTTTCGTGGAGCTGGTATCTACGGCGCCGGCGAAGCTCTTTGGTCTCTATCCCCAAAAGGGCACTATCGCACCAGGATCCGACGCCGATCTCGTGCTCTTTGACCCGGACGAGACATGGACGATCCGGGCCGCCGAGCACCATAGTCGCGTCGATTACTCGCTCTTCGAAGAGCGTAGCCTATCGGGTCGAGTCAAGAAGGTGTTTCTCCGCGGCCAGCTGATCGTGGAGGACGCTTCGTGGCGCGGGCGCGATGGAATGGGCCGCTTCTTGCGACGGGCACCGGTCCCTTCCAGCGTGAGCAGATGACCCGCGAGGTGAGCGTCCGCGCAGCGGGGGCCGTCGATGGCGAGCGCCTCCAGGCACGACACGAGCAGCTGCGCGCGATCGGCGCCGTCGGGCTGACAGGTGTTAGTCGGGAAGCGTTCACCGAGGCGGACTTCGAAGCCCGGCGCCTGGTGAGCTCCTGGGCTGCAGAACGAGGGTACCCGCTCGTGATGGACGACATCGGGAACTTGTTCATCCGTCGCCCGGGCCGAGAGGAAACCCTCGCGCCGATCGTCACCGGCTCCCACCTCGACAGCCAACCGGCCGGAGGTGCCTTTGATGGAGCTTTCGGGGTGCTCGCGGCCTTCGAGGCGCTGGAGGCCCTCGACGGCGCTTCGGTGGTCACCCGGCGGCCGGTCGAGGTCGCCATCTGGGCCAACGAGGAAGGATCCCGCTTCCAGCCGACCACGATGGGATCGGCCGTCTATGTCGGGGCGTTGCCGCTCCAGGAGGCGCTCCAGGCGACCGATTCCGCTGGCATCAGCGCGGGTCAAGCCCTTCGCCAGCAGGAGCTGTCTCCATTGAGCCTAGGCCGTCGCGAGTTCGGGGTCCCATTCGCCGCATATGTCGAGGCGCATATCGAGCAGGGGCCCATCCTCGAGAGCATCGATGTCCCCATCGGCGTCGTCACCGCCATCCAGGGACTACGGTGGTTCACGGTTCGGGTCACGGGTCAGGCCGGACACGCGGGAACAACGCCCATGGGTGCCCGACGTGACGCCGTAGCGGCCTCGGTGGCCATGATCCATGAGCTCTCTCGCGCGATGACCGATGCCGAGGATAGGGTGCGGTTCACGGTCGGTCGGTTAGACGTCTCCCCCAACTCGCCTAACACAATCCCATCAACTGCCATATTCACTGTCGACTTCCGCCACCCCGACGCGTCGGTCCTCGCGAGGCTCGGGGACCAGGTCGCCCCTATCTGCATGGCCAACGCCTGTGGCTGCACGGTGAGCGTCTCCGAAACGATGAACGCGGCGCCCACGGTTCTGGACCCCGCCATCACCGAGACGATCCGCGACACGGCGAGGGCGTTGGCCCTCGACTGCGTCGACATCGTGTCCGGCGCGACGCACGACGCCAAGCAGATGGCGCTGGCGTGCCCCACGGGCATGATCTTCATCCCCTGCCGCGACGGCATCAGCCACTCAGTCCTCGAGCATGCCGAGCCCCACCAGATGCTGGCTGGGGCGCGCGTTCTGACAGGGGTTATCGCCACGCTGGCGTCGGACTCAGCCGGCCCGGCCCCGTTTCCACCTAGCTCACTCACGCTCCAAGGGCACAAAGGACGCGGATGACCAAGATCACTGACCTCAAAGGCTACTGCTACCCCCTCACCCCGGCCGGTCGATCCTCGCTGGTCGGCAGCCCTCCGTGGCACTACGCAACGGAATACACCGTCATCTCCTACCACGCCGACCCAGACAAGGTCGCGCAGTGGCTTCCCGAACCCCTCGAACCCGGGCCAGAGCCCGACATGTGCTACGCGGCGTTCAGCCGCTGGTGGTCCGTGTGGGAGAGCGGCGCCGAGATGCCATCCATCAACCCGGGAAGGACCCAGTATCGGGAGGCCGCGATCTGGGCGGGCTGCTCGTATCGCGGAGTTCCTGGCCAGATCTGCCTCCCCATCTGGGTCACCGCGGACTTCAGCATGGCCAGAGGCTGGTTCATGGGTTTCCCAAAGAAACTCGGCGAAATCATGATCACCGAGTACAACGCGCTGAATCCCGCCATGCGCGAGGTGGGCGTGGGATCAAAGCTCACAGGCACCTGCTCCTCTCACGGCGAGATGCTCCTCAAGGGATCGGTCCTCATAACGCGCACCATCGACCGCTCCGAGCTTCCTGCTCCCTTGGGTAGGCCGCTCTTCCACATACGGCACTTTCCGAGCATCGTGAGACAGGCTGTGCCCTCGGTGTTGGAGCTAGTGAGCCTCGGTTCCGACAACTGGAACTGGGATGCTGTGGTCTGGGCCGGTGAGGGCCAACTTCAGTTCCTGCCCTCCGACATCGAGGAGCACATGTCCCTCAAACCGATCGACATCGTGGGTGGATACCGCTTCAGCAACGGCTACACGTTCGCCGGCGGCCAGGTTCTTCACGATTGGCGGCAGGAACTCCTAGATGCGGAGACACAATCCCAGTGATGACCTCCGCCACCCAGCCAAAGCCAACGGCCTACCGAGCCAGCGTCCTCTCGTCTGCCCCACAGGACCACACTGACGCGAGGGGTCTGTGATCCCGTATTCGCGCCTCGCAACCCGCGGTGAGGGCGACTCCTCCAACAGACTTCTGTCGGCCATACGCTGGAGCCTCGGCGGCCACGTCGAGCCCAAGAAGGGCGACCTATGAGCGACCTTGTGATCAAGTCGGGCGGCGACTTCGACTTCCTTTCTGTCGGCGCCCTAGTAATTCGCCTCGACACCGAACTGATCCCGTTCCGCAAGGCCTCCCATGCGGCCATTCACGTCAGCGGCGCCGAGTACAACGTGGCAGCTAATCTGTCTGACTGCTTCAAGCTGCGCACGGCCGTGGTCTCGGCAATGGTCGACTACCCGGTCGGTGATCTCGTCGCCGAGCGGGTTCGCGCAATGGGTGTCAGCTCGTTCTACAAGCATTTCGATCACGATGGCGTGGCTGGCCCCAACATCGCCACGGTCTATTCCGACCGTGGTATAGGCGTTCGGGCGCCTGCCGTCTTCTACAACCGTGCCAACGAGGCTGCGGCGATGCTGAAGGCGGGTGACTTCGACTGGACGTCCATCTTCAACCGCGGCGTGCGCTGGTTGCACTCCGGTGGGCTCTTCGCGGCCCTCTCGGAGACCACGCCGGAGGTCCTCCTCGAGGCGATGGCCGCCGCCCACTCAGCCGGAGCGGTCGTCAGCTTCGACCTCAATTACAGGGCCAAGTTGTGGGCAGCTCACGGCGGCGCGAAGAGGGCCCAGGAAATCACGAAGGAGCTGGTTCGCAACGTTGACGTCCTCGTCGGCAACGAGGAGGACGTGCAACTCTCTCTCGGCATCGGCGACGCTGAAGGCGCCGGGAATTCGGCTCTCGATGCCAATGCCTTCATGAAGATGATCGACAAGGTCGCCGGACATTATCCCAACGTGAAGGTTGTTGCCACCACACTGCGCGAGGTGCAGTCTGCCTCTCGGCACCGCTGGAGCGCCGTTGCCTGGCAGAGCGGTGAGTTCTGGCAGGCGCCGGTCGCCGAACTCGACGTCCTCGATCGCGTGGGCGGCGGAGATGGCTTCGCCTCAGGACTCTTCTACGGCATGCTGGCAGGGCTGCCGATGGAGGAGTCGATCCGTCTGGGCTTCGCCCATGGCGCGCTGCTCACCACCTTCCCCGGTGACACCACGATGGCCACCCTCTCGCAGGTCAAAGCCCTAGCCGGAGGCGGCTCCGCGCGGATTCAGCGCTAGCGGTGGGCGCCACCCACATGAACACAGGAGTGTGACCAGTGTCCGTAAGCATGTTTGATCTCACAGGACGCATCGCCCTCATCACCGGGTCGGGCCAAGGCATCGGCCTTGCCCTCGCCCGCGGTCTGGCCTCAGCCGGGGCGCGCGTCGTGCTGAACGACATCCGCCCTGATCGACTCGACGCGGCGGTGTCGACCTGCCGCGCTGACGGCATCGACGCGACAGGCTCCGCCTTCGACGTGACCCGAGTCGATGAGGTCCAAACCGCAGTGGGCGCAATCGAGGCGAACGTGGGTCCGATCGAAATCCTGATCAATAATGCGGGGCTCCAGATCCGCGCTCCCCTTGAGGACTTCACCATCGACTCGTGGAACACGCTGATGGCGGTCAATGTAACCGGGGTGTTCGTCACCAGTCAAGCGGTCGCCAAATGGATGATTCCCCGCGGACACGGCAAGATCATCTGCATCGGTTCGATGCAAAGCGAGATTGCCCGGCCGTCGATCGCGCCTTACACCGCATCGAAAGGCGCTGTCAAGAACCTGATCAAAGGCATGGCGACCGACTGGGCCCAATATGGTCTCCAGTGCAACGGCATCGGTCCGGGATACTTCGTCACGGAGATGACCAAGGCGCTGGTGGACGACCCAGAGTTTGACGCCTGGCTCAAGAACCGCACCCCGGCGCACCGCTGGGGCACGGTATCCGAGCTTATCGGAGTCGCGATCTTCCTCGCAGCGGACGCCTCCAGCTTCGTCAACGGGCACATGCTCTATGTCGACGGGGGCATGCTCGCGTGCGTCTGATCGGTTTGCCACCGGGTTTCTCAAGGCCAGAGCACACGCGAACGGGCCGCTCGGCGGTGGACGCCCAACACTAGTGCGACCAAGAGAGGCGCCATGAACAACCCCAACCTCGTCGGTCTAATAGGACTCGGGCAGATGGGCGGGCGCATGGCCAGAAGGTTCCAACTCGCGGGGTGGCGGGTGGTAGGCTGGGACCCATTCGCGCCGGCAGTGGCCGCTGCAGCGGCCGATGGTCTCGAGGTGGCAGCCAATCCGGCGGCGGTCGCCGCGGAGGCGCCGATCGTTATCACGAGCCTGCCGGATATCAAGGCGCTGCATGCGGTGGCGTTTGGGGAGGGTGGCATTGTCAGCGAAGGCCATGCTGACCGTCTGATTGTCGACACGACGACCCTGACCCCGGACCAAGCCCGCGAGATCTGCAGCGAGCTCGCTCACCGCGGCATCGGCTTTCTTGATGCCCCAGTAAGCGGTGGAACCGCCGGCGCTGAGAAGGGCACCCTCGGGATCATGGTCGGGGGCGAGCCCGCGCTGTTCGAGCGCGCCAAGCCAGTCCTCGATGTTATTGGCTCGAAGGTCGTGCACTGCGGCCCGATCGGCTCGGGCCAGGTCGTGAAGGCCGTCAACCAGCTGATCGTGGTGGCAACCCTGGGCGCCGTAGGCGAGGCTCTTGCCCTCGCACGGGCCGCCCGTGTAGACCCCGGCTTGGCACGCGAGGTCATGCTCGCCGGATATGCCGCGAGTCCGGTACTCGACAACGGTGGCGGTCGGATGATTAGTCGTGAGTTCGCACCCGGTGGCAAGGCCTCATACAACCTCAAGGATATTGCCGCGCTCGCCGAGCTCTCGGCCGCTGGCGGAGTACGTATCCCGGTTTTCGACGCAGCCGCTGAGTACATCAGGGCCCTCGTCGCGGCCGGCGGCGGCGATCTGGACCACGCTGCGATCATCGACATCATCGAGGGAAAGTCGGGCAGTGCCGATTGAGCGTCGAGGGGTGCCCGGATCCTTCGATCGGCGCGGAGCAGCCGGACGACCTGGCTCGTCGAGCAGCCCCGGCGGCTCAGCCCCGGAGCACACTCATTGCGCCGATGCTCGCAGCTGGCGGCCCTCGAGACGGCGGTTGACCCGCTGACCGCTGGCCGAGGCCGGTACTCTCAGATGAGCGTCTCTAACGCCTCAGGCCGCACATTTCGCAGCCTCCGGCAGCACCGCAACTTCCGGCTCTTCTTCGCCGGGCAGTCGATCTCGATCTCCGGGACCTGGGTCCAGAACATCGCCCAGGCCTGGCTCATCGTCGAGCTGACCCACTCCCCGGTCGGTTCGCCGCTTGCCCTCGGCGCGCTCGCCGCCTTTCAGTTCCTGCCCTACACCGTTCTGGGTCTGCTCGGCGGCCCGCTGGTCGACCGCTTCGACAAGCGCATGACCATCGTCGCGACCCAGAGCACCCTGATGCTGACCGCCGCGGCGCTGGCCATCCTCTCGCTGAGCGGGCGGGCGACGGTGTGGGAGGTGTTCCTCCTGGCCGCAATGGGGGGCGCGGTGCAGGTCGTGGACTCGCCGGCTCGTCAGTCCCTCGTCTTCGAGATGGTGGGGCGCAAGGAGCTTCCCAATGCGGTCTCCCTCAACGCATCGCTCTTCAACCTCGCCCGCGCCGCGGGCCCCGCAGTGGCGGGGGTGCTAATCGCCACCGTGGGTGTCACCCTCTGCTTCGCGATCAACGCGGCCAGCTTCCTCGCCGTAATCGCCAGCCTGCTGCTGATGCGCCCCCAGGAGCTCTTCTCCACCGAGCGGGACGAGGAGCGGCAGGGGGTGCTGAGCAGCCTCGGTGAGGGTGTGGCGTGGGTTCTCCACACCCGCGCCGCCTGGCTGACCTGCGGGCTGATCCTGGTTGTGTCCACCTTCGCCTTCAACTTCAACGTTCTGCTACCGGTCATGGCCACCGTGACGCTCCGGTCCGGGCCGGTCGTCTTCGGCATTCTCACCGCCTGCTTCGGGGTCGGCGCCCTGGTCGGAGCCCTGGTCACGGCCGCCGTGGGACGGCCGAGCTGGACCCTCCTACTCGGGGGCGGTGCAGTCTTCTCAGTTTTGCTGATGGCACTGGCGCCGCTCCATTGGGTGCCCGCCTGCGGGGCGATGCTCGCCCTCACAGGGGTCGCCTTCACCACCTACACGTCGATGAGCAACGCCACCGTGCAGCTGGCCGCTCCCGACCGGCTCCGTGGCCGGGCGATGGCCTTCTACGGGTACATCTTCACCGGGGTGCCCGCGCCCCTCGGCGGTCTCCTGGCCGGCTGGCTGAGCTCGGTCGGTGGCACCCAGCTTGCCTTCCTGGTCGGTGGAGGCGTGAGCATCGCAGCGGTGTCGACCGCGGTCGGCATCCGCGGCGGTATCCGGGTTCACCACTCGAGTCCCGCGCGCAGCAATGCGGTAAGCGCAGTGGGTATGGCCAGGTCGGCCTCGGGGACAGCAACGCCGGCGGTCGCGGCGAGCAACGAAACCTATGATGCGAAGTAGTACTTGCGCCCCCAGACGGCGTCACATCTCCCGGCCCCCCCGGGGTCTGCCTCGGCGTCGCCGGAGATCTGGGGGCGGTGCCGAGCGGTACGCGCTAGGAGTGGTCGGGCGCGGCACCGACACTCTCAACGAGCTGCGGAACCCCGGTGAGCGGCGGCGAGCGTTTCATGTTAAGTACGCTTGATGTGGAGGGTTTGGATGTGGTGACGCGCGCCCAGCGGGCCGCACTCGGATTTGGCTGGGGCGACGTTCTTGTGCTGGCGGCCACCATCATCTGGGGCGTCAACGTGGTGGTGGTTAAGCTGGCCCTCACTGACAGCGGGCCGTTCACCTACTCTGCGATCCGATTCGTCCTCGGAGGGCTAGCCCTCTGCGGCTTGGCCCGATGGCTGGAAGGCCCCCTGGTACGCCCGCGAGGCACCGACGCGTGGCTGATCGCAGCCACCGCCGCGGCGGGGGTCCTGGTCAACCAGGCCAGCTTCGCCGGGGCGCTGGCTCTCACCAACGCCGACAACATTGCCATGATCTCGGGGACCACTCCGCTGCTGGTGGTGGGCTGGCTCGTCTGGAGGCACCGAGAGCACTTCGAAGCCAGGGTCTGGGGCGGCCTCTTCCTCGGCCTGGTCGGTGTGGTGCTGGTCGTGGGCGCGGCAGGGGGCACTTGGTCGAGCTGGCTGGTCGTCCCACTCGCGCTGGCGATGCCGCTCAGCTGGGCGGTGTATTTGCTGTTACTGCCCAGGCTCCTGGGGCGCTACCGCCCCCTTACTCTGGCAGCCTGGGTCACCATGGTGGGGGCGGTGATGCTGGTCCCGTTCGGGGCCGTGGAGGCCCTCAACCGCCATCCGCAC
>ODAK010000919.1_pt1 | contig 33210 bp, 24 predicted proteins | sample 1539591 | NCBI WGS metagenome assembly ODAK01 (sample SAMEA3539303, study PRJEB22396) | soil metagenome | biome: tundra; feature: field; material: soil | place: USA | collected 2010-05 | depth 0.15 m | reverse complement strand
ACATCTTCGGCCGCTTACGCACCAGGTCGAGCAGCGACCAATCCCCCTGCTCCAGCGTATGCCCCTTCGGGAATGGCGCCCGCGGCTCCAGACCCAGGGATCGCACCACCCGGTCGTCCCGGTAGTAGCATTGCAGGATCACTCGAGACAGCGTCGCCGCCGCCACCCCTCCGCGCTCCCGGAACGCCAGCACCACGGCCTCTCGCCGCGCCGTATCCAGGTCGGTGATCGCACCTCCGGCCAGTGCGGCCAGCGCGCCCAAGGCCTCCCGCACATGCGCCAGATCGCGGCCCATCGTTCCGACGATGTCGGCGAAAATAACAGCATCATCGGCCCCCGGCACGTCGAACTCGGCGGACGCCGGGATCATCATTCCGGCGATGCAACGCAGGTCCCGGCTTTCCGCCGGTGTAAGCTCGTTCATTCCCACACCTCAATCGAACAAGGTTGCCAGCCGCCGCTTCATACTGTCGGCGATATAAAGCGCCAGCGCCTGAATGGTCGAGGTCGGGTTTACCCCACCCGACGTGACCCAGATGCTGCCATCGACGATGAACAGGTTCTTCACATCGTGACACCGCCCCCACGCATTCACCACGGACCGTTCCGGATCGTTACCCATCCGCGCCGTCCCCAGCAAATGCCCTGGACTGTTCAGCACCGTCCGCGACGTAAACAGGTTCGTCGCCCTCGCCGCGGTCAATATTTCAGACGCCCGAGCGATCCCATGCTCCATCATTCGCCGCGTGTTCTCGCTGATCGCGTAATCGATCTTCGGCGCCGGAATGCCATGGTTGTCCTTCAGCACCGGATCGAGAGTGACCCGGTTGTGTTCCTCCGGCAGGTCCTCGCAGGCGATCCCGATCCGCAGGCGCTTGTGAAACAATTGGCGATAAACCCGGTGATGGCCGGCACCCCAGGGCAAACGCCCGCCGGCCTCGCTATCGATGGCCTCGCTGACCACGCCGCCGCCGCGAGCGAACTGCAGCGTGTAGCCGCGGACGAAATCGCGCGCCGGGTCGGTCTCGTAGAATTCCTTGCTCCACAGGCTCAGCATGGGCGCGTGATCGCCGTCCACCCGCTCATCGACGTAACCGCCGACCTGCGGCCATGGATGCAACATCAGGTTCTTGCCTACCAAACCACTGGAATTCGCCAACCCATTGGAAAACCGAGACGATGCCGAATTGAGCAGCAGCCGCGGCGTGCCGATGCCGTTGCAGGCCAGAATGACCACCTCCGCCGGCTGAAACCGCTCGATCCCATCGGCATCGTAATAAATTGCCCCCGAGGCCATGCCGTGTTCATTGGTGGTGATTTCTCGCACCCGGCAACGCGGCCGCAACTCGACCCCGGCCCGGATCGCATGCGGCCAATACGTGATATCCGTGCTCGCCTTCGCACCCTGAGCGCACCCCGGCGTGCAATGTCCGAGATTTATGCATGGCGCCCGTCCGTCATACTCGGTCGTCGCGATGGCGGAGTCGGACGGCCACCAGTGCCAGCCAAGCTTGTTCATCGCGCGGGCGTAACGGGCGCCGGTCTTGCCAAGCGGCAGCGGCGGCATCGGCGGATTTCTGGGCGGACAGGCCGGATCGCCGGCGAGGCCGGAGACCCCCATCATGCGGTCGTTATCGGCGAAAAACGGTTCCAGCGTCGCGTAATCGATCGGCCAGTCATCGGCCACGCCGTCCAGCGACTTCACGCGAAAATCCGACGGGTGCATGCGCGGAAAATGCGCGGTGAACATGATCGTGCCGCCGCCGACCCCGTTGAAGTTGGCGACCTTCATCGGCGAGTTGTCGTCGTTCACGGGATAATCCGTCGGCCGCGCCCGCCGGTTCGGACTGATGTCGAAATCGCTGAAGCGCCGCGCCTCCCAGTCCCGTCCGTTGCTTGGGAAGTCGGATTGTTTCATCCAATCGCCCTGCTCCAGGCAAAGGATTTTCATCTTTGTCTCGGCCAGGCTCCAGGCCACCGCGGCGCCGGACGCGCCGGAGCCGACGATCAGGACGTCGACGATCGCGTCTCTGGGTCGATCGCCTTTCGCCTTACTGGATACGGTCATCTCACACTATCCCGCTTAATGATTGATACATTCCAATACCCCCTCAGCATCATTCTCGGGCACACCTCTGCTCGCGAAAACAGCGAGGCGTCAACCGGCACAAAAGTCGCATCCGCATCAATCGAACAACGTCGCCAGGCGCTGCTTCATGGCGTCCGCGATGTACAGCGCCAGCGCCTGGATGGTGCAGGTCGGGTTCACTCCGCCAGAGGTCACGAAAATGCTGCCGTCGACGATGAACAGGTTCTTAACGTCGTGGCACCGTCCCCACTCGTTCACCACCGACCGCTCCGGATCCGTCCCCATGCGTGCCGTGCCCAGAAGATGCCAACCACCGTTCAGGATCGGGCTCTGCACACCGACATTCGTCGCCCCCGCCGCCGCCAGCACTTCCTTCGCCCGCGCGATACCGTGATCCATCATGCGCAACGAATTCTCGCTGAGCGTATAATCGACCTTCGGCGCCGGAATGCCGTGCCCGTCCTTCAGCACCGGATCGATTGTCACCCGGTTGTGTTCCTCCGGCAGGTCCTCGCAGATCGCCGACAGGCCAATGCGCCGCCCGACCAACCGCCGAAACGCGCTGTGATGCTCCGCACCCCAGGGCAGCCGCCCGTCCGCCTCGCTGATAATCGCCTCGGTGACCGGCCCGATGCCGCGGCCAAACTGAAATGCGTAGCCCCGAACGAAACCGCGGCTCATATCGGTCTCGTAAAACTCCTTGCTCCACAGGCACAGCGGCGGCCCGCGATTGCTGTCCAGCGGCTCCTCCACATAGCCGAAAACCTGAGCATACGGATGGAACATCAGGTTCTTGCCCACCAGGCCGCTGGCGTTGGCCAGCCCGTTGGGAAACCGCCCCGAGACCGAATTCAGAAGCAATCGAGGCGTGCCCACGCCGTTGCAGGCCATGATGACGACCTCGGCCGGCTGGAATTGCTCCTTCCCGTCGGCGTCGTAATAAATCGCGCCCGAGGCCATGCCGTGTTCGTCAACCGTGATCTCCCGCACCCGGCAGCGCGTGCGCAGTTCCACTCCGGCGCGGATCGCATGCGGCCAGTACGTGATGTCCGTGCTCGCCTTCGCACCTTGCGCGCAGGCCGGCGTGCAATGACCGAGATTGATGCACGGCGCGCGTCCGTCATACTCAGTCGTGGCGACCGAGGTGTCCGACGGCCACCAGTGCCAGCCAAGCTGGTTCATCGCATGCGCGAATCGTGTGCCGCTCTTGCCCAAAGGCAGCGGCGGCATGGGTGGCTGCTTCGGCGGATATGCCGGATCGCCAGCCAGCCCCGAGACGCCGGTCATGCGGTCATTTTCGGCGAAGAACGGCTCCAGCGTCGCGTAATCGATCGGCCAGTCGTCGGCGACGCCATCCAGCGTGCGGACCCGGAAATCCGACGGATGCAGCCGGGGATAGTGCCCCGTGTACATGATCGTGCTGCCGCCAACGCCGTTGAAATTGACCACCTTGATCGGCGAGTTGTCGTCGTTGATGGGATAATCCGTCGGCCGCCCGCGCCGATTAGGGCTGGTGGAAAAATCGTCGAACAGTCGCGCTTCCCAGTCCCGTCCGTTGCTCGGGTAGTCCGATTGTTTCATCCAATCGCCCTGTTCCAGGCACAGGATACGCATCTTGGTCTCGGCCAGGCTCCACGCCACCGCGGCGCCCGAAGCGCCGGAGCCGATGATCAACACGTCCACTTTTTCGTTCATTCCGCCGCTCCTTGGTCCGCGCGAGCGCGGCGATCCGGTCTCTTGGCCAAGCTATTCATAGCTTCCCGACAGTGATGAAGTCGATCCCGGCCCGCCCCGCTTCGACGAGCCGGCCAAATACGGCATGGTGACGAAGGGCCGCCACCCGCCATGGGTTGAAGGAAACAACATGCGCATCGATCGATCGCCTGGGCCCTGAGTTGACCAGGCCCGGCAAGGTCCAGTTCCTGGAAGGTCTCCGAGGCATCGCCGCGCTGCAGGTCGTACTGCTGCACTTCGTCACCGGCTTCCTGCCCGACACCGCGGAGCACGCCGTCGCGCCGCTGCATGTGCTGTGGGATGGGCACACGGCGGTTTATGTCTTCTTCCTGATCAGCGGCGCGGTGCTCACGCCGTCGTTCGCGCGAGGCGGCGCATGGCCGCGCCAGGCCCTGAAGCGGCTGGTTCGCCTGGGTGTCCCGGTCACCGCCGCCGCGGTCCTCGCGCTGATCTTGCTGGCGGCGATGCCGAATGCGCACATCATGGCCGCGCGCGTAACCGGTTCAGGCTGGTTGGCGATGGACTCCAGCGGTGCGACGACGCTGACTCATCTGCTGCGCGAAATCACCCTCGACAGCCTCATTCTGGGGTACCGCGAATACACACTGTTCGCGCCGATCGCCGGCCGGCTTCCGTTGCTGGAGCACGCGCTCAACGCGCCGTCCTGGTCGTTGCATCTGGAACTATATGGATCGCTGCTGTTGCTTGCGCTTGTGATGCTGCGCGCGAGGTCGCCGCGAGCACACGCGGCCGCCGTGATCATGTGCGCCATCCTGTTTGGCACACACCCGATGTTCTTGTTCGTCATCGGCCATCTTTGCGCGACCTGGTTGGGAAACCCTCCCAGACCGGCGATCGGTGCTGCCCTGATCGTACTGGGCCTGACCATGAGCGCCATCAAGGACTGGACCGTACTGGAAGCCGCGCGCGTCGCGATCGCCCGGTTCGCACCGGTCGCCGCGCCGAACCTGTTTCAATTCCAGAGTCAGTGCGCCGCGGTGGCTCTGTTCGTGGGCGTGCTGCTCAACCCGTTCGCGCAGCGGTCGCTGTCGTCATGCCGCCAGCTCGGCCGGCTGTCGTTCAGCATTTATCTGTCGCACTTTCCGATCATGTTCACCCTTGCCTGTGCCGGGTTCATTCCTTTGGCCGGCGTGTTACCCCAGCCCGAGGCGGTCGCCGTCACCTTCATCGGTTTCGTCGCTGTTGTCTTGCTCGTCGCCACGGGATTCGAGCGCCTGGTGGACCGGCCGGCGGTCCGAATCAGCCGGCTGATGGCATGAGTCCCGGTCCTGAATGTGTCAGCACCGAGCCCGTGGCGTGGTGGGCATCAGTGACCGCGCTGTCAGGCATCCCGCTGGCCCCGCTGCTGATCACCGACGTGCCGCCGGTATTGGACTACCCGAACCATCTGGCTCGGCTGGTGCTGTTGGCCGCTGGTCCTGGCGATCCGGTGCTCGGCCGTATCTTCACTCCGGAATGGACCATCATCCCCAACCTGGCCGGCGACGTGATCGGCCTTGGGTTGCTGCATCTGCTTCCCATCCATGCCGCCGGCCGTTGCCTGCTGGGTGGCGTGCTGTTGCTGAACCTGGCCGGCGTGCTGACGTTGCACCGCGCCTTGTTTGGGCGGCGTTCGTGCTGGCCGCCTGGCTCGGGCCTCGTCGCTTATAACAGCACCTTCCTGCTTGGATTTCTGAACTGGCGGATCGGCCGCGGGCTGGCGATGCCATGCGCCGCCGGCTGGATGGTCTGGCGGGAACGTCGGCCGCTCGCCACCATCGCGGGCGCCATGGCGGCATCGATCCTGTTGTTCTTCTGCCACTTCGTGGGGTTGGTGTTCTTCCTCGTGCTGATCGGCGCCGCCGAACTGCGCGCGATGCGGAACTTTCACGCGCTACTCGTCCGCTCGGCTGGATTGTTGGCGATGCTGGCCGGCCCGATCCTGCTGTCGACGCTCACGACATCGCGCGACGCGCCGGCCGCGATGCAGTGGCCGCCGGCGCATGTCAAACTGGAGAACGCGGCGAGCCCGTTCATCAATTATGTCTTCCCGCTCGACATGATCAGCGCGGTGCTCGTCTATGGCGGCATCGCGTTGGGTGTCGCATTCGGGTGGCTTGTCGTGGCGCCACGCGCCGTGCCGGCCGTCGTGGTGCTGCCGGTCGCCTGGTTCGTGCTCCCGTTCGATTTGATGGGTGGGAGTTTTCTCGACATGCGCGTTACCGTCATGCTCGGCTTCCTGGTGTTCGCGGCGGTGGATCGAAGCCGCGTGGAACACCATGTGGCGTATCGGGTGACCGCCGCGGCATGCATCGTGCTGTTCACCGTGCGGATGGCGGTCGTGGCGTGGGTGTGGACAGGACATCGGCACGACCTCAGCGAGTTGCGCGCCGTCATCGCCACCGTCCCGCCAACCGCGAAAGTGTACTTCCCCAATGTTTCACAGGAAGAAGCCCCGGCTTATTGGGACGCGGGACCGCGCGCGCGCCGGTTGTCGAATGGGCTGCGCGCCGATTATCATTTGCCGGCGCTGTTGCTGATCGAGCGAGGCGCATTCTGGCCGGTGCTGTTCGCCAATCCGGCGCAGCAGCCAATCTATTCGCGGCCCGCCTGTGCGAGGCTGGCCCGCGAGGCGCACGACATCCCATCCCATGCCGAACTCGTGGCCGATCCGGATCTCGCGCTGCCCGCGCTGGTTGATTTCGATTACGTTCTGCTGCTGGAAGCGGGAGCGGATCCAGATCTCGCCAACTTCATCCCACGCTGCCTCACGCTGGTATCGCGGTCGGATTTCGCCGCGCTGTTCAAGGTCACGGGAGATGCACCGGACCGCGCGTCTCGAACGGGACTTCATTGAGAACCACGCTACTGTTTCGCCCGTTTCGGCTTTCCTCGCGCGGCCGTTTTTCCACGTGACGGTCTGGGCCGCGCGGTCCGCTTAACTCTCGCGATTTTCACGTTGGCACGACGCCGCCTGACCAACAACCACGCACCGAGCGCCAGTCCCCCACCTCCGATCGCGATCCAGGTTGGAGGAATACCGCAACCGCCGGAGACGCAATACAAGCCCAGACGCAGCAGCGCCGCGGTGTCGATCACCAACAGCGCGCCGAAGACGATGATAACAGTCAGTACTAACAGGATGCGCATAACCGGAGTTCATATCTCAACCTGTATGATTGTCCCATCGCCGCGCGCGGCATGACATTTCGATCTGAACTCCGGGCCTCATCGCCAACAGGGGTTCACCGCGAATTGGCGCGCGCCCCCAATCGCGGGTAACGTGACCCATTCGGCCGGGAACCGAAAGGAGGGACAATGCCCGTGGGGGAAACTGCGAGGGCGCGGCCCAGAGCCAATCCATACATCGGGAGGACGCGGCGATGATCTACATGGTGGAAATGGCGTTGATCGACGTCGCGCGCCGTGCCGAATGGGACGACTGGTACCTTGCCCATATGAAGAAATTGATTTCCATCCCCGGCATCCAGGCAACCCAGCGGTTCGAATCGCTGGCCCCCCACGCGTCCCCCTTCGTCGCCCTGCACCAGGTCACTGGTCCGGAGGTGTTCAGCAGTGCGACCTACCGCGCCAAGGCCGGCCCTCAGGGCACCGGCGAATGGCGGGAGAGGATGAACAACTGGCACCGGAATGTGCTCTCCGGTATCGATCAGACGCCCGACGTGCCGATGGAAGGCGCTCTGGTGGTGGTCGAAGAGGGCGCCGACATGCCAATCCCGGTACAATGGGCGGAATCAATCGGGCTTGACCGCAGCGTGCGACGGCGCGGCATCGCGGTCGTCGCTTCGCGCGCCGAAGCCGAAACGTTGATCGGGCGTCAGGGTGTGCGTGTGTGCAAGCCCCTGACACCTCGTTTGGTCGCCGACTGAAGAAATCATAAGGAGGGAATGCAAATGACCGGAGACTCGAAAGGTGAATTTCGTGGCACCACTTATCGCGATGACGCCGCGCTGAAAGCATGGCTGGCGAAGCGCCCCAACGAAGCGGCACTGGAGCCGGATCTGCCGATCATCGATCCGCACCACCATTTCTGGGACACGCCGCATCGCGGACAGTACCTGTTGCCCAATCTGCTGGCCGATATCGGCGGCGGGCACAACATCGTCTCGACGGTGTTCCTCGAATGCCGCGCGATGTACCGCAAGGACGGCTCACGCGAGATGGCGCCGGTGGGCGAGGTCGAGTTCGTCAACGGCATCGCGGCGATGAGTGCCTCGGGCAATTATGGCCCTTGCCGTGTCGCCGAGGCGATCGTGGGCGGCGGCGACCTTACCGTCGGCGCGCGCGTGCGCGAATTGCTGGAGGCCGAAATCGCGGTCGCCGGCGGGCGTTTGCGCGGCATCCGCCACGGCGTGGCCTGGGACACCCATGAGGCGATCAGCAAGTTCGCCTCTCGCACCGTGGCGCTGCATCAGGTGATGGACCCGAAGTTTCGTGAGGGATTCGCCCGGTTGGAACCGTTGGGACTGAGTTTCGAGTCGTGGCAGTATCATCCGCAACTACCGGACGCGATCGATCTCGCCCGTGCGTTCCCGAACACCACCATCATCCTGAACCATGTCGGCGGCGTGCTTGGCGTCGGGCCTTATTCGGGGCGCCGACCGGAGATTCTCGCCGGCTGGCGCAAGGATATCGCCGAACTGGCGAAATGCCCGAACGTCAATATGAAACTTGGCGGCATCGGCATGGTCTCCTTCGGGTTCGACTTCCACGAGCGCGACATTCCGCCCTCGTCCGAGGACCTCGCCGCTGCGTGGCGCCAGTATGTCGAACCTTGCATCGAAGCCTTCGGCGTTGATCGCTGCATGTTCGAAAGCAACTTCCCGCCGGACAAGCAGTCGTGCGGCTACACCGAGCTGTGGAACGCCTTCAAGCGGATCACGGCCAATGCGTCAGCCGCCGAAAAGAAAGCTCTCTACAGCGGCACCGCGGCGCGGGTGTATCGGATCACCGCACCCTGATCCTCCGAAGCCGGCGCGGCAGGATCGCCGCCGCGCCGGTGCCCATATTTTCGAGGGAGACACCGCGATGAGCCGATTCGACGAGTACGCGACGAAATATTCGTGCATCCACATGCGCCGGGAGAACGGCATCCTGGAGATGCGGTTTCACACCGATAACGGACCGCTGCGTTGGGGCCTCGGGCCGCACGGCGAGTTGCCCGATGCGTTCACCGACGTCGCGCGCGACCGTGACAATCGGGTGGTGATCCTGACCGGGACAGGCGATGAGTGGTCCGGTGTCCGAGCGACCCCTGGCCAAAGCGCCATCAGCGCGGGTCTGACAGCCAACGCGTTCGACCGCGTGCACTGGGAAGGCCGCGCTTTGCTGATGAACCTGTTGAACATCGAGGTGCCAGTGATCTCGGCGATCAACGGGCCGGCGTGGCGGCACGGCGAAATTCCGTTGCTGTCGGACATCGTGCTCGCTTCGGATACGGCGGCGTTCCAGGACTCGGCGCATTTCCCGAACGGTCTGGTGCCCGGCGATGGCATGCACATCGTGATGCCTCTGCTGTTGGGCCTCAACCGCGGCCGGTACTTTCTGCTCACCGGGCAGACGCTGTCGGCCCAGGAAGCGAAGGATCTGGGTCTGGTGGCGGAAGTTTTGCCGCGTGACAAGGTCCTGGCGCGGGCCTGGGAACATGCCGAGGCGCTGACCCAAAAGCCGACCCTTCTGCTGCGCTATACGCGACTGATGTTCACCGAGTATCTGAAGAGGCGCATGCAGGACCTGCTCGGTTACGGCCTCGCGATGGAAGGTCTGGCGTTGATGGAACAGATCGAGCCGTCGAAACAGAAGGATTAAATCATGACGGCACAATTCCAGTTCGGACTGGTTGTCCGCGGCCAGGCGGAAGCAGGCGAAGATATCTCCCGCCGGTTCCAGGAAACTTTGGCCTTCGTCCGGCTGGCGGACCGGCTTGGTTTCGACTCCATCACCAAGACCGCTCACTACAGTGCTTACCCATTTCAGATGCTGCAACTGGTGCCGATGCTGGCGCGTTTCGCCGCCGAGGCGCCGCGGATGCGGCTCAATGCCGGGGTCCTGCTGCTGCCTCTGTTGTCGCCGCTGCATGTCGCCGAGGAATTCGCGACGCTCGATGTGATAACCGGTGGCAAGATAATCCTGGGTGTCGGCCTCGGCTATCGCGATGTCGAGTTCAAGGCGTTCGGCGTGCCGCGGGCGCAGCGAGTTCGCCGGTTCGAGGCCAATCTCGTGGCGATCAAGCGGCTATGGACCGAGGACAAGGTCCAGATGAAAGCCGCGCATTTCGAGCTCGACGATGCCTCCTGCCTGCCGAAACCATTGCAAAAACCGCATCCGCCGATCTGGATTGGCGCCAATGCCGACCCCGCGATCGAACGAGCCGCCCGGCTCGGTGACTGCTGGTATATCGGGCCCGCGGTCGAGATCACCACCCTCGAACGCCAGATGGAGCTGTATCGGCGCGCGCTCGATGCCGCCGGCAAGCCGTTCCCGGAGGAGCTGCCCTTGCGGCGGGAGATCTTCGTCGCGAAGACCCGAGCCGAGGCGATCCGCCTGTGCGCTCCTTATCTCGGCGCGAAATACAAGGCGTATCATTCCTGGCACCAGGATATGCCGGCGGACGACCGCGGCCTTGGTCAGGATTTCGACAGCCTGATTGGCGATCGTTTTCTGATCGGCTCTCCCGATGAGGTCGCGGAACAGATCCTGGCGATCCGCCGCCGGCTTGGCGTCAATCATCTGGTCATGAGCACGGAATGGGCCGGCATGCCGGAGAGCCTGGCCGTGGAGACAATCGATATGATCGCGAAAGAACTGTTCCCGCGGGTTCGCCAGGGCCTGTGACACCAAAATGGCGCATGAGGAAACACGATGATGACCGAAACGACCCTCGCTCCCAACCTTCCGCAATGGATGAAGGATCATGTGGACCGCTATTTATCCAGCGGGGGCACCGACGGTCACATTTACACGATTGTCCGGCCCGGCGTGCCCGAGAAGGCCGTCCCGTCGTTGCTGTTGACCACGACCGGCCGCAAGTCGGGGCAGCGGTATTTGTTCCCGCTGTTCTACGGGCGTGATGGCGACAGCTATTTCGTGATCGCGTCGAAGGGCGGCGCGCCGGAGCACCCCGGCTGGTACCGCAACATCCTCGCCGATCCGGAGGTCGACATCCAGGTCGGCACCGCGAAGATGCACGCGCGGGCACGGACCGCCGCCGGTGAGGAACGGACGCGGCTGTGGGCGAAAGCGGTTGAAATCTGGCCGCCCTTCGCCGACTACCAACTTAAGTCCGGTGGGCGAGAGATCCCCGTCGTCGTACTTGATCCTGTCAGACACGTCTGACGTTCCAGAAATACGGACCGGTCGCCGAAATCACGCCTTGCAGATTCGCACGATATGCCGTGCGGATCTGAAACGTGCCCAGAGGGATGCAGGGCACCATCTCGAACGCGCGCTGGTGAATCTCCAGCACCGTGGCCTCGCGTTCTTCCGTCGTCGACGCTTCCACGAAGCGGCGTGTGAGCACCTCCATCGTGTCGTCTTTGTACCAGCCGAACCAGGCGGTCGAGCCTAGACCGCGGATCTGGCTATGCTCGACGGGCGTGTAGCGAATGGTCGAGGGCGCCCAGGTGTGCAGGATGGACCACCCGCCCTTTTCCACCGGCTCGCGTGATACGCGGCGCTGGACCACGGTGCCCCAGTCGGTCGCCACCATCTCCACGTTCATGCCGATCTTGCGCAGCAGGTCGTAAGTCACGTTGCCAAAAGGACCCACCGTGGTCAGGTCGGTCGGATTGAGCAGTACCGCCTTCTCGCCCTTGTAACCGGACGCGGCAAGCATCGCCTTGGCCTTCTCGACATCGCCCCGCATCGCCTCGGCGCCGACCTCCTGGCCGTAGTGGCTGCCGCAAGGAAACATCGACTTGCAGGTCAGGTACGCGCTCGTGTCGCCGCCGGTGACCGACGCCATGTAATCGGTCTGATTGATCCCCATCATCACGGCACGGCGCACCGCGACATTGTCGAACGGCGGATGCAGATGGTTGAAGCGCAGCACACCATTATAGCCCGTTGGATTGTGTGAGCCGATGGTGATATCGGGATTGCGCCGCAACAACGGCACGAGGTCGGGCTCCACCATTTCGTACCAGTCCACCTCGCCGGCCTGCAGAGCCGCCGCCGCGGTGCCGGAGTCCGGAATGACCCGCCATTCGATCCGATCGAAATGCGCGACCTTGCCGCCGACCATCCACTCCGCCGGCTCCTGGCGCGGCACATAGTCGGGATTGCGGGCATAGGCGGCATGCGCGCCGGGCACGAATTCATTGGGCAGAAACTTATACGGTCCGGATCCGGTCGTGTCGTTGATCTGCTTGAACGGATCGGTGTTGGCGACATGCTCGGGCATCATGAAGGCGACCGATGCGCCGCCGCGGGCAATCGCCTCGATAAAGATCGAGATTGGCCGCTTAAGGGTGATCTTCAGGGTGCGGTCGTCTGGCGCGGTGCATGCATCGACATATTGCCACACAGTCTGCCCAATCGTCTCCCTCGCCGCCCAACGCTTCAAACTGGGCGCGCAATCCTGTGCCCGCACCGGTTCGCCGTTATGGAATTTCAGGCCCTCACGCAATTTGATCAAATAGGTCCTGCCATCGTCGGACACCGTGTAGCCCTCGGCCATTTGCGGCTTCGGCTCCAGCTTCGCGTTGACGCCAAACAGCAGGTCATAAATGGCCCAACCGTGATTCACCGTAGGCTGAGCGGTGGTGAAGATCGGGTCGAGTAGCGTGAGGTTCGCCTGCGGAATGAACCGCAATGTGCGGGTGTTCGCCGGTTGGGCGATAGCGAAGGAGGTTGGCAGCGCGGCCGCCGCGGACGCTTGTAAAAGTGTTCTTCGTTTCATTCGTTTCGGCTCCCTGACGGTCGGTTGACGCCGGCCGTTATGCCGGCGTGGCGGCAGCTGGAATCCTGCTCAACAAAGCGCCTGACACTGTCGCCGATCGCCCGCGTGGGACTATCGTCGGTGTGATCCTGAAGCACCACATCGGGCACGGTCGTCTCCTTGCCCGCGGCGCGCATCTGTCTGTGAACCTCGGCGGGCCAGGCAGAGTGCCGCCCTGCCGACGGGCTGTCCAACCGTTGCTCAAAGCCCGCGTCGGTGGCAAAGCTACTGGTGAGTAGCTTCCCCGCCCCTGGGAAAGCCGCTGACACCGCACGCAGGAGCGACAGCAGATGACCGCCTCGCACGAAACCCAGGCCCAGGCCGGCACGGCGCCGGCATTGGACTACGACGCCATCATCATTGGGGCGGGCATGTCGGGGCTCTACCAACTCTACCGCATGCGGGAGCTTGGCATGCGCGTGCGGGTGCTGGAGGCCGGCACCGGGGTCGGCGGCACATGGTACTGGAACCGTTATCCAGGCGCTCGTTTTGATTCCGAAAGCTACTCCTACAGCTACTCGTTTTCGAAGGAGCTGCTGGAGGAATGGAACTGGAATGAACATTTCGCGCCGCAGCCGGAGACCGAGCGCTACCTCAATCACGTCGCGGACAAGTTCGACCTGCGCCGCGACATCCAGTTTCGCAGCCGGGTCAGCGCGGCACACTACCAGGACGCGACGCGAAGCTGGGATGTGACGCTGGAAAACGGCGACCGCTTTCGCACGCGGTTCCTGATCACCGCGATTGGCCCGCTGTCGGCGCCGACGATGCCGCGCATCGAAGGGGTGGACAGTTTCAAAGGCGCATCCTTCCACACCGCCCGCTGGCCGAAGGAGCCGGTGAGCTTCGAGGGCAAGCGCGTGGCCGTGATCGGCACCGGCGCCACCGGCGTGCAGACGATCCAGGAAGTCGCCAAGACCGCCGGCCACCTGACCGTGTTCCAGCGCACGCCGAACTGGTGCGCGCCGCTGCACAACAGCCGGATCGACGCCGAGCAAATGGCGAAGATCAAGGCCGGCTACCCGGAAATGTTCAAACGCTGCCAGGAGACCTTCGCGTGTTTCCTGCACACGCCGGATCCGCGCGGCACATTCGAAGTGACGCCGGAAAAGCGCGAGGCGTTCTTCGAGAAGCTGTATGCCTCGCCCGGCTTCGGCATCTGGCAGGGCAATTTTCGCGATATCCTGACCAATCCGAAGGCGAACGACGCGATCACCGATTTCGTGGCCCGCAAGATTCGCCAGCGGGTGAAGGACCCAGTGGTGGCCGAGAAGCTGATCCCAAAAAACCACGGCTTCGGCACCCGCCGCGTGCCTTTGGAGACGAAGTATTACGAGGTCTACAATCAGCCGAACGTCGAACTGGTGGATATCAAGGAAGCTCCGATCGAACGGATCACACCGAACGGCATCAAGACCAGCGATCGGGAGTACGAGTTCGATATCATCATTTACGCGACCGGTTTCGACGCCATCACCGGCAGCTTTGACCGGATCGATATCCGGGGCGTGGACGGGCTTCGGTTGAAGGATAAATGGAAAGGCGGGCCGCGCACTTATCTGGGCGTCATGGTCGAGGGTTTCCCCAACATGATGATGCTGATGGGGCCGCATACCGCTCTGGGCAATATTCCGCGCAGTATCGAATACAATGTGGAGTGGGTGACAAGTCTGATCCGCCACGCGCGGGACCATCAATTGACGCGGGTGGAGGCCACCGCGGCGGGCGTGGCGTCCTGGACCGATCACGTGAAGTCGCTCGGGGTGGGGCTGCTGTCCAACGAGGTCAATTCTTGGATGACCGGCATCAACTCGAACGTGGAGGGCAAGCAGACCCGAATCATCGCGCGCTACAGCGGCAGTGCCCCGGCCTACCGCGCGCGCTGTGACGAGGTGGCGGCGACGGGTTACCGGGAACTCGCGCTGGCATAGGCGGCCAGCGGCCGGCGCGTTAGTGGAAAATGCTGGCATTAGCCCTTATCCGGTTGAAAACCGATATCGTACATTAGTACATCTAACATCTGGATAACGGCGGCGGGCTTCCCATATCCACGCGGCGCCAACAGGAGCCGCACAAGAATGCCAAAATCCGACACGCCACGGCAGCCAGCCCAGCAGATAAGCCGGCACATGACCGCGGTCCACGCCCTCGGGCAGCCAAGCTCACCCGCGCCACAGACAAGGTGGGTACGTCCGGGGCACGGCCAAGCCGCCGAGCCGCCGGTACCGGCGGCGATCGCGACACCGCCCACACTGTTCATACCCAACACGCCGGGCGCCGTATCGCTCGCGCAAGGCACCGGCAGCCACCTGACCGTGACCTGGACAGCCCCGGCGATCGACGGCTCGCACGGCGCCGCCACCGCGTTCGCCCTGCGATCCAGCCCGTCAGGCGCCGCCACCTGGACGGTGGTGTCAGGTGTCACGAGCCCATACGACCTGTCGGGCCTGACCGCCGGCGCGGCGATCGACGTTCAACTCCAGTGCTCGAACACCGCCGGCACGAGCGCATGGTCGGCCACCAGCACGCGCACCACGGCGGCGGCGGGGCCTTTCGCGCCGAACGCGCCGGCGATCGCGAGCGTCGCGCCACCGCCGGATGGCACGAACACGAAGCTGACCGTCACCTGGAGTGCTCCAGGGGTCGATGGCACGCACGGCGCCGCCACGGGTTACAATGTGCGCTCCAGTCCGACGGGTGCCGGCACCTGGACGGTGGTAACGGGAGTGGCGAGTCCGTACACTCTCGCCGGCCTGACCGGTGCGACCGCGGTCGACGTGGAAGTGCGGGCGACCAACGCCGCGGCAAGCCCAGGGGCGTGGTCAGCCGTCACCACGGGGACAACCTGGGGTGCCACGGTTGCGCAGGGCGCCTGGATCGCCGCGACCACGCAGGTTCATAGTACCGGCGTTGCGCCCAATGGCGGTGCTCAGTTGACCGCGGCCGCCGCGCCAACCGCGGTGACCGGGGCATCTTTCGCCTGGTCGGCGAGCAACTCGACGATCCCGACCACGGGCCTGATCGCGGCCGGCGCCGATGGGCAAACCAATGGATGGGGCCAGTGGTTCAACGCGCCGGCGACAGCGGCGACATTCTATCTGTGGATGCTGGCGCAAGGTTCCGGCGGGGTCACCACCGGTGCGCTGGTTACCGGAGCGATCACCGTGACGTAGGAGGTCGCATATCACTTCGCATTAAGTCTGACTTTTGCCCTCCACGTCATGGCCCGACTCGACCGGACCATCGTATTGATGAAGATCGGACGCGGGTCCAGGTCATGCGTGGATAACGGCGCTTCGCATGATATTCAAGCGGAATAATATTATCGTTCCATAACGAATACCGCGCCGCCACGGACCGGTAAAGCCCACCCGCATGACCGCACCGGCCAGCAGATTGACGCCGTTCCAACGCCGCCCCTATTGCTCACCGGACCCGGCCACCAAGGAAGCCTTCATGGACACCGTCCAGTCAGCACCACTTACCAGCGCCCCCGACCGTGCCCACGCACTGCATCCACTGCTGGACGCCCATGGCCCCGAGATCGACCGCCGCCGCGAACTGACCCCAGAGGTCGTTGACGCCCTCGTCGATCAGGACCTGCTGCGCCTGCTGCTGCCCAGGTCCCTGGGAGGTCAGGAAATCCACCCACTGGAGTTCTGCAAGACAACCGAGGCCGTCGCCTGGGCCGACGCCAGCACCGGCTGGTTCGTCAACCAGTCCAACGTCTCCTCCGCGACGTCCGCCGCCGCCATGCCGCACAACGCCGCCGTCTCCGTCTTCGATGGTCGGCGCGCCGGGCTCGCCTGGGGCGCCATTACCAGCAACAGCAAGGCCATCCGCGTGGACGGCGGCTACCGCCTGACCGGCACCTGGAGCTTCGCGAGCGGCAGCCGTCACACCACCTGGATCGGCGCCCACGGCGCCGTGCAGAACCCCGATGGCACGCCACACATCCGCTACGGCACTCCAGACGTGCGCAGCTTCCTGTTCCTTCGCGAGAAAGCCACGATCGTCGACGACTGGCACGTCCTCGGTCTGCGTGGCACTGGCAGCGATACTTACTCGGTCAACGACCTGTTCGTGGCGGACGAGCACGCCCCGCATCGTGAAGCACCCGAGGAACGACGGGAGAGCGGGCCGCTCTATGCCATCCACTCCACCCCGCTCTATGCGATGGGTTTCTGCGGCGTGACGCTCGGCCTGGCGCGGCGTATGCTGGAGACCTACACCACGCTCGCGCGTAGCCGGCGCAGCCGGGCGTCAATCAGCGCCATGGCCGACAACCACGCGATACAACGGGAAATCGGCTTGCTGGAGGCGAAACTGTCCGCCGCCCGCGCCTTCCTGCATGAGGCGGTGTGCCAAACTTATGACGCCGCGGTGAAAGGCGATCTGGATGTGGACACGCGGATGCGCCTCCGGCTCGCCACGACCTATGGCATGAACGAGGCGACCGATGTCTCCATCGCGTGCTACCGCGGCGCGGGCACCGCGGCGATCATGGATTCCGCGCCGTTCGAACGCCGCTTCCGTGATGCAATGAGTGCCAGTCAGCATATGCAGGCGATGCTGCCGCTGATCGAAATGGTGGGCCGCCACATCATCGGTTGCGAGAACGTGGTACAGTTTGTGTAATTGAAGACTTCCGCGCGACCTTCTGACGCGGTGGAACATGCCTCGGGGGGAGAAATAAACGACGATGTCCTACCCGGCGCGGCGCCAATGGGACCGCAACCTGCTACTGGGCGTGCTGTTCATCTGTCTGTCCGGCCTCACCTCGCCATTGATGAACGGTTTCGCCAAGTTGCTCGGCGAGCACTACAGTTCCCTGCAAGTCTCCTGGGCTCGCGCCTTCGGGCATGTCCTGTTCATGCTGGCAACGTTCGTGCCGCGGTTCGGATTGCGCATGCTGCGCACGCGGCGTTTGGGCCGGCATATGTTACGCTCCTCCTGCCTGTTCATTTCGAATCTGAGCTACTTCTTCGCGATCACCTTCATCCCGATCGGCAAGGCTGCCTCGATCAACATGACCGGACCGCTGATGGTCGCCGCGCTGGCGTGGCCGATGCTGGGGGAACGAACCAGCCAGGGGAGAGTGGTCGCCGTGCTGATCGGATTCCTGGGTGTGCTCATCATCATCCGCCCAGGGTCCGAGGTGTTCCATTGGGCCGCGCTGTTCGTCATCTTCAGTGCGCTGATGAATGGATTTTATCAGATCTTCACGCGAGAGATCGCCGATACCGAGGCACCGGAAACATCGGCGATCTACAGTTCCATCGTCGGAGCCTTTGGCATGCTGCTGGTGCTGCCCTTCGTGTGGCGAACGCCGTCGAGCCTGGGTCATGTCGTGCTGTTCTGCAGTCTTGGCGTACTGGGCGCGATCAGTCACTACTTCGTCGCGCTGTCGCTGGGATTTGCTCCGGCGAATATCGTAACGCCGTTTCAATACGTGCAGATGCTCGGCTCCGTGCTGGTTGGCTATCTGCTGTTCAGCGATTTGCCGGACGCGCTGACCTGGCTGGGCGCCGCGATCGTCATTGCCTCCGGGCTTTATGTCGGCTGGACGCAGACGCGGCGTCAGGCTTCGTAGTCTTGCCGGGTATTCCGGTCAGTGGTAGGTGATTCCTGTCCACGATCGGTAAGAAAATCAAAGGAGAAGTCAGTGGCTGACGTATCAGATATCTCGTTATTGGATCATGAACTGGCTGATGACGAGCTGGCGTGGGTGAAAGCTGTATACCAAGACTTCAGCACGGCGCGAGCCGCTTTCTCCGGGCGGGAAAATGAATTCAATCCAAGAGAAACCCTGCGAGCAGTGCTCGGCGGGAGGGAACACCAACTCCCAACGCCCATGGATTTAGCGGGAGACGGTTTCTGGCGAAATGGCCGAAATCGTCACGGACGATCGGTTGCTTGTGTTTTCCTGAAACAAGTCGAGTTGCACAGACATCCGAGGAGCCGAACCGATCAGTTTCCCATGTACGTCGTTGGTGAAGCGGATGCGTATTCCGAAGGGCAGAATGCACAACCCATTCTCACACCAGTGACCGGCGGCGATCATTTCCACAACTCACCAAACGCGCCGCATGCGTTCTTGCCGAAGGTGGGAAAGCCGGCCCCAAAAGATTGGGAAATCGCGTTTATCGCGATCACGCCACGCAATCTCAGAGAAGACACCCATAAGGTTTCCGATGCGACCAGGGCAGCCTATGAACGGGTGGCCGGACAGGAGGCACCAGCCGGTCTGTGATCGCCGGTGCTACACTTGAATACGAGGACCATGCTGCGTACCGTCTCGAACCCGCACCAACCAGGCGGGACACATCGTTCCTGATCAGAATCGATCGGGTGGAGGATCGGAAGCCATGCCAACAATCGACGTCCAGGTTCACGCCTACGAACGCGATCACCCGGGCCGCCCATGGGCTGCCGTTCTCCATGGCCCGCCAGAGGTCACCGGCGACGACATGGTGGCCGCCATGGACGCCGTCGGTGTCGACGGCGCCCTGCTGGTCTCGCCGTTCACGATGTACCGCTATGACGCCAGCTACGCCATCGCCGTTTACAATGCGCATCCCAACAGATTCCGGTTGATCAAACCGGTCGACGCGAACGACCCCGGCGTGGCCGATACGATCGCCGACTGGGCTGCCACGAAGGGGACGGTCGGTATCCGGATCATGATGCGAGAAGGCGTCTCGACCGACCCCGCCGACCCAGGCCTGAACCGAGTCCTGGCCGCCGCGGCGCGGCATTCGTTGCCAGTCAACCTCATGTGCACGGGACGCCTTGAGCAGGCGGGTCAACTCGCGGCGCGAAACCGCAACACCAAACTGGTTATCGACCATCTCGGGCTGCGCCAGCCGCAAAAACCGCCAGCCCCCGCGCAGCCATGGGCCGAGCTTCCAAAGCTGCTGGCGCTGGCGGCCCACGACAACATCGTGGTGAAGATCTCGGGCGCCTGCACGCTGTCGCACGAACCCTTCCCCTACAAAGACATCTGGGATCCGCTGTTTCGGATTTTTGACGCGTTTGGCTTCGATCGCTGCATGTGGGGCACCGATTGGACCCGGGCGGTCGGAGTGTTGACATTCAAACAGGGTGTTGACGCTTTTCGCGTCACCGATCGCCTGTCCGACAGCGACCGGGCCGCGCTCATGGGTGACACGCTACAGCGCGTCTATAACTGGACGCTGTCGAAAGCCTGATCTCGCGCGATCCGCCGCGGTCGAAATTCACGACATAAGCGCGCGCGCCGACGGATCAACGCCTCACGCGTCGAGCGGTCTGCCGCGGCAGGTCGTTCGCCAACGCGTTCACGCGTCGGCGCGCGGCTGCGAGTTTGGGTCCGGTCACGACGAGCGGCGCGCAGCCCATCGCCTCCCACATCCGCGTTGAGAAATCCGGATGCAGCATCACCGTCGTGCCGCCATTGTCGAAGGCACGCCGATCCCCCGTATCCAGATAGGACTCCACCGGCAGCGCCTGCGCCAACATGATCTCGTGTGCGGCCAGTTCGATATGGTAATAAACGACGACATCCACCGGCTCGACGGCAATTGAGGTTCCGTTGACCAGACGTTTCACCGGAATCAAAACACCATCGACATAAACCGCGTCGTCCGGCGACAGTCTCAGGTCGCTGTGCGGCAGTCCTGAGCCGAAGGCGCCGGCGGCAACGCGGACCGGCCAGACCTGATCCGCGCGCGGGTGGTGGGCGCAGTCCACGCGACGATGGCCGACCCAGACGATCGGTGCGATCCGTCCGTCGCGTAGCACCACGCGGTCGCCCTCTCGCAGCGCCTCGACCGCGACCTCGCCGGACTCCGTGGCGATCCGCGTACCCGCGGTGAAGCACGGGATGCCCGCGCCGGACACCGTGACGATACTGGCACCGGGTCCAGCGCTGGTGACGTTGAATATCGCGCCGGCATAGCCTCCGGCGAGCGCCAGCGGATAAGTGGAGCCGCCCGCTGAGATCGTCAGCACGTCGGACGAGGTGTCGATCGTCGCCGACGCGCCCGCCGCGGCGACGTTCATCAAATCGATGAAGTTTCCGTCGGTGAAACCCGAGATGGTCGCGGTCGGCATCGACGTTCCGCCGATGTCCAGCACCGCCCCGGCGCCCCCGAGCACGATGCCGCCGCTGACCACCGCGAAACTGTTCAGAACCAGTGTGCCGCCGCCACCAATGACCGGGTTGCCCGCCGTGCCGGCGGAGTTGACGATCATTTCGCCACCGGCATTGATGCGTGTCGACTCGGCATCGCTCAGGGCGTTGACGAACTGCAGCCCACCGGAATTGACCACCGTGGAGTCGGCGGTGCCGTATGGCAGCGGCAGGATATCGCCGCCGCCGAGGTCGACCTGGCCGCCGACGACCTGCTCGCCGCCGCTGTTCACTACTGTCCCGCTGGCGGTGCCGTAGGCGGCCAGACCTTCAAGGCCACCGTCGAGCACGGTCCCGGTCGCCGCCCCGAAGAACGCGACCAGTTCGATCCCGTTCGCCGACACCACGGCGTTGTTCACGGTGCCTTCCAGGGTAAACAGGAAACCGCCGCTGGTGACGGTCGCGTTCTGGACTTGCCCGACGTTGAGCAGATTGCCGCCAAACTGAACCTGGTTGCCGATGTCGGTGCCGGAGTTCCGCTCCAACGCGACAGCGCCCGAACCGGTAACGAAATGCAGCGTGCCGCCGTTGAGGATTGAAGGCTGATAGGTCAGGAACGGCTGAGTGCCACTCAGGGTAGACGCACTGACCGTCCCGCCGGAGTTCACTCCGAGGAACTCATTTCCCGCGATCGCCAGACCCTGGCTCGTCTGCCCGCCCGAGACGATGAAACTGCCCGAACCCAGGAAGCCGATATCGGTACCGCCAAAGCCGGAGGACACAAAGAACGTCCCGGCGGAATAAGCCGGCGACGGGGCGAAATTCAAAGCGTAACTCTGGCCGCCTTCGGAGACGGTCACCGCGCCGGCGTTGTACGTGGCGGTAGCGCCCGCGACGTAGGGGATGTTTACCAGGCTGATGTCGTCGGAGGCATTGAAACCGCTGATGACAGCGGTCGGCATCACGCTGCCGTTGATGTTGATCGTTACCAGATCGGCATCCAGGCCGATCAAACCCTGCAACGCCGCCCCGGCCGCGACATTGAGTGCGCCGAAGTTGCTGACGAACGTGACGTCGGTGGCCGATCCACCGGACATCACCGTCATGTTGGCCAGCGCGTTGAGCGTTGTTTCGGCGGCGGAACCTCCGGAAAAGATGGTCGCGCTCGCGAACAACCCGATGGAGGCGCTGATCGCGGTTCCGCCTTGCAACACGTCAAGCGTCGAGAGGTCACCGGCCGTCACGTTATTAGCGGTGGTCGCCCAGGCGGAGGTGATCTGGCCGACCAGGACGACGCCGGTGCTGAGGACCGAGCCGCCGGGCTGCACGATGGTGCCGGAAGCACTGGCGCCCTGGAACAGCACCAGGAACCCGCCGTTCTGGACCGTCGTCGCGAGCGCGGTGCCGCCGGCCGAGATGAGTTCGAAGCCGCCGGACAGAATGGTCGTCGCGCTCGCGATGCCGCCGGCGCTGACCATTTCCGCGCCCCCGCTGCTCACCACCGTGAGGTTGGCGACGCCAAGGTTGTTGATCGCCACTGTGCCGTTGTTGGCGACTTTGGTCCCGATCGCGACGCCGCTGTAGCTGACGTTCTCAGTGCCGCCGGCCGCCGCGGTCGTGCCGGTCGCGGTGCCGCCGGCTGACAACACCTGATAGCCGCCGGCACTCACCACCGCGAAGCGGGCCGCGCCGCCGTTGGTCACGTCCTGCCGGCCGCCTTTGCTCACGACCGTGAAATTGGCCACGCCGCCGGACATGACCTCTTCGGTACCGACATTGCGGATCAGCGAGCTGACCGCGATGCCACGCGCCAATACGTACTCCGTCTCTCCCTGGGCGATCACATCGCCCGACACGGTGCCGCTGACCGCTGACACCACCGCGTTGGATGAAAGCACGAGCACGTTGGCGGAGATGATGTGGCTACCGGCGAGCGGAACCGTTCCGCTCACCTGCGCGCCCGGAAGAATGACCAGCGTGCCGCCGCTGCTCACCGTCGTGCCGCTGGCGATGCCGCCGTTGAACACGACCTCGAAGCCGCCACCGCTGACCACGGTACCGCTGACCGCGCCAAGCGCGGAGACGAACTGCGCGCCACCGCTTTCCACCGTCGTGTCGTCAGCGACGCCACCGTAGGAAACAACCTCCACGCCGCCGCCGCTCACCAGCGCTCCGACCGCCGAGCCGTAGGACACGCCCTGGGATCCGCCGCGCCCGACGATGGTGCCGCTCGCGACACCGCCGGCCACGTTTTCACTGCCGCCGTTGCTGACGACCGTACCGCTCGCCACGCCACCGTAGAGTTCTTCGACCCCACCGGCGCTCACCACGGTGCCGTTGGCGGTGCCGCCTTCGATGTTCAGAAAGCCGCCGCTGCTCACGACGACGGAGTTCGCGGTGCCGCCGGTATTGACGTTCTCGTTTCCCGGCCGCACCACGATCGAGCCGCTGTCCGTGCCGCCGGAGCCGATGTTCGCGGTGCCGACGATCAGCGAACTGACGGCGGTGCCCCCGGGCAGCACGAACTCGGTCTGGCCGGCGCTGACCTGGACGCCCGAGAGCGTTCCGTTGACCGCTGTGATCACGCTGCCGGAAGCCAATACGACGACGCCGGCGGAGACCACCAGGCTCCCCGCGAGCGGGTTCGTGCTGCTTGCCGTTGCTCCGGGCAGCAGGATGAGTGTGCCCCCGCTGCTCACGGTTGTCCCGCTGGCGATGCTGAAGGCGGAAATGACTTCGTAGCCGCCGGACCCGACCGTGGTGTTGTTCGCCGCGGCGCCGAACTGTGCCTGGAGCAGACCGCCGCTCAGGATCACCGCACCGCTGGCGGTGCCCTGCGCCAGGATTTCATCGCCGCCGCTGCTCACGGTGGTGCCGATGGCGGTGCCGCCATAATTCACCGATTGCAGGCCGCCGCCGGAGATCACGCTGCCGCTCGCGACGCCGCCGTAGGAGATCACCTCGAAGCCCGGTCCGCGCACCGTCGTTCCGCTGGCGAGACCGCTGAATGTCACTGTCTCGGTGCCGCCGTTCAGGACCGTGGCACTGGCGATGCCGCCGGTGGATACCCGCTCGGCGCCTCCGGCGTTCACGGTGGTGAAGCTGGCGACACCGCGCGCCAAGGTCTGGATGCCGCCCGCGTCCAGCACGGCGCTGACCGCCACGCCGCCGAACTGCACGTTCTGGGCGCCACCGCTGATGATCGAGCCGCTGGCGACGCCGCCGGAATAAACCAGTTCGGTGCCGCCGATCAGCGATCCGACCGCCGTGCCGCCGGAGAGGATGTACTCCTGGAACCCCGAGCCGACGATCAGGCCCGAGACCGTTCCGCTGCCGGCCTGGACCACGCCGCTGACCGGCACCACGAAAACGCCGGCCGATATGACCTGCCCGCCTGACAACTGCGTTCCACTCGCCGTTCCGCCAGGCAGAACCGCCAGCAACGCTCCGCCGCTGACCGTGGTGCCGATGGCCAGGCCGCCGCTGGAGACGATGGCGGCACCGCCGCTCGCCAGGGTCGTCCCACTGGCCGTGCCGCCGGCGAGGATGACCTCCAGCCCGCCGGCGGTAACCACGGTGCCGGTGGCCAGACCGCTCAAGCTGATATTCTGGGCGCCGCCGCTACTGACGATGACACCGCTCGCCACACCACCGAACTGAACGCGTTCGGTGCCACCGCTCAGGACGGTGCCGAGCGCGGTGCCAAACAGCGTTTCGGTGCCTCCGGTGCCGACGACCGTGCTGGTGGTCTTGCGACTGATGAAGACTTCCGCGGTGCCGCCCGCGCCGATGACGGTGCCGCTCGCCACGCCGCCACCGGCGATGAACTGCGTTCCGCCGCTGTTTACCTCGGCGAAGTTCGCCGCCGCGCCACTGCTGACAGTCTGCGTGCCGCGGCCGCTGATGACGGTGAAGTCGGCCACGCCGCCGGACCGCACCGTCTCGCTGCCGAATCCATTCAGCAGGCTGCCGCTGGCGGTGCCGCCGGAAAACACGAGTTCGAAACCGGAGATGAGCGAGCCGATGGCGGTGCCGCCCGGAAGGATCCACTCCACCTCGCCGACGTTCGCGAGAGTGCCGGAGACCGTCCCGGCACCAGCCGAAATCACCACGCCGCCCGACAGGACGACCACGCCGGCGGACACCACCACACCCCCCGGCAACTGGTTCGTGGCGCTGGCCAGGCCGCCCGGCAGGATGACCTCGTCACCGCCGGCGCTGACGGTCGTCGCGATCGCCGAACCGTCGGAGGAGACAACCTGGAAGCCGCCGCTACTGACGACGCTGCTGCTCGCCACGCCGCCGGAGAGGACGTCCTGATAGCCGCCCGCGGACACCATGGTTCCACTCGCGACGCCGCCACGCAGCACATCCTCGGCGCCGCCGGACAGCACCTGGGTCGCGCTGCCCACACCGCCGGACTGCACGTAGTCGATGCCGAACTTGCTGACGACGGAGAACTCGGCGACGCCGCCGGAGGAGATGTATTCAAAGCCCCCCGAGCCGATGTGCGAGCTGATCGCGGTGCCGCCCGGCAGGACCATCTCGGATTCGCCGGAACCAGCGGAAGCACCGGTCACCGTGCCGCTTCCGGCGAACACCACGAGGTTGGACGACAGCACGATCACCCCGGTCGATACGACCTCACCGCCGGCGTTGATCGTGCCGCTCGCCAGGCCGCCCGACAGGACCACCAGGAACCCGCCGGCGTCCACGGTCGCGCCGCTGGCCATGCCGCCGCTGGAGACGACCAGGAACGCACCACTGCTCACGACGGTGCCACTGGCCACGCCGCCGACGGACACGACCTCGGTGCCGCCGCCGCTGACGACGGTAGCGGCGGCGCTGCCATGGACGGTCTGGACGCTCCCGCTAAGCACCAACGTACCGCTCGCCACGCCATGGGACACGATTTGGAAGCCGCCGCCGCTGATGACGGTATTGAGCGCCGTGCCGAGCACTGCCTGGACGCCACCACCGTTCACGACCGTGCCGCTGGCGGTGCCCTCCGCGAACTCGGCGCCACCGCTGTTCACGACTGTGCCACTGACGGTGGCGCCAGCCAGATCGTACTCCGAGCCGCCGTTCAAAACGGTACCTCGGGCCGTGCCGCCGGCGGACACAAACGCGTAGCTGCCACTGCCGGCCGTCGTGGCGACGACGGTCCCGCCGGACGAAACGCTCAGGAATTCGCCGCTGTTCAGCGTGATGCCGCTGCTGGTCACTCCGGACCCGATCGAATAAGAAGCCATCTTCGTTTACCCCTTCAGTTCGCCGAGCAGCCCGGCCACGGCACGACCAGCACGTGAAAATTCAGTACTCTTGTTGTTTGGCCGAAAGGCACGACAGGCCGTGATGGCGAAATGAGGCTCCGGCCCGGCGGAACGATCGGGCGACCACCCGTCAGGCACGATCATACTCAAACCGCTCGTGCAAGGGTTGCACGAGCTGGTTCGACTTAGGTTCGTTTGACCGATCTTGGACCACCCCAGGTTGTTACTCGAACATCCGCCACACCTGGTCGGTTCTCCGAGTATCGTGCTGGCCACGGAAATCGTCAAGACACGGCTTTCCAGACACGGCTTTCCTGCTCGCCGATCCGAGGTCGGGGCGACGTTGGATGAATGTTTTATTGTAATGAACTGCACTGTAGCCGCGATAACCGGGCCATGGAAGCCGGGGGGCGGTCGCGGTTCGTGTCAGAGCACGCGGCCCAGGAGAGTTGCTTAACTCGCGGCGGCGCGGTCAGCAATTCGCCGGATTCGTCGTTTCAGGCGTTCGCACCGGGCTTGAGGCTCCGCCGAAGTCTCCTGGCCCTGGCTTATGGTTTGATGTCGTTCCGATAACATTTTGATTGTGTCAGGCGTGCGGCCTGATCTCTCCGACGCATCCCGCATCGTGTTGTGAGACGAACAACCGCCCGTCCCGCATGGCCACCATCGCGCGCGGACCCGAACTGGGCGTCGGCAATTGGTAGTCCGCCAGCATCTCGCCATCGAGCGACAAGCGCCCAATGCGGTTGATCAGGTTCCGCGTGAACCAGATCTCGTCGCCGCGGGCAACGACAATGCCGCGCGGGCTGGCATTCGGTGTTGGCAGCGGGAATTCCCGCATTTCGCCGCCGGGAGTGACGCGGCCGATCGCGTTGCCCGCGGCGAGCACGAACCAGATGCATCCGTCCGGTCCGGGCACGATGGCGCGTGGTCCGCTGTTTGGCCGCGGTGTCGCGAACTCCGTCACCCGGCCATTCATGTCGACCCGCGCGACCCGGCTGGCGATCGAGTCGCTGAACCAGACGTGCGTTGCGGTGGCGGTCGGCACGAGCGGATGGACGCCTGGCGCGAAGCCATCGAATTCCGTCACCTCGCCGGCCGGCGTGATCCGGGCCACTTTGCCGATCGCGTGCTGCGCCGGCCAGATGTTGCCATCCGGGCCAAGGGCGATGCCGTTCGGGCCGGACCGGGGAGTCGGCAGGTCGAACTCGGATATCGCGCCATCCATGGTGATCCGGCCAACCTTGTGCGCGGTCGATTGGGTGAACCACATCGTTCCATCCGATCCCGCTGCGATGCCGACCGGAGTGCCCGTCGGGTCGGGGAGCGGATACTCGATGATGGTCCCGTTTTCCGGAGCAAGGCGGCCGATCTGGCCGGGTCCGGATCCGCAAAACCGGACACAGCCGTCGGGGCCTCCGGCGAGGATATAGGGCCTGCTGTCAGGGGTTGGGATGCGATGCTCAATGATTTCAGGTCGGAGGTTGAGGATGCGTTGCATCGAACTATCCCTGGTTGGCCGACCGAGTGGCCGCGAATGGCATCAAATCGTTGGTGATACGGAGGATTTGGAACACATCGCCCAGACTCTGTCAGGGGCCCGCTGCCCGATGCATCCGGCGCGCGGCCGGGGCCAGCAGCATCCTGTCGTGGGTCAGTCCGACGATTTCGACCGCTCCGTCATTGGCCACCCGATAAACGGCGATGTGCCTCGGCTTGCCAACGCGCTGTTCAGGGACAACGAGGCGACGGCCAAGCGAGAGAGAGGGTAGAAACGCACACCGGCGACTGTTTCGACCGCCTGCGAACCCGGTGTGTCAGGCCTTGCGCCGATCATGGCGAAAACGGCCAGCATCAGCCTGTGGTAACGCTCCGCCGCCGGGACGCCCCCATTCCTCCGCACTCCTGAGCAAGATGCGGTCGATATCGCCCTCGGCGCCCGCCAGCAGGCGGTAGGTCAATGCTCCCGGGCGTTTTCGGACACCCGCGCGTGAAGCCGGGCCATCGCGCTCGTATGGAGCGCTTCGGCGTCCTTCGCCCCGGTCACCGTCACAAAGCGCCCGGCCGCCAGGTCGGTATCGGCCCTGTCCACCATCGCGACGATCTCTTTTTCAGCCTCGACGTGGTCGGCATAGGCGCGCAAGGCCGCCACCACATAGTCAGCCTCTGATGCCGCGCGCCCTTCGGCGATCTGGCTGTCAATGAGTTGCCTCAGGTGGTCCGGAATTTGGATGGTGCCCATGGACGCTCCAGTGTTGGCGAGGATACCTCAACCGCCAGGAGGACGCACCTGAAATTCGTGCGACTGAAATTCGTGCGACCCATGGCGGGCTCGCGGTGTCGCCCCAGGGGCTAACTGTCCAGTCTCGTGGTCAGAGACCAGATCGAAGGAATATTAAAGGTGGCCTGCGGGTTTACCGCGCAGCGGAGCCCGTGAAGAGCCGCCGCCAGGTCCTTGAACATCAGCGCGACCTCACTAGATCACATCCGTCTGGCGAGAAAGGCAGTCGTATTCCGATGACGGCACGCGTTCCGAGTCTCACGTCGTTCCTGGGACATCTCCAGGCACGCAAGGGATTGTACGTGCTGGGTGCTGGCTCATCAGCAGGTCTGGTTCCAATGAGCAACGGCTTATTGTTGGAGCCGGCACTCGGCCACATACGAGGGGGCAGCTTTTCCGCGCTTCTTCCGCGGCAGTCCCTACTTACTCGAAAGAGCTTCGCAGCGGCCGCTGGAACCAATCGCGAAGCGACGATGGCCTCGCTATTCGGGAACAGGGACGTTCGGCCAGGTACAGAGGAGTTCCCCCTCGAGGATATGCTGCTGCGCCAGACAAACTTTCGTACCGAAATGCACATGCTACACCTGCTGGCGAGACCCATTTTCGTAGGTCTTCAGAGTGACAACTACCGCGCGTTCCGCCATTTTCATCCAGCGGTGATCTTGAATTACAATCATGACGGTCTTGCCTCAAATTGGTGTCGCCCACGCCACCGAGTTATAGTTCCGCACGGTAGCGTCGAACCTTGGTACGGTTCGAGCGACATCGCGGAGTATCTGAAACTGGCAGGAGCGTATGATATGCCTGTGCCACACCACGAACTCCTTCTCTGCACGCCTGAGACGGAAACGGAACAATTGAAACGCGACGTAGAGGCCGCGTTCATGCAGTTGCCTGATTTCGTGGCGGTGATCGGATACAGTTTTGGCCACGATGATCACGTTTCGTGGAATTGTTTTTGCCAGACCCTTAATGGATTCAAAGGGAACATCTATGTGGTGGACCCGAAACCCGAGGAGCTTACAGCACGGATAGCCGACCGCATAAAATCAACAAGGGTCTTTGGAATGCCCGTTTTTTGGGATGTTCTGGCCCGTGCATTTGTCGAATCGCGGCGTGAGAGTCGGAAGTCCTTGGATCATCTGTACGATTACTACGGTAACAGAATGAAAGGCGGAAAGGGATAACGTCGGTAACCACGGCGCCGACGCGCCGCACTGACGGCCTCCCGCCTCTGGTAGGGCCGTTGCCTTGCCTTTCAGGGGTCAGTTTCGACACGGACCATCATTGCGCGCGAATTTCCGCGCACAACGATAATCTGTTTACGCCCTGGCATAATACTCCGCACGCGATCATGACGTTCCGCGCATGCGGGGCACGCGCGGCCATCCGATGTCCCTTCTACCAAAACGCCCCGCCTCTCCAGGGTCAGGGCGCGATCCCCAGCAACCGCGCCGCCGTCCCGCCCAGGATCGCGATGCGCTGGTCATCACTCAACCCGGGTGTGTTGAGCACCAGGTCAACCTCGGTGCTGGTCCACGGGAATGGATAGTCTGTCCCGATCATGATCTGGCCTGGGCCCGATTCCGCGATCAGGTGGCGCAATGCCTCTGGCGTGAATACGATCGTGTCGAAAAACAGTTGCCCGTCTCTCAGATACGCGGTCGGATTCTTCTTTGGCAGAGGGCCGACCCGGTCCGGGAAGCACCGGATTACCGCGTCCGACCGGTTGGCGTAGGACGGCAGAAACCCGCCACCATGCGCCGCGCAGATCTTCAGCCCAGGAAAGCGGTCGAGCGTGCCTTCGAAGATCAGGTGCGACAACGCGATCGTGGTTTCCAGCGGGTTCCCGATCGTATTGGTCAACAGCCCACTGCCGGCGAGCCGTCCGCTCGGCTCCAGTTCGCGCGTGCCGAGCGGGTGCATGAACACCAGAACGCCCAGTTCCTCGCATTTGGCCCAGAACGGATGAAACCGCGGATTGGCCAGTTCCTCGCCGGCGACACTGCCGGCCACGCCGACGCCGCGGAAGCCGAGCTTTTTGACCGCGTATTCGACCTGCTCCGCGGCGAGATCGGGATGCTGTAGCGCCGCCGTCGCGAAGGCGACGAAGCGGTCGGGGCTGGCCGCGCGGAACTCAACCAACGTCTCATTCTGCACCTTGATCAGGTGGGCCGCGGCGTCGCGATCGGCGCGATACCAATATGGGTTGATGCTGAGCGCCTCGACGTCGATGCCTTGCGCGTCCATCGCCGCGATGCGCGTGCTGGTGTCGTGCATCAGCAAACCCGGCGCCTCGAGCGGATGATTGATCACCGCCGCGGCGGCCGGGACAATGCAATGCGCGTGCACATCGATGGTCTTGACCCGTTTGCCGTTGACCACGACCTCACGCCGCCGCGCCTGTGGTGGTGCGCCTGGCGCCGGCGTCACGCTCGTCATCGCGCAGCCGATGAATGCGATGCCGGCCATGGCGCTGCTCAACAGATCCCCGCTGATAGGCATTTGCGTCCCTCCTCCGTGTTTTGTCGGTCAACTCGCGAACATGTCACCCACGATCGTGGTATCGCCTTGGCTGCGGCTGGCGATCGATCCAGACGGCGCGGCTGATCATACCGCACGAGTGTGCCAGCGGCCGAGTCGCTTGTCACCGCTGGTCTCCGTTGGTCGCCTCCGTTGGCCGGTTTGGCGCGACCGTCGCGGGTCACCAAACAGGCAGCGGCGGACGCCGCACATCTCGGCTTTCGTCAGGCAGTCCGTTACCGCGACACCACCTGTGGGTCATTATAATCAAGCAACGAGTTCCAGTGCCGCTCCAGGTCCGCCACGAACAAGCCGCGGGTCAATCCGGCCACCAGCTTCGGCACCGCGGTCGTCATGGCATTGATGGACGCGTGCCTATCCGGTTATCACCCACACCCACTAAATGTAGGATGTGAGGTCGAGGTGGTTTGGCCGTTGGCGAGGCGAGCATGGACGTTCTGGAGACTGGCAGCACCCCAGATGTAGTGGGTATGGGTGACAACCGGATAGGCACGGAAGCACGTTCGGATGCTGACTATCTGGCGCCGCCGCGATTGTCTTAAGTCGTTCCATCAATCGTATCCTGTCACCCCGGGGCAGCGCCTCAAGTTGGTTCGCCACTCGGAGCGGTATCAGAATGGGCATCTCGCAACAGACCGCTCTCTATAAGAGAGCAAATCGTAACAGCCCAGGTAGGCGAGCTTGGATCAGGCGATCTGGAGTTCCGCGATCAGACGATCGGGCCGACTGGCCAATGCCTGCAAGATATCCCACCCCTGCTTTCTTGCTGTCGAAAGCAGCGATCTGATCACGGCGAAATCCTCCGCGCCGTCACCAGACCTGAAGCCACCGGAAATCTTCTGGCGCAATTTCATCATCCGCCCATCCCGTTCCGCCAGATTGTTGGTGAACGGCACCGTTGGGTCGGACAAGAAGCGCAACACATCCACCTTACGGACGCGGAGACGAAGCAGAAGATTGTGGCCGGTCCGGCGCGGCACACGGCCCCGGCGTTTCCGTGCGGTGGAGATCAGAGCTGGTTGTGCCTCATGGAATGCGAAACCTTCCGAGAGAATGGTGTCGTAACGTCGTTCGATCAGCGCGATGAACTCAGAGGACAACGTCACACCCTGATCACGCGCGAGGTTCGTCGCATGACACGCCCGGCGCAACAGACGTTGCATCTTGCGCGCCCAGTCTTCTTTCTCGATCTCGACCAACGCCTGAAGTTCGCGCAGGTGGTGCGCATTGCATAACGCGTGCAAAACGCCTTTCAAGGTGTAGTACGGCTTCCAGTGGTCGTGAACGACGATTCCCAGGACGTTGTCCAGCAGGCTGCCCCGTTTCGGGGAGACGCGGTAAAACGTTAACCAGATCGTCGAGGCGATGTGCAGCCATTGCGTCTTACCGCCGATCCGGAAGCCGGTTTCGTCCATGTGTTTGACCGGTGCCGCCGCCACATGGTCGCGCACCGCGGCGGCGAACCCCTGAAACCGCGCGGCACAATTCCGGCTCATGCCGGCGATCGTCGCGGTGACCAGGTGCACGCCGAACAGATCGGCCATCAGCGCGGCCAGACGTTTCTCGGGCAGCAACTGGTAGTGCAACAGATACACCACCACCGCCGCGAGCCGCGCGCCATATTGCACTGGCGCGGTCACGGCTTCGGGGAAGTCCGCGCGCGTCTCGGCGCCGCAATTCCCGCAAAGGCAGGCATGGGCGCGGTGTTCCGTGACAATCAGGGGCTGAGGTTCGGGGAGATCGAACACCTGCCGCGCGGTATGGCCCGTGGCCATCGCCCCGGTCAGGGTGCCACCGCATCCCGAACAGATCTCGGGGAAATGATCGATGGTCGCATCGGGTGTTTCGGTGCGGCTCAACGTCTTGCCGGGATGACCTTTCTGTCCCCCGGTCTTCTTGCCTGACCGGCCGCGAAGGCTGCTGACACGCACGGGCTTCTTCTTCAGTCCGTCGCTGGATGGCGGCTTGCCGCTGTTGCCGCTGTTCAGGCCGAGTTGGCGCTCCAGTTCGGCGACGCGGGCCTGGAGCGCGGCTACCAGCGCCGACAGCGCGGCATTCTGTTCCTGAAGTGCCGCGATAACTGATTCTGGGGACACCGGGCCATCTGGCTCCGGCGGGGCTGCTACATGCGAATCCGAATCCAGTGGCGGCAACATGGGGAGCTTGAATCGTGCCCCGACTCGGGAGTCAAGCGTCTACCGAAGCTCACCTACCTGG
>ODAK010000918.1_pt1 | contig 33211 bp, 24 predicted proteins | sample 1539591 | NCBI WGS metagenome assembly ODAK01 (sample SAMEA3539303, study PRJEB22396) | soil metagenome | biome: tundra; feature: field; material: soil | place: USA | collected 2010-05 | depth 0.15 m | reverse complement strand
GCCCTTCTTAGTGGCCTTTGTGGCGGCTTTTCCATGCGAGACTGAACGTAGGCACCGCCTGACGTTCCCAATCCCGACTTCAGGATAGCATCAAGGAACTGGCAAGTTTGCGTGCCGGTTGGCGGCGGTCCTTTCGGCTCAGTGGGATGGCGGAGTTTGTAGGCGTGTGATCGAGGTAGGTTGATGTTGCGTTATATCGGTACATGTGCGAAAATACCGATGTAAAGCACCATGGCGAAGACAGCTCCAGAGCGCGTTCTTGAGATGGCATCTAAGCAGCCACTGGTCCGTCCGCGTGACGTCGAGGCTCGAGGGATCGCCAGGGAGTCTCTGCTGCGGCTCTACCGGCGAGGTCTCCTTGTTCGGCCGGCACGCGGCGTCTACGCTCTCGCCGAATCGCCGGTCACGGAACATCACAGTCTGGCTGTCGCCGCCAAACTCGTTCCTCGAAGCGTCGTTTGCCTTCTGTCGGCACTTCGTTTCCACGGCCTGACAACCCAGGACCCACACGAAGTTTGGATAGCCATCGATTTCAAGGCTCACAAACCGTCTCTTGCGTCGCCCGCCCTCAGAGTGGTGCGGTTCTCCGGCCGTGCTCTCGTCGAAGGGGTCGAGGCGCACGAAATTGAGGGAGTTCGAGTCCAGGTCTACGGGGCGGCGAAGACCGTTGGCGATTGCTTCAAGTACCGGCACAAAATCGGAATCGACGTCGCGATCGAAGCTCTTCGAGATGTCCTCCGCTCCCGGAAAGCCACGGTCGATGAGATCCACCGATTCGCAAAGGTCTGCCGGGTGGCCAACGTCATGCAGCCCTATCTGGAGTCCGCGGTATGGCGCTGAAGAAAGTCCGGAACGTGGCCGGATCGCACCGCGCGAAGCTTCTCAACTTGGCGCGCAACCGGGGCGAGGATTTCCAGTTCCTCCTTGGCCGATGGGTCGTTGAGCGTTTCCTTTACCGGCTCGCAGGATCGATCCAGAGGGACAGTTTCGTCCTAAAGGGAGCCATGCTGTTTCCGGCGTGGGAGGGAAGGCTCCATCGGCCTACCAGGCATCTCGATCTTCTCGGGTTCGGCAGTTCCGGCGTCCTCGACGTCACGCGCCGAATTCGGGACGTTTGCGCGGTACCGGCGGGTGACGGCATTGTGTTCTATCTAACCGGCATCAAGGGAGAGCGCATCAAGGAAGACGCCGAATACGAAGGAGTTCGGGTGCGCGTGTCGGCAAGTCTGGACGGCGCCCGAGTATCGATGCAGATCGACGTTGGTTTCGGCGATCTCGTCGAACCGCCTCCCGCGGAACTCACTTTCCCTGTGCTTCTACCGCTCGCTGCTCCGGTGATCCGAGCATATCCACCGGAAGCCGTGGTCGCGGAGAAGTTCCACGCCATGGTGGTTCTGGGGATTGCGAACAGCCGAATGAAGGACTTCTTCGATATCTGGACGCTGGCCCAAACCCATACGTTCGATCTTGAACGGCTTGCAGGTTCGGTCGGAAGCACTTTCGAACGGAGGCGCACGCCAATTCCGGAAGCTGTGCCACTTGCTCTGACCGGCGAGTTTTTGGAGGACCGCTCCAAGCAAACGCAGTGGGCCGCATTTGGCAAGCGGCTTGGATTGCGTGATGTTCCACTTCTGCCACTGGTCGGGGAGCAAATAGCGGGCTTCCTCATGCCGGCGCTCGGCAAGCTGAACGGGGCGAATTCAGCCTCCCTGGCGTGGGCGCCAGGTGGCCCTTGGCTTGAGCGCGGCAAGAATCGGGGGGGTGTTGGCGAAGATCGCTGAGTGAGCGTGCCGGGCAGCCGTGATTGGTCAGATCCATAAGTGGCCGCCTCGGTTACGACCGGCAGGTCCAGACACTCAGCCACATATTCTTGTTCGCCTCGAAAGATCCGTACCTGACCTGGCCGCAATGGGCTTGTCGAACGATCCGACCATACTGGCCACCATGGAGCTTCCGGCAGTCGCCTGATGCCCAGGCTACGCACGTCACCCGGCGACGATATCATCCGCACTTTTGTGAGGCTGCGGCGCGTCCTGGTAAATGGAATGGGCGCGAACCTGACGGTCGCTCTGCCTCATCAACGAGGTGGCGAGGACTGAGGTGGGCGTAGTTAGTTAGTTAGTTAAGTTAACGGCAACCGGCGAGGCTACAAGGTGTTGGATATGTCTTGGCCGCAGTCGACTATAAGTCGGGGTCACAGGCTAAAGCCTGTGCTACCTACTCTTCGCGCAGGGCAACCATGGGATCCAGCTTCGAGGCGCGGCGCGCGGGGAGGAAGCTAGCGGCGGCCGCGATCAGCGCCAGCAGCAGGGCTGCGGCCACCAGCGTGAGCGGATCGTACGGCTTCAACCCGAACAGCAGCGAGCGCGCGCCGCGTCCGGCGAGCAGCGATAGCGCGGCGCCGGTAACGACGCCGATCAGCAGCAGGCGTCCGGCTTCCCGCATGACCATCGCGACCACTTGTCCGCGTTCCGCGCCCAGCGCCAGGCGAATGCCGATTTCGTTGCGGCGCCGGGCCACGAGAAACGAGATTACGCCGTACAGGCCGACCATCGCCAACACCGCGGCCAGCACGCCGAAGAATCCCGACAGCATCGCCATCAGACGCTCAGGCGTCAGTTGATCGCGGATCTGCTTCTGAAAATCGCCGAACTCCATGATCACATCGGGGTGACTGGCGGCGAGACTGCGTTTGATGGTCGCGCTGATCGCCGCCGGCGGCGCGTTGGAATGGATCATGATCACGGTCCACGGGCCTTGCGCGGGGAATTGCGAGGCCGGGGCGAAGGTCATCGGGGGCGTCTCGCCGCGCAGATCGTTGTACTGCGTGTCCGGGATGACGCCGACGATTTCGTAGACGGTGGAAGGATAATTCGGCTCCTGACCCGTGCGCAGCGTCTGCCCGATCGGGTCGGCGCCGCCCAGCAGCTTGCGCACGAAGGTCTGGTTCACCACCGCGACACGCGTAGATGTCGCGGTGTCGTTCTGGCTGAAACCGCGGCCGCGGATCACGGGAATTCCCATCGTATTGAAATAGCCCGGACTCACCCAGGTGAATTTCGAATTGCCTGCGACCGGTCCGATGCGCACGCCGTGCTCCCAACTTGATCCCAGCAGAGGGGTGTTGGTCGTGCTGGCGGCGTCCAGTACGCCGGGAGTAGCGCGCACTTCGTCCTGCAATTCGTGCTGGAACTCCGCCCAGCGCTGGGGCGGCAAATTGGACTGCCAGTATCCCAGGAAGCCGACCGTGATGCCGCCTTCGCGCATGCCCGGATCGAACGTCATCAAGTTGCGGAAGCTGCGCACAAAAAGCAGCGCGGCCACCAGCAGAACGAGCGAAACGGAGATTTGGGTGACCACCATCAGGCGCTGTAGAGAGAAGCGCTCGCGGCCTGCGGTCACGCCACGTCCGCCGGCTTTCATGGCAGCGGCCGGTTGCGCCTGGGCGGCGCGCAACGCGGGCAGGACGCCGAAGGCGGCGCAAGTCAGGATGGCCACTCCAGCGGCGAACAGAAGCACCCGCCAATCCATGCCGGTATTCAGATTGGCGGACGAACTTTCGGTGGAAATCGCCCAGACCAGCACGCCGCTCAAAGCGTGCGCGAGAGCGATCCCCAGCGCGGTTCCGGCGGCAGCCAGCAGCGCGCTTTCCGCGAGCAACTGGCGCACCAAGCGGACGCGCGAGGCACCCAGGGCCAGGCGTACGGCGAGTTCACGCTCGCGGGTGCTGGCCCGCGCGAGCATCAGGTTGGCCAGGTTGGCGCAGGCTATCAGCAGCACAAGTCCAGTGATTCCCAGCAGCAGCCAGAGCGACCGGTCGTAGCTCTCCCGGAGCCAGCTCACGCCCTGCGCGGCCGGGTAGGCGGCCAGCCGGAAGTGCTTGTAGGTCTCGGTGAACCGGGGGTCGCGGCCCGGCGGAATGGTCGCTTCGAAAATACCGGGACTGAGCGTATCGATTTCCGCGGAGGCGCGGGGCAGCGTCCAGCCCGGTTTGAGGCGGCCCATCACGGACACCTCGAAGATGTCGCGCCGCAATTCCTCTTTCGGCTGGCAAAACGGCAGCGCGATATCGAAGCTGTCGCCCACGGACATGCCGAAGAACTCCGGCGGCGTCACTCCTATGATTTCGACGAGATCGTTATTCACCACCAACTTCGTGCCAGGGCCTAGTTCGCGCCCGGCCAGTTGGCTTTGCCAATAGGAGTAACTGACGACTGCACGAGTGACAGGGCACGCTCCCGCATCCTCGGGCATGAGCAGGCGCCCGCGCCAAGGCCGCACTCCCAGTACGCGGAAAAAGTCGCCGGTCACCCACAGTCCGCGGAAGCGGCGCATTTCGCTGCCCTGGCCCACGTACCGTTGGTTCGCGCTCCATGCGAACGTCCCGGAGAAGGCTTGTTGCTTATCGTGGATCAACTGCCAGATCGGGCGCGTCAGCTCTCCATACTGTTGATTCATGCCCATCCCGTGGTTGCCGCCCACGATTTTCACTTCGGCAAGCTCCTGCGGGTTCCGGACCGGCAGGCTGCGCAGGCGCACGGCGTCGAGCAGTTGAAAGATGGCCGTGTTGGCCCCGATTCCCAGCGCCAGCGAGACGATCGCCACCGCTGCAAATCCGGGACTCAGGCGTAGCGTTCGCAGGCCGTAGCGCAGGTCCTGCCAGGTACCTTCCAACCAGCCAATGGTGTTCATGCGGTAAATCTCCTCTCGTACCAATCCGGGATTGCCAAACTTGCGGCGCGCGGCGGCGGCGGCCTCGGCGGGCGGCATGCCGCGCGCGATGTTGTCGGCGGTTTCGTTTTCGAGATACGCCGCGATCTCGCGCGCGCGTTCTTCGTCCCACCAGCGCCGCTTGAGGAACCGCCGCCAGCTCATACGCTCTTCACTCCTCCGCCGGACGCAGCACCTGGTTGACGGCGCGCACGACCCTTTCCCAGCGGCTCATTTCCGCGCTCAACTGCTTGCGCCCGGCAGCCGTGAGGCGGTAGTAGCGCGCCTTGCGGTTGTTTTCGGACGTGCCCCAGAAGGAGGCTATCCAGCCGCGGTCTTCCAGGCGATGCAGCGCGGGATAGAGCGATCCGTGCTCTACCAGTAGAACTTCTTCCGAGCGCCGCTCGATGGCGTAGGCGATGGTGTGCCCGTGGGCCGCTCCCGGCGCAAGGATTTGGAGTATCAGCATGTCCAGTGTGCCTTGCAGGATGTCGGTTTGCGTTGGCTTCTTTCCCATAATCGCGAACGCCCATTGTACTCCGGCAGAAGCTCTACCGGAAAGGCCGTCCGTGGGTATATACGTTGGACGGCTCGAAAGGTTAGATTAGGGCCGCGCTTTGCGCGGCCGGAGCGGGTCCTGGAGGACCCGCGCAGACCTGGAGGTCTGCCCCACTTTACTTTGTTACCATCGTGCGCATGGATCTTAAGCGCGGAATGCGCGCGTTTTTTTTTGTCTGCACGGCAATTGCCACCGCCCAGACTGGACCCGTGGTGACGGTAACCGGCGGCCAGATTCGCGGCCGGTCCTCGGCGGATGGCGGCGCCGAATTCAAGGGCATTTCTTACGCGCTACCGCCTTTGGGAGAGCTTCGCTGGCGCGAGCCACAGCCGGTGGCGGCGTGGAGCGGCATCCGCGATGCCGCCGCCTTCAGCGTCGCCTGCACGCAGATCTCCGAGGGCTGGAATCTTCGATACGTGCAGAGTAGCGCCGAAGACTGCCTGTATCTGAACGTGGCTGCGCCGGTGTGGCCGCCTGCGGTGAAGTTTCCGGTGATGGTCTGGATTCACGGAGGGTCGAACACGGCCGGTTCCGGAGAGGCGGCGGGATTCGATCAGCGCACGCTGGTGCGGCGCGGTCTGGTGCTGGTCACGATCAACTACCGCCTGGGCGCGTTGGGATTTCTGGCGCATACCGCGCTCGCCCGCGAATCGGCGCACCACACATCCGGCAATTACGGACTGATGGACCAGATTGCGGCGCTCGAATGGGTGCGGAGGAACATCGCCATGTTCGGCGGAGATCCGTACAGGGTGACCGTGGCGGGGCAATCGGCGGGAGCCATGGATGTCAGCCTGCTGATGACGTCGCCGCTGGCCCGTGGGCTGTTCCGGCGCGCCATCGCGCAGAGCGGCGCAGTTTCCGTGTTCAAGGGGTCCAGAACTCGCGGCCAGGCCGAGGAACTGGGGCAGAAGATGGCCGCCGAATTGAAGTTGCCGGCTGGCGACACGATCGCGCGGTTGCGCAAGCTGCCGCCGGGAGAGATTCTGGAGGCCGCCAAGCGCGCCAGCGGCGGCGATCGGACGGGCCTGGAGACTTCGGTGGACGGGTGGGTCCTGCCGAAGTTGCCAACAGAAGCCTTCGCGGCGGGAGAGAGTCTCCCGGCGCCGTTGTTGATTGGAAGCACGGCTCAGGAAATTGGCGGCAACGAACCCGCTGCGAAGGTCAGAAGCGCGATTCAAGAAGCCTATGGCGGCTTGGCGGATCGGGCGCTGGCACTGTATGGCTTGGCGGGAACCGGCGAGGGCAAGCCGGACACGTTGTACGGCGGGCCGGGCGTGCAGTGGCCGACCGATGTGGTATTCCGTTGTCCCGTGGTCGCCGAAGCCGTGGCACACGCCGCCGCCGGCCACCTGACCTACCAGTACGGATTCGACCACGCGGCGCCGGACCGGCATGGCAACCAGCATGGCATGGGGCACTCCGCGGAATTGAATTTCCTTTTCGGGACGTGGGGAAGCGATGTCCAGCTTGCGCTGATCGACCGGAAAATCTCGGACCTGATGCAGTCCAACTGGGCGAATTTCGTGCGCACCGGCAACCCCAACGGGGAGGGCTTGCCGCGGTGGCCCAGCTTCACCGTGAAAGAGCAGGAGTACCTGGCGTTCACCGACGACGGCGCAGTGGTGAAGTCCGGGCTGCGGCGGGAGTTTTGCGAGGTGTTCATGGAACATCTAAAGGCGGGCGCGCGGCGCGAAACGGTACCGCAGCAGCGTCCATAAAGCTTCCCAACCATCCCGGGCGCGAATCTTTTTGCCCTCCGCGATGCCGCGCGCGTTGTAGCTGACCGGGACTTCGTGGATGCGATAACCGAGGCGGCGCGCTTTGGCGGTCACTTCCGGGCAGAACTCAAAGCGGCGGCATTTGAGATGGATTCCGCGCAGCACAGTCGTGCGAAATGCTTTGTACGCGGTGGCCTCGTCGGTCAGTTGCGCGCGATAGAGCAGGTTCGCCGCTGCTGTCAGGACGCGGTTGGCGACGCGGTTGGGCAGCGCCATCGACACGCTTTTGCCGAGAAAACGCGAGCCGTAGACGATATGCGCCTGGCCACTGACGATGGGTTCCAGGAGGCGCGCGTAATCGTTCGGATCGTATTCGAGGTCGCCATCCTGGATCAGGACAATGTCGCCTGTCGCCAGTTGGATGCCAGCGCGAATCGCCGATCCTTTCCCGGAGTGACTGATTCGCCGATGCGTGACCTCCCCAAGCATCTCACCATGCATCTGCGTGGTTCCATCCGTGGAACCGTCGTCGATCACAATGATCTCCTTCACGCACCCGGCGGGCAGTGGCGCGCGCCGCACGCGTTCCAGCACCTGACTGAAAGTGTGGAATTCGTTGTAGACCGGAATGACGATGGAGACCTTCATGGCTTCCGCAGCACCGCGAAGAGCGACTGGCCGAAGCCCGGCGGCGCGATGGCTTCCAGGCGCGACATCCACGGCACAACGCACCGGTCGAAGATTCGGATCTGGTGTTCGGACTGAGCTTCGCGCCGGAATACGTGCGCGTTGATCCACCATCCGAAGAAGCCGACGGCGTTGACGTAGTGCAGCTTTTCGATGCGGAGACCGGTGCGATGCGCGAGCCCGGCCAGCGCGTTGCGGCTGTATCGCCGGTAATGGCACAGATTCCGATCGATGGGGCCGTAGAGCGCCTGGAATGCCGGCACGAGCAGCACGATCACCGCGCCCGGCACGAGCACGGATGCCATGGCTTCGAGCGCCCGGCTGTCGTCCTCGATGTGCTCCAGTACGTTCAGGCAGACGCAGGAATCCGGGCGCCAGCGCGCCAAGTCCGAAAATGCCGCGCTGTCCGGTTCGCAAACGAAAGCATGCAGATTAAGCTGATTGGAATACCGCTGTCGCAGCCGTTCGACGCAGGCGGGATCCACATCCACGGCGAGGACCGTTTCGCGATCGAGCAACATCCTGGTGAAATTGCCGATACCGCAGCCCACCTCAATCACCCGCTGTCCCAGCTCAGGCGCAACCAGGCGGCCTTGCCAGGCGAAGTAGTTGGTGGCCTGCGCCATGCGTTCCTGATCTGCTATGGTGTAGATCGACGCATGCATAGCCTCCTATTCTAAGAGACCGCATGTTGCTCCCGCACCTGGCCCAGTTTCTGCCTCTCACCAATCCGCTCGGCATGGGCGCCAGCGACCTCATCGAACTGGCGCTGGCCGCTCTGCTGCTGGCGCTCGCGCTGGCATGGCGTCCATGGTGGGAGCCTTATGCGGCCAGGCTGGCGCAAAAGCCGGCCTGGTGCGTGCTGCTGCTGGGCGCGCTGCCGGTGGCTTTGCGGCTGCTGCTTCTCCCGCACCATCCCGCGCCCGTGCCGGATATTTATGACGAATTCAGTCATCTGCTGGTTGCGGATACGTTGCGGCATTTTCGGCTGGCGAATCCGGCGCATCCGTTCCATCGGTTCTTCGAAACGTTCTTCGTCCTGCAGGAGCCAACTTATAGCTCGATCTACCCTGTTGGCCAAGGCGCGGCGCTGGCTCTCGGCTGGATGATTTTTGGCACTCCCTGGGCTGGGGTGGCGATCCCGGTGGCGGCACTGTGCGCGCTCTGCTACTGGATGCTGCGCGGGTGGACCACGCCCGGTTGGGCGCTCGCGGGCGGCTTGCTGGCGGTAATGGAATTCGGACCGCTCAACCAGTGGATGAATAGCTATTGGGGAGGCGCGCTCCCCGCGGCGGCCGGCTGCCTGGTTTTCGGAGCGCTGCCCAGATTGCGGCGCGGCGGGGGTCTGCGGGATGCGGCGTTGCTCGGCGCTGGTCTGGCAATACACTTACTCACTCGCCCGTATGAGTCTGTCTTTCTGGTCCTTTGCGTCATTCCGTACTTGTTGCCGGCGTGGAGGTCAGTCACAAAACCCCTGCTGGCCACGGCCTTGGTGGTGCTGCCGGCTATCGGTCTCACGCTGCTCCAGAACAAACAAGTCACAGGCAGTTGGACGACGCTACCCTATGCGCTCAGTCAATATCAGTACGGCGTCCCCGCGGCGCTCACGTTTCAAGCGAATCCGGCGCCGCACCGCGAACTTACCCGCGAGCAGGAGCTGGACTACAAGATGCAGCTTTCATTTCGTGGGGAGCGCGGGGAGACCTTGGGAAGCTATCTGTTACGCCTCGCATACCGTATCCGTTACTACCGCTTCTTCTTTATGCCGCCGCTCTATCTGGCGCTGCCATTTTTCTTCGTGGCTCTCCGGGAGCCGCGATTTATTTGGGTGATGGTTTGTCCGCTGATTGTCGCTTTGGGGGTCAACTTCTTTCCGGCATTCCAGTACCATTACATGGCCGGAGTGACGTGCCTGTTTGTCCTGGTCAGCGTAATCGGACTTCAGCAACTGAGCCGCTTCAGCGCTTTGGCGGCCCGCATCATTCTCTTACTGTGTATTGCGCAGTTTGCTCTCGAATACGGGCTTCATGTATTTAGCAACGACTCTTGGTCGCTGGCGTTGCGGAATCCGGAGCGGCGCGTTTTCATCGGCAACCAGCTTGCGCGGGCGCCCGGCAAGCAACTGGTCTTCGTGCGATACTGGCCGCGCCATATCTTCCAGGATGAGTGGGTTTACAACGCTGCGGATATCGATGGCGCCCGCGTGGTGTGGGCGCGCGACCTCGGCGCGGCCGAGAATGAAAAGCTGCGCCGATATTATCCGGAACGGACCGTGTGGGTGCTGGAGCCCGATGCGCGCCCGCCCAGGTTGACGCCGTACCCGGCGCAGTGAGGGTGCTTTGGGATCTCTCACAGGCTGAAGCCTGTACCACCTAGCGACGAGCGGAGCGCGAAAGCCGCCATGGCCGCTACGCTGAGCAGGGCGAACAGCGAGGCTCCCGCGTACCAAACCGAAAAGTCCGCGGTGATCGGAAACATCAGCAACAACACGTAGACGAAGAACGATGCGATGAGCGCCACGAGGCCGAAACGCAGCATCGTGAAAACCAGCAAAGCGGTTTCGACCGCCGAAAAGAGGGCGGCCAGAGCCGGAGACGCCGTGGCCGTCAGCGCGTTCAAAGCCACGTACATCAACACGAAGACCCCCGCGGCCAGCCAGTCGCGGCGCAGCACCACGCGCAGAATGAAAATCAGCACGAACCAAACCAGCGCCTGAACGACGCAGTTCGGAATCAGTGTCAGGAACGCCGCCACAGCGCCGGTAACACCCAGCAGGGACCCCGGGTGCACCGCGATGCTGGGCGTTGCACCGAAGCGCAAGAGCACGAGCTCGTGCAGCTTCGCCACCAATGCCGCGGCCGTTCCGAAAGTCAACCCCACGAGCACGTCACGGCCGACCAGAGGGTCGCGGACGCCGCCCGCCAGGAGCCGGTTCCAACTGATCATGCTGTGCGGCCATCGGCGCCGCGCGATGGGCTCGATGGCCATATACAAGATCCACACGCTCGCAGCCAGAAGAAGTGCGCAACTCAGCGCGCCGAAGAAGAGCAGGAGTTCTCCAAGACTGGCAACATGCGAGCCGCCGAAGACCCAGATCAACATGAACACGCACGCCGTAAAGCTGGCCAATCGCAGTGCGCCGCGCCGGTCGCCTCGCTCGCGGCGGATATTGTGGCGCGCCAGCAGTGCGGCCGCCACCAGCAGCAAGCCGGTCAGCACCAGAACTGTAATTGCGACGGCCTTTATACTCGCGGTGAGCATAAAGCTCTGCATTCGTTCCGGACGAGTCCATGGCCCGACGATCTGGAAGTAGATGGGCTTGCCGCGCCACGCGGCGGCTTCCACGCGCACCGGGTTCGGTGGCCCGCTGGACAAGACTCCGGTCCAGGCGGCGCGTGCGTCGCAGATGCCCAGCGGCGTCCACTGCGGCGTTGCCGCGGAGAAGCGCGACATGTCCAGGCCCGCTGCATCGAACAAGCGTTTCCAATCGGGCGGCGGGACCGTGCCGGATTCCTTGTCGACCTGCGGCGGTACGGCGTCGAACTCAAGCAGGCGGCCTTGTGGGTCCAGCATCACCGAAACCATGCCTGAGACAATGGGCGGCGGATCGCCGGGATCCACAGTGCCCAACGGGAATGCCTCCGGTACCAGCGGGCGGGGGCTCTGGCGATACCAAAACAGAATCGCCGGCGGCTGCATGTTGCCTAACCGGTGTTCCCAACGGCCGGGTGACTTGTCGATGCGTTCGACATACTGCAAGTAATCGGGATCGTAGCCAAACCCGTGCGCGACTCCCATGGGCTTCGCCGTATATCCCAGGGCTCGGGCCAAATCGCGGCTCTTTTCAGCCAGCACCTCGGGCGGATGTTCCATGGCCACCCTGCCGATCAGTTGCACGCGCGGCCCAATCAGCATGACCGCTGCCAGACCGGCGATGGTCAAGGCCAAACAAACCAGACCCAGCGCCGGCCGGATGCCCACCTGCTGGCCCGCCGCAGCCACCAAGTCCGGCGACGGAGTTTCGCCCGCGGCCAGCGCGGCAGCCAACGGATCTCCGCCGGGCAGCGCCGCAGCCACGGCCAGCGCAGTCGCCGGCCGCTGGCGCGGGTCCGCTGCCAGGCAGCGTTGGATCACGCGCTCCACCGCGGGGTCCACATCCTTCGCCACGGTCGTCAGACTGGCCGGCGCGGATTGTTGCTGCAGGCGGATCATCTCGGCCAGCGTTCCGGCTTCGAAGGGCCGCTTGCCCGCGAACATCTCGTAAAGCACCAGGCCCAGCGCATAAATGTCGCTGCGCGCGGTCACTTCGCTGCCGGCCAGTTGCTCGGGCGCCATGTAGGCCGGGGTGCCCTCGCGCGCCTGGGCTTCGCGCAGCTCGCCGGTGACCGCCGCCAGGCCGAAGTCGGTGATGAAGACCTGGCCTTGGCTGTCGATCATGATGTTGGATGGCTTCAGGTCGCGATGCAGCACGCCTTTGTCGTGCGCGGCGGCGAGGCCGGCGCAAATGCGGCGCGCGAACTCGAGCGCCTTGTCGGCGGGCAGACGTCCGATGCGGCGCAGCAACGAGCCGAGGTCTTCGCCGTCGATGTACTCCATCGAAAGGTATGGCTGTCCGTTGACCTCGCCGAGATCGTAAACGCGGCAGACATTCGGGTGCGAGACCTGGCGCGCGATGCGCACTTCGTTGTGAAAGCGGGCCAGCATACCGGCGTCCCGCGCCATGGATTCGGGCAGAAACTTGAGCGCCACAGGCTGATCGAGCGTGAGGTCGTTGGCGCGATAGACCTCGCCCATGCCGCCCTTGCCGAGCAGTCCGATAATCTGATAGCGTCCGGTCACCAGCACGCCTGCGGCGAAGCGTCCATCGCTCGCAGAGACTCGCGCGGGAACGGAGGCGGCCCGCGATTCCCTTGCACCCGAGACCGGCGTGGACGCCACAGGCATGACCGCCGTTTCGGAGTTATCCGTCACCGGCTTGCCGCACGCCAGACAGAAGCGGCTGGTATCGGGAATCTCAGAAGCGCAGGATAGACAGCGGGTCATACGCGGTTACTTGCTACTGTAGCATCCGCGGCTGCCGCGCCGGGGCATCACGCCGATGCCAGGGCATTCACTTCGCCTTCCAGCGCGGTGAGCTTTTCCATCACGCTTTCGAAACGCGGCGGATCGCCGAAGATCATCATAGCCATGTCCCGATAGCCTTGCTTGAGGGCGGAAACGCCAGCCCCCGCGGGCGCCAGCTTGAGACTCCCTGGAACCGCGAGATCGTAGCGGGCCCATGCGGCCGGATAGAGAGTCTCTTTGTGTCTCACTACGTCCCGCAGGAGTTGTAGGTCGGCCAACGCCTCGTCTTTGATGGGGGTTTGCGAGAGCATCGCCACGTCATAGTAGTGGCGGGAATATCTTGCCAGGACAGGTTTTCCGGGTCCCCGGTGGTACTGCGCATGCAAGATGGTCGCCTTTTCCCAGAAGGTACGCTTGGCCAGGAGCGCGGTGACCCGCACCTCCGGTTCCACGAAGAGCCTGGGGAATTCCTCCGCTGCGAACGGCCGGATCGAGAACTCGTCCCTCGGAATAAACTCCGCATGCGTTCCCAGTTCCAGCACGACTTGTGGCGCGATGTATGCGAGACGCGCAGCAATGGACGTTGGGTAGTGAAAGCGGACGACATGGGGATCGCGATCGTCGATGGCGGTGCTCCAGTTCCCGTCCGTGCCGAGCGCCGCTTGGCAGCGGGTGCGAAATTCACTAATGAAGCCGCTCGCGATGTAGCGCTGGCAATCGCGGAGCATTTCGGCAAGGAGCTTGGTCTGTTTGGTTCGCGACAGGCCCTGCCGGCGCGGATCGCGGAGGCCGGTGAAGCCCAGCGCGGCGTAATCCACCGCCAGATCGATATCCTCGGAAAACCGGTTGATCGCGCGAAATATTTTCGAGAGCGATGTCCCGCCCTTAAACAGAAGCCTGCCGGAGAATGCCTCGATGGAGAAGAGTTGTTTCAGGACCCAGCAAACCCAGAATCCTTCTCCACCACGGCCCCGGAGAGACCCATCCGGTTCGCCGTCTCGCCGAACAGGTCCGCCCGCTGGTCCGCGGCCATGCGGGCAATCCGGTTCACGCGGATTCCCCCGCGATTTTTCTGGCTGTTTCATAAATCCAGTCCACTCCAAACCGGGTGGCTCTCACAAGCTTACGCCGCTCGGCTTCGGACAGGATGCGGCGCAAGCGCGAAATGAGCCTGCGGTTGACTGCGTCCTTGCCGAGATATCGCAGCGCCTGCACAACCAAGCCGGGCGCTCCCCCGCTTCCCGCCAAGGCTTGCGGCCGCGCATGCTTGAAGTGAATGTTTCGTCTTCCGATTTGGATTTTAGTGGCCGGTCCATCCGAGAGGTAGACGATCCTGGCGGGGACCTGCGTGGAGATCCCCAGCAGATTCGCCGCCCAAGCGCCCTCCGGCACGATCTTCCATCGATAACGGCGCGCCAGCGTTCGCGCTGCCTCGTCGATGTCCGGACTGAGTACGCCCCCCAGAGCTTCGTTCCTCTTGGGGACGTCGTATAGACCGCGGCGAATGCGGCGAATCGTGCCGTTCCGCGCGATGCTCGCCAGGGTCATATCCACCATGCCGCGGCTGGCGATATCCAGGAAATCCTTGGCCGTGAACGTTTTTCCGGGAGCAAACCGTTCGATGCGTGTAAGTATCCGTGTTTTGGAGGTTTGCGTGGCGATAGCGGCGCTGGCCATTTAGAAAAAGTACAGCACTGTTTCTAAATCGTGGTGGGACCCTTTGGCTGCCTTACGGCACCGGCGTGCGATCGTACGCCGCGGCCAACCGGCGCCAAATCAGGTGTCAAGGATCGGCATTGGGGCCTTGCGAATCTTTTCAGCAGAACCGCAGGATTCGACTTGTCCAGCTAATTCGTGGACAACTAGAGAGTAGCCTGCCATCGCTTATGATCGCCGAGTACCAGTGGCCACCCGCGCATCATCCCGCCGCACGCTCCGCATGTCACAATAGACTGACCATGGTCGAACCGCTCCGCCCGGGTGTCTCCGCCAAAAAAGCCCGCGTCTGCCTCTTCGATTTCGACGGTACCATCTCGCTCATCCGCTCCGGATGGATGGAGGTGATGGTTCCCATGATGGTCGAAATCCTGCTCGACCTGCACACCGGGGAATCGGCAGCCGAACTGCGCGCCGTGGTCGAGGACTTCATCTGGCGGCTTACGGGCAAGCAGACTATGTACCAGATGATCGCCTTCACCGATGAAATTTCGAAGCGCGGCGGGGCACCCCGCGATCCGCTCGAATACAAGAAGATGTATCTGGACCGCCTGCACGCGCGCATACGCTATCGCCTGGAAGAGTTGCGCCGCCATGAAGTTTCGCCCGACAAGTATCTTGTGCCGGGCGCGCGCGCGTTGCTCGAGGCCCTGCGCGAACGCGGCCTGCGCCTCTATCTCGCCAGTGGCACCGACCAGCCGTACATGCGCGAAGAAGCCGATCTGCTGGACATCGCACGCTACTTCGAAGGCCGCGTCTACGGCGCGCTGGACGACTACCGGAGCTTCTCCAAGAAGATCCTGATCGAGCGTCTGATCGCCGCATCCGAATTCGAAGGCGCGGAATTCCTGGGCTTCGGCGATGGCTACGTGGAGATCGAGAATATCAAGGAGGTGGGCGGCGTGGCGGTGGGCGTGGCCACGGCCGAGCCCGAGTGCCGCACGGTGGACGAATGGAAGCGGCAGCGGCTCGCGGGCGTGGGCGCGGACTTCATCATACCCAACTTTCTGTGCCGCGACGAACTGCTCGCCGCGCTTTTTCCCAATGGCCAGTAAATATCCGCTCTTCGACCGTTCCCGGCTGCAAGTCAAACCTCTCGCCGAGCGCGTCAACGATCTGGACGCCGCGCGCTGGCTGGAACTCGATGAAATCGCCGCGCCGTACGCGCATCCCAACCTGCCCGAACTCGCGGCGCGCATGGCCGCCGCCCGTGCGCGCGGCGCAGCCCGCATCCTCATGATGGGCGCGCACGTGCTGCGCGCGGGTGTGAACCGCCAGATCATCGACCTGGTCGAACGCGGCTTCCTCGATCACATCGCGATGAACGGCGCGGGCGTCATCCACGATTACGAACTGGCGCGCATCGGCGCTACAACCGAGAGCGTGGCGCGCTACATCCGCACCGGCGAGTTCGGCTTGTGGCGCGAGACCGGCGAGCTGAACGATTGGGTGCGCGAAGCCGCGGCCACCGGCCTGGGCCTCGGCGAAAACGCCGGCCGGCGCATTGCGGAGAGCGATTACCCGCACCGCGATCTGAGCGTGCTGGCAGCCGCCTGGCGCTCGACCGTGCCGGTGACCGTGCACGTCGGCATCGGCTACGACATCCTGCACGAACATCCCAATTGCGACGGCGCATCCTTCGGCGCTGCCAGCTACCGCGACTTCCTGATCTTCGCGCGCGCCATCGAGCGCCTGGAAGGCGGCGTGCTGTTGAGCTTCGGCTCGGCCATCATGGCGCCTGAAGTTTATCTGAAAGCGCTGGCCATGGCGCGCAACGTGGCCCACCAGGAAGGCCGCGCCATCCGCAACTTCGCCACCGCCGTCTTCGACCTGGCGCCTATCGAGGGCGATATCCACCACGAGCTTCCCAAGACCGATCCCGGCTACTATTTCCGGCCGCACAAGACTCTGCTGGTCCGCACCGTGGCCGACGGCGGCGCCAGTTTCTATTTCCGCGGCGATCATCGCGCGACGTTCCCGGCGCTGCGCCGCGCCATTCTCGAACACCTATGACCACCGCGGAGATCCTCGCCCAATTCCCCAAGCTTTCCGCGCTGGTGGTGGGCGACATCTGCCTCGACCGGTGGTGCACCTACGCGCCCGAAGCCTCCGAGCCATCGCGCGAAACCGGCATCCCGCGCATCGGCGTGGTGCACACGGAGGTCACGCCGGGTGCAGGCGGCACGGTCGCCAACAATCTCGCCGCGCTGGGCGCCGGCCGGGTCGCGGTGCTGGGCGCCATCGGCCAGGATGGCTTCGGCATGGAGCTTTCGCGGGCGCTGGGCGCGCGCGGCATCTCTGCGGAGCTGTGCGTGCGCACGCCCGCCATGCAGACGTTCACGTATACCAAGGCGATCAACGCGCGCACCGGCGTCGAAGACCAGCCCCGCTTGGATTTCATCAACACCACGCCGCTGCCGCCCGAGGTGGAGCGCCAGATTCTCGACAATCTGCGGATGGCCGTCGAATCGTTCGACGTAATCCTGATTGCCGATCAGGCCGAAACCAGCCAGGGCGGCGTCATCACGCCCGCCGTGCGCGACCTGCTCGCCGAGCTTGCGCCGCAATATCCCGAGCGCATCTTCTTCGCCGATTCACGCGCCCGCATTCACCTGTTCCGCAACGTTATCCTCAAACCAAATCGGCAGGAGGCCGAGAGCGCCTGCCGCGAACTGTTCGGCCGGGTGGATTTTCCGGCTCTGCTGCGCCACGCACAATCTCCGCTGATGTTCGTGACAGACGGCCCCCGCGGCGTGGTCATCGTTGGTGGAGTTGGCAGGCGAAAGCGCCTGCCCCACCGGCCCGTCGCGAACCCCGTGGATATCTGCGGCGCGGGCGACAGCTTCTCGGCGGGCGCGTCGCTGGCGTTGCGCGTGACAGGCTCGCCCGAAGAGGCCGCACGCTTCGGTAACCTGGTGGCTTCCATCACGATCATGAAGAAAGGAACCGGCACGGCATCGCCCGAGGAGGTTCTGGCAGCTCATGCACGAGAAACGAACGCTGGCGATTGATGTCGGCGGCACCAAGTTCTCCATCGCGGTGTTCGATGGCAATCGCATGGTGCGCCGCGAATCCCGCCGCACCGATGCCGAAGGGGGGCGCGACTGGATGCTGGATCAGATCTCGACCATCGCGCGCGGCTGGCAGCAGGAAATGCCGGCGGACCGCTGCGGCATCGGTTTCGGCGGGCCGGTGATCTTCACGGAGCAACGCGTGGCACTTTCCACGCACGTCGGCGGTTGGCGCGACTTCCGGCTCACCGACTGGGTGCGCGACCTGCTCGGCGTGCCGGCCATCATGGATAACGACGCCAACGCCGGCGCGCTGGGCGAGGCCCGCTTCGGCGCCGGGCGTGCCTACTCGCCGCTGTTCTACATGACGCTCTCCACCGGCATCGGCGGCGGCATCTACGACGACGGCCGCATCTGGCGCGGCGCCGATTCCTATGGCGGCGAGATCGGCCATCTGACCATCCGGCCCGACGGTCCCCAGTGCCTCTGCGGCTGGCACGGCTGTTTCGAACGCATGTGCAGCGGCCTGTGGCTGGCCCGGGATTACGGCAAGACGGCGGAGGAACTGATGCGCGATCCCGCTTTCGTCAGCCGCTACGTGGTGGATCTGGCGCTGGGGCTGAAGGCCTGCATCATGCTGCTGAATCCGGCCCGCATCGTGATTGGCGGCGGCATCAGCAAGGCCGGCGGCCGCCTCTTCGATCCGCTGCGCGCCGAACTGCGCCGGCAGATCACGGACTGGTCCGGCGCACGCATCGACGTGGTCCCCGCGGCGCTGGGCGACGATAGCGTCCTGTATGGCGCGCTGGCGCTTGCGCAGGGTGCTGGGTTCTAGGTGCTGGGTGCCGGCAAACCCGCTCACCTCAAGAACGGCAGATAAGCCGGCACCTTCCGCCGATACTCCTCAAACTCTTCGCCGAAGCGCGCCCGCAGCAGGCCCTCCTCCGCGTGAATCCGAATCTCCGTCCCCGCGATATAGAGTGCGATGCTCAGCAGCAATAACGGCCACCGCGCGAAAAGCAGCCCGGTCGCCAGCATCATGATAAACAGCGACGCATACACCGGATGCCGCACGATAGCATAAGGTCCCGTGCGGATCAGTTCATGGTCCGCATACAAACCCGCCAGAATGCGAAGCTGCTTCCCCAGATGCCGCACCGCCAGCCAGCCAAACAAGGCCGCCACCGGCGCGAGCACCATCGACGCAATCGTGCGCGCCAGATCCGGCGCGGGTGTATGCGGCCATCGGAACCAGGCGAAAGATATGCCCGCGGTTTCGAGCGCCAGCCCCCAATTGCCGCTATGCGCCATGACGTTCGATTGGCGCTTCGGTCCGGTAAGCCGCTTGCGCATGAACGGATACAGCCACAGCACCCACATCGCCACCAGTTCGATCGCCGCAAAATCAAACAGGATCATCGCGCCGCTTCCCCACTCAGCTTGATCGTGCGGCCGGTGCGCGCGGACTCGCGCGCGGCTACCAGAATCTCGGTCACGATGATGTTGTTCTCGAGCGACGACAGTCCGGCGGGCTTCCGCTTCCCGCGCACGATCGCCGTCAGATACGACAGCGAATCGTGTTCTTCGGCCGGCAGCGCCTCCAGCGTGCGGGCTTCCTCCTGCCCGCCCGGCAACCGTACGCGCAGCGCGTCGCCGCCGGTCGCGATGGCGTACCCGCGCTCGCCGTAGACCTCGAAATCCTTGCGGTTGAACGGCCAGTTCCACGAGGCTTGAATGATGCCCTGCGCTTTGGGATACTCGATCAGCACCGAGGCTTCATCGTCCACGCGCGCATAGATCCCGGGCTTGATAGTTTGCGCGATGGCCGTCACCGCCACGGGACGCCGATTGTCCATCATCCACGTCATCAGGTTGGCGCCATAGCAGCCGAAATCGAACAGCGCGCCCGCGCCGTTCTTCACCGGATCGGTGAGCCAGCCGAGAAACTCCGGCCCCACGCCGATTTCCTTCGGCCCCTGGTGGCCATCCATCGCGACCATCTTGCGAATATCGCCAGCGGCCTGTTGTTCCTTGACGATGCGCCACATCGCGCCGTGACTCGGATACCAGGTGGTCTCGTAATTCACTATCACGTGTATGCCGCCGCGATGCGCCGCGCGCTCGATGGCCCGCGCGTCTTCCATGTTCACGGCCAGCGGCTTCTCCATCATCACGTGGATGTGGCGCCGCGCGCACGCCTCCACCACCATGGCATGGTCGAATGTGCTGGTGAACGACGCCACCGCTTCCGGCTTCACGCGATCCAGCATCGCGCCCAGATCTGTGAAGAATACGGACTCCGCCAGTCCGTAGCGCTGCGCATATTGCCGTTGCAGCGCAGTGTCGGGGTCGAAGATGCCGGCGATCTCAATGTCCTGCCGCTTGCCCGCGGCGCGCAGAAAACCGTCCACGTGGCCGTGCACCAGTCCCGCGATCGAAAGACGCAGCGGCTGTTCGCCGGCCGCCAGCAGGGGCAGGAGGGTGCCGGCCAGAGTCAACTTGACAAGGATATGCATTCTGTAGTGAATGATAACGCGTGCGCCACGCCGTGGTCGGAATGCCTTACGGGGTCGTGTACGTCACGGTGACTTCGCAGCCGCCTTTGCCCGCGCACAGGCTGGTGGCGCTACCGTTCACCTTAATGCTGCTGATGTGGCGGCCATCGCCGTGGCCGAACACGCGTTCGTCGGTATTCGCGGTTTTCTGCCACTGGGTAAAGAGAATTTTGGGGGAAAGCTTGACGTGCACGCCCTTATTGGCGGAGACGGATGCGATGGTCACCCATCTGGCGTTGTAGATCACCTGGATCGTCCAGGGCTTCGCCGGGTCGATGCCGCATTTCGGGTCGCCCGCGCAACGGTCGGCGCCCCCTTCGGTGATCTGCAAACCGCTCAGCACCCCCTTGGTGTTCAGGTGCCGCAGCTCGCCGCTGCCGATCTTCCAGTTCTTGGCTGCATCGAGTCCGTCCGCGCGAAGCAGGATGGATCCGCCGTCTTTGACCGTTATGGGGGTGTCGCCGGAGGCCTCGATCCGGGATGGGCTGCCGCACAGCAGCAGAATCGCGAGGGGGAGAGAAGTTGTGAGTGTGAGCTTGATCATGAGATGGTTGTTCCTTTCTACTAGTTGATTGTAGGCGCCCCCGGGTCGACGCGCAGCAGTTCCGCATGCATGCGCCGGATGACCGGGCGGTCCAAGTAAGAGCGAAAATCTTCCGCGGGCCAGGAGGCCTTCAGTTCGCCGAGCGCGGCGGCAGCCTGCGCCGCGACAGCGCCGTCCGGCGCGCCGGATCGCAGCAGCAGCACGCACGCGCGCCAGAGCGACTCCGGTTGCTTGGCCGATTCGAAAAAGGCGCGCGCGCGGCCCGCGTATCCGGCGGCCGCCGCGCGATCGCCGGCTGCCAGCGCCGCTTCCGCCGAGCCCAGCAGCGCCTCCGCTTCCGCCGCGGGGTTGCCGGCCGCGTGCGCCAAGTCGAACGCCTTGCGGCAGGCCTCCAGACCACGCGCCCCCGCGCCGGAGCGGGCCAGCGCGAGGCCCAGCACCAGACTGGCGCCGCGCCGCGTTTCCAGGTCGCTCGCATCGGCGCTGCGGAGCAGAGCCTCGGCTTTCGCGCGGGCCTCGCCGAAACGTTCCTGCATCAAAATGATTTGGAGGGCGCTGACAGAATTGGAGTCCACGGCCTGCTGCGGCGCCGCCGTGCCGCCGCCTTTATGGCCGAGCATGGCGTGCATCAGGGCCACGTTCAGTTCATTGGTAGCCGTGCCGGACGAATTGCCGATGGCCTCGAAGGCGCGCCGCGTCTCGTCGAACATGCGCAGCGCCTGCGGCCAGCGGTCCTGGAGCACTTCGAGCGAGGCCAGCCCCTCCTGCGCGAGCGCCAGCGGCAGCGACGGACCGGCCGGCTTCATGGTGGCCAGCGTCTCTTCAAAGGCGCGGCGCGCCCCGTCGTAATCGTCTTTGTCGCGCGCGGCGCGGCCCAGCAGGATGAGGGCGATGGCGGCCTCCGTCCGGAAACTGCCCTGCCGGTAGTAGGCCAGCGCGGCCTGCACGTCCTGCCAGCCCTGCGCCGTGTCCCCGGTCTGGATGCGGATGCTGCCCAGGTTCACCAGCGCGCGCGCTTCCGATCGCTTCTCGCGGTTCCGCCGGGCGATATCGAGCGCTTCCTGTATGGTGCGCATGGCCTCGGCCGTGCGGCCTTTGACGAACAGCGCGTTGCCCAGGTCGATCAACCCCCGCGAGGCCAGGTTCTCGATGCCAGCGGCGCGCGCGATGGCGATGGCGCTGTTGGCGTCGTCGAGCGCTTCCGCGGTTTGGCCGGCGCCGAGATGAGCGTTGCTCGACAAAAGCAAGAGCTTGATCTGCTGCTGGTCGTTATCCGTGACGCGGGCCGCCGACAGCGCCTTGCCAATCAGCTCGCGGGCCTCGGCGGGAGTGCCGGCAAATCGGGCGCGCACGTAGAGACACTCGGTTACGCCTTCGACATTGGAGGCGGCTTGGAACAGGCTCTCCGCACGGTCGAGCGAGCGGCCGGAGTCCTGCGGCGCGCCGGTGCGGGCCTGCAGCGCTCCCAGGCGCAGCCAGGCGGCGGCGTTCTGCGCATCCAGCCGGACGGCTTCGGAATACGTCGCCAGGGCCTTCTTCGTATCCTGGGTGTGTTCCTGCGCGCGGCCCAAGTCGAGCAGCGCCCCGGCGCGCTCGTCCGGCGCAACCAGCGCGGACGCCTCCCGATACTTCTCCGCCGCGGCCTTGAACTCGCCCATGACGGTCTGTTGGATCGCATCGAGATGGAGACCCTCGGCCGCTGGCAGTGAACCGCGCGCCGCCATGGCTTTGAGCAATTCGTCCTTGGCGCGTTCCAGGTAGTCGAGTTCGTACCAGGCTTCGGCCAGGTAGGCGTGAGCCATGGCGTACGAAGGGTCGATCTCCACCGCGCGGGCGAGAGCCTTGCTCGCCCGCTGATAACTGCCGTTGTGCAGCGCGGCAATGCCCTCGCGATACCACGGAATCGCGGCCGCCGCCGGGTCGCGGTGGCGCTTCGCATTCCACACCCACACTGACACGCCGCCTCCAGCGCACACGACGCCTCCGGCCAGCGCCGCAACCACGCGGCGGCGCGAGGGGCGGCGTCCGGGAGCGCGCAGGTCCGCCAGCAGTTCGTCCGCCGATGCGTAGCGTTCGCGCCGGTCCTTCGCCAGCAGCTTCAGGACGACGCGATCGAGGTGGACCGGCGACCGCGGATTCAACCGCGAAGGCTGCGGCGGCTCCCACGTCAGCAATCGCGCCAGAGTCGACGTGAGGCTATCCGCGGCGAACGGCGACTTACCGGCCAGGCACTCATAAAGGACCACGCCGAGCGAGAACAGGTCCGAGCGCGCATCCAGCATTTCGCCGGACGCCTGTTCGGGCGACATGTAGAGCGGCGTTCCAGAGAAGCCTTCGAGCGTCATGGTGGCGGCGGCCACGGTTCGCTCGCCGGCCGCGCGCGGGGCGGGCGTCCGCGCGATGCCGAAGTCGAGCACCTTCACGTCGCCGGCGGACGTGATCTGAATATTGCCGGGCTTGATGTCGCGGTGGATGACGCCGTGGCGGTGCGCTTCAGCCAGCGCCGACGCCACTCCGGTGGCCACTTTCAGGGTCTCCTCGACACTTACTTGCCGCTCGCTCAGGATGCGCCGCAAGCTGGCGCCGGACACCAGTTCCATGGCGATGAACGGATCGCCGCCGGTGTTTTCGACGAACTCGTAGACGTGCGCGATGTTCGGGTGCGAGAGCGAGGATGCGGCGCGCGCTTCCTTGAGCAGGTTGGCGCGAAGTTTCTCGTCGTCGCGGCCGCTGGAGCAGAACTTGAGCGCCACGCGGCGTCCCAATGTGAGGTCCTCGGCTTCATACACCACACCCATTCCGCCTTCGCCCAGCTTGGAGACGATGCGGTAATGAGTGACGGTTGCGCCGATCATCGAGCAAGCATTTCCATTCTAAATCGTGGGGCAGGACTCCAGTCCTGCGGCCGACGTCCACGTCGGCCTCTGTGGCCCGTGCGCGAAGAGCGGGTCCTGGAGGACCCGCGCAGACCTGGAGGTCTGCCCAACGGCGGACTTAAAAACTATATCGCAGCGCGAACTGGATCTGCCGGGGCGCGTTGGCCGAGAAGATGCGGCCGAAAGTGCTGGGGACGTCGGCGAAGTTCTGGGGCATCTGGAAATTCACGCGGTTCAGGGCGTTGAAGGCCTGCGCCTCGAAAACGATAGCACTGTGCTCGCCCACCTGAAAACGGCGGGCCAGAGATGTGTCCACCGTGAACAGCCCGGGGCCGACCAGGATGTTGCGGCCGGCATTGCCGAAAGTGTACGGCGGCGGAATCGCAAACGCGGCGGTATTGAACCACTCTTGGGGCGTGGGATTCGCCAAGTGCCAGTCGCCCACCACGTTGGGCCGGTCGTAGCCGTTTCCCGCGCCGCCGGTATTGCCGGTGTTGCTGTTATCGAACTCAAGCTGGGGCGTGAACGGCTGGCCCGACTGCGCCGTCACGATCCCGCTGTTTTCGAAATTCCGCAGCCAGCGGTTGCGGAAAGGCAGCCGGTAGACGTAAGCCACGGCCGCCCGGTGACGCATGTCGAAGCTCGAAAGCGCGCGCTCGGCACGATAGTTGTAGCTGTTCTGCGGAAAATTCTGGTCCGTACCTACGGGTTCGAAGGCCGAGGTGTCGTCAATCGATTTCGAGAAGGTGTAAGCCGCCAGCACGGAAAGATCGCGCCGTAAAGGACGGTTGAACGTGACTTGCAGCGAGTTGAAACTGGAGTTGGCGCCGCTGTCGATGTAGTCGATGCCGCCGAAGGCCGGATTCGGGACTCTGGTGCTTGGGTCTCCCGGCCCTGGCGGCGGCTGATCGATGTTGCGCGAGTAAATCAGGTGAGTCCCCTTCGATCCTGCGTAGGAGACAGTCAGCGTTCCGGCCGACGGCAGCTCGCGCTGAATCGTATAATTCCAGGCTTGTATATTGGCCGTGGTCAGGTTCGGACTCAGCGTGGAAAGCGAAGGCGGCGGCACGTACGATAAGTTCAGCGGGAAAGGATTGGCCAGCGTCAACAGACCGGCCTGGCTGGGAAAGAACACCCGGATATTGAAGTAAGGCGGATTAAAGTAGAGCGCCGAGTTCACCACCACCATGCCGGCGTCGTAGTAAATGCCGTAACCGCCCCGCATGACGGTGTGCGGCGTGAGCGACCACGCGAAACCCACCCTCGGGCCGAAATCCTTGTAATCCGGCCGGATGCCGGAGCGGGACAGCCCGTTTGTTCCCACCTGCTCCACCTGGCCGGTGGCGAAGTCATACGCGGCCATCCGGTTGGTAGGATCGGTGGGCGGTGTGTTGAATTCATAGCGCAGCCCCAGGTTCAGTGTCAGCCGCGGGGCGACCTTCCAATCGTCCTGGAAATACGCGTTGGTGGCGCTGGTGCGCAGGGTCTGCGTGTTGTCGAATGTGGATTGAATGGCGAAGGCCGGCAGGCCCAGCAGCAGGTCGCCGATGCCACTGCCGGAAAGCGCGCCCGCGAACGACATCGAGCCGCGGCCGTAGACATCCAGAATGCCGTTCTGCGCCAGCCAGCGATACTCCACGCCTATTTTGAGGGCATGGTTGCCGCGCAGAGTGGAAAGCGCGTCGGTAACCTGGTATGTCGTCGGATGCCGGTTGATGGGTAGGCTCGTCACATCGCCCACCGATGACAAGCCCGCGACGCTGACGCTCGGAAACCCGTAGTCCACCGGGTCGGTTGGCAGGTAATTCACCCCCCAGAGTTGATTGACATTCGTCTGGTAGTTTTGGGGCAGCAGCAGGCGCGTGGCGCGATTCAGGCCCAGCACAAGTGAATCGACCGTACGCGGACTGAACACGTGCTCGTAGTGAATCAGCGCGTTGTGTCCGCGATCGTACAAGTAATCGCCGTATCCGGGTACCTGCGTGGAATTCTCGGCATACGGCTCATACAGGTTATTGTGCCCATAGCTATAACGCAGGGTAAGCCGGTCCCTGTCGGTCAGGATCTGATCGAGCCGTCCGTTGAACTGCCATGTATTGTCCTGCCCGATGGGTTGGGCCAGATAATTCCCCACCGTGCCCGGCAGATTCGGCAGCGGGTACATCGCCAGGACCTTGGCGGCCAGGGGATCGATCGACGAGGCCGGAATCCGGTTGCCGGGGAAAGGCGTCTGGGTATACGGATCGACGACCGTCGTGCCCAGCGCCGAAAGATCTCCGGAGCGTTCAGCCGCGGTCGGAACCGTGGCCAGTTGGCTCAAGCCCGAGCGTTCCCGCAAGGAATCGTAGCTGACGTAAAAGAACGTACGGTTCTTGACGATGCTCCCGCCGGCCCCGCCGCCGAACTGGTTCCGTACATATTCGGGCTTAGTGCTGCCATCGAAGAAATTGCGCGCGTCCAAGTCGCGGTTGCGAAGATAGTCATAAGCGAAGCCATGCCAGTCATTCGTTCCGCTACGGGTGATGACGTTCACCTGCCCGCCCGCATTCCTTCCGTACTCGGCGCTGTAACTGTTGGTGGCGATCTTGAATTCCTGGATGGTGTCCACCGAAGGCTGGAGCACGAACCGGTTCACATCCTGATCGTTGTTATCCACGCCGTCGAGCAGATAGTTGTTGTACTCCTCGCGGCCTCCATTGGCATGCATGGCGAACGAGCCGCGGGTGGAAAGCTCGGAATTCTGGACCGGCGGCAGCACGCCTGGCGTGAGCAGCGCAAGCTGCAGGAAATCGCGCTCGTTGAGGGGCAAGCTGTCGATGCGGCTCTGGTCGATCACCGTGCCCAGCGCCCCGGATTCGCTTTCGAGCGCATGCACGATCCCTTCGACTGTGACCGTCTCCCGCCGGGCGACGATCGGCAATTGAAAATCCACACGGGCATTCGCGTTCACGGCAACCTTTACGCTTGCGGCCGCCGTGGCGAAGTTCGTAGCCGAGCAATCCACCGTATACGCGGCCGGCGGCAGATCGGCGAAGTAGTAAAGGCCCTTGTTGTCCGTGACCACTTCACGAACGGTCGAGCGCAAGGAGTCGGACGCCGCCACCTTGGCCCCGGCGATGGGCCGGTTTGCCGGATCCAACACGTAGCCGGTGATGCTTCCGGTGGTTACCTGAGCCGCTGCCGGCAGGACCAAAGCAAGCGCGAACAGAGTGGCCGCTCTCATCGCGCGGATTTTAAATATTGCTGAATAACGCCCCATAAAGCCACGCGACGCCGGGTGCTCGGACGCTTGCCGCACCAGATCCTATGCTAGCGTATTATCCTCTGCCGGCGCATTAGTGTCCGTTCCACATCACCGGATATCAGAATACCAAATCCCATGCCTAAGTCAACCTCGAAAGATAGAGGGTACCAGCAGTACGAGCCGCGGATTCGAGCCTGGCGGCGCCGGGTTTACCACAGCCTGGGCCATTCAACCGCAGGACCCGGGCCGGATTCAGATCGATACCGTTGAATCTTCAGCACGGGGGGATGGCGTTGTTCGGCACCGAGGTGGATCTGTCGTCATGCAGGCGACCAGCCAGTTTCGCGCAGACGCGCGCGAGTTCCCCCACCGTAACCTCGCCGGTGTTTGGACCGTGGCCTGTGACCAGGCGAATCGGTCCATAAACCTTCACCGCCTTCACTGTTTGCGGCAATTTGCCCGTCCGGTGGAGTTCCGCCAACTCGTCCGTCAAGACATGGAACCAACTCCGCCAGAGAAAGGTAGCGGCCATTCACGTGGCGATGTCAAATCCCGTCGCCGGCCCAACCATTTTACGGAGATCGGCAGCGCCGTTCGGGCTTCCTGATTGGCCCCCAGCTTAGTCTCTAATTGCGCGGGGTCTCTAATGGCGCGGGTTTCAAAGTCCACCCGAATCCGGCATCGGTGAAAACACGCGTTTTGGGATATGAGATAACGACACCCGTGAACGGGTACAGCATTCTCACCGGGAGCTTTGCATCTGGCGACGAGGCCGCCAGCGCGAGCGCCATGAGTCGCAGAAATTGAGCCGGATTCATGGCGACGCCTTCCACAGTGAGGGAGACTGGAATGGCATTTTTCGGAAACTTACCAGGGCTGCCGTCGTGCAATCCGGCGTCGATTTGCGCGCAGACCCGAGCTATCGATCGAACCGACACCTCTCCTGCATTGGGACCGTGGCCCAGGAGCAGCCGGACGGGTCCATAGACCTGAACCACTTTGACAGACTCCGGAAGTTTGCCCGTCCGGCTGAAATCCGCCAACGCATCCGTCATCAACTGAAACATATTGGCGAGAGATAAATAATGCCCATCGGCCCGGAAGACTGGGGGCAGGACAGTGTTGTTGCCCGTGGCTTTCAAAAAGTCCGCGAGGGCCGCCCGCAAGCCCGCGACGGATATGCTGAAACCTGTACTGGGTACTGCCATTTGCATCAAGTCAGTGCTCGAAACCATACGGCTCCCGGGATCCGTGGGGAAAAAGTCCTCGACCAGCCACTGCAGAAGCGCATCCTCTCTTGCATACGCGGCGTCCACCCCGGCGGCGGGAAGCAATGCGTCCTGCTGCAACCGCGGGTCATCCGGGTGGTTGTAGGCGTACTTCAACGGAGGGAACTCGCTGCCTTTAATAAAGGCGGGCTGCAGATAGTCCTGCACACCCGCGAGCTCCACGTGGATGACATGAATTCTGGACCTGTCAGCCTTGCCGATCGCGGTCTTCATGGCGTCCGCTCCATCGTACGCATGCACCAGACGGACAGTGCCGCTGGTTTCCGAAGAGCGGAGAACGTCATCCTGCCAAAAGAGTTCCGGCGCTGTTTCGGAACTTGGACTCATAAACTTGCCGAATGCCGCTTTCCCCAGCGAAAAACCGGGAACCAACCCGGGGTTGCTGTCGGGTATTCCAGACATGATCGCCTTGGTGTTGTCGCGGCGCAACAGCCGAATCAGCTCTGAATCCCCACCCACTTCCGGCGTCAAACCTGTCGCGGGCGGATTACGCTTCGTCAACGGCCGGTTGAAATGCGGGTCTGGAATCTCCTCACCCGGGGTAATGGCGCGGGTATGGGGTCCGGTATTTACGACATTCATCAGCATTGTCATGCCTGTTATGCACACGGCATCGCCGAAAACTTCCCGCATCTCTTTCAGGCCGCCTGTCCTGCCCGGTTCCGGAGCCCCGGTCAGGGGATCGCGAGCTTCGGCAAGGAGTTTCTGAGCGGTGGCTTCGCGCACTAACCAGCGGTCTTCCGGGGTCGGAGCGTTGGAAAAGTCAAGCACAGGCCGGTGCTGATAAGTCGGCTCGTCGGTTCCATCGTAGCCAGCCTCAACGATTCCGCGCCGGATGTAATCCCGCACAAAATCCACAATGTGAGTTTGATTATTCCGCTCTGAGAGCGCCTGGCTGGCAGCGCCCGAAAACAAAACCGTCGCCGAGACATGCGCCTCCGGGTGCGTCGTCCTGTATTTCTCAAGCATAGGCAGCAACCGGTGCAAGCGATCTTCGGTGACGTCCAGGTTTACATGGTCGGTCACGCGCGCGTACAGATAGATGTAAATGGGTTCTTTGCCCGCATCGGACGCCACCAGAGCTGGCGCGGCGAGCAGAACCGCAGAGGCGAAAGAGAGAAGGATGCGTTTCATAGGTAAAGACTAAGTTGGCGAAAAATAGAAAGGCCCCCGGGAAATCCGGGGGCCTGAGGTCAACTACTCCGCCGCAACGTCGTGGCTAGTGTCTGCCCCCGAGCTTCGGAACCGTGATGACCGCCTGGTTGGATTGGCACACCTCCGAGGTCCCATTGAGAGGTTGAACGACGTAATAGTACGTGTCGCCGTTGGTTAGACCCTTCGTGTCGGAGTACGCAGTGACGGTCGTATTGCCGATCAGCATGTACGGCCCGCCGCTGGCGGTACCCCGCATTACGTTATAGGATGTGGAGTTCGCCTGGTTGGTCCAACTCAGGTCAATGCGCGCGGGCGCCGCACCGGAGGTGGATCCTACACCGGCGAGATTGTTCACGCAGGCTATAAACCCCGTGCCATGCAGCATGATGAGCGCCCAAGCCGTCTCGAAGGGAGATTGGGTATAGTAGCTAACATCGGCGGTATTGCCGTACCAATGGCCATCGAAAGTTCCCATTACTGGAGAGGCCTGAAAGGTTACAAGCGTTTGCGCGACTCCATCACAAGGATCGGTACCGCCATTGGCCGACGATAGCGCCGCGTACCAGTCAATGCTATTTGCAGGGACTTTGCTATTTGTGGTAAACACATTCGGCGTTTGCGTTCTCAGGTATTGAATGGGAGACAAGCCGAAGCTTGGGTCGTGCAGCAGCATCGATTTCGTGAACGAGAACAATCCATACATATAAGCCCTGGGGGCATAGTAGGCATCGTTGTAGCCGCCGCTGGTGCCGTTAGCGTAAGGGTCATTGCAGAAGTTGTCCGCGTAGAAGGTTTCGGAATTGTTCCAGCGCTGATCGAAAGCAGTCTTGGGATCGCCGAACACCGTATTCGTGGTCCTGCCGACGCCATCCAATGCCATTTGGACCATTCCGGAGGGAGTCATAGCAAAAGGTCCCCACTCCTGCGAGTATTGCCAAGATCCGCGGTATCCGTACGATCCAAGATTGTCACCAATGGCGAACGGATCCGTTCCGGTGGGCGCCGGTTGCCCGACGTCCTGCGAGTTGGTAATCCAAACGTTGCTGGTATCCGTTACGATTGGCGGAACGGGAATGCCGAAGGCGCGGGAGGCGGAAATAAGTCCTATGGCCGCCCACTGGGCGGTCGAATTGTCGCCACCTTGCTGGGGACCGTACAACCACGACCCGCCCTGGTATTGAGAGTCGCCGCGAAGATAGCCTTGGCTGACATCGTAGTCACTGCCGTACTCGCTGTAATTGTAGAAATCCGCCATGTCCTGAACGAGAGTTTGGAAGGTCTCGTTCAGAACTCCGACCGCCCCTGTCGGGGCCTTGGCGGTTGGCGTGCCAGAGGCAATCAAGGCTTCCATGAACGGCGATGTGGTATAGCTGTACTCACCCGAGCCATCATTGCTGTATGTCTGTATGTTGTTACTGTTGGCGTCAAAAGTAATCACGCAATTCGGAACGGGGCAGGAAGTCGCGCCAGGATTGTAGAAGTATTGGCCGCCATGGGTACTGCACAATGGATCTGCGGTCGTCGGAACGCTTCCGTCCTTGCAGGTATAGTTGGCTGTTGCGGGATTGTAAGTGTAGGTGTCGCTTGTCGCAACCTGCGTACCCAGGAAGGTGAACATTCTCGCCAGACCGCGGGCCACGTCATCGGTATAGGGGTCGGTGGCTGGGCCGCTTTGCAGATGCCCATTCACCTCAAAGGCCTGCACGTTTTCGGCATCGACGACGCCGTAATAGGAGCAATCCCAGGCATTGCCATTCACAAGCGGGCAAGCTGCAGACCCCGACTGCCCGTCCCAGCCGCCCCAGTTCACGGTATTCGAGCCCACCGTGGTGGTGCCTCGCCACATTGTTTGATGCATATACCACAAGCCCCAGTCGATCGCGACGTTCACTCGAGTTGCGAGATTATCGGGTTCCTGAATGACGTAGTATTTCGCGGTCCCGGTCTGGTTTGGGGTGACCGTTATGTCTGTAACTGTCACTGTGGCGGTCCACTGCGTTCCAGTGGCGGCGCTAGCGGGATATTGATGCTGGGCCGAAATGTCATACGGATTCGTTACCAGGGTAAGAGCAGACGAGGTCGAATCGCCGAAATTCCACTGGAACTTGAACGTGTCGCTCGACCCCACCGCACTTGGAACGGTGGCCCCGAGTATGATCGCCGCTTCGGTCGTCGAGGTTAGTGGGTAAGTCGTGTGTGGGGTTGTAGGGGTCGCCGGAGTCCACGGTACAGTAGATACCGTTACGGCGCCGAATGCCATCGCGTTGGCTAGGAACATGACGGCAAACGCCGCTATTCCAATGGTGGACAGAGATCGGGTCTTCATCTGTTGATTCCTCCTAATGAATTCTTTCCGGAACTAACGTTTCGCCAGGCGCCTGCGCACGCCGGCCGCCAGAAACGCCAAACCCGTCGCGAGGAGCAACCACGACGCCGGTTCCGGTACGGGACTAACCCCCCCGCCCGTCGCAGTCGCTTGGTAAAAAATGTCCGTCTCGCTGGTGTTGGCGCCGTCTACCGGGTGGATTGCCTCGAGACTGAAACCGCCAGGGTTGCTGGACGAGAGAGTCAGAGTGATCACTTCCTGCTGACTTGCGGTCAGGTTGAAATTGAAACCCTGGGCCATCGAGACCAAATCGTTGCAAGTCGCATCAGGTGCACCGCCCGCCGTGTTCGCTCCGCACGTATCCAAATAATTGCCGGTGGTGCCCGGAACGGAGTTAGTGCCGTTCAGCGCTCCATTGGCCAGATTATCGACAATCGTCCCGGAGCCGAGATTCGCGGAAACGGCATCGTATTCCGGAATATCGATCTGCCATTGTTGGCCAGCGGCAGCCGAGCCATTTACCGCGCCATATTCGTTGTAGAAAGGCACGCTTGCCGGGTCGAAGAACCAAGCTCCGACGTAGTAACTCCCAGCCACGCCTGGATCAAACGTCAGGGTAAAGGTGCCCAGGCTCGTAGTTGTATTGAAGCCAGACGCATTCAGGCCCGGTACCGACGCGAACGTAGCGCCCCCCGCGGGGTAGTAATCGGTGCCGTTTACGTTAAACTCCCAGTCCTGCAGCGAGCCGCAAAACGCCGGTAGCGCCGTCATACAGAACGCCACAAAGATCAAAGAAAACCTACGATATATCATGTGCCCACTCTCCTCGTTGTGAATCGCTGAAACGCCCGATCCAAAAGCCGGGGCGCTCAGAATCGTTCCCCGGGGTTAAGCATATCAGATCCGGCTACAAAGTCAATACAGAAACTGCCGTCCGGTCAAGTACTAGTACCGTAAAAAGTAATAGAACGGACAAGATGCGTCATTTCTAATGCCGCCAAGTTGTTTTGGCCCGCCCGCCGCGGATTACAATTCGGGAAATTCCTTAGATCGGAGTTCTGCGCGCACCCGGCTGGGCCGCGGCGGGCTGCAGGGCAGGCCTCTGTCCGAGCGCCCGGCAGGCAGCCAAAAACCCGAGATCGCACGCCCGGACTGCTTGCGACGAGCGCTTCGTTCTTGGGCATCCCGACTCCCTGCCGGTACATGACGGCCAAATTGACACAACCCGGGGATAAGCTCCCTGGCACGCCTTCTCGAAGCTTGTCCGGGCCTTGGCGGCGTCGGGTGCAACACCCTGCCCAAAAACAGGTACATCTCGCCCGCTGTACCGCATCCGCGCGCAGAGCCCTGGCGGTCCCCCTGGACCGCGCGGTACACGTCCCGCTGCCGGACGGGGAGGCAGGGCCTCCGCGCGGGCGAGGGCCCGCCCCACACGACTTCGCCGGAGACATCCGGCTGAGTCAGGTGAATACCCGGTTATCTTGTTTCCGTGATTTGCAGTACGTCATTAACGCGGAGATCCTGGGTAATCACCTGCTTGCGTCCCGAAGGCCAATCGACCACGACGCGATCGACTGTCTGCGCGTCTCCCAGGCCAAAGTACAGAGGAAGCGAACTCTGCGACAGGTAGCCGGACTTGCCATCGTTGTATTTCGTCAGAGTCCGGCCGCCGGAGGTGACGCGAACAAACGCACCCAGCCCGTCACGGTTTGAGGCTGTGCCGATGAGTTTCACCTTGAGCCAGTGAATCCGCC
>ODAK010000916.1_pt1 | contig 33238 bp, 27 predicted proteins | sample 1539591 | NCBI WGS metagenome assembly ODAK01 (sample SAMEA3539303, study PRJEB22396) | soil metagenome | biome: tundra; feature: field; material: soil | place: USA | collected 2010-05 | depth 0.15 m | reverse complement strand
GCATTATTCTCCTTTTGCTCGCACAGACCTGTATCCTTTTGCTCGCACCACGACATTGGATAACTTTCCGGAGGTTTTTGCACTTGACCGATATTATTCTGGACAGGCCAGCAGCACGCCCCATGCTTGAACTGTGAGCACTCTGACTCGCGCGCAAAAAAATCCTGACGCATCGGCCTTGCACTCCCGCCCGCCGCTGGAGCGGATGTTGCGCATTCACCAGGCGTTGCAGGCCGGCGGTTTTCCCAATGCCAGCAAGCTGGCGCGCGAGGTTGAAGTTTCCACCAAAACGATCCACCGCGACATTGAGTTCATGCGCGACCGGCTCAACCTGCCGATCGAATTCGCGCCCAGCAACAACGGCTATTTCTACGACGGCGAAGTCAGCGCGTTTCCCACGATGCAGATCACCGAGGGCGAAATCTTCGCGCTCGTCGTCGCGGAAAAAGCCTTGCAGCAATATCGCGGCACCAGCTTCGAGAAGCCATTGTTGAGCGCGATCAGAAAAATGGAGCAGGCTCTGCCGGACACCATTTCGCTCAATCTCGCCGACATCGAGCAGACCATCTCGTTCCGCACGCGGGCCGAGCCGATTTTGAATCTGGAAATTTTCGACGCGCTCGCCAAGGCCGTCGCGCAGCGGCAGCAGTTGGAGTTGCATTACCGCAAGCCCGGCCAGCCGGCGGAGAAGCGGCTCGTGGACGCGTATCATTTGGCGAACATCAACGGCGAATGGTATCTCTTCGCCTACGACCACGCGCGCAAAGACCTGCGCACGTTTGTTCCGGCGCGGATTCAATCCGTGAAGCCGACGGGAAAGATTTTCGAGCGCACGCAGAAATTTTCGCTGGAGAAACGGTTGCGCGACAGCTTCGGCGTCCATTCCGGCGAAGGTGAATTCGACGTGGTCATCCGCTTCAACGCCCGCGCCGCCGATTACATCCGCGAAAAAAAATGGCATCCGTCCCAGACCTTGCGCGACTTGAATGGCGGTGGAGCGGAATTGAAAATGAAATTGTCCAGCCTGGCCGAAGTGCAGCGCTGGGTCTTGAGCTGGGGCGGCGACGCGAAAGTTTTACGGCCGCGCGAACTCGCGGAAGCCGTCCGGCACGCGGCGGCGGCAATCCTCAATCCGCCGGACTGATTATTTTCGGGCAAATGGAATCCCTGAAGGTCGCCTTGCAGCCTGTCACGATATTAGGCCGATTCACAAAACCGCTTCAATCTCTCCAAATTTCCTTGCCACTGCTGCTCCATGATCTCAGGAAAATAGGCGTGGCGAGTCTTGCCAGTTTCATTTATCTCGCCGACAATTCGTAACGCACAACCGCGCTGCCCGATGAAAACAAGGCGCGGCATCCTGCCCGCGAGCATGATTGCCAAGAACAAGGCGGCGATTGAAGTCGTCGTCAAACGGCCGAGGGAAACAAAATAATTTTGGAAACCCACACCGTTTGCTCGTAGCCGAAGGCATCGGTGGAGGCGGTGAAATCAGGGCAAGAGTTGAAAAAAAGAAATTCTGCTTTACAGACTCAATAATTGGCCTCCGTTTAGATGGATTAGAGGATTGGCAGGAAGAAATTGTTTTAGGCATATATTGGTCATCTTTTGCTCGTTATTATTTTTGGTTGACCACGAGTTCTTGGGGTGCGTGGCACGATAAATTTTTAGAGGAAGAAATCGGCAAAATGCCAATCCGTTTTCCTCGTGAAATCGCTCTCCGCAACAGAATAGTTTCGATCGTTGAGCAGTTCAAAAATCTTCCGAGTAATTTGGCAAAACGTTCGCGAAAAGCCAAAGGTATCGAAAAACACCAGATGGATTTAATCCCGCTTGGTTCGGATCAGCAAAAGCAGCAAAACGAAGCCATTTCTCCTCAAGAAATTTTGGAGCATCAACTTGATCAAGCCATTTTTGACCTTTATGAACTGAATGCCGCTGACCGTGACTTGGTGCTTGAAATGTGCGATATCGGCTTGGACTTATTTTATCGGCACCAGGAAAGCGATGCTTTGAAAGAAGTCATCCAACCCGCGCACAACACCGGCACACTGACAGATGTAGCTGAAGCCAAGGAGGGATTGGCAGCTTACCTTCTCACCTTTCTTGAATCGTGGAATGCCGAACTGGAGCCAGACGGTAAGTTTACTTGGCAGATTCTTTCGCCACCCTCAAACGCACCACTGCTGGCAGTGCGTTTCACCACTCGCTACAAAAAAGACCCGCTGCCAAAACTTGCAAACAAACCAGCCAAAGCCTGGCATGACCTTTTGGCGAAGCTGGAAAAAGAGTCCCGCGTTCACGCCGGCAGCCCACAGGTTTTCACTGACACATTTTTCCGTTATGTCAGCGACCGCGAGATTTTTTTCATCAAGCGAAATGAGCGGCGTTTCTGGACGCGCACGGCTGCGCGTGAGGATGCCGAATCTGCACTGACGCACTTGATGAACTTGGAGGAAGGTCAAAAATGAGCGGATCTGGCCCGTCGCTTAGATCACGAAATCTTTGGGCCAAGCGAGAAGCCAAGTGCCTCGCCATCCTTGAGCGTGCGCTGTTGTTGCTGCTATTAGAAACATCACTGCCAGAAGCAGAGGTTGACCTTAATCGGCTGCTTTATTTTTGTCTGCTGAAAGCCACTTCTTAATTGTATCCCAACGACGATATTGTGCCGGTGTCGGAGTGTAACAATCAACCTGACGCAGATGATGAAGCCCGGACGACGCGAGAACAAAAGCGCCCAGATTTTCAATGGATTTTCCGCGACAAATATGAGGCCGATCCAAACCGCAGCAGCAAACAGTTTGTAGTCGAGTGCAAGCGGCTTGGAAAACCCACACGGGCTGATAGGATTTTGAACAAGAACTACGTCAACCATGGCGTCTGTCGTTTCCGTGACCGGCAGTGGGCTTACGCGCAACGTTTTCCCAGCGGGGTAATGGTCGGTTACTGGCAAAACATGGAAGCGGACGAAATTTTGGCAGAAGTCACAGACGAGATGCACAAAAATTCATTGCCAGACTTGGTTCGCAAAGGAAATTGGAACGTGTGCGCCGTTAGTCAGCTTGAACATTCATTTGAAAGGCCATTTAATATTTCACCGTTCCAGCTACGACATCTTTGGATTGATTTGCGATTCAAAGATATTTTGTCCATCTGACTCGCTTCCTTTTTCCGCCATGCAACTCCGCCTTTTGAGACTGTTCCTTGGCTTTGCCGCGTTGGCGTGGGGCATCGCGGTCGTGGGCGTGTTCGCGAGCTGGCCGCAGGCGGCGGAAATGTTGCAGGGACTCGGCACCAAACCCATCGCCTATGATCCGATGCTGGATTACCCTTTCCGCGTGCCGATCTTCCATGAATGTCAACGTTGCACGGCCTGCTGCCGCTGGCCGGGCCAGGTGCGTTTGACGGACGCGGAAATCACCCGGCTCGCCGCGTTCAAAGGCTCGAGCGAAGCGGATTTCATCCAGCACTTCACCCGCCTGCGCTGGGATCGCGGCGGGCTGGCGTTGCAGGAACAACCGGACGGCGCGTGCATTTTTCTTGAAGGCGAACATTGCGCCGTGCAGCCGGTGAAGCCGCAGCAGTGCCGCGATTTTCCGAACCTCTGGAATTTTCCCGGCTTCGAGCAAACCTGCCACGCCCTCCCGCGCCTGGTGGGTGAGGAGGAATACCAGCGCCGCATCGCTGAAATAAAATCGAAGGGTAACGATCGCGCCGACGGATGAGGTGGCACCCGCGTCTCGCGGGTGGAATTCGGCGTCCCGCCGAATTCTTTTGAGGCGCACACAGGCATCTACGTTCGCGCAAAAGACAGGCAATCCGTCTCGCCAGTTTCCGGCGCGACGCCGGAAATGACCGGCCGGAGGCCTGTGCCACCACAACTCAACTCAAACTCACCGGGTCAATGTCCACCACCAGCGTGACCTCATCAGGCAGCACCAGCGATTGAATGATCCGCACCAGCTCTCGGCTCAAGGCGCTCATCGCGCGCGTCCGCAGCATGATCTGGTAGCGGTAAAAGTTTTCCGCGCGCAGTAGCGGCGCGGGCGCGGGGCCGGCGATGATCAGATCACGAAACAAATTCTTTTGGGGAGCGCACGCGCCCCGCGTGTCTGGCTTGGCACCCTCGCCAAACCATTCGGCATCGTCAGCGGGGGCGCTGACGATGGCCGCCGGGGCGCCTGCGCTGATCAAGTTTTTCTCCAGCTCGCGTTTCAGATGCTCGGCGGAGAATTTCACTTTTTCCTCGTTGCGGCCTTTGAGCGTCAGCAGCGCCATGCGGCTGGCGGGCGGATATTTTAGTTGTTCGCGGAATTCAATTTCCTGCTCGTAAAAACCAACGAAGTCGTGGCGGCGCGCGTATTGGATGGCCGGATGAAACGGCGTGAACGCCTGCACAAACACCTCGCCCTCGACATCGCCGCGACCGGCGCGGCCGGCGACCTGGGTGAGCAGTTGGAAGGTGCGTTCGCCCGCGCGAAAATCCGGCTGGTGCAGCGCCATGTCCGCGTAAATGATGCCGACGAGCGTGACGTTCGGAAAATGCAGCCCCTTCGCGATCATCTGCGTGCCGACGAGGATGTCAATTTTGCCCGCGCGAAAATCGCCGAGGACCTGGCGATAATCATCCTTCCGCTTCATCGTGTCGGCGTCCATGCGCTTCACGCGCGCCTTCGGAAAAAGTTTCGCCAGCACCTCCTCGACTTTCTGTGTGCCAGTGCCGGCAAAGCGGATGGCGGGATTTTTACACTTCGGTTCCGGGCAGACGGCGGGAACTTTTTCGCTGTGCCCGCAGATGTGGCAGGCAAGTTTTTGCTCGATGCGATGGTAGGTGAGCGACACGCTGCAATTCGGGCACTCCGCGACGTAACCGCATTTCGGGCATTGCAGCGAAGTCGAATAACCGCGCCGGTTCAAAAACAAAATCGTCTGCTCGCCGCGTTCGAGTCGCTGCGTGATGGCTTCCTTGAGCTGCGGCGAAAACAGCGGCGGGCCTTTGCCATCGCGCATCGCCTGACGCATATCCACGACACGGACATAAGGCATCTTCTGGTTGTCCACGCGCTCCGGCAATTCCAGCAGCGTGAACTTGCCGCGTTTGCAGTTGTAAAAACTTTCCATGGACGGCGTGGCCGAGCCGAGCACGACGACGGCGTTCTCCATCTGGCCGCGCATGATCGCCACGTCGCGCGCGTGGTAGCGCGGCGCTTCCTCCTGTTTGTAAGTGTGTTCGTGTTCCTCGTCCACGATGATGAGGCCGAGCGGTTCGACGGGCGCAAAAATCGCCGAACGCGCGCCGATGACGATGCGTGCCCTGCCCTGCCGGATCTTGTGCCACTCATCGTGTCGCTCGCCCGCGCTCAAATGCGAATGTAAAACGGCGACGAGCGTCTGCAATTTCCCGGAACTGAACCGCGCCTTGAACCGCTCCACCGTCTGCGGCGTCAGCGAAATTTCCGGCACGAGCACAATCGCGCCCTTCCCCTGCTCCAGCGCGTGCGCGATGGCCTGCAAATAAATCTCAGTTTTGCCGGATCCGGTGACGCCGTGGAGGAGAAACGTGGCTGATTGCTTGGCGGCTTCGGACGCGTTTTGTGTAGCACCCGCGTCCCGCGGGTGATGTCCGGCGTCCCGCCGGACATTTTGCGGCGGAGCCGCAACCGAGGGCGTCCAAATGTAAGGATACTCCTCCATCGCCCCGACCAACCCGATCTTTCGCGGATTGTTCCAGATGTAATTCCAGGTTTTGTGCAGATCGGCTTCGGAGCGGATCAGACGATCAAACGACTCATCCAACCAAACCGGGCCGGTGTGCTTCATCGCTTGGTTCACCTCGTGCGCGGAAAGCGACTTGATGCTGTGCAAAATTTCCGTGAGTGAATGAACGCCTACCTTTCCGGCTTCCTGAACCGGCAGCGGCTGGATCAGCAGATGGACATGATCCGGCATCACGCCCGCGGCGTAACATTTCATCTTGTTGCCGTGCCAGAAATGGCAGGCCGCCAAAGTTTTTGCGCGGGCTTCGGGCGACAGCACCAGCTTGTCGTGCGTGTGCCAGGTGATGTGATAGGTGAAGCCGGGAATCTCGAAGTGCGGCAGGTTGCGTTTGCGGGCGGTGGCTTCCGTGATCGGGGTGAAAGCCGTGGCCTCGCGTGAGGCGGGCGCGACGTCCGCCTCCACCCGCGAGACGCGGGTGCTACATTCGTTCATTGCGTGCTTTATTTTTTCCAACGCGGCGGCTTGCGCAGGATTCACGATGATCGGCTGCGTAGCCAGAATGGTTTCGCGCGCATACGGGTCGCGCTCGGAAATTTCCGAAGTGATTTGAATCAGACCGCGATCTTCCAGCTTGCGAACCGTTGCAGCGGTGGTCTCGGCAAGCTCAACCAGTTCCGACAACAGAATTTCGCGCCGCGGTTCGATGAGGTTCCAAACACCCTGCTGCCGTTTCGGCAGTTTCGGAAATTCACCGGTCACCGGCAGCACCCGGACAAAAAGCCGTTCGCGCCAGCTTGCGTCTTCTTTACGGACGGCTTCGGGCAAAACCGATTTCAACGCGATTTCCGGGGCGCAGCAATAATATTCGCCGATCCACCGTGCGAGTTTTAAGACCTTCGGAGTAACGAGCGTTTGCGCGCCAATAACTTTGAGAATGGGTTTGAGATTAACTTGCCCGGATTCCTCGGCGACGGCGGTAACGACACCCAGAATTTTGCGCGGGCCGAAGGGCACCTGCACGCGGCTGCCGACATCCACCTGATCCGCGAGCGACGCCGGAATCGAATAATCAAATTCCTTCCGCAGCGCGATTTCCAGACTGACGCGGGCGATCATTTTTCAATCGCGCGTGATGGCGCGCAGTTCGGCTTCAAGCTGCCCGCGTATTTTTTCCCGCTCTGCATCGCTGGCTTCCGCCGGCACCCGGAAGGCTTTGCCCACGCATACGTCACAGCGCGCGAACGGCAGCGGGATTTGGAAACGGTCCCAGCTATTCAGGGAAATTTTCCAGTCCAGGTTCAGCGCGGCTGGCACAATCGGCAGGCCCGTCAATTGCGCGAGCGAGGTGATGCCGTCCTGAATATTGTAGCACGGGCCGCGCGGGCCGTCCGGCGTGATGGTCAGGTCATAGCCGCGTTCCGCCCACGTCGTGAGTTCGCGCAACGCCTGCGCGCCGCGCCGGCTGCTGGACCCGCGCACCGCGTGAACGCCGAACCACTTGAGGGTGCCCGCCAGAAACGCGCCGTCCCTGCTCGCGCTCACCAGGGCGGCCATGCCCGCGCCGGAGTTATGCGGACGCCGGTGGGCATCCAAAGCTTTGATGCACGTCGCCAGCCGGTTGTGCCAGAGGCAAAAAATCACCGGGGCCGGCGCGTTGGGTGAAAGATATTCCGATGGTGTCCGCAGCCGGCAGCGCACGGTGAGCAGCAGCGCGCGCAGCGAAATGAAAAGCAGAAACGCCCCCAGCCGCTGATGCCATTTGGGCGCGTGCGGAATCACCACGCCGGATTTTCGGGGCCGGTGGCTGGCGTGTGGTGGCTGGGATGAAGCGGCTGACATGGCAATTCAAAAACGGAAACATCCAACATCCAACATCCAACATCGAACAACCAATGAACCACCCGCGCGCATTCCTCTGGATGTTGGGTGTTCGATGTTGGATGTCGGATGTTTTCCCATTTCAATTTTTTTTCAAACACGCGCGGACGAGTTGTTCGACCGTGGCCGACGCGCCGAGCATCGTCTGCGCGGCGCGGACGGCATCGTGCGCCTCGATTTGTTTGTAGCCCAGCGCCATGAGCGCCAGCGTGGCATCGTTGATTTTCTGGTCGTCGGGCGAAAGCGAATGTTTCGCGCTTGCGGCTTCCAGCGCGCCCGCCGCGCCAATTTTATCGCGCAGTTCCACGACGATGCGCTCGGCGGTTTTCTTGCCGACGCCGGAAATCTGTGAGAGCGATTTCACGTCGCTGTTCGCCACCGCGCCGCGAAACACTACCGCGTTCATGCCGCTCAAAATATTCAGCGCCGTTTTCGGGCCGATGCCGCTGACGTTGTTGATGAGCAGCCGGAACAAATCGCGTTCCACCGCGGTCGCGAAGCCGTAAAGGATGTGCGCGTCTTCGCGGACGATGAGCTGCGTGAGCAGCTTCACCGGCTGTCCCGGCAGGGGCAGCTTGTCGAACGACGACAGCGGAATCAGCACTTCGTAGCCGATGCCGTTCACGTCCACGACGACCTGCGTGGGCAGGGCCTCGACGAGTTTGCCTTGGAGAAATGTAATCATGTGAGAAGGAAAAACATTCAACATTCAACATTCAACATCGAACCTCCATTCAATCGCCGACGCACATCACATTGAATGTTGGGCGTTGAATGTTGAATGTTGAATGTTTTTTTCATTTCAAATTCTCTTAGTCGGTGTCAAACCGTGCCGCGAATTTTCCTGCGCGTGAACGAGCGCCAGCGCCAGCGCGTCCGCCGCGTCGGGCGCGGGCAGTTCGGCAAGGTTAAGCATCCGCTGCACCATTTTGGCCACGGCGATTTTTTGCGCGGCACCGTAGCCGACCATCGCCTGCTTCACCTTGCGCGTGGCGATTTCGAAAATATCAATTCCCGTTTCGCCGACCGCCGCCAGCGCCGCGCCGCGCGCCTCGCCCATGATGATGGCCGTCTGCAAATTTTGCGCGAAGAAAAGCCCCTCAACCACGCAGACGGTCGGCTGATGCTCGTGCAACACCTTGCGGAGCGTCTGGGAAATGTTGGCGAGACAGCGCGAACGTTCCCACCTGGCCGGACAGGAAATGGTGCCTTGCGCGAGCAAAATCAAACAGGCCTTGCCGGCGCGGATGACGCCGTAGCCGGTGCCGCGCAGCGACGGGTCAATGCCGAGAATCGTTTGCGGGGCGCGCGACGCGGGGCGCGCGACAGGCGGGGAAATCGCGGCGGCGCGCGACGGCCTGCCGTTGAGACGCGCCTTCATCTGCTCGAATTGTTGCACGGAAATTCCCACGCGAAAAGGTTGCCAGCGACAGCGAAGCTGCAAAAGCAAAAACGCCGCGATGTTTCCATCGCGGCGCTGATTATGCGAAGGCGCTTAATGATTCTGCTTGTCTTTGCTCGGCGTATGGTCGGAGCCGCCGCCCGTGTTCCGCGACTGGCTTTGCGCCGGGGCCGGGGCCGGGGCCGGCGGCGCGGACGGCGGGCTGTAACTGCGCGGCGCGGCCTCGACGCGCGGTTCCACGCGCGGCTGGCTCGGCGGGACGAACTGGTGCTGAGACAACTGCTCGGCGCCATGTTGCTGCGATGCACTCACGGAGGGCGTATCGTAGCTGCGAATCTGCCGCGACGACGATGACGGCTGCTCATGCAAAACATTTTGCGACTGGCTGCGGTCATTGCCGCTCGACGGCAAGTTGTTTTGCGGCGTCCGGCGATCCGCGACGGCCGCACCGGCGGTCCCGGAAGATGGCTGCGACGGCTGAAAATGGTCGTTGCCCGTGACCACCGAATCGTTGCGATGCTGCTGCCGGTAAATATTCTGATCGCTGTTCGCCGGGGACTTCGGATTCGGCTTCACGTTCGGCAGTGAAGGCTCGATTTGATTGCCAACTTGCCTGCCCCCTTGCGCCGGCTGGCCAACATTCTCGCGGCGATTGGAATTTCCATTGTTGCCCGGGGCATTGTGGAGCGCCGAACCGTGGTTAAGCTCCGCGTTGCCAGTGGAAAAATTCCGCCCGCCGTTGTTCTCCACCGACCCATGCGTGGAATGGTCAAAGCCTTCGCCGCGCCAGCCTTGGCGACCGGCATTGGGCAGCGCGCCGACGTGAACCGGCTCGATCGTGCGGTGGGTCACGTTGCGGATATGGTCCACAGAAATGCCGTGGTTCACAATGGTCCGGCTGTTGACGTTGAAATTATTGATCACCGTCGTCTGATGGAAAATCTGCGTCACATGCTGCGCCGCGGCGAAGTAGGAACGCGGATGGCGGTCGCAGAAATGTTCTGGCGAAATGAACATGAAATATCCGGCATCCAGTCCGAAATCAAAATCCAGGCCCACGCTCACGCCGCGATAGAAAAATCCGAAGCCCGGGCGGAACACCGCCAGTGGCGGCAACGGCGCCCAGCCGCAATATTCACCGCCAGAACGCCAGGTCACCCACGACGGCGCCCAGACGGTGTCCGGATACCAGCACCAGCCGAAGCGCGCATGACGGAACCAGCGGCCATAGTGAAAGGTTGCGCCCCACGAATAATCCGAGTCCCAATACCAGCCATAATCCGTGTAAACCCAATGACCACGATCACAATACGGACGCCAGCTCACATCGTAATTCACCACCGTCGGCCGCCAGCAACGGCCATAACCCTCGACCACCACCCAGGAGCCGTAAGGCGTGAGCGAGTCGTTGAAATAATTGACGGTCACTTCCGCCGGCGGCGCGGTGTCGGGCGTGCTGGTGACCACCGTCACCGGTGCCGGTGCCGGAGTCACATTGGCGGCATACAAAACTTTGTCGCGTTCCATCATGGCATTCACGAGATCGGTGGGCACGCCTTCATCTTTCAGGAAAACGATTTTGTCCGCGTCCAGGTTGAACGCGCTTTGCGAATTAAGAACGTAACTTCTAATGGTGCTGACCTCCACGCCGGCCTGAACCATTTTGACCACTTCCGCCAGCGGCGTGCCCGGCAGGATGTTGGCCGGCAATGCGCTGTCACCGGCTGGCGGTGGAATGGGTTGTTCCTGCGCCTGGCTGACCGCACTGGCCGCCGCCGCGATCGCCACGGCCAAGGCAATTATGGTTTTGGTGTAAAAGCGAGTTTTCATAAGAATGTTTTTTTTGATTGTTGACGGACAGCCAATATAACAATCAATAGACTCGGAAGTTGCGCCAGCCGTTCATCGTCATGGCGTATGTAGCTGTATAACAACTATTTAATTCCAAGGCAATCCGACGGCTATGCCGGCGGACTGCCCGTGGATTAAATGGAATTCTGTTCGCGTATTTCGCACGGTTTGCGGTTTGCCACCTTCGTTTCGTCGCAAGAATCGGGTGGGAGCCGCCAGCGGCTCGTGGCAAAGTGAGGACATGAATGATTACGAACGCATCGCCCAAGTCATCCGTTTTCTGGACGCGCGCCACGTCGAGCAGCCGGATCTGGCGACGCTGGCCGGGCGGGCGGGCTTGAGCCAGTTCCATTTTCATCGCCTGTTTGCGACGTGGGCGGGCGTCACGCCGAAAGATTTTCTCCAATGTCTCACGCTCGCGCACGCGAAGGAATTGCTCCGCGCCGGTGAAAACATTCTGGACGTCGCGCTGGAATCCGGTCTTTCCGGGCCGGGCCGGTTGCATGACCTCTGCGTGAATCTGGAAGCTGCGTCGCCCGGCGAATTGAAATCCGGCGGCGCGGGCTGGACGATTTCTTTCGGCTTTGCGGACAGTCCGTTTGGAAAATGCCTTGTGGCCGAAAGTCCGCGCGGCATCTGCCAGCTCTCGTTCGTGGAAGATGAGCAAGCAGCTTTGACTGAACTTCAAACCGACTGGCCGCAGGCAAAATTAAATCGCCACGATTCCAGCGCCGCCCGGCTCGCCGCCAGAATTTTCGCACGGCCCGACGAATCATATGCACAACCGGCGTTGCGGGCGTTCGTTCGCGGCACGCCGTTTCAAGTGCGCGTCTGGCGGGCGTTGTTGCAGGTCCAGCCCGGCACGGTGACCAGTTACAGACGTTTGGCCAACGCGATTGACAAGCCCGCCGCCGCGCGCGCCGTCGGCACCGCCGTCGGGCAAAATCCGCTGGCGTATTTAATTCCGTGCCATCGCGTGATTCGAGAGACGGGCTTGATTGGAGATTATCACTGGGGGCCAATCCGCAAGCGCGCAATCATCGCGTGGGAAAGCTCGCCTCGCGCCGGGCGGGGTGATTAATTTTCAAAAACGGCGCAGATAATTTCTTTGCAGTGCTATCTCCCAACTTCGTCGCGTGACGCGAAGATTTTCCAAGCGCGCGGCGGAACCCGGGGCCAGGGGAATGAGTGTCAGGGGAATGGCCAACATTCCCCTGACACTCATTCCACTGACAATGCGGTCTTGGCCAACCTCCGGGTGCTTTGTGTTGATCCTGCTGCGCAGCTCTTTGGTTGCGGCTCCGTCGCGCTATGGCTTCGCGGCTTGGCGTGAAATTCTCCCAGCGCGGAAAAAACTGTCAGGGTGCCCGGCTGCCCGTGATGTATTGTTCCATCTGCTCCAACTGGGCATTCTGCGTGGAGATAATCCAGTTCACGAGATCGCCGATGGAGACGATGCCGATGACGTTGGTGCCTTCCACGACCGGCAAGTGACGCACGCGGTTCTCGGTCATCAATCTCATGCAGTCTTCCACCGAATCGTCCGGAATCACGGTGATGATTTCTTTGGGAAGAATTTCCCAGACGCGCGTTTCCCGGGAGGTCTTGCCCTGCAGCGCGATCTTGCGCGAGTAATCGCGCTCGGTGAACACGCCGGCGAGTTTGCCGCCGGACATGACCAGGAGCGCGCCGATGTTTTTTTCGGCCATCAGCTTGATGGCTTCAAAGACAGTCGCCTCGGGTGCGATGCTCCAGAGCGCGGAGGCCTTGTGAAACAGGACAGAACTGATTGGATAAGTCGTGGTCATAAGCTCATAAGTGTTTATCTGCCTGTTTGGGCAAGAATACAAGCGAAAAGTTCAACGGTCGGGAAATTTAGCTCTCTTTGCACGCCCGGTTTTGATTTAATTTGCACATGGGAACGCCGAGCCTTGCTCGGCCAGCGACCAAACAAACCTGCCGAGCAAGCTCGGCGTTCCGAACCCAAACTGTTTACAAACAAATTATGGAAGCACTCAACACTGTCATCCTCAAACCGGGCGAAGGCGACCGCATCATCGCGGGCCATCCGTGGATTTATCACAGCGAAATTCTGCGCGTCACCGCCCCGCTCACCGACGGCGAACTCGTCCAGGTCAAAGACCCGCGCCAGCGGAACCTCGGCGTGGGCTTCTTCAATTCACGCTCGAAGATCAATGTCCGCATCCTCGCGCCGGAACGCGTGGAGGTGAACGAGAAATTTTTCGAGGAGCGCATCCGCGCCGCGCTCGCCGTCCGGCAAAAACATCTGCCGGGCGCAACCTCGTTCCGCGTGGTGAATGCCGAGAGCGATTTCTTGAGCGGCCTCATCGTGGACAAATACGAGGACGTGCTGGTCGTGCAAATTTCCGCGCTCGGCATGGACCAGCGCAAGGCGATGATCGTCGCCGCGCTGCAAAAAATCTTTTCGCCGCGCGTCATCATGGAACGCAGCGATGTCTCATCGCGCAAGTTTGAGGGTTTGCAGGAATCCAATGGCGTGCTCTTCGGTGAATTTGGAGCGCGGACAGCCTTGTCCGCGAGTTCAACTAAAGCGGAACACGCGGACGAGGCCGTCCGCGCTCCTTCCGTCACCGTAAACTTGAACGGCTTAAAATTTGAGACGGATTTGGTCGGCGGGCACAAGACGGGCATGTATCTGGATCAGCAGACGAATTATCAAGCTGTTTCGCAGTTCGCCAAAGGCGGACAGGTGCTGGATTGTTTCAGTTTTCTCGGCGGCTTCGGCCTGCACGCGGCCCGCGCGGGCGCGGCGCATGTTCATATGCTCGATCAAAGCGAAGACGCGATTGAAGCCTCCAAGCGCAATGCCGCCGCCAACGGTCTGGCGGACAAATGTTCGTTCGGCACCATCAATGTTTTCGACTGGCTCAAGGAAAACACCGCCGTGAAACCACACGAACGCGTCATTCCGCGATTTGACCTCATCATCCTTGATCCGCCGTCGTTCACGCGCAACCGCGCGTCGGTGCCGGACGCGTTGCGCGGCTACAAGGAAATTCATCTGCGCGCCTTGAAACTGTTGAAAGTCGGCGGCACGCTGGCGAGCTTCTGCTGTTCGCATCATGTGGACGCCGGGCTGTTCCTGGACTCGCTGCTGTCGGCGGCGTTCGACACGCGCCACATCCTGCGACGCGTGGCGACCTACGCGCAAAGCCTCGACCATCCGATCATCCCGATGATTCCGGAGACGGAATACCTGAAGGGGTTTGCGTTTGAGAAGGTGCGGTGAAAAGCCTTGGCTGCTAAAATGAAGACGTTGAAAGACTGCTTCAACCATGCTGTGCGGCTGACCGACGAGCGGCTCGCCCATATTTTGGCACACGCGGAAATGGCAGGCATGGCGGCGGAGATCGAGCGGGTATTGCGCCAACCTCAATTGGTGCGGCGCTCGCGTTCGGATGCTGATGTGCGGTTGTTCTATGAATTCTACGCGCAAACAATTGTCGGTGGCAAATGGCTGTGCGTTGTGGTTAAATATGACGAGCGCGATGCGTTTGTGGTCACGGCCTGCCTGACCGACAAGCCCAAAGCCGGAGAAGATTTATGGCCGACAAAGTAAAAATCTGGTTTGACGCGGAAGCTGATTTCCTCGAAGTGAGGTTTTCGGATGCCGCCGGTCACATGCAGGCAACCAAACACGATGCCGTGATGGAGCGTGTGGATGCGCAAGGCCAGGTCATCGGCTTCAGCGTCATGGGCGTCAGCCGTTGGAAAAAAGAAAAGCCGCTGGAAGCCGACTTGGTGGCGGCTTGATTAATCTCCGATGATTCCGGAGACAGAATACCTGAAGGGGTTTGCGTTTGAAAAGGTGCGGTAAAAAAACGTGGCTGCCGACGTGAGTCGGCGGCAAATTTCTCAATCAGCCACGTTCTCACAAACGCGGCCACTTTATTTCAACAACCCGCCGTCCAATTGTGCAAAGGCTTGACAGGCGGAGCGCCGGTCTGTGACCGGCTTTGGGCACTCGCATTAACATTCAGTTTTGCTTTTTCCTGCATCTCGGACATCGCTGGTTTTGCTCACGGTTTAAGCCGATTAAAAATCGGCGCTCCTCGGGCGGAGCGCCGGTCTATGACCGGCTTTGGGCTTTCGCATTACGGCGGCGTTGGTTGTCTCTTCCGCTCTGGTCATCAGTGGTTTGCTCATGCGTTAAGCCGGCTACAAGCCGGCGCTCCCGGTTCCCTCGCTCCGACTCGACTGCTCCGCTCTGGCCGTTTTAGCTCACTGACCTGGGGGCAGGACGGAGCGGAAACCAATGATGTCGTAGCTGCCGTAGTCCGGCCAGCCGGCGTTGTTGTGATTCGCCGTCCGGCAGTTGAACGCGCCGTCGTCGCAACCGCCGCCCCGAACCACACGGAGGGAGCCTGACACAGGACCACGCGTGTCGTTCTGCGTCGCTCCGACATTGGAATACCAACTACCATCCCACCAATCCCAACACCACTGCCACACGTTCCCAGCCATGTCATACAGCCCATACCCGTTCGGCGCAAAATAACCCACCGGACTCGTGTAGGGAAAAGCTCCGGTTGCAAATGTCGGGTTGTAACCAGTGTTGCTCAAATCGTAGGCGGAGGAACCCATGTAATTATAGTCGCCGTAGTAGTTGGCCTGGCTTTTGGAAATCGTGTTGCCCCACGGAAACCGCTGCCCACTGCTCCCGCCCCGCGCCGCCTTCTCCCACTCCGCCTCCGTCGGCAACCGATACCCGCTGCTCCACTTCACCGAATTGTTGTCCACGTTGACTTGACCAGTCCGGTAAATCGTCGTCTGCGCTGATGTGGTGTAATACGCCGGCACCTTCCCCTCCTTTTCCGAACGCGCATTGCACCACTTCACCATGTCATACCAGTCAATCGTCTGCACCGGATGTGTGCTCGCCTTCCCCGATCCTGCATAGTCAAAACTGTAACGCACTTCCACCGGACGATTCGTCGCCCACTGATACACACTGTCCCATTGCGCCTTCGTCACATCATACTTGTCCATGTAAAATGCCGAAATATACACCGTGTGCAATGGAAGCTCGCGCGAAAACTCCTCGTTCGGATCCATGCAGTTGCCCATCGTGAAACTCCCGGCGGGAATGAGCGCCATGCCGGAAGGAACATTGAATGGATAAACGGTCAGCAGCACACCTTGACTGGTGACGCTTCCATTCGGATTGCTCACGAGCACAGTGTAACTGCCGGCGTCACTGGTCGAGCAATGAGTGATTTGCAAGGTGCTGCTCCGCGTGCCGCTGATGCGGTTGTCATCCGTGAGATAAAGGCCGTTACGCTGCCAGCGATAGGTCGGCGTCCCTGATCCATTCGCCGCCACGGTGAAGGTGGCCGCACCGCCGGTTGTCACCCACTGGGCTTGCGGCTGGCTGGTGATTTGGGGCGGGCTGGGTGAACTGCTCGTTTCCCAGAGCAGCGTGCTGGGAATAAGGTTGAAGGTTACATCAGGCAACGCGCCCCAGGAATTGTCCCACCCGCGAAGATCCAACCCGACGGTGCTGGTCAGACCGCCGTTGAGTGCAAGATCCCACTGTTGAGGATTGATCTGGGCATTGGCATCCAACTCCAAGTAAGGCTGCAAATCGGCCGATACGCCTACGAGACTGTAGGCATAGAGCGTGAGTTTGGGTTGGAGATAGACGCGCAAATTGCCGGAGGTTTCAAGCTGCCAGGTGGGACCGAGCAAGGAAAACCCGCCGGCGGGATTTTGCGAGGGGGTCGTCCAACCACCGGTTTCAGTCCACCCTCTGCCGGTGAGGAATTGCTTGGCGCCGCTGATGCCGCTGGTGTAATCGGCGGACGCTGCGAGGTTGAGGTCGTAGCCGGCATTGATTTCCAGCACCAACTCCACCTTAACCGGAATGATAGTGTCAGGGATGACTGTCCAATAGAACTGATGGACGGGGGTAATCAAGGGGGTTGTGCCACTGAGATTCAGTGCGCCGGTCGTATGAACGTGGGTGTTCAGCGTGAAATCCGCGCTGGCACTGAAGGTGGCCGAAAACTGGCGGAGCCTTAAGCCGCTTATGTTAATGACGAAGGCAAGGTCGGAATCGAGGGTCAACTGGCTGCCCGGAAGCAACTCGATCAGCAGATTTGCATCCTGATAAATTGTGCCTTGGAGATTGGCAGTGTGGTTCAGGGCAAACTGTGGTGTCGGCCCCGTCGGCAACCGCGTTGCGCCTTTGAGTCCGAAAGCGACAGCGGCATTTCCCTGGCTGCCCAATTGCGTGAAATTCGCCGAGGAAAGGCTGCCCGATTGCAGCATCTCGGCCAGCGTCGTCAGGCGCGTCAACACCACCACGTTGCTGCTGGCCGGATAATTGGTGAAGGCAACGACCGTGCGGGTGTAGCCTGTGTTGAGATTCGTGTTCACCAAAACCTCGCCAGTGGTCAAACCCGGAAACGAGCCGGTGTAGGAATAAGTAAAGGAGTCGCCGTTGGTGGAGGCCAAGACAAAACCGCTGCTACCGGGAATAAAAAGAATATTCGCGCCGAGCACTGTGGGCAGCGCGATTTGAAATGACCAGGTGAAGTTGGTGGTTTGATTTCCCAGCGTGTCGGCCACAGAAATTTTGGCAGTGACAATCTGGCTGTTGGTGCCGAGAAAAACATTCGTGGCCGGAGTATAAGTCAGAAGGCCGTAGGCATAGGCAAGCTGCGGGTTCGGCAGGCTGACCGGGACGTTGCTGCCAATCGTGAGCACAATGGAATTGGAGTTGATGCCAGTGACATCACTTAACCAAACTTGGACCGGGCTTTGAGGTGCCACGGCAATCGCGCCGTCCGACGGCGAGGTCTGGTCAATCTGCGGCCCTTCGGTATCAAGCTTGACCACTTTAAAAAACTGGGCCTTGGCGGCAGTCGGAAAACTGAAGGCGAGCGAGTTCGAAGTGGCAAACAGCGTCGAGGAGTTTGACCACGAGCCAGAAAGATTCGTGGCCGTTTGCAGCACATAGCTCTTGCCCGGATAGGCGTTCCACGCAACTTGGACCGCGTTGCTGCCGTTGAAGGAAAAATTGAAATCAATCGGCGTCTGAAGGGCGGAGAAAGCGGCGCTGATTGAAAACAACCAGAAGCAAAGGGGCGCGAATTTTTTCATAAGTTTCTCCTGGAACGTCACGATGCTGACAGGGTGGCGTGGAGCGGTCAATTCCGAATACGGAGTCGTTCATTCTGCGGAGCGCCGGCTTGTAGCCGGCTTATCAACTTCCGCAGGCCCAAAGCCGGGCACAGACCGGCGCTCCGCTCGGTCAGCGAAGTTCGGCGCAAAAGTGTGTTGGCGCGTTGGTCCCGCTTTTTCAGCGTTTTGGCGCGTTAGCGCGGCTTCCGCGCCAAATTATTTCAGCAACTCCCGCTGCCAGTTCATTAGTTCCGACGCGTATTTGCCCCAGTCCCGCGCGAGGTCGCCAAGGACGGATTTGGGCGCGATGAGCGTGGGGTCCATGGCCAGTTCGTGCGCGTGCTTGTCGCGGCGTTTCTCGATTTCCCGAAAACGGCGGAACTCCACCTCGCTGGGCCGCTGCGAGCGGTGCTTGATGAGGACCGGAAATTTTTCCGGCGGCACGGCCTGCGCGGCCCGGATGGCGGCCACCAAGTTCTCCCGCCGGCGCGGGTGCATCTTCGGCGGAATCAAATGTTCGACGGGCTTTTGTTCGGATACGGCGATGGAAACCTCCACCATCTTCTCATGCGCCAGCACAAAAAACGGCGGACGGCTCGCGGCGATGGCCTCGCGTTCGCGCCAGCGCCAGAGTTCGCGCAGGACAGCCAGCGCACCGCGCTCCAGAAAACTGCTGCCCTTGATGCGCCAGACCTCGTCTTCATCCACCATGACGGGCTGCGAACATTCCACGATGAGCCGCGCACAACTTTCCTCGTGCCACGCGAGCCGGCCTTTCGCCGTCAGCTCGGATTTTAATTTCTCCTCCAGCGGCTTGAGATAATGCGTGTCGTTGCGGGCGTAAACCTCCATTTTCTGCGTGAGCGGACGCCGCGCCCAGTCGGCTTTTTGCGAGCCTTTGTCCAGCTTTACGCCCAGGAATTTTTCCACGAGGCTGCTCAAGCCGAACTGACGTTCGCCCAGCAATCGCGCGGCGAGCATCGTGTCAAAAATGACGGACGGCGTAAACTCGTGATGTTTCCGCAGCAGGCGCAGGTCGTAGTCGGCGGCGTGGAAAATCAGTTCGCGACCGACGAGCGCGTCGAGGAACGGGGCGATGTCCATCTTCGCAAGCGGGTCAATCAGCCGGTCGCCGGCGGCGGTGCTGATCTGGATGAGGCAGACCTTTTCCGGGTAGGCGTGGAGGCTGTCGGCCTCGGTGTCAAGCGCGAGCCATTCGGCGGAATGCACGATGGGCAGAAACGCGGCGAGCTTTTCTTGGGTGTCAATCACTGCGCGGAGTGTGCCGGAAGCGGGCGGGTTTGGGAAGTTTCTACTCGTCCTCGTTCTCGTCCTCGTCCTCGCCCGTTTCCAAACAACCGAGGACGAGGACGATTCGGCAGACAAAGTTTGAACGCCCGCTTGCTTGTCAAATCCAACGCTCTGGTTTATCGTCACCAAATGTCGTTTAAGCAACATCTCGCAGTCGCCGCCCTGCTCGGGTGCGGCGCACCATCTCTTTTCGCCGACACCATCCAGCTCAAGGACGCCTCCGCCATCACCGGGAAAATCCTCGCCGAGAAAGCCGATTCGCTCGTCGTGGACGTGGGCTTCACCGCGCTGGTGATTCCGCGCACCGCCATCACGAGCGTCACGAAAGCCGTTGCCGCGACCGCTTCCACCTCAACGACCGTAGCGACTGCCGCCGGACAATTTTATGCCGCCACCACCAAGACTTCCGCCGCGCGCGACGTGAGTTCGCTCGTCAAGCAAATCGGCGAGGCCGTGGTGCAGGTGAAAAATCCCAGCGGCCTCGGATCGGGCTTTTTCATCAATGATGAGGGTTATCTCATCACCAATTTCCACGTCATTGAGGGCGAGACGGAAATTTCCGTGGAGGTTTACCACCAGAACAGCGGCCAGCTCGACCGCGAGACTTACAAACAGGTCAAGATCATCGCCATCAATAAATTTCACGACCTCGCGCTGCTGCACATTGAGGACAAGAACGCGCCGAAGTTCAAGCCCATCACGCTCGGCAGCGCGGATGCGCTCAATGTCGGCGACGGTGTCTTCGCCATCGGGAGTCCGCTTGGCCTCGAACGCACCGTCACGCAGGGCATCGTCAGCACCAAGACCCGCCAGATGGAGGGCAATTTGTTTTTGCAGACCAGCACGCAGATCAATCCCGGCAATAGCGGCGGCCCGCTCTTCAATCTCGCCGGCGAAGTCGTGGGCGTGACCAACATGAAGATCACTTTCGGCGAAGGTCTCGGCTTTGCGATTCCTGTGGAGCTGGTGAAAAGTTTTCTCGACCACCGCGACGCCTTCGCCTACTCGACGGACAACCCGAACAATCCCTTCCGCTACCTCGAACCGCCGAGCCGGACAAAACAGAAAGTGGACGCAAAATAAAATTGCGCGCGTCTCCGGTTGGATGCAAATTTCGTTTATGAATGCTAGTGTGTTTCTGGATGACGAGCTTGCCGATGAGGTGAAAAAAACCACTTCGCTCGTCGGCGAGGATCAGGCCACCATCCTGCGCATGGCCATCCGTGCCGGACTGCCGGTGGTGGCCAGCCGGTTCCAGGCTCCGCGACCGGAGGGTTATTTTGCGGAGGATTATAAAAAATGGCCGCAGGAACGGATCGAATTTGAAGAGGCCATGGGACGACAGCCGCAATTTCCCGACCGATGAAAATCCGCCAATGGGAAATCTGGAAAGCAAAGCCGGAAGGTTTTGAAACGGAGCATTGGTTTGTCCTCGTCAGCCCGCAGGAACGTCTCGACAATCCGCGATTGTCCAAGGCAAATGGCCTGGCTTGTTTCACTCTGCGCGGCGAGCCATTAAATACCGACGCGCGCTTGAACGGCGCGGATGGATTTGAAACCGCGACGGTTTGCCAATGCGATTTATTTTATTTTTTGGACAAATCCAAACTTCATTCGCTGCTGGGCTCCGTTAGTTGGGAACGTCAGCAGCAAATCAAAAACAAACTCAAGGAAGTGCTGCGGCTCTGACGGTCATTCCAACGCGTCCCTAAACGCTTCTCCAAACCAAACTCGAATTGAACATGACTAAAAAACTATTGCGCCTTGCTACCGTCACGACTTTTCTGGCCGCCACCAGCCTGCTCCGCGCGGCCATTCCGCCCGCCGAAAACCTGCTGCCCACGGACACGATCGCGTTTTTCGCCGTGCCGGACTGCGCCGCCGTGCGCGTCGCGGCCAAGCAGTCGCCTGGCTGGCTGTTTTGGGCCGACCCGGCCATGAAGCCGTTTCACGACAAGTTTGTGGCGAAGTTGAATGACCAATACGTCGCCCCGCTTGAACGTGACCTCGGCGTGAAGGTCGCCGATTTCATGGACCTGCCGCAGGGCCAGCTCACGCTCGCCGTGACCGTCAACGGCTCGAACGGCCACGACGACATTCCGGCCGGCGTGCTGCTGCTGCTCGACGCGAAGGGCAAGAGCGATTCGCTCAAGACCAATCTCGCCGCGCTCGTGAAAAAGTGGACGGACGCCGGCCGCGCGCTGCGCACGGAAAAAATCCACGGGCTCGCCTTCACCGTCGTGCCGCTGTCCAGCAACGATTTCGCCGGCCTCCTGCCGAAAAAAACGCCGGTGTCGGAAATCGGCAAGGAGCCGAAGGTGGACAAGCCCGGCGAAATTTATTTCGCGCAGTTTGAATCCCTGCTCATCGCTGGCAATTCGCCGCGGGTCATCGAGCCGGTCGCCGCGCACCTGACCGGCGGCAGCGCGCCCGCCGTCGCCGACAACGCGCTGTTTGCCGCCGACAAGCTGGCGCAGTTCCGCGAGAACCCCGAATACTACGGCTGGTTCAACGGCAAGGGGTTTTTCGATCTGATCACCCAGTCGGTGGCGGACAACAGCGGCGCGGATTCACCAATGCCCAGCGTGTCCGCCGCCAAAATCTTTGGCGCGCTCGGTCTGACGGGTTTGAAATCCGCCAGCTTCGCGTTGCGCGAAAATCATGACGGCTCCTACTTGACGTTCCACATGACCGCGCCCGAAGCCGACCGCGCCGGCCTGCTGAAAATTCTCGCCATCGCGCCCAAGGATGCCGGCGTGCCGCCCTTCGTGCCCGCCGAAGCGGTGAAATTTTCCCGCGTCCGGCTCGACGGCAAAAAAACCTGGGCCGAACTGCAAAAGATGATCGCCGGCCTTGCGCCGGGCGGCGAAAGCAGCTTGAACTCCGTGATTGCCGTGGCCAATTCCATCGGCCAAAAAACCAATCCCGCCTTCGACATTCGCAACGATCTCTTTGGCAACCTCAACGACGACCTGATGACCTGGCAGAAGCCGGTCGCCGGCAATTCCCTCGCGGAGTTGAACAGTCCGCCGATCATCTTCCTCATCGCCGTGGCAAATCCCGACGCGACCATCGCCGCCATCAAGACCATTGCCGGCATGAGCAATCCGCAGAATGCCTCGGCGGAGCCGCGTGAATTTCTCGGCCGCAAAATCCACACCATCACCCTTAAGCCGGCGGCGACCTCCGCCGGCGGCGCGCCGCAGCCGCGTTCGCTTTACGCCTCGGCCAGCGGCGGGTATCTCGTCTTGAGCACCGATATTTCCATCGAGGAGGAATATCTGCGAAGCGCCGACGGCTCCACCAAGCCGCTGCGTGAAAACGCCGGCCTGACCGATGCCCAGCAGCATCTAGGTGGCGCGGGCGGCGGACTCTTCGGCTACGAGAACCAGCGCGAGACCATGCGCGTGACCTTCAAGGCGCTGAAAAATACGGCCGCCGCCGACACCACGCTCAAGATGTTCCCGCCAACGTTCCGCGCGTGGCTGGATTTCTCGCTGCTGCCGGACTACGAACCCGTGGCGAAATACTTTTACCTCTCGACCTTTGCCGGCAGCGCGAACGCCGACGGCCTGACGTTCAAAGTCTTCACCCCACGCCCGCCAACGCTGAACTGAAATTTGGCATCGGTTTGGGAACGATTGGGGAACGATGGTAGGGCGCGTCACTCCGTGCGCGCCATGCGTGGCCAGGCCGGACGCCTCACCACGCTCGCGGCGGGCAGAGGACTGCCCGCCCTACCGGCCTTGCGAAAATCCTTGAAAGCAATCCGCCCGTCCGCTTTCATCAACCCATGCCAGCAAAGGCCAACGTGAAAACACCGGTGCATACGGCTGTGCATGCACGGAGGCCGAATATTTAGTTAGGCGGCTTGAGTTTTTATGAAATCGGAAATCATTAAGATGTTCACGAGACCGCGATACATTCCGTTTTGGATAATGGCCATTGGTGTTATTGGTGCCATTATTTTTGAGCATTTGTCTCGGCTTTCCAGCGACTCGTTCGACAATGCCTACAAGGATGAGTTGTTGCTTTCAATCTATTTCGGCTGTTTTGGGTTGGTTGGATTTGTTCTTTGTGTGATTACAAACGTGTGGATTTTGATAGCGGCTGTTAGCTTCCTATTTCGCAGGAAGCATCCGAAGCAGTCTTGAGTTATGGACATTTCGCCGCCTAATGACCGGATAGACTGTAAAGAAAGTTAAATCATTACCTTGGTTTCCCGGGACAATGTTTCTAATTGCCAATGGACACCGCTGCGGCGGACTACAGCTTGAGCACTTCATTCAGCTTCTTCTTGACGACGATATCCACGATTTCCCGCACAATCGGTCCGGCGATGACCCAGTTCACGCCCGCCTGCTTCATGATCTCGTTGGCGCGATCAATGAAAGCGTCGCGCACCGCTTCCCGCACGCCTTCGTCCATGTCCTCGAGCTTCAGTCCGTCCAAATCCGGGTCCGGCTCGGGCACGGGTTCGGGTTGAAAGTTCAGCGGAGCGTTCAACCCGAAAATGCCGGGCGTGTTTAGAAACGCCTGCGCCTTGCGCCGGCCCACAAGATAATCATGCTCGCGATAGCTGCGGTCAAAAAAACCGGCGAACGCCTCCAGATCTGAACTGGCCAGTTCCGCATCGCTCGCGGTGATGGAATAGATCGTCATCTCGTCCGTCTCATCCAACCCGGCGGCGCGTTCCAGCGTGAGGATGGAATCAATCCAGGTGTCGCGCGTCTGCGGCTCCATTTTGTTGTAATCAGACGCAAACTGGTTTTTCAACCGCGCCCGCGCATCGTCAAGCGCGTTGTCCGGCGTGCCGTCGAACAGCGCGGGCAGCAGCAGGTCGGCGGCGGCGCGCAATGTTTTCGCCTTGGCCAGCGTGGTCTTGTCCTTGCCGTCGAGCATCGTCTTCAACCCGGCGGCGCGGCTGTTGAGCAGCATGACTTCGCGGTTGAGTTCCTCCGCCATGAGCAGGTCGGGAAAGCGCGACTGCCCGAAGATCGCACCGACGAGATGCGTGGCGGTGCTGATGAAGTTCGCATTCTGGTCGTTGAAATCAGCGTTGGCGCTGGACTTGCGCAAATCCGGCGCGACGAACAGGAAGAAGCGGCTCTCTAAATTCTGATGCCCGTCAATGGAATCCACCAGCCGCTTGGCCAGGCTCAACGGCTCATTCTGGAACACGCCGCCGTCCGTATAGGCGAAGTGTGCCGTGTTGCCGAGATTGGTCGCGCGATCCGGCAAATTGTATTCGGTCAGGTGGCGCGCCACCTCCACCACCTTGAACGCGAAGGGAAACGCCCCGCACGACAGCGCCGCGTTGCGCAACGCCTCCCAGACATCACCGTTGTCATGCGCGCCAGGATTTTGCACGTCAAACTCCTTGATCAATTCGTCCTTGAACCGCGTGTAGATCAACTGGCCGGCCGGCCGCAGCGGCGCTGAATAATCCACGCCGTTCAAGTTGCTCAACGCCAGGCCGAGCTTCAAATTGTCCGCGTCCAGCGCCGGGTGCGGATCGGGCGGCGGACTCAAATGACTTTGGTAGCGGCCGGTGATGTATTTCTCCGAAATTTCCGCCACCGCCTCCGAGGAAAAAATGGACTGCCGCTCATTGTCCGCCCCGTGCAGGTTCAGCAGCCGTTGGATGCTGATCTCCGCCACCCACGGCTGGTAAAAGGCGTTGGAGAACTCGCCCGCCAGGGACTGCGCCTCATACAACAGCTTTTGCGCCGCGATGGTGGCCGTCATGCCGCCGGCGGACGCGCCCGTCAGCACGTCAATGAAGATTTTGTCATCCGTCTTGGTCTTGGGGTTTTGGTTGTGCTGGCCGATGGCGCGGACGACTTCATACAACACGCCGGCTTCGTAGCTGCCCAGCGAGACCGCGCCCGAGATGGTGATGGCTAATTTCTTTTTCATGGACTCCATTTCTCTTTTGGTTTTTCTGAACGACGCAGAAACCCGGAAAGGCCAGGCCCTGCCGCTGCGTCAGCAGGAAACTTCGGCGCAAATGTTTTCATGGTCAAGTGGAATAATGCGGTAAATCAGAAAACCTTTTCACCTCCCAACCCCGGCCCAAGCCACCTCGCATTTGAAACGCCGCCGACAACAACTGCCGTTCTCCCCCCGGTCAGGTAGTGTCCCAATTTGTCCTTGGAACGCGGGCTTCAGCCCGCTTCAACGCACAAATTGCTTTGGACAGTGAAGCGGCTTCAATGCCGCGCTCCTCAAACCAAGACACCACCGCCGGCTAATTCCGCTGGACAAACCTTTGCCTCCGCCGCAAAGTAAAATCCATGCGACCGGATCAACCGCAAAACGCGTTGCCTGATGTTTGTTAAGCGGAACATCACGCCATGATAACCCAGCAATTCATTTATCGGTTTCTTTCGACAACACTGATTGTTGGTGGTGTGGCATCCTTCAGTCTGACAGTTTATTTCCGAGACTTGAGCGTATTCCTTGGATGGTGGTTTTTCGCGTTGTTCATTTATGTGGCTGCATTGGTTATGGAGTGGTGTCATGTCAATATCGCTGACCCGATTCTTTGGCTCGCAGACCGCCTCAAGCCACTAGGTTCAACACGGAAGGTTGGAAATTGAAAATGCCGCCTGATATAAGCACTGGCTGCAACCCTTAATTGGGTCGGAACTGAACAATTCATTTTTCGATCCCACGAACCTCACCGCGCAAGGTCTCACCGTTGCGCCCGCGTTTGCGAAATATCGCCAGGCTTACATCAATTCTATTTTGTCCGGCACATACGGCACCTATTACAAACCAAACCGGCCAACGAACGTTTATCCGTCAAGTGGCGGCATCGTGATCGCCGCGACGAATTTTGTCACCAGCGCTTATTCCCATTCGCAAGGCACGCCGCAGTTGGCGACCAAGTGGGAAATTCGCACCGGTAGCGGCACCTACGAAGACCCGGTGCTCGCGGTCACGACTACCAACAGTTATCTCACGAATTATCCGATTCCGTTCGATCAGATCACCTACGGCCAGTCGTATTATTGGCGCGCGACGCACATTGACACCAACGGCCATCCGTCCGTCGTCTCGGCGGAGATGGCGTTCAGTTGGGGCACCACCAACGCCTCGGCCGGCGCGCTCGTGCTGAACGAAATTCTCGCCGAGAACCGCGACACCGTGCAAAACGGCGGCAAGTATCCTGATTACATTGAACTGAAAAATAATTCAGCCACCAACATCCCGCTCGCCGGCTACACGCTCACCGACGATCCGCTTAAGCCGGCGAAGTTTACATTTGCCAGCGACGCCACCATTGCTGCCGGTGGATATTTGCTCATCTGGTGCGACTCGGACACTTCCGCGCCCAGCCTGCACACCGGTTTCGGACTGGATTCCGCCGGCGATTCCGCGCTGCTCCTCAACAGCGGCGTGATTGTGGACAGTGTCGCGTTTGGTCCGCAGGCACCGGATGTTTCCATCGGCCGCATCGCCAACGGCACGGGTGGCTGGCAGGCGAACACGCTCACGCCGCTCACGGCCAATTCCGCCAAGACGCTTGGCAGCGTGTCAAATTTGCGCGTCAACGAATGGATGGCTGATCCCGCTTACGGCGACGACTGGTTCGAGCTTTACAACACCGACACGAATGTCGTCGCGCTCGCCGGATTGTATTTGAGCGACACGCCCTCGACGCCGATGATCATGCAAATCCCCGCGCTCTCATTTATCGAAGGCAAGGGCTTTGCAAAATTTTTCGCGGACGGCAGCACGGCGGGCGGCAACCACTGCAACTTCAAACTCGCCAAGGGCGGCGAGAGCATCGTCCTCACCGCCGCGAATGGCGCGACCACGCTCGACACGATCACCTTCAGTTCGCAGACCACCGACGTGTCGCAAGGCCGCCTGCCCGATGGCGGCAGCACCATCGTTTCGTTCTCGTCCAAGACCGCGTCGCCGGGCCATCCCAACTGGGCACCGACCAACGGCGTGTTCATCAACGAACTGCTCGCCAATGCGGCGGCGCCGCTGGAGGATGCGATTGAAATTTACAACACCAACACCAGCGCCGTGGACATTGGCGGCTGGTGGTTGAGCGACGACTTGATAGTCCGCCAGAAATTTCAGATTCCCGCCGGCACAACCGTTCCCGCTGGCGGCTACAAAACTTTTTACGCTGCGGATTTCGCCGGCGGCACGGTGCCGTTTGGATTCAACGCGAAGGGCGATGAAGTCATGTTGTCCGCCGTGGACAGCGCGGGCAACCTCACCGGCTACGGCTCGCTGGTGCGCTTCGGTGCGGCGGCGGAGAACAAGTCGTTTGGCCGAGTGGCGGCGACGGGCTTAAACGCCAGTTCCGGCAATTCGGAATTCTGGCCGCTCACCGCGCACACGTTTGGTCAGGACAATCCGGCGGACGCAGCCACGTTCCGCACCGGCACGGGCGCGGCCAACGCCTTGCCAAAAATTGGCCCGGTCACAATCAACGAAATCATGTATCACCCGACCGATCTCACAGGCGGCATTGACGACACGAACAACGAATTCATCGAGTTGTTCAACCTCACCACGAACGCCGTGAGCCTGGGCGGCTGGCGGTTGCGCGGCGATACGGAATTTATTGTCCCGTCAGGCCAGAGCATCGCAGCAGGCGGCTATCTGCTGCTCGTGAGTTTCGATCCGACCAACACGGCCGCACTCGCCAGCTTCCGCACGAACTACAGCCTCTCGACCAATGTGGTGATTTACGGCCCTTATTCCGAGAAGCTGGCCAACAGCACCTTCGACGTGGAGATCGCTTACCCGGCGTTGATTGACGGCTACACAAATTACGTCAACATGGACAAGGTGGAATATCGCGACACGACCTTGGTCGGCCAGGCGGAAGCGCCGCTGGCGGTGGTGAGCAGCCAGAAACCGGGCGTGCTCGCAGGCCTGAGCGTCAGCCGTTTTCAGACCGTCAAAGCGGGTGACATCGTCGGCCACCTCATTGTGGCTGATCCTAAAATGGTGGAGTCCTCGCTCGCGGTCATCCGCGCCGAACTCGACATGTTGCGCGCCAACATGTCGCCCATCGCCACGCAGCAACGCAATGCAATGAATTATGCCCAACTGCGACTGGATTGGATGAAGGAGCGCGCCGCACTGGCCAGCGTCAAGGTCAACTTTCAACTGGCCGAGGCCGAATGGCACCGCTCGGAAGAGTTGTTCAAGGACAAGCTCATTTCCCAAAGTCAATTGGACATTGCCAAAGCCAATTACGGCGCGTTGCAACAACAAGTGGAAGAACTGACCAGGCTGGTCGCCGACGGGGAAAAGAGTTTCGCCAGCATGCAGCCGGTAGGCACGGCCGACATTTCGGAAATTTCCAATGAACCCATGCGCGCCGCCATGGCCGTGCAGGAAGCCAAACTGCGCCTGACCGAAGCCGAGTTGAATCCCATCACGCTCACGGCCCCGATCAATGGCGTGGTGACCTTGATCTACCTTGCTTCAGGCGAGGCCGTAATGGCGGGCCAGCCGATCATCTCCATCGCGGCTATCGAACCGACGCGGATTGTCGGCTACCTGCGTCCGCCGCTGTCCAGCGAGCCGGCGGCGGGCGACCGCGTCGAAGTCCGCACGCGCGGACGGCACCGCGTGACGGCTTCCGCCCAAATCATCGCCATTGGGGCACAGTTGGAAACGGTGCCCGCCGTATTTGGCGGACTGGCCCGGCTGGACCTGGCCCAGCAAGGCCTGCCGGTGAACATCAGCCTGCCCGCCAACCTCAAAATCCACCCCGGCGAATTGGTGGACATTACGCTCCTGCCACAAACAGACTGAGAATACGCGGCGAAGCAACAGACAAACACCATAATGTAAAATCTAAAAATATTTTTGGGTGCGCGTGCTCATAAAGACCTGAGAAGTGAGGGAGATGTTCAACGGCTTTTTGGACAAACATGGGCAAAGAAAACCGCATCCAGCTTGTGTAATCGGCTTGGCGTTATAGCGATTTCCAACAACTTTGGGACAGGTAGCTCGCGTTGCTCCGCGCGCGCCGTCGTGGTGAAGCAGGATGTGTTGGTTGGCAAGCGACGGCGCGCGCGGAGCGACGCGACCTACCCGCCAAATGTGCCAAGGTTGATTTTAACTGCTATAGATCGCGATTGAGCCTCAGGGTTTCACCGTAATTTCCCGCACGAAATCATTTGCCGATACGTCGCCAGAAACCAATGGCTGGCCATTGATGGTGACATGGTCAAAGGTCACATCGCCAATCCCATGTCCGGCGTCAAAGCCCATCAACTCAACGCGCGGCGGGTGGGCGGTGACGGCCTGGATGTTCCGAAAGGTTACGCCTTGAATATGTCCGCGCTCGGCTTCGCGCGACCAGATCGCTTTGTTGATCCACAGGGAGATCAATTTGCGCGACTCTTCCACGCGGATGTTCTCAAAGCGGACGTTGCTGATCATGGCCGAATCGCAATGGTAAATGCGCAGCGTCCATTCCCGTCCGGTATCGTGGATGACGTCGCAATCCGTGAACAGCACATCGTCCACGTTCTCGCGCAGTTCCGCACCGATGGACAACGCGTGCGCCACCTGATTCCAGAGCACGCAATGCCGCACTACTATATGCTGCACTTTCCCCTGCCCTTTATCGCTCTTGACCACGATCAGGTCATCAAGCGTGCGCAAAAAGCAGCCGTCCACCGTCACGTCAGTGCTGTTGCAGATGTCAAAGCCGTCGGAATTGGCGCGGCAGCCAAAGACCTTCACGTTGGTGAGCGCCACCCGGTTGGATCGGCGGATGGGCACGTTCCAAGTGCTGGAGTCGCGCAGAATCACCCCCTCCACCAAGACATCATCCGCTTGAATGCTTAAAAGGTTGCGCGTGTGCGTCGGACATTGGCTGCCGTCAATGATGCCTCGCCCGCGCAGCGCTACGTTGCTTCCTTTCATCTCCACGACCGGCCCATTGCGGCCCACGCCGAGCAGCACCGCGCCGCCGGCCAGATAAAGCGTCTTGCCTGATTCAACCTTGATCGTTTCGCTCACCTCATGAATGCCCGGACCGAAATAAATGGTGTTGGAACCCGTGGCGTCGGGAACATTGGTTTCCCACGGATTGGCGAAAAGATGGAGCGATGACGTCGTGTCGCCGTTGATCTCGAGGGTGAGATTGGCGGGGTGATCAAGCGAGAACGTGACTTGTCTGCCATTGATGTTTGAGGTTACGCCGCATGAGGTGGGTAGAATCTTAGCCTGCTTCACTTCATCACGGCAGGTGACGCGAATAAGCTTCACCGGCCCGCGCAGGTCGAAGCTGGCGCAGGCGGCAAGATCGTAATAGTCGGCTGAATGCTCGACGTCGTCCATGGCCTTCCAGCGACGTTTCTCGTCGGCCGGGGCTACATGGGCAACACCAACGAACACCGGCAGCCCGTCCGCCTCAACCTTGAAATCGCTGGAGCACGGCTCGCCTGCCGGCATAGCCCAAACCCGCACGCTGGCGGGAATTGTCATGCGGGTCAGGTTGGATTTGCTCAAAAACGCAGAGTCCCCGAGGCGGGTGACCGGCGAGCCATTAGTCGCATAAGGGAGTTGCGCCTGCACAACAGCGGGCAGGGCCAGCAAGAGCGTGAGCAGCTTCATGATTTCACGACAAAATTCTGCTTCATGCTTCAATTTTACATGCCTTGGAAAATCTGACCCCTCGCGCATCGGGCCAGCACAGGCCGCATCGTGCCCCGGTGATAATCCGGCAAGCCCCCGACGAGAGGTGAAGCAGAAATTCGTAGCCGGTCATGATCACAAGCTTGATTTAGCGGGTTCCAACAGGCTGCGTTCAAAATAGCCGGCCAGATCCATCAGGTTTCGGCGTGTCAGATCTTTCATGGAAATCGGAGTGGGTTTTGATTCGAGGTTTTCAGGTTCTCCAAGTTCATGCCAGCATCCAATCCGGATGTCATTTAGGATTTGCAGCAAGATTTCGCGGGCTTCGGAATTGAGCGTGAACCGGCAGTCCCTTCCCGATTTCTTCCATTTCTCACCATCCAATAAATTCAAGGCAAGCATCTGCAATTCTTTCCGGTGGGCAGCCAGTGATTCATTCAGGAGCTTTTCTCGTTCAGCCGCTTTTGAATCCATATCCGTCCTGGACATTTTAACGTGGCTGTCTTCTGTGAACGGAAATTTTTTAACCAGTCCACGCAAAAGATCAGCCTCATTTTGAGCAAGGAGATATTGCCAGCTCCCGTTGGATTCATTGACCAGTTTCATTCCGCCGGTTCCATCGTTGCCTGGAGTTTGTATTTTTGCAGTTCATGGACGTAAAATTCAGCTTTTTCCGCACCTTCCCTGGCCAGCACGCTTTTGCCTTTTTCGTGAACCTCCAGCATGTGCTTTTCGGCCTTCGGTTTTTCCCAGCCAAAGATTTTCATGAAAACGTGCGTGACAAAAACCATCAAGTTCACCGGATCATTCCAGCAGATGACGTAAAAAGTGGGCGCCAGATCATCCTCCGACCTGGTCTTCTTCTCGATGACCGGCTTGGGGATTGTGGCCGGCTTCAAAATCGAAGGCATAATTCTTCTTGGTTCATGTGCGATTCTGAGCCAACCAATTCCAGGATCAAGCACTTTGATTGGCACTTTGATTGGCGCTTGAACTTTTTGGCCAGTGCGGCAGCCTTATGGCATGTATCAAACGCGTTTATTTCTCAAAGCCAAGCGGCTAGTTTTTCGGCTGGCCATTTTGTCAGTCATAACTGTTTGTGAGATTTCAATCCTTCGGGCTTCGGAAACTTCGACGGGATACTTGCTGGTCGCCAATAAGGGGGATCAAACCCTTTCTATCGTTGATCCAGTTTCTGGTGTGACCGTCGCGGCAGTTCCAGAAAACGGGGTAACGGGGCATGAAGTGGTTGCGTCATCCGATGGCCAGCGGGCCTTTGTTCCGATTTATGGCAATGCCGGTGTGGGCCGGCCGGGCACTGACGGCAGTTTGATCCGCGCGATTGATCTCGCGAAACATGAAGTGGTGGGAACGGTGGACTTTGGCAAAGGAGTGCGTCCGCATTGTGCGGTGATGGGGCCTAAGAACGGTCTGCTTTATGTGACCACTGAACTGGACAATTCCGTCACCGTGATCAACCCGGCCACCCTTAAAATCGTGGCGGCCATTCCCACGGGTCAAGCCGAGTCGCATATGTTCGCCATCACCCGGGATGGCAAACTCGGCTATACGGCAAACGTCGGACCCGGAACCGTTTCGGTGCTCGATCTGGAGGCTAAAAAAGTGGTCGCCATCATCCCCATCTCCAGTCAAACCCAGCGCATATCGCTGTCTGTTGATGATCGGCAGATATTCACTGCTGACCAGACCACACCGCGACTGGCGGTGATTGATACCGCGACCAACGGCGTCAACGCTTGGATTGACTTGCCGAGCACCGGATACGGCACGGCTCCCACACCCGACGGTCGCTGGTTGCTGGTCGCCTTGAATAAAATCAACCAGGTGGGCGTGATAGATCTGAAAACCTTGAAGTTGGACCGAACCTTGGAGGTGCCGAAATCTCCGCAGGAAGTGTTGATTCAGCCCGATGGCGCATACGCTTATGTTGCCTGCGATACCAGCCGCCAAGTTGCCGTCATTGATCTCAAAGAATGGAAGACGGTAAAATTGATCAACACAGGGCCGGGCACTGATGGTCTGGCTTGGGCAAAACGGACGCATTGAAGTCAACTGCGTGAAGCACAATCTAAACAAGTTGCCGCATTCCGGCCATCTGCATCTCCAAACCGTAGAAAGTTGGTTGTTGGTTGGAACTGGGCGACACATAGACAGCAAACTATAGCGATTTCCAACAACTTTGGGACGGGTAGGGCGCGTCGCTCCGCGCGCGCCGTCGCTTGCCAACCAACACGTCCTGCTTCACCACAACGGCGC
>ODAK010000915.1_pt1 | contig 33244 bp, 24 predicted proteins | sample 1539591 | NCBI WGS metagenome assembly ODAK01 (sample SAMEA3539303, study PRJEB22396) | soil metagenome | biome: tundra; feature: field; material: soil | place: USA | collected 2010-05 | depth 0.15 m | reverse complement strand
GCATTGCCAAGGCCACCGGCTCCAACAGCGAGGCCCGCCTCGGCGTCGTCAAGGTCCCGCCAGGCCACGATGTCGACCCTCCGGATGCCGGCCTCCAACGCCGTCCGGCGAATCCTGTCCCGGCTCTCGGCGCGGCGCTGCTCCGCCAGGTGGAGGTGCGGGTCCTCATCGACGAGCTCGCGGTCGGCACGTCCCTCCCGGGCTGCCGCCTCGGGGCCGACAGTCCCGCGTTTCATACCGTCTCTCAAGCCGCCCCCCGATTCGTTGCAGCGCATACTACCGAGGCCCGCCGGGAACGGGTGGTGGCCGGTGCACCCGTGAACCAGCGCCGATCCTCGTTCACGAAGAAGCCGACGTGGAGCTGGACGCAGTAGGCCCCGCAGACGGAGGATGCGGTCGTGCCAACGCGTGGGTCAACCCGAGCTGCACCAAGGTCGGCAGGATCTGTGGACGCAAGAGCTTGCCGCCGAGGAGGGAGAAGTGCTCGTCATCGGCGTTTCGCACCCGCACGCCGTCGAGATAGGACGTGTACACACCATGAGGATCGACGAGGTGGTTGAGGTCGATGATCGAGGCGTGCCCCGCTGAGCGGGCGACGACCTGGCGTACCAGGGCGTTGTACTCGTTCGTGCGGACGGGCTGGTTGATGTCCCAGGGCCCTCCATTGGGAGCTTCGGTCGTCTGCACGATATAGGGCAGCGTGAAGATCACCACGTGCGCTCCCTTCGACGAGAGGATCCGAATCGCCTGGGCCAGCTCCGCCGCGTACACGTGATCCCACGCCGGTTGCCCGATCTGTGTCCACCGGCCGTCGATGATGCGGTCGGAGACCTCCCATCGACCCAGCTCCAGCGCCACGACGTCGGGATCCAGACGATCGACCATTTGCCGCCACTTCGTCGGCCAGTCGGCGCACCCTTGCGCCGCCTTCGTGATCGACCCCTCGATGTTCACCGTGGTGTCGGGATCCAGATCGCACCCGACGGCGCCTTGATTGTCGACCGTGGCGCCCCAGGCCGCCGCGTCCACCTTGAGTCCCTCGCCCAGGGTCAGCGCCATCGAATCGCCCAGCAGAACGACCCGGACGTCAACGCCGGGCGGCAGAGAGGCCGGGGGTGCGCTCGGCACCGCGAAAAGGTTGGCCTTCGGGGGCGGCGCCGCCAACGGCGCCGGAGGGGTGGTGGAGAGCACGAGAGCGACAACGACAACCGCGACGCCGGTCGGCAGCGCCACCAGCAGATGCCAACCGCGCAGGACCCGACGCTGCCGGATCGGCATCTCGATGAAGTGGTACGACACCACCGCGGCCACGATTGTCGCACCGAGCCGGGCCGCCAACAACGGAGATCCGCTCAGGCCGGTGTGATGGTTGTCGATCATCAAGAAGAGCGGGTAGTGGTACAGATAGAGGCCGTAGGAGATCCGGCCGACGTAGCCGAGCACCCTCCAGGCGAGGAACCGGGAGACCAACGCCCGGGGACGGACGATGATGAGGACGATGACGCCCGCCGTCGCCGTGGCCACCAAGAGGAATCCACCCTCGTAGAGGAAGGCACCCTGGCCGCTCACGGCGTGGAGCGCCCACAGCAAGGTCAGGGCGGCGAGTCCTCCCCCGACTGCAGCAACCCACTGCGCCATGCGCAGGACGTGTGTGCCCGCCTCTGCGACCCGACGACCGAGTGCCGGCCCGGCCAGGGCCAGCGACGCACCGACCATCACTTCCTGCGTGCGCACGTCGGTTCCGTAATAGAGGCGGGACACGCTGACGCCGTTACGGAACAGCAGGACGGTGAGGATGGCGGAAAGCACGACGGCCGTCGCGGCCATCACCGAGAGCGCCCGCCGTCCTCTCCAGCGCATGACGAGGAGCGCCACGCCCGGCCACACCAGATAGAACTGCTCCTCGACGGCCAGCGACCACGTGTGCAGGAGGGGCGACGGCGGGCCGAAATGCACGAAATAGCTCTGTCCAGAGAGGATGAACCGCCAGTTCGCGACGTAGGCCAACGTCGACAATGCGTCACCCCTCAGCGTGCTCAGCGTGTCGGTTTCGGCGAACCAGTGGGCGTACGCCGCCACAAGGAGCAGGAGTAGGAACAGGCCCGGCAGCAGGCGGCGGGCCCGCCGCTCGTAGAAGCGGAGAAACCCCAGCGTGCCCGTCAGTGTCCACTCGGCCACCAGCAGCGACGTGATGAGGTAGCCCGACAGCACGAAGAAGATGTCCACACCGAGCAGACCGCCACCGAACCCCGCCACCCCGGCGTGGAATCCGAGCACGCCGATCACCGCGATGGCGCGTATTCCGTCGAGTCCCGCGATGTGCTCCCGCGACGGACGGCCGGCATCGAGGACCTCGGGGCGAACCTCGAAGTCGCCCGTCGGAGGTGGTGTGACGTGGCTCTCCTCTGGTACGAGATCCGTAGTCGTCACGAACAATGATCGTTGCACGTCGTACCGCTCCCGACCGACGAGTGGGGAGAGCGCACGGGCATGAGCGGGTCTGACCAGGGTCTTCGCCGATTCGATGAAACCACGCCCCCTCCAGTCTGGAGACGTAGGCTGACCGGCCATGCGCCACAAGAGAAGGCCGTTGCCGCGGTGGTGGGTGTGGCTGGGGCTGTGGATGGTGGCGGGCCTCGCCATCCGGCTGGCCAGCGTCTATGTCCAACCGGGGAAGGTCGCCGGAGGGGACGCCTACTTCTACTTCAACGGCGCCAAGCTCCTCCTGCAGGGGCACGGCTTCATCAACCCGTACTACTACATCCCTCCCAAAATGCACCACCAGGTGGTGCAGTCCGCCGATTTCCCCCCGCTGTTCATCCTCGTGCAGGCCATCCCCCAGATCATCGGCCTGAAAAGCTTTCTGGCGGCGCGGGTGTGGTGCTGCATTCTCGGCACCGCCGCCATCGCCGTCTGCGCCTACACCGGGCGGGAGATCGCGGGGCGGCGGGTGGGCCTCATCACCGCCTTCCTGATCGCCGTGTACCCCAACATCTGGATGAGCAACGAGCTTGCGCTGTCGGAGGCCATCGCCCCTTTGCTGGTTGCCACGCTGTTGCTCTGCGCCTACCGGTTCTGGAAGGAACCGAGCGTCAAACGGGCGATCTGGCTCGGCGTCGCCATGGGCGTCACCATGCTCGGGCGCGATGAGCTCATCCTTCTCGTCATCTTCCTCGTCATCCCGATCGTCCTGTTGGCCAGGGCGCTCAGCTGGAGGCGCCGCTTCACCGTCCTCGGGATCGCCCTACTGGCCACGGCGCTCGTCGTTGCACCCTGGGTCGGGTACAACCTGAGCCGGTTCCAGAAGCCGGTCTTCATATCGGCCGGTCTCGGTGTGACGATGGCCTCGGCCGACTGTGCCACCACCTACTTCGGACCGAACGAGGGCTACTGGTCGATGCCCTGCGCGCTGGCCTACTCGTACAACCCGTGGTTCAAAGAGCACCCGAAGGCGGACGACTCCGCCCAAGGTGACGAGTTCGAGCATCTCGCCCTCGACTACGTGCGCAGCCACGAGAACCGACTCGTCCCGGTGACCCTGGCCAAGATAGGCCGCACCTTCGGTTTCTTCCACCCCCTCCAGCAGATCCAGTTCGACTCCGAAGTGGAGACTCGTCCCTATGCGTGGGCAGCCGTCGGTCTGGGGATGTACTACGCCCTTCTCGCACTCTCGATCGGGGGGGCCATCGTCCTCCGGCGCCGCCGCATCCCGTCGTTCCCCCTGTGGGCCATCGGGTTCGACGTGGTGTGCTCAAGCGCCCTGACCTTCGGCCAGACGCGCTACCGGACCACCTTCGAGGTGTCGCTGGTACTCCTGTCCTCCGTCGCACTCGACGCGTTCTGGTCGCGCCTGCGACGCCCGGAACCCGCGACGGAGCTTCCGCACCCGGCCCCCGACCCACCTCTGGGTGACCGACCCGACATGCCGGCGCTGACCGGATGACCGTGCCCAAGACGATCGTGGTACTACCGGCGCTCAACGAGGAGAGCACGGTCGCGATCGTCGTCAAAGAGGTGCAGGCCGCGGTTCCGGACGCCACGGTGCTGGTCGTCGACGACGGCTCGGTCGACCGCACGGGCGAGCTGGCCCGGCACGCGGGGGCCCAGGTCGTCACCAACCCCTTCAACCTCGGCGTCGGGGGCGCCATGCGGGTGGGGTTCCGGGTGGCCGAGGCCAACGGTTGTGACCTCCTCCTGCAGGTCGACGCCGACGGCCAACATGACGCGCGTGACATCAGGCTCCTGCTGGCCGCCTTCGATGACGAGCCCGGGCCCCAGGTGGTGATCGGCGCCCGCTTCGCCGGCCTGGAGTACGTCGCCGTCCCCCGGGCGCGCCGGGCGGCGATGTGGCTACTGGCCCGCCACCTCTCACGGGTGACCGGGACCCGGCTCACCGATGTGACGTCGGGATTCCGCGCCCACAACCGTGCCGCCATTGAGCTCTTCGCCCGGAGCTACCCGGCCGACTACCTCTCCGACACCATTGAGTCGCTGATCATCGTGGCCGATGCCGGTGGCCGGGTCCACCAGGTGCCGGTGACGATGCGGCCCCGGCTCGCCGGGTTCCCCAGCCAATCCCCGGCGCGTGCGGCCCTCTACCTTCTGCGGGTGGTGGTGTTCCTGGCGCTGTCCGTGTTCCGCCGCCACTCCCAGTCCACCAGAGCACCGAAGACGGAGGAACTATGACCGGAGTCCATATCATCGCCCTGACCAGCGCGATCGTCACGCTCAGCGTCATCGTCGAGCTCTCGCGACGGCGGCACCTGCACGAGAAGTACGCGGTCATGTGGCTGGCCGTCGCCGTCGTCATCGCCGTGTTCGCCATCTTCCCGGGCCTGTTCAACGCCATTGCCCATGGCGTCGGCGTGAAGAACCCGCCCGACCTGCTCTCCGTGATGGCCGAGCTGTTCCTCCTCACCGTCTGCGTCCGGCTCAGCTGGGAGATAGGCCGCCTCGAGGACCACTCCCGGGTACTGGCCGAGGAGGTGGCGCTCCTGCGCAAGGATCTGGACGACCGGACGCGTGAACGGATGTAAGCCGCCGCGCTGACCGGACCCCGCCTGAGGGGCGGTGCCAGACTTGCCCGGCGTGGCATTGAGAAGATCCGAGCCGCAATTGGACGGCATCCGCGCCGTCGCCATCACCCTGGTGGCGGCCTACCACCTCGGGTATCTCAACGGGGGCTGACTGGGAGTGGACATCTTCTTCGTCCTGTCCGGGTACCTGATCACCGCTCTGTTGCTGGCCGAAGGGCAGCCACCGGGGAACGTCTTGGCCTTTTGGGGACGCCGGGTCCGGCGCCTGCTGCCTGCGGTGCTGGTGCTACTGGTCGTGCCGGGCAGTACCCAGGCGCGCGACGGGCTCGTCGCCCGCGGCCTGGCACTGCCTCCCCTGCGCTGGTTGGGCATCATCTCCTGCAGCCTGTACCTGTGGCACTGGCCGGTGATCGTGCTCATGACCACCGACACCACCGGATTGTCGGGGTGGCCCCTGCAGGTCTCGCGGCTCGGGGCCATGATGGCGGCCTCCTGTGCCAGCTTCTACCTGATCGAGCGGCCACTCCGCCGGGCCGACTGGGCCGCGCTGGGGCGCCGCGTGCGGATCCGGGCTCCGGGCATCGCCTCCATCGGGGTCCTGGCCACGGGGACGATCATCGTGCTGGGCACCGTCACCGGCCCGGTAGCGTCGACGGCCGCGGTGTCCACCAACGCCGCCTCGGTTGCCCCCAAGGCGAAGGTCCATCTCGACATCCCGTTGGCCACCCGCGGACACCCCTACCGGGCGTGGATCTTCGGCGACAGCGTCATGGATGACAGCTCGCTCGGCATAATCGCCGCGCTTGACTCCACCGGTGAGGTGACGGTGCCGGTCAACTCCGCCTTCCCCGGATGGGGGCTGACCACCCTGCATGCATGGCCGTCCTTCGTGGCGCAGAACCTGGCCCAGTACCACCCCCGGATCGCCATCGGGAGTTGGTCGTGGGACGACTCGGAGGCACTATCGGACCCCGTCGCCTACCGGACCCTGCTCAAGAGCTTCATCCGGGCCATGCTGGCCCCCGGAGACGGCGTCGACGTCGTCGTGCTCCTCCAGTTCCCCCAGGGCGGCCCGCTCGACAGCGTCACCGATCCGGTGGTGCGCCAGCAGGACTGGGTGAAACAGACCCGCCAGCAGGATGCCTGGAACGCCATCGCCCGCCAAGTGGTGACCGCCTTTCCGGGCCGCGCCCTCTATCTGACCACCGAGCAGCTGTTCGCCCCCCACGGTCGATTCCTCACCTGGATGCGGACACCCCAGCACAAATGGGTGCGGGCCCGAAAGCTCGACAACACCCATATGTGTCCCTACGGTGCCGCGCAGTTCGGCGCACTCGTCACCGACGACCTCACGCCGTACCTCCGTCTGCCGGCCATGAAGCCGGGTTGGGAGTTCGGGTCGTGGACCCTCGATCCCCGCTACAACGACCCCCCCGGTGCGTGTCCCAACGACCAGCCACCACCCGGCTATCGGGGCGTGGAGGTGCCCCGCACGTGACGGGCCCGCAGATGCACGATCAGGAAGGCGACCAGCACGGTGAAGGCCGTGCTCCCCTGCACTACGAGCTCCGCCCGCGCCGTGCCCATGATCCCGCCATGCGCGGCATGGATCAGGATGAGTAAGAACACCACCCCGATGCCGAGAAAGGCGACTATCCAGCGTCGGGCCGCACCGAGAAGGTAGTTGGTGAGGACGACGGTGGCCCCAAGGCAGGCCATGCCGCCGACCAGGGTCGCGAAGGCCGGAGCCCCCCCGGCCAGACGCGCGCCGAAAAACAGCGTGAGGAACTGTTTGGGGACGGCAAGAGCGACGAAAAGGAGCAACACCGTCGGGACGAGAAGGAACACGAGGGTCACCCCGAGTTGGCGTAGCGCATGGCCTCCCCGGTGCCAGCGGATCGACGCCTCGGGGAGAATGTAGCTTCCCAGCAGGATGGCCCCGAAGACCAGCGCCTTGGACGCCACGGAGATGGCCGCATAGGACCCGGCGTGGGAGTGGTGCAGCCGGCCCACCAAGATGATGTCGGCGTTCTGGAGCACGCCAAGGAGCGCAAAGCCGGCCAGGGCCGCGGCCAGGTCGATCGACAAGGTCCGCGAATGGCTCGACTGATCGGCCGGCAGTGCCGACTGCGCCAGATAGCCCCACGCGCGTCGACCCGCCACGCGCACCTGGGCGGTGGCCACCACCTCACCGATCAGCAGGCCCGCCGCATAGCCCCAGATCCCCCATCCCAGCTCCGCGAAGGTGAGTACGAGCACCGTGCGGACACCGATCTCGATGATCAGGCTCATGCCCAGGCTGGCGTAGCGCCGGTGGGATTGGAGAATGGCCCGGTCCAGGCACAGCAGCAGCCAGAACCCTGCGGCGATCATGGTGAAGGCGACACCGCCGTCGTCGGGCAGCCGCAGGGCGTGGGAGACCGGCCCCTCGATGACGATGGAGGCGACCGACCAGATGGCCACCCCGAACACGGCCTTTCGGAACAAGCGGGCGGTCCACGCCCGCGCGTCGGCCCCGTGCCCGAAGGTGGTCATGGCGGTGATCCGTCGCACCGCGCTGACGAGGAGGGCCGAGCCGGGCATCGAGAGCACGAAGAAGAGTCCGAGCAGCTGGGCAATCCCCCCGTACTGATTCGTCGTGAGTAACCGGGCCACCACCACGGTGGCCACCACGTTGAGGCCATTGGCGATGAGACCCCCCACGGCGAGAGGCCCCGCCTGGAAGATCCCGCTCAGGAAGGACTCCGGGCCCTCCGCCGCCTCGACCTCGACCTCGGCCTCGGGCTCGGCCCCGAGATACGGGTCGATGACCAAACCGGTGGAAGGGGTCAACGCAATGGTGTCGACCAAGGCCTTCTCGGACTTCTGCCACGACCACCGCACTAGTCGACTTCGCCCATCGTCGCCACGATACCTTGGGGGTTCATGACGTCGAGGCCGTGGGACGGCCGAGGTGATCGGCAACGCAGCGGGGCACCCCCATGGAGGCGGTCACCACCCCGGCCGGCGTTTTCGTTTCATGTTGGCGCACGCAGCCCTGCAGCACCGAGTCGGCGACGAATCCGGCCGCGGTCCTCGACCGGGGACCGATGTGGACGTCATCCCAGACCCAGGCCCCGGCCTGAATGACCGGGAGCCGCCCCAGCACCGCCGTCATGTACGCGGCGGCATAGCTCGGATCGTGCCCTTGTTGGTCGGCCAGGCCCAACGGCTCCGGGGCGATCACCACGGTGTTCACCTTCCAGATGCGCAGCGCGCCGCTCACCGCGGCGAGGTTGGCCGGCGTCGAGTTCGGCTCGGTCAACGAGAACCCGAGCGACAGCACGCTCAGCACGTCGAATCCCGGTTCCGCGCGTCCGGCTCGGATGCTCGTCCCTTCGGGGCCGGCGCCACCTGCCTGGCTATAGGCCATGCGGTTCACCGCCTGCCATGCCAGGGCCACCTGGATCCCCGAGTATGCCACCGGGTACGGGAGAAGCACCCGGCCCGGGGGAAGATGCGGCGCCACCGCCGTGTACCACCGTGGCAGGACGACCGCCTCCATGGTGAACGGCAGGTCCGGGAGGAAGTTGATGGCGAGGGGGGCCAGGGCCACCGCCCCCACGCCCAGCGCGCCGGAGATGCCTACCAGGTTGCCTCCGAGCCCACGCAGCCCCAGGCGCCCGGGCAGCCGGGAGCGCGCCCGGTCGATGATCAGGGCCACCATGACGGCCGCAGCGAGGAACCCGACGGCCATGAAACGCTGGGGGAGGATGTTCTCGATCAGCGGGACGTGGGCGAAGAATCGGGCCGGTACCCAGGGGCCCGTGCGAAGGTCGAAAGAGCAGACCACGCAGGTGGCCAGGAGGAGTCCGTAGAACCAGAGCCTCCGGTCGCGGAACCAGACGGCGGTGCCGGCGACCAACACGATGATAAGCCCCCAGCCGAGATAGCTCCCCGAGGGAAGCGGGCTCCCTTCATATCCCCCGTACGCGGCGACGACGGACAGCGTGCGGTTCGGCATGGGGTTGACCAACAACGAGCGGGTGATGCCGTCGAGCGTGTCGATGTTGGGCCAGAAGACACCGGACAGGTGCGCGGGACCGGTCAGGGCGAAGAGGACCGGATACGCCAGGAGCACCCCGCCGACCACCGTCCCGACGCTCAGCGCCGTGCTCGCGTGGGGCACGAGCACCCGCAGCCGCTCCCGATCCGCCACGTACGCCGTCACGACCATGACGGCCACGCAGAAGACGGTGAGCATGATGACCACCACCAGCAACTCTGAGCTGAGGAAGAACTGCGCGAAGACCAAGAGGCCCAGGGCCACTCCGGCCTTGCGCGCGCTGTGCCGCTGCCGCACGAGGATCTCGTCGAGTACGGCCAGGATCAACGGCAACAGCATGAGGGCCGCCGTCATGAGGTGGCCGTACTCCAGGCTGGCGAGCACGAAAGGCGAGAAGCCGTAGAGCAGGCCGCCGACGTAGGCGGCGGGGAGCCAGCGCACCCAGCGGCGCAGGACCACGAACATGGTCAGGGCCGTGAGGGCCGGGACGATGGTCGACGCCACGTTGAAGGAAGCAACGGGCCCGAACAGCCAGGTCACCGGGATCAACGGCACCGTGATGCCCAGCACCGAGGTCTGGTCCAGCAGGTTGATCCCGGTGGGGTGGAACATCGCCGTGGAATAGAAGGGGTTCTGAAGGTGCGCAAGGGACGTCGCCGGTGACTGGAAGAACCACAAGAAGAGCGCCGGGTCGCCGCACCCGCAGAGCGTGTGGGTGCCGGCACCGTCGGCCCAGGCGTGCGCCCACAGCGCGAAGCTCAACCCGAGGTAGGACGCCGCCGCCAGGACGAGGAGCGCCCACCTTCGCCTACGGGTCACGGGCGGGGCCTACGAAGCGGCGGCGGACGGTGCGCGGGAGGGCAAAATCGGGGCATCCCGCCCCGTCCCACCTCCCCGGCTGCCGCCTTCGTGATACTCCTCTTCGACGTTGACGGACCAGATGTCATGGGACGCCCCGAACATGTTCTCGACCGTGAGCATGGCGGTGTACATCGAGTGGTCCTGATTGTTGTACTTGTGCATGCCGTTGCGGCCGATGGGATGCACGTTGGGCGCCTCGGTCTCCAAGTACTTGCGGATGGTCTGGACATTGGCTTGATACGTGAAGTCGTAATACGGGTACGCCTTGGGCACCCGGACCACGTAGCCCCGCTCCACGTCCCCGGGCTCGACGAGTCCGAGCGTCGCCAGCTCCTTGGTGGCCAGCGCGACGAGGTCATCGTCGGCCATCTCCCACAGCCGGTCCCCCTCGAAGACGAAGTACTCGAGCCCGAGGCAGGTGCGCCCGTCCTTGACCAGGTACGGCGACCAGGAGCCGTAGTTCTGGATCCGTCCCACCTCGACCTCGGGGGCATGGATGTAGATCCAATTGTCCGGAAAGCTGCGCGACTCGGGTACGACCAGGGCCACCGTCAGGTAGTCCCGGTAGTGCAGCCCGTCGGCCGCGGCCAGCACCTCTTCGGAAGGAGCGGGCGTGAAGGCGTGCACCAGCTCCCGCATCGGCATGGTCGAGACCACGTGCGATGCCGGCTGCTCCACCTCGATCCCGTCGTGCACATAGGTCACCGACTGCGCCCGCCCACCGGCCACGTGGATCTGGGTCAGCCGGGACGACAGTGACACCGTCCCCCCGGCGGCCTGCACCTTTTCCGCACAGACCTCCCACATCATCCCCGGTCCGTACTTGGGGTACTGGAATTCCTCGATGAGGCTGGTGATCTCCTTCTGGTTCCGCTTGGGCAAGATCGCATTGATGACTGCTTTGCGCAGGTCGAGGTTCTTGATGCGCTGGGCCGCCCAGTCGGCCGGCATCTCGGATACCTCCACGCCCCACACCCGCTCGGTGTAGGTCTTGAAGAAGGTGCGGTACAGCCGCCAACCGAAGCGGGCCACCAACCAGTCCTCGTAATTCTCCTGATGCTTGGGGGGCCGCACCCGGGCCCATATATAGGAGAAGCCGCACAGTGTCGATTCCCATACGCCCAGGTTGCGCACGGCGTTCATCGCCTTCAGCGGGTAGTCGTAGTACTTCCCCTTGTAGAAGATGCGGCTCATGCGGGGACGCAGGAGGAAGTCACCTTCGGGCAGGATCTCGTGCCAGAGCGCTTCGACCTCCGGCACCTTGGTGAAGAAGCGGTGGCCTCCGAGGTCGAAGCGCCACCCCTCGCGCAGCACCGTCCGGCTGATCCCGCCCACGACGGAGTCGGACTCGAGAACCAGCGGGTGCAGCCCCCGTTTGGTCAACTGGTAGGCGGCGGTCAGGCCCCCCGGCCCCGCGCCCGCAATCACCACCGGTGCCTCGTCAGGCATTTCGTCCTCTCGTGTTCGGGCCGTCAGCAGGATACTGGCTCTCCATCGCCCCCACCGATGATGCAACCGATCTCACGGCACGGAGATGTTCAAGAACGCCAGGAGGGCGTACGCGGCCAGGGCGGCCGGGAGCAACACCAGGACCACCCGCTCGACGACGGGCTTCCCGCAGATCAGGGCGGCGGCGATGGTCAAGGGGAAGGCGCTCAGGGCGTACCGCTCGAACGAATCGAGGTTCGACCCGGCCACCGCCACGGCGAGGATGGCCGCGGTGAACACGGTGTAGCAGGCCGGGAGCTTGCGCCAGCAGACCACGAGGAGGAACGCCGCCAGCACCACCCAGGGCACATGGAGGGCCGTGCCCACGTGCCCGTGCCAGAGGCCCCGGACGTCGTGGAAGGCGGTGACGAAGGGGTCGGCGAGGGCCCCGTGGTGCGACGGTTGGAATTGGACGCTCAGGGGGGCCCAGAAGTCCCCGACCTCGTGATGCGCCCACAGCCCGAAGGCGAGAAGCCCCACCACCGGTGCCGCGGTCGCCCCCAGTCCGGCCAGGCGCCGGCTCCGGCTCAACCGCACCCACCACCTCACCACCTCGACCGCCACCGCCAGGGCGAGGAGCACACCGATGGGGCGCGTGAGCGCGCCCAGGAATGCGAGCACTCCCGCCAGGGCGAAGTTGGGCCGCGTCACACCCGGGCCTGGCGAGGGACGCAGGGCCAGGAAGCAGCCGATCGCGAAGCAGAGCAGGGTGGACTCGGCATAGCCCATGACCAGCACGTACGCCGCCGGAGCCAGGCTGAGGAACCAGATGGCCCGGCGGGCCACCATCCCGTCACCCGTCTCGCGGCGCACCAGTACGTAGAGCAAGGCCGTGGCCACGAACGTGGCCACGTTGGCCACCACGAGCAGTGCGGCGCCATACCCCACCCCTGGGAGCCACGCCAGGACGTGGGTCAGCACGGGTACGGCCGGATAGAACCGCAGCGACTGCGTCCCCATGGCGGCATACCCCACCCGGGCGATGGTCTCGTAGAACCCGGCGTCCCAGCCGAGGAGCCCCTCGTGTACCCGGGCGGCCACGCCCACGTTCGAGGGGTGCGTGCGATCGACAATGAAGTGGGCCAGCCCGAGCACGCCTCCCACGACCACCCGAGCCAGAAGGAACGGCAGCAACGCCTCACGCGCCGGCTCGACCAGTCGCCGCATCAGCCGATCGACCTGCTTCACCCGGACGGGCTGCTTCACCCGGAGGGCCTGCATCATCCGGACGATCCGTGCTGCGGGGCGTACTCGGTGAGGGTCATCGGCTCGTAGTACTTGGCCCCGTTCGGCGCCACCCAGTTATGGCCTCCCCAATCGGGCTCGGAGAGCAGGGTCGAGGCGAGCTGCTCACACTTGATGCCGTAGGTCTGATAGCCGGGCTGCCATACCAGCCAGATCCGATGGTCACTCCCGGCGTCGGCCACCAACTTGGCGGCGAAGGCCTTCGGGCTGGCCGCCGCCACGGCGCTGGCATAGCGAACCCAGTCGACGAACTGGGGCCCTGTCCCGCGGGGGAAGGTCACCATGGTGTAACTCCCGGTATGCGCCACCGCTCGGTACACGGACGGACCGAGCTGATCGGGGCATAAGGCGATGATGTCGCCTGGCTTGGCGTGGGCGTCGATCACGGCGGCGACTTGGGAAGCCTGCGTGCGCTGCGTCGTCACGTTCTGCACGGATCCGATCAGTCCCGCCACCACGGCGACCCCGACCACGGCGAGGCGTACGCGCGCGTCGAGAAGGGTCGTGGTGCCGAGCGCAACCAGGAGAAGGAGTGGGAGGAAGACCACGGCGGCGTAGCGCGGGGAAAATGCGCTCGTGGTCAGGATCCCGCCGGCAATGGCGGCGAAGAGCGTGCCCACCACGGCGATCGACATGCCGCGCGCCCTCGGCTGGGTATGCACGTCGATCTCGATGATGCGCGCCGTCCGACCGATCCCGAAGAGCGCCAGGGCGAACATGGTGAAATAGATCAGCGCCAGCAGGCGCCCCTGGTCCGTCCCGGCCAGGGACAAAGAGCCCTGGTTGGAGGTGAAGCCGGTGACGGCGTTGATCACGGCCGTGAAGTTGGGCGGCGCCGCCCACGGGGTACCGGTGTACCTCGACTGGTAGATGAACGTCGGCAGCCACGGCACGAACAGGATGCAGCCGACCACCATGGCGACAAAGGCGGAGGCCGGGCGCCGCCAATCGGGAGCCGCCGCGTCCTTGTGGCGGGCCCACAGGGCGGACACCAGGAGCCAGAGCCCCACCACCCCGACCAGGTAGAGCGCCCAGTACTGCGAGTAGAGCAGGGCCGCCGTGACCACGGCGGTGGCGATCAGATTGCCCGGCCGGGGAGCCTCCAACGCCCGGTGCAGGGCCAGAAACCCACAACCGGTGAGAAGGATCACGAGCGCGTACATGCGCGCCTCGGTCGAGTAATAGACGGCGAAGGGCGCACTGGAAAGAAGCACGACGGTCGTCCAGCCGACCACTCGCCCGCCGAACCGGTTGCCGGCCAGCCATGCCACGGGAAGCGACACCACCCCGATCACTCCCGAGAGGGAACGGGTCGCCAGGTCCGACTGACCGAACACCTCCATCCAGAAGTGGAGGAGGTAGTAGTAGAGAGGTGGAGCCCCGTCCTGTTTGACCGAGCCGGCGATCTGCGAAACGGGCAGGCGGGCCCGGTCAACCGTCAGTGCTTCGTCTAACCACAGGGCCGAGTGGGTATAGAACCGCAAGACGAGGCCGACCACGACCACGACCGCAACTGCCAGTCCGACTACCGTTCGCGTACGCCCGGTCAGGGAAGGAGAGGCCTCAGGCACGGGCGCATAGTAGGGCACTGCACTGCGCCGAGGGTGATTCGCGCCCCGGCGCGGCGCGGGGTGAACGAACTGACGTACAAGAAGTACTGACGGGCGAGCACACAGGGGAGGGGCGCCGACGTGGGCAAGTACATCGCAAAACGCTTCGTACTCCTGCTCATCATCATCTTCTTCGTGTCGGTGGCCGCCTTCTTCCTGGTCCACCTCCTGCCGGGGAATCCGGCCGTCGCCATCCTCGGGCCCAACGACACGCCGCAGAACGCGGCCATCCTCAACCACCAGCTCGGCCTCGATAAATCGCTCTGGGTGCAGTACTTCATCTGGATCGGCCACGTCTTCCAGGGAAACCTGGGCCAGTCCTTCACCACCCATCAGGCGACGACCACCATCCTGGCCAACGCCTTCCCCATCGACATCGAGCTCATCGTGTTCTCTCAGCTCATGGCGTTCCTCGTCGCCCTCCCGATGGCCATGACCGCCTCACGCCGCCCCAACCGCTTGTTCGACCAGCTCTCGAACGGCGTGGCCTTCGGCATGCTGGCCCTGCCCCCCTTCGTCATCGGCCCGGTGCTCGTCCTCCTCTTCGCCGTCCACTGGCACGTGTTCCCGGGGCCCGCGTCCTACGTCCCCCTGACCCAGAACTTCGGGTCGAACATCCATACGATGCTGCTGCCCTCGATCGTGCTGGCCCTCGGCTCGATCGTGATCTACTTCCGGCTCCTGCGAAACGACTTGATCGCCACGCTGCAGGAGGACTTCATCACCATGGCCCGGTCCAAGGGGCTCTCGGACCGTCGCATCATGTGGCGTCACGCCTTACGCCCCTCCTCGGTCTCCCTCCTCGCCTCGGCCGGGGTCACCATCAGCGGACTCATCGCAGGGACGTTCGTCGTGGAATTGCTCCTGCAACTCAATGGGATCGGCTTCGAGATCATCTCCGCCATCAATCAGGACGACTACACGGTGGTCCAGGGCATCACCTTGGTGGTCGCAGTCGCCATCGTGCTGATCAATTTCATCTTTGACTTCATCTTCACCGTCGTCGACCCGAGGATCGCCCGTGACTGACACCTCTTCCGCCGGGGCGGCGGCCGTGGCACCCGGGCTGCTCTCGACCACAGCCGGATCGAGCGGCAGGCCGGGCAGGGCCAACAGGGCGACCACGAAGAAGCTGGGTGTGTTCTTCTGGATCTGCAGCGGCTGGATCGGCCTGATCATCCTCGTCGCCATCTTCGCCAACGTCCTGCCGCTTCCGAAGCCGAACTTCGAGAACTTCGCGGCACCACAGAACGGCGCTCCGGCCTGGGGCCACCTGCTCGGAACCGACGACCTCAACCGCGACATCTTCAGCCGCCTGCTCTTCGGATCCCGCGTCTCCCTGGTGGTCGGCTTCGGCAGCACCGCCATCGGCATGATCCTCGGCGGGCTCCCGGCCATGTTCTCGGCCTACCGCAGGGGGCGCGTCGATACCTTTCTCAATACGACCTCCTATGCCGTGCTGGCCTTTCCGGCCCTGGTGGCAGTCATCGCCATCGGGTCGTTCTGGGGTCACCAGCTGTGGAAGATCACCCTCGTGATCGGCATCTTCAGCGCCCCGGTCATCTTCCGGGTCATTCGGGCGGCCACCCTGTCCTATGCCTCGCGGGACTTCGTCATGGCCGCCAAGGCGCTGGGGGCCAGCGATCGGCGCATCCTGGGGCGCGAGATACTGCCCAATATCTTGCCGACGATCATTTCCTTCGGGTTGATCGCGGTCGCCACCGTCATCGTCCTCGAGGGCACGCTGGCGTTCTTGGGCCTGTCGGTCCCGCCACCGACCCCCAGCTGGGGCAACATGCTCAACGAGGGCTCCTCGCTCCTCTCGGGTGGACCTGGTCAGAACAATCCGTGGCTGGTCATCTTCCCGGCGACTGCGATGTTCACGCTGCTGTTCAGCCTGAACGTGGTGGCCGACAAGTTGCGCTCCTATTTCGACGTGACCGAGGTCAAGCTATGACCACCACCGCGCCCGATGCCCCCACCTCCCCGCTTCTGGCGGTCGAGGACCTGAAGGTCTCGTTCGCCACGCCGCAGGGTGAGCTGCGCGCGGTCCAGGGTGTCTCGCTCACCCTCGAACGGGGCAAGACGCTCGGGATCGTGGGCGAGTCCGGGTCCGGAAAGACGGTGCTCTCCCGGGCCATCATGGGTCTTCTCCCCCGCGAGCGTGCGACCCAGACGGGCTCCGTCCGCTACCAGGGCCAGGAGATTCTCAACGCGTCGCACAAGGAACTCCGACGCCTCTGGGGCACCGAGATCGCCATGGTCTTCCAGGATCCGATGACCTCGCTCAACCCGGTCCAACGGATCGGCCATCAGATAACGGAGTCGCTCAAGCTCCACCTGAAGCTGGACCGGGCCGAGGCAAAGGAAACAGCGCTCTCGCTCCTCATGCAGGTCGGCATCCCCTCCCCCGTCGAGCGCTTCAACGCCTACCCGCACCAGCTCTCGGGCGGCATGCGCCAGCGGGTGATCATCGCCATCGCGTTGGCCTGCGCCCCGAGGCTCCTCATGGCGGACGAGCCCACAACGGGGCTCGACGTGACCGTGCAGGCGCAGATCCTCGATCTCCTCGGCACGCTGCAACGCGACCGTCAGATGGGCATGGTCCTGGTGACCCACGACCTCGGCGTCGTGGCGACCCGCACGGACGACATCATCGTGATGTATGCCGGCAACGTGGTCGAACGGGCGCCGACGGACGTCCTCTTCTCGCAGATGGCGATGCCCTACACCGAGGCCCTGCTCCGTTCCATTCCCCGCATCAGCAACCCCAGCCATACCCGCCTCAGGGCCATCGAGGGCCGACCACCCGATCTCATCTCGCCGCCGCCGGGCTGTCCCTTCGCACCCCGTTGTCCCTATACGCAGGACAAATGCCATCACGAGAAGCCCCCATTGGTCGAAGGGTCGGCGCCAGGGCACAGCTACGCCTGTTGGTTCCCCTTGGCCGCCCCCGGCATGGCGGCTTCGACGTCGGGAACGGAGTCCGCGTGACCAGCACGCCGGAACATGTTGCGGCGGGAGGTGGCGCCACGGAGGCCTCGGTGGGCTCGGGGGCCTCGGTGGGCTCGGGGGCCTTGGTGGGCTCGGGGGCCCCGTTGCTCTCGGCGGCCCCGTTGCTCTCGGCGGCCCCGTTGCTCTCGGTGGAGGATCTCTTCGTCTCGTTCAGTAGGGGCGGCACCACCGTGCAGGCCGTGGCCGGCATCAGCTTCACGCTGGACCAGGGCGAGACCCTCGGCCTGGTCGGGGAATCGGGGTGCGGCAAGTCGACCACCGGGCGAGCCATCGTGCACGTGGACACACCGACGTCGGGAAAGATCACCTTCGACGGCACCGAGATCACGACGTTGCACCGGGCCGACCTCCGCCTGCTGCGCACGCAGATGCAGATGATCTTCCAGGATCCGATCTCGTCACTCAATCCCCGCCGGCGGGTGGCCGACATCGTGGCCGAGCCACTCAACATCTGGAAGATCGGGACCAAGGAGGAACGCCGGGCAACCGTCAACGCCATGCTGGACTCGGTCGGCATCGATCCCTACGTGGCGGGCAATCGGTACCCGAGAGAGTTCTCCGGCGGACAGTGCCAGCGGATCAGCATCGCCCGCGCGCTGGTGCTCGAACCGAAATTTCTGGTGTGCGATGAGATCGTTTCCGCCCTCGACGTCTCGGTACAGGCCCAGATTCTCAACCTCCTCGAAGACCTCAAGGCGCAGCACAACCTGACGCTGCTCTTCATTGCGCACGACCTGGCCGTCGTCAAGAACGTGAGCGACCGGGTCGCCGTGATGTACCTCGGTCGGCTGTGCGAGATCGCGCCGTCGGATGTCCTCTACTCCAGGCCGGCCCACCACTACACCGAGGCCTTGCTGTCGTCCGCCGTCGAGCCCAACCCCGACGTCACCCGGACCCCGGTCATCCTGGCCGGAGAGCCACCAAGCCCCATCAATCCCCCTTCCGGCTGCCGGTTTCGCACCCGCTGCCCCCGCGCCGAAGCTCGATGCGCGCAAGAAGTGCCCGAGCTCCGTCAGATCGCGCCCGGCCACGTTGTGGCATGCCACTTCCCCATCGAGAGCTCACTGCGCCATTGACGATGTGCGGCCCCGTGCGTCGGAACGCGGCGTGACCCATGGCCTGCGAGCTGATCAGCGCCGCTGTCCCGACGACCGTCGGGGTTCAGTCAGCTGCCGTCGGGATAGCCCCCACGATGAAGGACCATCGGATAGTGCGGTGGGCTCGGCACGAGCGGCAACACCCCGCCCCCACGACGGTCGCGGCCGCCCCCGTCATCGAAAGGCAGAGTTCTCTACACTCCTGACATGCCCGTCAAGAACATCTCCCACATCGCCATCGGCGTCCGCGACATGGATGCATCACTCCCGTTCTGGACCGATGTCGTCGGTCTCCACGTCAGTCTCGACGCGACCGAGGAATTCACCATGGCTGGGAAGCTGACCCGCCGTCGGGGCGTGTACCTGAGGGAGCAAGAAGGGCCCAACGAGCCCTTCATCGTGCTCGACGAAGGGCTGACCACCCCCTATGAGGGCGAGCCCACGCCCCTGTTCCAGATCGGGGTTCACCACTTTGGTTTCTGGGTCGACAACCTCGACGCCATTGCGGACCGTGCGCGCGCCGCCGGAGTGACGATCGTGACAGAGCCCAGCCAGGCCGGCGTCGACACACCCGCCTACGGCGAGCCCTCGGGCGGCCGGGTCCGATCCATGTTCGTACGCGATCCGGACGGCAACACCGTGCAGTTCGATCAGCGGGTCAGCTGAGGCCCGCTCACCACGTCAGGCCTCGGGAGCGGCCTCCGCTGCCGGAGCGGCCTCGGCGACCGGAGCAGCCTCAGGCGCCGCCTCGGCGACCGGAGCAGCCTCAGGCGCCGCCTCGGCGACCGGAGCCGGAGCATCCACATCCACACCCACAGCAGCGCCCAGCGACTCGGGCACGACCACCGGTGTGCCCAGCTCTTCGGCGAAATCGGCCCACGCTGCCTGCGCCTCCGTCTCGGGCATGAACTCGCCCTCGGCGTAGTCGAAGCCGATGTAGTTGCCCTCTTCGTCGTAGGCGTGCTCACCGAATGCCTCGCGGTATTCCTCGGAGACCTCGCCACCCTCGGCCGCCTGCTTGATCGAGAGCGAGATACGGCGACGCTGCAGGTCGATGTCGATGATCTTGACCCACAGTTCCTCACCGGGCGTGACGACCTGCTCGGGCAGGTCCACGTGGTGCACGGCCATCTCCGAGATGTGGACCAGTCCCTCGATGCCGTCGCCCACCTGCACGAAGGCGCCGAAGGGCACCAGCTTGGTGATGCGGCCGTAGACGAGCTGGCCGACGGCATGGCTGTCGGCGAATTCCTGCCACGGATCGGACTGGGTCGACTTGAGCGACAGCGAGATCCGCTCCTTGTCGAGGTCCACGTCCAGGACCTCCACCTCGATCTCGTCGCCCACCTGGACCACGGAGGAGGGGTGGTCGACGTGCTTCCAGCTGAGCTCGGAGACGTGGACGAGCCCATCCATGCCGCCGAGGTCGACGAAGGCGCCGAAGTTGACCACCGAGGAGACGACACCCTTGCGCCGCTCGCCCGGCTTGAGGTTGGCGAGGAAGTCGCCGCGCTGCTCCTTCTGCGCCTCTTCGAGCCAGGCCCGCCGTGACAGGACCACGTTGTTGCGGTTGCGGTCGAGCTCGATGATCTTGGCCTCGATGACCTTGCCCACATAGGGCTGCAGCTCGCGCACCCGGCGCAGCTCCACCAGCGACGCGGGAAGGAAGCCGCGCAGGCCGATGTCGACGATCAGTCCACCCTTGACGACCTCGATGACCGGACCGGACACCATTTCGCCGTCGTTCTTCTTCTTCTCGATCGTCGTCCACGCCCGCTCGTACTGCGCGCGCTTCTTGGAGAGGACGAGACGCCCTTCCTTGTCTTCCTTCTGCAGGACGAGCGCCTCGATGTGATCGCCCAACGACACGATCTCTTCGGGATGGACGTCATTGCGGATGGAGAGCTCACGGGCCGGGATGACACCTTCGGACTTGAACCCGATGTCGAGCAGAACCTCATCGCGGTCGATCTTTACGACCGTCCCCTCGATCACATCTCCATCTTCGAACTCGATGATGGAGTCGCCCATCGCCTGTTCGAGATCGGCATCGCCCAGGTCGTCGTCGACGATGGTGCGGGGGGTGTAGTTCCCCTCGGCGTCGAACGTGCCGAAGTCGTGGGAGAGGAGGGGGGTGCGTACGTCGGACATCAAAAAGCTCGCAATCAGGTGACCGCGCCGGGGTCGGTGAGAGTCCAATAGGAGCCCGGCCGCCGGTGCCAGCTGGGCGATACAGAATACCAGCCAGAACGGGTCCCTTCAGCCGCCCCCCGCGTGTTCGGCCGCTCGCCCGGGGGGCGCGCCGCTGGCACCGGGGAGGTTCAGCCCTTGGCCGCCGCCCAGCTCGAGCCCGTCGCCATCGAAATGGTCAGGGGGACCTTCAGGTTGGCCGCACCGGTGAGGGCTTCTTCGGTGAGGCGGCTGGCCTCTGCTTCCTCCCCGGCGGGCACTTCGACGATCACCTCGTCATGGACCTGGAGCACGAGCCGGCTGGCCAATTTCCCCTCTTCGAGCGACCGGTCGAGCCGCACCAGCGCCAGCTTGAAGATGTCGGCCGCCAGTCCCTGGATCCCGGCATTCATGGCCTGTCGCTCGGCGGCCAGCCGCACCCGGTAGTTGGACGAGTTGAGATCGGGCAATGGGCGTAGCCGGCCGAATTCGGTACAGGTGGCTCCCCGCACCCGTGCCTCGGCCACGGTTTCGTCCATGTACTGCTTCACGCTCGGGAAGGCGCCGAAGTAGCTCTCCATGATCGCCGCCGCCTCTTCGACGGGCACGCCCAGGCGCTGGCTCAGCCCGTAGGCCTCCATGCCGTACGCCAATCCGTACGAGACCATTTTCGAGAACTCGCGCTGGGTATGCGTCACTTCCTCGGGCGGCACGCGGTAGACACCCGAGGCCACCACCCGGTGCACGTCGGACCCTGAGGTCATGGCCTCGATCAACCCGGCATCACCCGAGAGATGGGCGATCACGCGCAGCTCGACCTGGTCGTAGTCCGCCACCAGGAACGAGCACCCCTCGGCCGGCACGAACGCCCGCCGGAACTGCTTCCCCAGCTCGCTTCGCACGGGGATGTTGTGCAAGTTCGGGCGATCCGAGGAGATGCGCCCGGTGCGGGCCACGGTCTGGCGGAACGAGGCGTGGATCCTGCCGTCGGCAGCCACCTCGGCCAGCAGGTTCTCGCCATAGGTGGAGCGAAGCTTCTCCACCTCCCTGTAGGAGAGCAGCGCGTCGATGATCGGGTGCACGCCGCGCAGGCTTTCCAACGTCTGGGCATCGGTGGAGTAGCCCGTCTTGGTCTTCTTCCCGGGCTTGAGGCCGAGCTCGTCGTAGAGCACGGTGCGGAGCTGCTGGGTGGAATTCACGTTGAACTCGTGCCCGGCCAATTCCTGGACCGTGGCCTGCAGGGCGGCAGCCGAGGTCTTCAGCTCGTCGCTTATCTTGGTGAGCTCGACCCGGTCGATACCGATGCCGGCCACTTCCATCTTGGCCAGCACCCGGACCAGTGGTGTCTCGATGCCGTCGTGGAGGCGGCCCATGTCGAGTGCGTCCAGGCGCTGGCGGAACTCTGCGGCCAGATCAGCCACGTCACGCCCTTCGGCCACCATCGCCTGCGCCTCATCGAGGAGTTCGGGATCGGCCTCCCCCATGCTCAGCTGCAACTGGCCGTCGCCACCCCGCAGATCGGACAGCTCATACTCCCCCGTCGAGGCATCGAGGAGATAGGCGGCCACGCCCGTGTCCATGACCAATCCCGTGCAGTCGATCCCCAGCGGCAGCAGCGAGCGCATGACCTCTTTGACCTGATGACCCACCACCGGGCCCGTCATGGCCTCGGTCAGCGTCTCGGCCACCTCTGGCGCCGACAACAGATCTCCGGGCAGCATCACCGCGCCGGCGTCGCCCCCACCCTCCGTTGCGACGAGCGCCAGCGCTGTCAACGGACTGCGGCCGGCGGCCCCGGCCCAACGAGCGACGAGGCTGCGTGTCCCCTCGGCCAATGCCGCCAGATCCTTGGCGGCGGCGTCTGCCGTGATCGGGACGCGCACCTCGCCGAAGTCGACCAGTTCGGCCCGCACCTCGCCGGGCTCGCCGGGCTCGCCGGGCTCGCCGGGTCCGCCCCGTCCACCGGTCCCGCTCCGTAGCTCGGCCAGACTCGCTTTCGCATCTTTGGTGAGGACGGTGCCCGAACCCGCCGGTGCCGCGCTTCCTTCTGCGGGTTCGCCGAGCGCCCCGGCCGACAAGAGCTCTTCGATCCGTTGCCAGTGCGTCTTCAGCTCGTACTTGGCGAACGCCGCCTCGGCCGTCTTCAGATCCCAACCCCCGAGCTGGAGCTGATCGACGTGCACCGTCAGCGGCACGTCGCGCACCAACGGGATCACGGTGGCATTCGAACGGGCGAGCGCCTCGTTGTTGGTGAGGTTCTCCCGCAACTTGGGCGTCTGCTGGTCGACGTGGGCGAAAATTCCATCGAGGTCGCCGTAGGCGTTGAGCAGCTTGGCCGCCGTCTTCTCACCGACCCCGGGTATACCGGGCAGGTTGTCGGAGGGGTCCCCGCGCAATGCGGCCAGCATCACGTACTTCGACGGCGGCACGCCGCATCGTTCAACGATGCCGGCCTCGTTGTAGAGCGAATAGTCGCTCACCCCGCGCCGGTTGTAGAGCACACGTATATGTGGGTCTTCGATGAGCTGGAAGCTGTCGCGATCGCCGGTGACCACGACGACGTCGCACCCGCGGTCCCGAGCCTCGGTGGCCAATGTCGCAAGGACGTCGTCCGCCTCGTAGCCCGGTGCCTCGACGACGGGGATGGCCAAGGCATGCATGACCTCGCGGATCATCTCGAACTGCGGCGGCAGGTCGTTCGGGGTCTCGGCGCGCCCGGCCTTGTAGTCAGCGATCATCTCGTCGCGGAATGTCTCACCGGGCAGATCGAAGGCCACCGCCAGCGATCCGGGCTGATGCTCCCTGATGATGAACTGCACCATGGACACGAAGCCGTGCACGGCGTTGGTGACGACGCCCGAGCTGGTGCTCAACGTGGCCGGCAACGCGAAGTAGGCCCGAAAAGCCAGCGACATGCCGTCGAGCAAGAAGAGCGCACCGGCACGCTCGCCCTGTGCGTTCGGCTGCCCAGTCGCCGGTGCCTGCGTGGTCGGCGGCACTTACGGGCTCAGCGTGCCGTCGACGATCTGCTGAGCCACATCACGCATCCGAGCCCGGTTCTGCATGGCCGTCTGTTGGATGAACGAGAACGCGTCGTTTTCGGACATGTCGCTCCGATCCATGAGTGCCGCCTTCGCCTGGTCGACGATGCGGCGCGTGGCAATCTTGTCCTCCGCCCTCGCCTCGGGCTCGTTGGATTCCTCGGCCGCGAGGGCCCATTCCTGACGGGCCCGCGACAGGACGTCGGCCACCGCCGGCAACAATTCCCGGGCTTGGAACGGCTTGACGAGATAGGCCGCCACGCCGGCATCACGCGCCTCTTCGATGAGGTCGCGTTGGCTGAACGCCGTCAGCAACATGACGGCCACCTGGTGCCGCGACGTGATCTCTCTCGCTGCTTGGATGCCGTCGAGTCCCGGCATCTTGATGTCGAGGATCACGAGGTCTGGCTGATGCTCGGCCACCAGTTCCACCGCCTCGTCGCCCCGGCCGCTCTCGCCGACGACGTCGTAGCCGGCCGAGGTCAAGATCTCCTTGAGATCAAGCCTGATGATCGCCTCGTCCTCGGCGATCACCACGCGGGCCAAGCTCTCTGTCTCGTTGGCACCCACGCTCACGATCGGGGGATGACCACGCTGGACAGAAGCTCGTCCTGCCGGTGTTCGAGGTCGAGCACCGTGCTGGCGAGCGCGTCGCGCGCCTTGGACATGGCGTCCGCATGGCGCGCCGCCTCGCTGTGCTCGTGCGCCGCCAGCGGCGTCTCCGCCACCAGGGACCGCACGCGGGCTTCGTCGGCCGACTCCCGTACGACCGCCAGCTGCTCATCGAGCACGGCCAGGTCCTCTCGGGCGCGCACCAACCTGGAATGGACATCTCTGATCCGTCGCTCGAGCAAGGCGCGATGCATGGAGCGTTGAGTCTACGTGGCCCGCACGTGGCTTGGTGGCCGGAAATGGGAGGGGCGAGGCGGGGCTAGGCGACCGGGAACCAGCGACGCTCCGCTCCCAGGCTGGCCAGGACGGCCTCGTCCGGCCCGGTGCCGACCCCCGGCGCATCGGGCACGCGAACCCACCCGTGCTGCACCGTGGGGTAGCCGCAAGGGTCCTGCTCGAGATAGGTGACGGGATCACTCAGGTCACCCACCAGGCCGACCGCGTCCTGGGCCAAGCGTGCCGCCAGGGCCAGGTTCGATGCCCGGCCCAACCCGGCTTCGAAGAAGCCCCCGACGAAGACGGGGACACCTGCCTCGGCGCACGCCGCATGGGCCAGGCGCGTCGCCCGCAACCCCCCGAGGCGGCCCGGCTTGAGGCAGGCCACCTGGCAGGCCTCGTTGCGCAGGGCGTCGCGCACCCGGCGGGGGGACGACAAGGACTCATCGAGGCAGACGGGGAGCGGGATGCGCCGAGCGAACTCGGCGCTCGCCACCAGGTCCGCCGGCGGGAGCGGCTGCTCGATGCACAGCACGTCGGAGTCGGCCAGGCGGGCCACCCGCGGCGCGTCCTCCATGCGGTACGAGCCGTTGGCGTCCACCTGGAGGACGAGGTCGGGGTGGTCGGCCCGGATAGCTGCAACGGGCTCCGCATCCCAGCCCGGCTCGATCTTGACCCGCACGCGGGCCGCCCCACCGGCGACCGCCTGGGCCACCTGTTGGCGCAGGATGCCGAGATCATGCCCGGGCGGGATCCCCACCGCCGCGCCGACCGGGAGCGTCTCGTAACCGGGGCCCACGTCGAGGGACTGGGCCAGCGAGCGGCCGGCGAGCCGCAGGTCGGCGTCGGCCACCGCCATCTCGAACACGGCGGCCAGCATCCGGTCGGCGGCCGAGCTACCGAAGAGCTGTGCCACCTCGGTCTCCCCCGGCAACTCGCCCGCACGGGCGGCTGTGGCATCGAGGAGGCGGAGAACGCCCCGGGTGGAGGCGGCCGCCGCAACCTCGTCCACGCTCGGGTCCACCGCGGTCCCCTCGTCCAGCGCGGCGCACTCCCCCCATCCCTGGGCCTCCTCGGCCACGATGCGCACGAAGAGCAGCGTCCGGGTGCGATGGACCCCGGCCGCCGTGCCGATGGCAACCCGGAAGCGGGTGGCCACACGCACAAGCTCGATCCCGAGCAGTTTCATCGTCCGCCTCCGCCCACCTCTCTACGCTAGGTCGAGCCGGTAGGCTGATCGCTCTCTCCAGCCCGGATGGCGGAATCGGCAGACGCGGCGGCCTCAAAAGCCGTTGTTCGAAAGGACGTGCGAGTTCAAGTCTCGCTCCGGGCACCAAGGATTTGGGTGAAATCTCTGTTGAGGGTGCGTTACTCGGCCCGAAGGACCGACGCCGCCGGTGTCCGGGCCGCAGCACGGCCGGGTAGCACGGCGACAATGTTGACGAGGACCAGCACCGCCACGCCAACGAGCACCAGCGTCGGTCCGGGCACGGTGGGTTCGGGAACGGCGTAGATCTGACGGGCGAAAAGCACCCACAACCAGCGTCCGAGGCCGATCCCGACCGGAAGGCCCACAACGAGCCCGACGACTCCCACCAACGTCGCCTGCACAGCCACGGATGCCGACACCTGACGTCCGGTGAAGCCAAGCGTCTTCAAGAGCGCAAGGTCTCGACGCCGTCGGCGCACCGAAGTGACGAGGGTGAGCGCGAGCGCCACCACGGCTCCCACGGCCAGGCTTGCCGCCAGGAGGGATGGGGTCGCGCCCATGGAGCGGTAGTTCACGATCTCGGCGGGGAGGAGATCCGACGACACCAAGACCGTGTCGCCGGCACCGTCACCGTTGGGCGCGCGCACAAAGGCCTTGTTGCCGGCCAGAGCGATCCGCCCGATATCGGCCCGGCCGCTGGCATGGCTCACGCCGCTGCGCATCCGGACGAAGACGAACTCCGGACCATTGAGGGTGGGATCCGGATCGGCATTCAGGGCCTTTTGGAAAGCGGCCGGGATGATCCCGTTGGGCAGTAGGGCGCCGGTTCCCATTGAGGTGTGATCACCTTCCGAGCTCGGAAAGCCGATGGCCGGCATGGTGGCCGTGCCGACGACGTGGAGCACCGTCGGTGGGACATAGTACGGAGCACTCCTCTTGCTCCCGTACGTGAGCGTCACGGTGCCGCCGACATGGGAGCCCAGCTCGGCCACTGTGGCTGCGCCGAGGACGATCTGGTTGTTCGCCTGTGGAGCGTGCCCGGACAGGATGGGCGGGGTGACGGGGGCATCAGCCCGCTCGAAGATGGACGGAATGATCCGCCCATTGATCTCGGGGTCGGCCAGCGTGGCATCGGAATAGGCGTCCACATCCGGATCGTGTCCGAGCAACGCCACGGCTTGAGGTGGGACGTCCGGACCGGTCTCCGAGAACAATGCGTACGTCCAGTTCCATCCGTAGAGAGCCGGATGGGCGACCAGGGTCGAAAGACCGCTCCCGAACGTGAGGGTGGCGGTCACGACCGTCACGGCCACGGCGGTGCCGAAAAGGGCCGAGCGCACCGGCACGGCACCACGGGTGTCTCCCGGGTCGAGGGCAAAGCGGACCCCGACAACCACGGGAGGCGGGAGACCAACCCTTGCCGCCGCGTTGGCCAGAACGTGCCGACGGGTGGGCGCAAGTGCGCGCCGACCGCTAACTCGGCTCGGCACTGACCGGTACGCGAGGACCACCGACAGTGCGCCGAGAGCGCCGATCACGACAGCCACCCCCACGCCGAGCACCGTCCAGTCGAAGGCGATCCCTGGCGTCGGGTAGACAGGACGGACGGGGCCAATCGGTGCGAGCGGTGACAGAGCAATAGCCACCGCTCCCGCCAAGAGCGCGCCCAGGACCACCGCACCCAGAGCGCCCAGGAGCCCGTCGCCCACAGTTGCCAACGGACCGGCACCGAGAGCTCTGAGAACTTCCGATTCGTCCCGGCTCGCCCGGAGCTGGCGGGCGATCGCCTGGCCACCGATAACAAGGGCCACCAGGGCGGCGATCACCCCGAACACCCCGAGGGCGATGGACTCGGGCTTTATCGCCCGCTCTGACTTGGCCGCAACCAGCGAGGTGATGTGATACTGAATGGTGTCGCCCGGGGGGACGACCTTTTCGAACGCTCGCTCGACTGCAGCGACGTCCCGATTACCGTCAGCCGTCTGGATTCCGTAGTAAGTGGCAAACGTCATGCCTCGTGCCACCAAGGTGTCGGTGAGCGCCGGCGTGAACAGCGCAAAGGTCGGGTAGCGGTCAACCTCGTCCTGGACCACGCCGTCACTGAACTCGACCAGGCCCACGAGCCTGGCATCCACTCGGATCGCCGGGGTCACGCCTCCCGTGGCGAAGTTCGCCGCGGTGATCTGTGCTTCGGTGTAGAAGCCGAAGGGCACCATCTGTCCGACATGCAAGTGCGCACTCTCGGCTCCCGCTGGCGTCGTCACAAACTCGTTGGTGCGCTTTGGGTCAGCCATTCCGCCCTCGACCACCCCCGGGCGATCCATGTTGAATGACAGCCCGTCGACGCTGCCGACAGCCGTCACATCCGACAACGCGTTGGTCTCGGGAGCGCCGTTCGACCCCAACGGCAGCCCAAACGGCTCAACCCAGCTCTCCACCCGCTTCACGTCGGGCAGGCCCCTCAGGGTCCTCGTGAGACTGGCCGAGTAACCGCCCGCATTTCCCAGCGTCACATTGCCCGGGGGGAACACAGCGATGGTCAGATCCGATGGGCTCGTGCTGGCCAGGAAGGTGGGGAATGACGACTGGGTCCTCCGGGCTCCGGCGATGGACGCCATGGCCAAGCCGCCCACCAGGCCGATGAGAAGGACAATGGCCAGATAGCCGGACTTTCGCTGGCGGAAGGTCGTGCGGAACCGGTACCAGACGACTTGGAGCGACGAGCTCATGCTAAATCTGGACCTCCGAGGACATCGCTACCGGCGAGTTCTTCTCGGAGTCTGGCGAATCTCCTCGGAGTAGTCGAGGGGGGTAGTCCCACTCGCACCACTCGTGTCAGTACCTCTACGTGCGCTGCTTCACGACACCGTTCATGCGGCTGAGTGGTTGTCCCAGAGCGCGAACGTGGTCACAACTTGGTCACAGACGCTTGCGGATTGCCCTGGACGGAACAACATGTGGACTTCCTTCATCGACCAAATGGCGCCCTTGACCAGGACTGGCCCGGACAGGGTGGACGGTGCCGGATGGGCTGGGCGAGCCCGTCAGGCGGCTTCGGGCGGTAACTGCCAGCGGGCCACCGAAAAGGCGAGGATGAGCGGCACGTCGGTCGCAAACAGAAACAGGAGAACGCTGAACAAGGCCAGTTGATGCGAGGGAGTGTGGTCGAAGACGAACACGAACTCGAGGATTCCGGCGATGACGAAATAGGCGAGTAACGCCCAGCCGAGGACCCGGAAGAACGCTGTCCAGGCGAACGTCTTCACTCTGGCCAGTAAGGCCACATTGACGATGAGGACGACGCCGGCCGCGGCGGCCAAGGCGATCGGGGCCGCGAGCGAAGGGGCCCTCCCGTATTCCGCTGCCATCAGTACGCCACCGGCGACCGTCATGGCCAAGGTCAGGGCCCCCAACCGGGCGGTGGGCGGCAGATCGTGCTGGCGCAGGTCAGCCTCGTCGGGACCGGCTCCTGGGGGCATCGTCTCCGCGGCCGTCGTCATCGGCTGGCCAGAAACGTCATGATCACGATGGTGGCAATCTGCATGACCCCGGTGATCCCAGCGGTGTAGATGAAGACTTTCATCAGCCGGCCTATCCGCTCCCCGTTTGGACGGGGCTTTTTCAGCTCGAACAGCACGGCCAGGTTGGCCGGCTCCAAGAGGCCCAGTGCGATGACGGCCATGACCCCGACAATCACATAGGAGGTAACCAGCCACCCATGATGAGGGTAGGCGGTGTCGAGATTGCCGAGGTGGCGGGCGAGCTGAAAGCCTGCTCCCAGTGTCATAGCCACCAGCGTGGGCATGATAAGCAGCATCTTGGGCATGAAGCGGGTGGTGAACTCGACCCGAGCCTGCACCGACATGCCTCCGAGGATCGGTCCGATGATCAATCCGAGGAACAGGTCGATACTGGTCCAAAGGCCGCCGCCACCCACGTGGAAGAACGTCAGCGCCCACAAGGAGTTTGTGGATATGGCCACGATCAGCCCGGTCAGAAGGGCGGCGACAATCGGGAGTCCGCGCACCGGCACGATCGAGAATGGAGCAATCACCGGGGGGCCTGGCGCGTGAGCAGGCGGCCCGACGCCCGCTCCGTTCCCTGAATCGATATCGCGATCGAGCCCAGAGTCGCTGAGCACCGTATCGGTCATGTGGCCCCCCGCCCGATTGCGCCGTCAAGGATTAGGCAGAGTCGTGCAACGCCCATCCGAAGAAGAGTATTCGCTCGAACCCGATCCTGCACGTTTCTCATGTCTAGCATCAGCGCCGGGCCGCCCCCTTAGACGCCGCGTTGACCTACCCCGGACCGACCGGCTCCGGAGTTGACACGTGGCGCAGGGCGAAGCCCTCGTACCCGTTCGCGGCCACGGCGTCGCACCTGGCACGGTACGCGCCCAAGCCGCCGACATAGGGCAGGAACACCCGCGGCTTGCCCGGAATGTTGGCGCCCATGTACCACGAGTTCGCCAACCGGAACAGCGTGGCGTCGGCAACAGCGTTGGCGTGGTCGACCCACGCGTCCTCCGCCTCAGGCGTCGGCTCGATGACGTCATACGAGTGGTCGTCCAGATATGCGATGGCATCGGCGATCCAGTCGACGTGTTGCTCGATCGCCGTGATCATGCTGGCCAGCACCGACGGGCTCCCCGGCCCCGTGATCATGAACAGGTTCGGGAATTGGACGGTGGCCAGACCCAGGTACGTCCGTGCCCCTGCGTGCCACTTCTCTGCGAGCGTGAGCCCGTTGCGTCCGGTGATACCCATGCGCAGGAGCGGCCCGGTCATGGCGTCGAAACCGGTGGCGAACACGATCACGTCGAGGTCGTAGGAGGCCAGGGTGGTGCGGAGACCGGTCGGGGTGATCTCTTCAATGGGATCAGCCCGTACGTCGACGAGGGTGACGTTGTCTCGGTTGAAGGTCTCGTAGTAGCCGACATCGAGGCACGGTCGCTTCGTCCCGACAGGGTGGTCCTTCGGGCACAACCGCTCGGCCACGTCGGGGTCCCGCACGATGCGCCTGATCTGGCTGCGCACGAACTCGGCCAGCGTCTCGTTTGCCTCGAGGCTGGTCCGCAGATCGTTGAACGACTGGAGCACTCCGAAAGCTCCCTGGTTCCACAAAGCCTCGTACCTCCGCGTGCGCTCTTCATCGCACACGTCGAGCGCCGAGCGGTCGGGCGCCTCGACATGCTGCCCGCCGAAGGAGACGCGGTCCTTGGCCCTGTGCTCGTCGTAATGCGCCTTCCACTCCCGCTCCACCTCGGGGTCCATCGGCTTGGGGTTCGACGGGAAGCTGTAGTTGGGCGTCCGCTGGAAGACAAAGAGTTGGGCCGCCTGCTCGGCGATGACGGGGATGGCCTGAATCCCGGAAGAACCCGTACCCACGACGCCAACCCGCTTGCCGGCGAGGTCGACTCCCTCCTTCGGCCAGCGGGACGTGTGGTACCACTTTCCCCGGAACGACTCGATCCCGTCGAAATCAGGAACATTCGTTGCCGACAGGCAGCCTGCGGCGCTGACGAGGTACCTGGCCGAAACCCGGTCGCCCCGGTCGGTTTCGATGGTCCAGCGGGCGGCACGGTCGTCCCAGGCCGCCCGCACCACCGTTGTCTCGAACGCGATATCGCGCCGGAGGTCGAACCGGTCGGCGACGCCCTCGGCGTAGCGAAGGAGATCCGGCTGGGCGGAATACGTCTCAGGCCAGCTCCACTCTTGCTGCAATTCGGACGAGAAGGAGTACGAGTAGAAGAGGCTCGGCACGTCGACGCGGGCACCGGGGTAGCGGTTCCAGTACCAAGTGCCACCCACGCTGTCGCCGGTCTCGAACACACGGACCGAAAGTCCCAATCCCCTGAGCCGGTACAGGGCATACATGCCGGCGAAGCCGGCGCCTACCACGACGACGTCGACAGACGAGGTCCCAGAGGCCTCGTCGGCACGCCTTGGACTCCGAGGTGTCGCCATGGTACGTACACCCCCTTCCCTGTGGGCTCGTTCTGACCGGCCGTCGAAGACAGTTCAAACCTAGCCCCGCACGACCAGGCCCGGCCGCGTCGGCGCAACTCGGACGGCAGCCCGTACGAACAGTTCGTGCCGGCAGCCCATCGTGCACGAGGACATGTGGAGACCGGCCTCTATTCGGCTCGCAGGATGATCGCGGTCGGGGTCCTCGCGGCGATCCGCCCCGGGATCGCAGCGACAAGGTTGGCGAGTATCAGCGCGCCGAGGGCGATGAGCACGATGCTGAGAATGGGCACACTCGGGGCGGGCACCGCGTGGATGTTCCGTGCAAACAGATTCCAGAGCGTCCGTCCGGCAACGATGCCGAGTGGCACACCGACCACGGTCCCCAGGACGACCGCAATCGTTGACTGCCAAGCCACCGTGGCCGCGAGCTGACGTTGGGTGAACCCGAGCGTCTTCAACAGGGCCAGGTCCCGTCGGCGACGACGGACGGAGGCAACCAGCGTCAGGCCGAGGGCGACCACGGCTCCCACGGCGAGCGCCCCACCCAGGAGGGCCGGGACGGTCCCGATCGATCGATAATTCGCGATCTCAGCCGGCCGCAGGACCCCGACCACGCCGCCCACGCCATCTGACGACGCGTTGAGCGTCGAGTCGATCCGGCGTAGGGAGCGCCCCACCAATGTGGGGTTCGCTCCGTGCCTGATGCGGATGAAGAATGCGTTCGGGCCCGGGACGGTGCTCTCCTGGAGGTTGCGGGCGGTCTTCGGAATGAGGTCGTAGTCCAACAGCGCCCCTGATCCCATTTCGAGGTGTTGCCCCTGGGTGCCGATCGCCGGCATCGTGGCCGTTCCGACAATGGTGAGGTGGGTAGGTTTCGGGCCCCCATTGCTCACCGTGACGGTGTCGCCCACATGCGCGTGGAGCTCGGCCAGCGTGGTCGCCCCGAGGACCACCTGGTTCGACGCATCGAACCCGTGCCCGGAGAGGAGCGGCGGCTGCACTGCGGCATTGGGGCTGCCCCCGAGAACCGGCACGAGCTGGCCGTCGAACTTCAGGGTGCCGAAGTACACCCCGGCGAATCCGGACACGTAGGGGTCATGTTCGAGCAGCGTGGTCGTCTCGTGCTGCGGGAGGTCCTCGTCGCCGGAAAAACCCGACAAGAGCATGTAGTTCCAATTCCACCCGTAGAGCGACGGGTGCGAGACCAGCGTGTCGAGGCTGGACCCGAAGGTGAAGGTGCCGGTCAGGACGGTGATCGCCAACACCGCGCCCAATATGGCGGAGCGCACCGGAACGGCGCTCCGCCCGCTCCCGGGCTCCAGTGCGAAGCGAACCCCGGCCTCGGTCGATGCCGGCAGCCCGGCCGAGGCCGCTGCCCGGCCCACCGCCGACGCGCGCCCGACCACCCCCCGCCTGAGTCGCGCCACCCGGTGGGGAGCCGCTCTGTAGGCGAGACCAACCGACAGGACTCCCAGGACGGCGACGAGCACGAGCACGCCGAAACCGAGCACCGTCCAGTCGAACGCCCCCCCCGGCGTGGGGTACACGGGACGAACAGGCCCGATGGGTG
>ODAK010000914.1_pt1 | contig 33245 bp, 37 predicted proteins | sample 1539591 | NCBI WGS metagenome assembly ODAK01 (sample SAMEA3539303, study PRJEB22396) | soil metagenome | biome: tundra; feature: field; material: soil | place: USA | collected 2010-05 | depth 0.15 m | reverse complement strand
AAGCCGCCAAGGGCCTTCCTGGCGGTGATGCTGTGGCTGGTTCGAGGGCTTCCCCCTGGTGCAACCGGTTCCTCCGGGGCGGCCGCATCTGGCTTCTGGCCTGCGGTTTATCCCTATACCGGCTTTGGTCAGCCTGCGCCGCGCGGTCGTTCCCGCAACCGGTCCGCTGATCCGGGCGGGCAGAGATCTTTTGCTGATCCGCGGCTCCCTTTGATGCCGGCTACGCCGGCGCTCGCTCCTTTCACCGCGGGCAAAACATCTTCCCCGCCCGGGCTGCCCGGTATGCGGGCCCGCCCTGTGCCCGGCGCTGCCACCTGACCGCCGGGAAGGGCACCACAGCCCAAGGCCGCCACCAGGACGGCCGGCCCGCCCGGACACCGCACCAGGGAGAAACGATGAACCCGATCAGCGTCACCATCACCGGCCGCCTCGGCGACGACCCCCGCAGCTTCACCACCCGCGACGGCACCGACGGCGTCGAGCTCCGCCTGGCCCTCGACATCCCCGCCCGCGGCTCCGGCGACAGCATCACCCGCTGGGTCAAGGTCACCGCGTTCGGCCTCCTGGCCACCCGGACCGCCGCGTCGGTCCGCAAAGGCGACCGGGTCACCGTCCTCGCCGACGACCTCACCGCCGAGGCGTGGGCCGCCACCACCAACGGCGAGCCCCGCGGCCGGGTCACCCTGCGGGCCGTCGAGATCGCCGCCTCGATGGCCTTCGACACCCTGCACACCGGCTTCGCCGCCCGTAAGGCAGCCCGCCTGGCCGCCGCCAACGGCCAGCCGAACGACCTGCCGGTCAGTGAGCAGGCCGAGGCCCGGGTCCTGGCCGGAGTCACCACCAGCTGATCCCCCCTGGCGGGGGCGGGCACCCAGCCCGCCCCCGCCTCTGCCTGTCCCGTCCCGTACAACCCTCCTCACGGAAGGAACCAGCGATGAACCCGAACCCACAGCGGCCGCGGCTGAAGATCGGCTCCCCGGCCAGCCTCCTGGCCGTCATCCCGCACCTGCTCGGCTTCCCCCCCGAGCGCAGCCTGGTCGTGCTCGGCGCCGCGCCGCCGGCCACCCGCATCCAGATCGCGTTCCGCTACGACCTGCCCGACCCGCCCGATGCCGAGGCAGCGGCCCAGATCGCCGCGCACGCCGCCGAAGTGCTGTACCGCCAGCACCTGACCGTCGCCATAGTGGCCGGGTATGGCCCCGGGCAGCTCGTGACACCGGTCGCCGACGCGATCCGCGCGGCGGTGCGGCATCTCGGGGTGGAGTTCCACGACGTGCTGCGCGTCGAGGATGGCCGGTACTGGTCGTATATCTGCCAGAACCCGTCTTGCTGCCCGGCCGAGGGCGTCCCGTTCGACGCCGCCGGCCACCCCGCGGCCAAGGCCATGGCCGTTACCGGCTTGCCAGTTCTGGCCAGCCGTACCGCGCTGGCGGCCACCATCGCCCCGCTGACCGGACCCGGCGCTGAGGCGATGGCTGAGGCGACCCGGCGTGCCGAGCGGGCCGGTGCCAGGCTCATTGCCGGGGCGGGGCCGGGCGGGCTCGACGGTCCCGGCCTGGTAGCCGTCCGGGCCGCGATCCAGACCTACCGCGACGGTGGGTCGATCAGCTCCGCCACCGGGCACGCCTGGCTGGCGTTCGTCTTGACCCGGCTGCCCATCCGGGACGACGCCTGGGCCCGGATGGACCCCGGGCACCGTGACGCCCACCGGCGCCTGTGGACCGATCTGGTGTGCCGCGCGCAGCCCGGCTATGTGGCTGCGCCGGCGTCCCTGCTCGCGTTCACCGCGTGGCAGGGCGGCGAGGGGGCGCTGGCCAACATCGCGCTGGACCGCGCGCTCGCCGACACCCCCGGCTACTCGATGGCCCAGCTGCTGCGCGAGCTTCTCGACGCGGGCGCGCCGCCGTCGGCAGCCGTCCTGCCCATGACCCCCGAGCAGGTCGCCGCCAGCTACGCCGAACCCAGCCCTGGCCAGGGCGGCAGCGGCAGCCCGGATGCCGGGACCGCTAACAGCGGCTGAACTTCCCTCTCCCGTGCGCGGGCCGGATCATCCCGGCCCGCGCACATCCGCATCCGCACCCGCATTGAAAGGATCTCCGTCAATGACCAGTAACAACACGCTTCTTGAGCGTGTCCGCAAACTGCTCGCCAAAGCCGAATCGGCCGGCACGACGCCGCCTGAGGCGGAGGCACTGACCGCCAAGGCGGCGGAACTGATGGCCAAGTACGGCATCGACCGGGCACTGCTGGCCGCCGCCAGGCCAGAAACCGACCAGCCCGGCGACCGGGTCATCGACATCCCGAACCCGTGGGCGCGGGTCCAGGCCCACCTGCTGTGCGGGCTAGCATCCGCGATGCGCTGCCAGTGCGTCGTCCTGCCCACCAGCGGGCCGGGCAGCCGGATCCATGTCTTCGGATACGCCTCCGACATCGAACGTGCCGACGTGCTCTACACCTCGCTGCTGGTGCAGATGTGGCAGGGCATGGCCGGGGCGGACGTGCCCGCGTGGACCAGGAGCCCGCGGGCGTGGCGGCGCAGCTGGCTGCTCGGGTTCGCCACCGCCGTCGTCTCCCGCGTCCGCGCCGCCGAGCAGCAGGCCGCCGCCCAGGCGACCGCACCAGCGGCGGCGCCGGGGCCCTCGGCGGCGCTGGTGCTCGCTGACCGCAGGCAGGTGGTCAGGCGCGCGATCGAGCAGGCGTATCCGCTGACCCGCAAGACCCGCCTGACCTACAGCGGCAGCGGCTACGGCACCGGCTACGCCAAAGGCCAGCAGGCCGACCTCGGCGGCCCCCGCCTCCCAGGCACAGGCCCCCGGGCACTGAGCGGCGGCCGCTGAACCCGCACCAGCTCACGGGCCATCCCTGGACGGGCGGTGCCTCCCCGGGGCTGGGCCTGGTCACGGTAGCGGGAACGTCCGCTGCGCGGCCGAGGCTCGGCCACCTGCCCTGGACGGGCGGTGCCTCGCCGCTGGTTGCCCTGCTCGCGGAGCTGGCCACCTGTGGCCTGCCCGTGACTGGCATGGCCATTACCCGCCTGCAGGGCACCCTGACACTGCCCGGCGGACCCGTCGTCTCCTACTGCTGCGGCTGGCTCCTGTGGCCAACAGACCGGTCCAGCCATCGGGGCCGCCCGCTCCACACCCTCCACAGCGCGCATGATCCGGCCGACGCGGCGCGGCACGGCGGCTTGCCCTGCCCGTCACGCTCGCTACCCCGCCGGTCCCTCTTCGCCCCCCTGCCCCAGGTCCCCGGCGGCGGGGCCCGCAGCGCATCCCGGCTTGATCAGTCTCGCAGGCGCGGCCGGGAGGGCAACCGGCCTCTCGCTGCGCTCGCCCCGGGCGTTCAAGATCTTTTTCCGGGCCGCGGGCACCCCCGCCGGCTTCGCCGGCGCTGTCTTGCTTTTCCCGCTGAAAAACATCTCGCCCACCCGGGTCGGCCGGTTGCCCTCCCGGCCTATTGCGCCTGCGTGCCCTCCGGCGTCGGAACACACCACGAACCAGGACCCCGCCACCGGGGACCACCTACCGAAGGGAGCACCCCATGGACATCACCACTTCCCCCTCAGACACCATCACCTGCGCAAAGCCCGGCTGCGGCGCCCTGACCACCCTCGGCGAATCCACGTACATCGACGGCTGCGGCCAGGTCTGCCCCGGCTGCGACCCTCCGCCCCCGTGGTGGGGCGACCTCGACGGCATCGAGCCCCCGTTCTGACGCTCATCACCTGGTGCTCACCGGGCACACGCCGCCCGGTGAGCATGTGGCTGGCTCCCGGCTCCCTGTCTGCGGGACGAGCGCGGGGCCGGCGGGCGGTCGCCCCGGCGGCAATGATGAACGGGTGGCGCATCAGTTACCAGGTACCGACACGACGCTGCGTCTGCTCGCGGCGCTGGTCTCGGACCCGCCGGCCGTCGGGGAGGCCGAGCCGTGGGCCGGCCGGCTGAGAACGCTGGCCGCCGAGATCGGCGGGTACCTGGCTAATGCAGGCGCGTGCTCGGCCGAGACGGTGCCGTTGCAGGTGCTGCTCGGCTGGCGGACCCGGCTGGATGAGGCGCTGGTCGCGTTGCAGGAGTCGGCGCCGGAGGAGTGGGCACAGTGGCGGCTGCCGGGGACCTGGCTAGACGGGCTGCTGCGGTTCCGGTCGATCGTGTCGCACGTGGTGGGCAAGGCCTACTGGGACGAGGCGGAGCAAGTCGCTTACGGCGACATCGACGTGGTCCGCTACTTGTGGGGTGCCCGCTGACGGGGCGGATTATCGCTGGGAGACTGATGGTGGACAGGTACGAGACCACCGCGGCCGCGCTGGTGGCGCTGCTGGGCGGGGCGGGCAACATCGCGGAAGTGGCGTCCTGCGTCACCCGGCTTCGGGTCATCCTGGCTGACCGGGCGCGGGTCGATGATGGTGGCCTGCGCGCTCATCCGGCGGTGCTGGGACTTATCGACGCCGACGTCAGCCAGGTGCACATCGTCGTCGGCCCGGCCGTGGTGGGCCGCCTGGCGGCGGCGGTGATGAGCCAGGCAGGTCAGGGCCCGGGCGTGCCCCGCGCGTGACGCAGGTACCGGGCGGTGATCTGGGTACCGCTGGTCAGGCACTCCACCGGGCGGCCGGGCGGCTGGTGGTGCAGTGCTCCGGTGAACAGCTGGACGGCTGCCCCGGATGCCTGCACGACTGGTGATCGCGGATCGGCGCAACCGTACGCGCAGCTCAGCGACTTGCCGTCTTGCGATCCGGGCTCTGCCTGCGTGACCAGCATCGCGGCCTGTACCGCGCGCCTGGGCGTGTCGTGGCGGGCCGCGCTGATGACCTGCCAGGCTGGCCCGGTCGGCACATGGGTATCCAGCTGGCCGAAGAAATCGTTGTAGGCGGTCAGGAAGAGCGGGTCGTACCAGAGCGCGTACGCCGGGTCCGTAGCGTGGGCTGCGCGGCGGCGCACAGACTGGCCGGGGTCGATCAGCAGGACCAGGACCGTGTCGCCGTGGTGCTAGCTCTACTGACATTCCCGCCCGGCCGTAGCCCGCCGATCGCGCACAGACCATTGCATTACGAATGATCATGGTCAGTCCCGGGCCGCCATATGCCGCGGCGCGCAGAAAAACGCCGGCGAGATCTCGGCGGCGTTTTTCTGCGCGGGGCCCCTCCATCTCATACATGGAGGGGCGGCGGCGGTTGGCCACCGCGGCGGCTGGGCAGCCCGGCCCGGTAGCGGGAAATTGTCGGCGGGCTGGTCTAGCTTGGGCACTGGCAGCCCAACGCCTGCCCGCTTCCGAGCCGCGACCCGCCCACGCCGGGCCCGGTGACGAGGACAAGGGTCCCAGCGACTCGCGTGCCGATCGTCCGCAGCCTGCCCCCGGTGCTGATGTCCCTGGCGGGAGTGCGTGGGATTCCTGCCGGAAGGGCCATGGTCATGACGCAGCACAAGGACCGCAAGGCGAAGATCCGCGCCCGGATGGCCGCCACGGGCGAACCGTATTCGGTGGCCGCGCGGGCGCTCCTGGAACACGCCGCCGCCACGGAGGTGACGGCCGCCGGCGCGCCCGGCTTCAGCCCGGAGAAGATCCCCGTGGGCGAGTTCCCGTTCCCGCCGGGCGCGGCTGTCCTCGGCTCGCTGGGATCGCTGTACACCGTGGTGGACCGGGACGGCTTCGCGTTCCTGGCGTGCTGCGCCGCCCACGACCGCGAGGGCAAGGCGTCCGGCTGGTACCCCCAGGCCGAGCACGGCCGGATGCTCGCCGAGCTGGAGGCGGCCGGCGGGGCCGCGCCGGATCACTGCGGCCACCCGCCGGGCCTCCTGAAAGACGCCTCGGATGAGGACGAAGCCCACCGCGAGCAGGCGGTCCGTGAGCACATGGCCGCCACCGGCCAGCCCTACACCGACGCCGCCCGCAGCCTGGACGCGCCGTTCAAAGAGGGATACATCTCCATCAGCGAGCGGATGGCCGAGGCGGATCAAACCTACGCCGAGGCGGTGGCGTTCCTGTCCGACCCGGCCAACGAGACCATGTGCGAGACCTGCGGGTGGACGTACGGCATGGTCTGTCCCGAGTGCACAAAGGGCTGCGGGTGCGAGACGCGCTGCTCGGGGTGGCGGCATCACGAGTTCCGGCACGAGGACGAGGAGTCCGGCGAGCTGTACTGCGAGGAGTGCGGGGCGGACAGTCACTACCAGTGCGACTGCGACTATGAGCTCGCCTGACCCGTTTCCCGTCGCCGCCCGGGGCCTGGCGGTGTTCCCGCTGCCGCCCGGCAGCAAGCACGCCGCGCTGGGCTGGCACCGGGCATGCACTTCTGACCCGGCCGTCCTCGCCCGCTCCTGGGTGCCCGGCGCCAACGTCGGCGTCGCCTGCCGGGCCAGCAACGTGGCCGGGCTCGACCTCGACCGCCACGACGGCAAGGCCGATGGGATCGCCACCTTCGAGGTCCTGTGCGCTGATCTTGGGCAGCCCTGGCCGGTGACGCTGACCGTCGCCACCCCGCACGGCGGCCTGCACCTGTACTTCCGGGTGCCCGCCGGCCGGATCGTCCCCAGCGTCGCCGGGCGCTGGCCGGGCGTCGATGTGCGCGGGCCCGGCCGCCGCCTCGGCGGCTACCTCGCCGGGCCCGGCTCCGTCGTAGACGGCGCGCCGTACGTCATCGAGCGGGACACCGCGATCGCCGGGCTGCCGCCATGGCTCGCCGGCCTACTCGAAGCCAGGGCGCAGCCCGGGGCCTGGGCGACGTCGTCCCGGTAGCCCGTCCCCTGGAAGCGCGGACCGCAGGTATACCGCGGCGGTATATCACCTGGGGGATGGTCGCCGGGCCTGGCATGTGCTAGCCACCCCGCGGGGCCTGGAGGCTAGCTGCCCAGGTGCCCGATTGCGTCGCTCAGGCGGTCAATCGCTGCGGTCACCTCGTCTATGCCAGGGCGGGGGCCCGGGCCGCCGGTGAAGTGGTCGGCGGTGTCGGCGAGGCGGTTGACGCCGATGGCCAGGGAGAGCACGGCCTGTCCCATGCCGGCCATGGCCAGCGCCAGCGCCGCGGGGGCCGCGGGGTCCTTGGCGGACTTGTCAAGAAGGCCGTCAGCGGCCTGCGCCGCGTGGCGGGCATAGAACCCTTCAATTTCGATATTCATGGGCCCGATCGTCCCACCGGCCGCAGCCTTGCCAATCGATAGCGACTGCGGCCAGGCCTACCTGTCGCCTGAGATGGCCCGCGCGATCGGCAACGAGCTCATCACCGCGGCGCAGGCGAGCGACCTCGCATGCCGCAGCAGGACCGCCTTCGAGCACCACGACTAGCGGCATTCCCCACGATCCGGTACGACCCACCGCACGCCGGCGCCCAAGACACCTGGCAGGCCTGACTCCCGCGCTACGATCCCCGCCATGACCACCCCCGCCGATCCCCGAAAGGATCAGATCGGCGTCCGGCTGCGAGACCTCAAGCGCCTCCGCGAGATGATCCAGCTTCACGGCCGCGGCGGTGAACTCCGCATCGCGGACCTGCCCGCCGCCGAGCGAGCCGAAGCTGAGGAGCTCCTCGACCGCGTCGGTGAGCTCGACTCCCGCCGAGACGAAGAGCGCCAGGAGCTCCTGCACCTCATCGCCGCATCCGAAGCGGACCTCGCGGAACTCGCCAGCGACCCGGCCGCAGGCCCACGGGCACGCCAGATCCTCGACGATCTCCGGCAGATGCGATCCAGGCTCACCGGCCTGCCACCCGGTGACGAAGGCGGCCAGCCGTGAACGAGCCAGGAGACATGCCGGAAGTACGCCCCGAAGTCGTCCAGGCAGTATTCCGCGCGCTGATCGACCGGGACCCCGCCGCCTGACGGGGTGTCCGATAGACGATCTCCTAACGGACACCCCGCCGCATGGCACGATGACCTGATGGCAGACGCGGACGCCCTGGGTGAGGACCACATGGCCAGCGGGAGTGTGCTGACCAGCATCGGTGGTCTGTGTGTGGGGGGCCGCCCGCTGCAACCGGACGGCCCCCCTACCCGTTTCCTGTCCAGCCCACCGGACCAAGCAACCGGGTTTTCCTCGGCTGTTGCTAGTTGACATAGCCGATGCATTGAGGATGGCAAATGCCATCGCATTTGCCAAGTTCTGTTTGGCGCTGAGAACGTCCCTGAACACCGCTGAACATATCGATACAGCTTGCACCGCTGCTGGTCAGGGACCGATATGGGCCTATCCGGCGGCACGCCGGATAGGGCGTGCCGCGATAGGTATAGGTCACATCGCACCCACTATGCTTGGCCGTTAACCGCTCGCGGCGACAGGCTGCAACCCGAGCCGCGCGGGAGTTCCTGTCCAGCCCATCCGGCGCCTTTCGGGGCGCCGGGCTACAAGCAATCTGGAGGTTCCATGAGAGTGTCTATCTGCTTTCCCCGGCAGTGGCCGGGGATGTGGACCCGCGTGGTCATCGTCGTGGTCGTCATCGTGGTGACGATCCGCTTGGCACCAGGCGCAGCGCTTCCGCTGGGCGCCGGCGGGTGGCTCGGCGGCTGGCTCGCAGCCGCGCCAGCCCGCGGGCTCCGGATCGGCTCCGTCCCGGGGCGTGCCTGATGGGCCGCACAGCTATCACCCCGGCGGATCCGGGAGACGCTGCGGACGAGGCCCTCGCGCGGGCTCAGGCCGTCCTGCAGGATGCGACGGCGGATTACCACGTGGCAAAGGAGCGGGTCGCGGCCGCGGCCGCCGTGCGCGACGGCGAGGATAACTCCGACAGCAGGGCTTCCCTGCACCACGCCCAAAGCCGCCTGGTGGTAGCCACGAACGAATACGAGGCGGCGCAGATGCGGGCGGCCGCGGAGAGGGCGAGGGCAGCCGCCAGGGCAGCGCGGGTTCCCGAGCCGGTCCGAGACGCCGAGGGGTTCGACTTGCGGCCCGATCCGCTCGCGGCACGGACGCCCACGGAGCTGGTCGCGGCACTGCGGCGTTACCGGGAATGGGCCGGTCAGCCGCCGTTCCGCGTGATGGCAGCTCGCACCCGGCAGAAGGCGGCCGCATCGACGCTGTGCACGGCACTGGGCAGCGGCGAGATGCCGCGCCTGGATGTGGTCGTGGCGATCATCGCCGGCTGCGGCGGCGGCGAGGAAGATCAGCGCTGTTTCGCCACGGCGTGGCGCCGGATCCAGTTCGGGCAGCTGGACGCCGGGCCGGCCGCGGGTGAGCGGGCGCTCCGGGTGGTGCCTTCTGCTGCCGAGGCAGGGTGAGGGGCTGAGCGCTAGGGGGGGCACGGGGGCCCGGCGGGGGCCCCGTGCCCCCCCTCGGTCTGTGGCAGGCTCTGCTACTACAGAAAATGCATGACTTTCTACCGTAACGTGGTGCGCGGCCAGGCATGATGCTGTGGCGGTCGGACGCTTCCGATCACGTCAGCGTTTCCCCCGCTGGTGTGGGCTGTAGCACGTCCGCCGTCCACTCTGCCTTTTCCAGCGACCGCTTCACCGTATTCGGAGACTTCTCGATGATCTTCGGCAGCTCTCCCAGCAGCAGGCCCTTCAGCGTCTTTGGTGAGCTGCTGCCGATCAGAGGAGCCAGCGCGAGCAGCAGCGGCGGGAACACATTAAGGGTCCGGAGCGCGGCTCTCGCTGACCTCGACGCGATCATCGGCCTTCATATCGCGGCCCGCAACGCGCAGCACCGGGGCTTCGTGCCCGAGCATGAACTGGCCGAGATCGCCGCCTCCCCCGGGGGCCGCCGGCATCGACCAAATGCGCCACACCTTGATCATCCCGCCCGCCTGACAGTCCGGCTGGGGATAGCGGCCTGCGGCTATCCGGCCCTGGCAGTCCGGCTGGGATAGCGGCGTGGCGGCGGCTATCCGGCCCTGGCAGTCCGGCTGGGATAGCGGCCTGGCCGCGCACGTGCGGGGGAGGAGCTGGCCGGGTTTCGTTGGGTAGCTGGTTCTTGGATTTCGGTCCCGGCGGGCGGGAATGCCGCCCCGGGTCGCGGAGGACACGGAAGGCGGTTTAAGCCCGGGGCACACTGGGTTATCTCACGCATTGTAGTGGCTATGCTACCTTGAGTATATGAATCGATTCCCGCAGTGAACGTTACCAAGATCTTTACAGCGGCCGTAGCCGTCGGCGCGCTAGCCACTGGAATCGGTGCCTGCGGCACGTCCGGCACGACAGCGACCAAGGCGAAGTCAGTCGCGGCGGCCCAGGCTACGCAGCTAGCCCGGACACCCGCTGCGCTGACATCAGCACAGAAGGCCGCAGCCAAAGTTGCAGCGGCTAAGGCGGCAGCGGCCCAGGCAGCACAGAAGGCCGCAGCCAAAGTTGCAGCGGCTAAGGCGGCAGCGGCCCAGGCAGCACAGAAGGCCGCAGCCAAAGTTGCAGCGGCTAAGGCGGCAGCGGCCCAGGCAGCACAGAAGGCCGCAGCCAAAGTTGCAGCGGCTAAGGCGGCAGCGGCCCAGGCAGCACAGAACGCAGCGGCAGCTAAGGCAGCAGCGGCTAAGGCGGCAGCGGCTAAGGCGTATGCCCACCGTGTCCTAGCGCATCTTTCCGGCAACGGTATCGCCAACTCGGTGCCGTTCCTGGTCACTGCGAGCCCTGTTACCGCCACCTACACCTACGACTGTTCGGCAGCAGGCGGCTCGGGCAACTTCATCGCGGACATGGAGACACCTAATCAGTCAAGCCTCAGCTCGGATGACCAGTCGATCGCCAATGCGCTCGGCGCGGGAGGAACGGCCACGACCACTCTCTACCCGACCGACACCGGCCAGAACTACCACCTGTCGGTCAACAGTGAGTGCAGTTGGTCAGTCACCCTGACCGCGGGCTGATGTCACCGCACATGCGGCGAGGCGCGGCGCTCTGGCCAGCGGTCACAGTCGATCGGCGCACTCCTGCAACAGCCGGTTGAGCCCGGCACCGGTCGGCAGATCCCTCGAAGCGCAGGACATCGCCCTTCTTGGAGATCTGCCGGTGCAGTACGTCGTCACCCTGGAGCCGGACTTCCTTAAGGTTGCGCATGTACCCCTTGTCGGTGCGGCTCCATGGGTAGTTGTTTGCCATGGCCGTAAAGTCGGCGCAGCCGAGCATCGGCGGGATGTGATCAAGAATCGCCCGCAGCAAGGCATGCGCGGAGGTAACTGGTCAGGTCCATTTTCTTGTGGGATGAATGTGCGGGCTGAGTCGGCACGCCGGTGGTGCCGTCCATGGGTCTTCCGCGGCTCGTGCTCGCAGCCTAGGAATACCGTCGGTTTCTTGATGCACTGCTCGACCACGTTCCTGTACCGGCCGGCATTGCCCCAGCAGCAGCCCAGCATCAGGACCCGGGCCTTGAACGACAGCCCGCCGCCGAGCAGGTTTCCCAGCGGGAAAAGCCCCAGTAAGGCACTGTCCGGGTCTCCGTGGCCATCCAGGACGACCTGATCCTCTTCCGCCAGAACCGCCCCGCGAAGCAGCGCCTCGTCATCGGACATGCACAGCCGGGTGCTGATTCCGTTGCGTGCACACCGGCGGCCGGTCTCGAGGATTCCGGTTATGACGGGCGGATCGCCGAGAGTGCAGGCCAGCGTGACTGACGGGACTCGTTTCGGAGCGCGGGACCTGCCGGGACGGCCATCGACAACGTCGGGCATGAGCGGGTTCTGGCTCATCACACCTCCTGGGCGGCCTGGCTGGCGGTGAGGTAGCGGTGCAGCGAGGTTTTCGGGATCCCCGTCTTCGCGGCAATCTCGCCGAGGGTGTGGCCCTGGCCCTTGAGCAGCCAGGCGAACTCGACCTTTTCCGCGGGGTGGGCGAGGGGGCGGCCGATGCGACGGTTCTTTGCCTCGGCGACGGCCCGGGCGTGGGCGGCTCGTTCGGCGGTGAAGGTGCGTTCCATCTCGGCGAACAGGGCCAGGAGCAGGAACGCGATGCGGCCCATGCCCTCGTCGGCGGTGTTGATCGGCAGCGGGTCGGCCAGTGACCGCACGCCGATACCGCGTCCGGCGAGGTCGTGGACGAGGTTGAGGACTTCGCGAAGGTTGCGGCCGAGCCGGTCGAGGGTGTGCACCACGATCGTGTCGCCGTCGCGGGTGTACTTGAGCAATTCGGTCAGGCCGGGCCGGTCGACGGTAGTGCCGGTCTTCTTGTCGGTGTAGATCCGCTTGTCCGGGATGCCCGCGCCAGTGAGGGCGTCGAGCTGGCGGTCGAGGCTCTGCCTGGTGGTGGAGACCCGGGCGTAACCCAGGTCGAGCCCGCGGGCAGGGTGATCATGTGCGGCAGTCATCCCGCCACTGTACCGGAAGTTATCGCCGTAGCATCATTGTGGAACTGGTGTTGTGGAACAACTTACGGAACGGCGGAACACGGGTTTACAGGATTCCTGAGCGGGCGGCTGGCGCGTGTTCCACTTCCAAGGTTGTGGAACAGCGGCGCTCAGCCTGCCTCTTTAGGAGCGGCACAGTTGCCGCTGCTGGTAGCCGCCCGCGATGTCGGCGCCACAACTTGCCCAGAACACATGCACTGCCCGGCCGGGACGGCCCTGCTCGCGCGGCCGCGGCCCGCTCAGCTACTCGCCAGCTATGGCCGGTAGCAGGTTCTGAAACTCGCCACAATCCACGGCGTGCCACTCCCGGACGTACAGGGTGCCGTCTTCGTCACGGATCACTTCCGCGTGCCAGGGCAAGCAGCCCTCACATGGCCAGATGACGAACGACGTCCCGTCGTCATTCACGGCGGCCAGGTCCACCGAGCCAATCGACGCGGTGTAAGTCGTATTCGACTTGCGGCCATCAGGAACGCTCACCTGACTAGTATCGCGCCACGCGGCTATCCGCATGTCACACGTCGCCCGAGTCCCCACCTGGCCTCGGCGAAGCTCCGGGCTGGCGCACACGGGCGTGTCGCGTACCCGGGCTCTAGCATCCGACCACGGCCTCACGCTCCGTCAGTTGCCCCCGCTATGCCAGCGTGATGTCCGGGTAGAGGGGGTAGGCGGCGAGCAGGTCGGCTGCCTGGCCGGAGACCTTGGCGGCGACCTTGACGTCGAGGACGTACCTGGCCTTCGATAGGCGGCCGGCGTCGTTGGTGCCGGGCTGGGTGCTGGTGAGCACGGTCGTGATGAGCCCGGCGATCTGGTCCATCTCGGCCAGGCCGAGGCCGCGGGTGGTCAGTGCGGGGGTGCCGATGCGCACGCCGGAGGTGTACCAGGCGCCGTTGGGGTCCTGGGGGACGGCATTGCGGTTGGTGACGATCCCGGCGGCCAGCAGGGCGGCTTCGGCTTGTCGGCCGGTGAGGCCGCAGGCGGACACGTCGATGAGGATGAGGTGGTTGTCGGTGCCGCCGGTGACCAGCCGGATGCCGCGGCGCAGGAGCCCGCCGGCGAGGGCGGCGGCGTTGCCGACGACGCGCTGGGCGTAGTCGCGGAAGCTGGTGGTGCGGGCTTCGGCCAGGGCGACGGCCTTGGCGGCCATCACGTGGGGCAGCGGGCCGCCCAGTACCATCGGGCAGCCCTTGTCAACGTGGTCGGCGAGCTCGTCGTGGCACAGGACCATCCCGCCGCGGGGGCCGCGCAGCGTCTTGTGCGTGGTGGTGGTGACGATGTGGGCGTGTGGCATGGGGTCGAAGTCGCCGGTGAGGACTTTCCCGGCGACCAGGCCGGCGAAGTGCGCCATGTCGACCAGCAGGGTCGCGCCGGTCTCGTCGGCGATGTCCCGCATGAGCGCGAAGTTGACCCGCCGGGGGTAGGCGGAGTACCCGCCTACCAGGATCAGCGGGCGGAACTCGCGGGCGGTGGCGCGCAAGGCGTCGTAGTCGAGCAGGCCGGTGGCCGGGTCGGTGCCGTAGCTGCGCTGGTCGAACATCTTGCCGGAGATGTTGGGCCGGAACCCGTGGGTGAGATGGCCACCGGCGTCGAGGGCCATGCCGAGCATCCGCTGCCCGCCCAGCTCGTGGCGCAGGGCGGCCCAGTCGTGGTCGCTGAGGTCGTTGACGTGGCGGGCCTGCGCGCGGTGCAGCGCCGGTGTCTCGACCCGGTGGGCGAGGATTGCCCAGAACGCGACCAGGTTGGCGTCGATGCCGGAGTGCGGCTGCATGTAGGCGTGCGGGGCGCCGAACAGGGCGCGGGCGTGCTCGGCGGCGATGGCCTCGACCGTGTCGACCTGCTGGCAGCCGGCGTAGAACCGGTGCCCGATGGTGCCCTCGGCGTACTTGTCGCTGAGCCAGTTCCCCATGGCGAGCAACGTGGCGGGGGAAGCGTAATTCTCGCTCGCGATGAGCTTGAGAGAGCCACGCTGGGCGGCCAGCTCGCCGGCGATCGCTTCGGCGATGCGCGGCTCGACGGCCCGCACGATGTCCAGGCCGGCGCTGAAGGCCACTGACTGCGCGGTGGGTGCAGGCGAGGGCATGATGAACCTCCTCGGTGAGGTGTGGAGGCCCAGGCGCACGGCGCAAAATGTCACAGTGACCGGGCCGCTTCCCGATGGTTGATCCATCCCAGCGCGCCAGTCACGGCCCAGCCCGAATCGTAACAGCGCGGTGACCGGTGATGACGGCAAAGACCGCCCGGCCGACGTACGGGGCCCGATCGGACGGCGTCAGCCCGGCCCCGTGGTGGTGCCCCGGTTGGCACCGGGCCCCTGTCGCTCAGCTAGCGGGCCAGAGTTCGGTGCGGGTGACATGGAAGATCGTGCCCCGCGGCCTGCCGGCCAGAAGATCATCGAGTGCGGCCATGACCGTTTTCAGCTCGGGTAGCGCCCCCTGCCGGTCCAGTGCGGCCTGATCTTCGTAGACCTCGATGGAGACGAAGCGTCCTTCCTCGCTGGGGTCTTGGAGGATGTCGAAGGACACGACGCCCGGCACCATGCGGCTGGCCTGCGTCAATTCACCGAACAGGGCATGAGCTTGGCTGATCTTGGTTTCGCGGACCTGGACGGCCACCCGAAAGACGATCATCTGTGGAGTCCTCCAAAGAGCCGACGGGCGGGATGGGTCAGTAGCCGGCGCTGGACGGGTTCACCCCGCCAAGGCCGAGTAGTTCCAGTAGCGGCTCGTCCCGGCGGGCCCTGGCCTGCTCCAGGAGCCGCTGGAAGGCTGGTGAGGGCAGGCTGGGCTCGAAGTTGAACGGACTCATGTAGATGCTGGACAGTTGCAGCGTCACCAGGCGGCGGCCCTGGTCCGGGCTGTGGTTGGGGCCGCCCCGGTGCCACAGCGCTGCGTTCATCACCACGACCTGGCCCGGGTCGAGGCAGAGTGCGACCTGACCGGGGAGATCGTCGTGGGTGTGCGAAGGCTGCTGCGCGCGGGCGTGGCTGCCCGGCACGACGAACAGCGGGCCGGTGACGGCGGTGGCCGGGTCGAGGTAGACCAGCATCGTGATCACTGTGGGTGCCGCCGGCAGCCGGGGCGCCGGGGTGGTGTGCGGGCGGTAGTCGGTGTGCCAGATCGTGGCGTCACCGGTGCCGGGCTGGGTGCGGCGGATGTTGGAGTTGCGTAGCAGCACCCGCGGTCCGACCAGGCACCGGGCGGTGTCCGCCAGCGGGAAGTCCACCAGCGCCGCAGTGAGGATCCGCGGGTCCTGCTTGTGCGGGTCACGCAGGTACTGCCCGGCGAACTCCGCGTCTTCGCGGGCCGCCGCCGGCTGCGGGAACCCCCCGCCGCCGAGCCGGTCGACCGCGTCGCGCAGCTCGTCGACGCCGCCCTGGTCCAGGCGCTGGCCGGGCACGACCACGCCGTCGGTGAGGAAGCGGGTCTCCTCGTCGGCGGTCAGCACGCTCTGGCAGACCCGCTGCGGCTGGGCGATGTCGTCGTTGTGGATGGTGTACGTGATGCTCACCATGTTCACCTGCCGGTGCTGGGGGACGCGGGACGCTGCAGCACGGTGGTGCGTTGCAGGATGTGCTCGGGAAACGTGCGGGTCTTGAAGTCATGCAGCGACGCGGCCTCCGAGCCGCCGAGGTTGAGGGCGAAAGCGCCGCTGCGGCGTTGGTGCAGGTAGATGTGCCACAGGAAGAAGGTGGTCAGCCGCGGCACGTCGAGGGCGCTGAGGTAGTAGCCGTGGGCGATCCCGGTGATATTCGCGGTGATCGCGAACCCAGCCAGGCGCTCGCCCTGGGTCAGGTAGTGGTAAGTGAGCCAGTCGTGGCGGGCCGCACCAAGGCTGGTCAGGACCGCGGCGTTGAAACCGGCCTCGTGCTCGTCGTAGCCGCCGGCCCGGGCGGCGTCGCGCTGGATGAACCGGGCCTCCCCGATACCCAGCGGCGCCGCTGAGGCCCGGTAGACGTACCGGCTGTGGTGGCGGTAGACCGCTTCCCGTACCGGCCGGTAGCGCTGCCCGCCTGGCAGATCCACGGCCGGCGCGGTGACGATCACCTCGGGAAAGGTCTCGTCGTCGGCGGGCGCGTCAGGCCGCCACGGGCTGGGCATGGCGGTCCAGCCGCGGCCACGCAGCCGGGTGGTGACGTCCTCGGCGCAGTAGCGCACCACGAACGCCACTCCGGCAGGCGCGGCAGAGGCCGCGGCTTCGAGCAGCGCGACGGCGGCGCCAGGCTCGCCGACCGGGCGCACCGCGGCTAGCCGCCCTACATCGGGTCGCCAAGTCAGCACCACGCCCGCGCCGGCGCTGGTGACCAGCGTGCCGCGGCCCCTGGCACGCAGCCAGTAGAACAGGCCGTGGCTGCCGTGAACGTCTGCATCGGACTGCAGGAAGGTTGGCAGCAGGTCGGCGCGGTGCAGGTCGGCGGCGGACAGATCGAGGACCGTCAGGCCAGCCCGGCGGCGCAGCGTGTCTGACAGCGCGGCGTGCACTACACCGCCTCCTTCCGGAGCGCCCACACGTGCGTGCAGGCGGCTGGGCTGAACTGCTCACGATGCAGGTCCCGGACCTGCTCGACGTGCAGCCCGGCCGCCGCGGCGACCACGTGCAAGTCGTAGCTGTCCAGGGCGTACTGGACGTGCTGTTCGCGCCACCTGAGCACGCCGGCGTCGTCGCGTCGTTCGACGGTGCTCACGCACCGCTGGCCATCGGGCTCGAACCGGTGCCGCCAGTGCAGACGGCCGCCAGGGACCTCCTGGACGTCGGCGCGGTCGCGCCAGCGCCCGCGCAGCAGCTGGGGGGAGGAGTAGTCGAAGATCAGCCACCCGCGGGGGATCAGGCACCGGCTGACCTCCGGCAGGCATTCGGCCAGCCCATCGGCGTCGAGGTAGTTGATGGTGTCGAACCCCGACACCATCAGGGCCGCCGATGCCGTTTCCAGCGGAAGGTCCCGCAGATCGGCAAGAACCGTCTGCTCGTACCAGGTGCCCGCCTGGCCCAGCATCGACGCCGCCGCGTCCACGCCGATGCGGTGCGCACCAGCGACGGCGGCAGGCAGCAGCCGGCCACCGATGCCGGTCCCCGCGCCCAGGTCCACGACCGTCGCCCCGGCCCCCACGCCCAGGCGCGCGACGTCGGCCAGCACACCCTGGCGCCAGGTCTGCTCGGCGAGCGGCCCGAGCAGCTGGTCATACTCGGCGGCCAGGCCGGTGTAAGCCGTCGGCGCGCTCACCGCAAGGGACCCTCAGCTCGATCGGACAGCCCGGGGCTGACCGGGGCGCTCTGAACGGTCGTGGTCATGACGGGCAATGGCTCCCTCCCGCGGGGGGGCCTCCCCGCTTCACCTGCCACTGTCTGCCGGTGAACTGCCTGCCGGTATCGGCAGATGACCGCAATGACGGTTGTTGCGTTTTCCCGCAACCCCTCAACCGCTTCACGGACTGCGACCATGGTGTTACGGTGCCCGCGTGGACGCCCGGCGCCGCGCTCTCCTCGCGGCCGACCTCAGGCAGCGGGCCCGCCCGGCGGGGTCGACGCCGTGGCAGCTGGCCCGCCGCGTGCATGAATCCGCGGGCACGCCGACGCTGCTGATGGCCTGGCGCCTCGCGGCTGGCCTCACCCAGGCCGACCTGGCGGGCTCGCTGCGCCAGCTCGCCGCCGACGCGGGAAGCCCATGCGGCCCGTCAGCGCCCTCCTGCCAGCAGATCTCCCGCTGGGAGAACGGGCACGACAAGCCCGGCGCGTTCTACCAGGGATTACTGGCCGCGTGGTACCGCACCGATGCCGCCCGGCTCGGGCTCATCGGTGATCTGGGGCTTATCGTGGAACACGATCCTTTAACGACTGCGGCCAGCCCGGAGGACGACGTGGACCGACGCGGTTTCCTGGCCAGCGCTGCCGCCTTTCCCGTCTTGTTCCATCTCGACCAGATCCGCCGGCGGATGGACACCGACCTGCGGCACGTCCTGCCCGCCGCCGAGGTCGACCAATGGGCCCAGATCGCCGGCCAGCACGTCGCCGCCTACGGCACCCTCCCGCCCGGCACGCTGCTTGAACAACTCGCCCCCGACCTGTCCGACCTCGCCGCCCTCGCCGGCCTGTACCCCCAGCAGCGTGACCTCACCCGGCTAGCGGCCCGGCTGTGCGGCCTGACCGGCGCGCTGCACACCGACCTCGGCGACGACCGGGCGGCCCGCGACTGGCTGCACACCGCCAGCCGCTACGCTGCGATGAGCGGTGACCTCGCCACCCAGCACTGGATCGCGATGGCGCAGGCCATGACCGCGACCTACGCACCGGCCCCTGCCCGGGTCCTGTCCATCGCCGGGAGGGCGACTGCGGAACTCGGCCCCGGCTCAAGCGCGGCGGCTGCTCAGCTCACCGGCCTGGCCGCCCGCGCGCACGCAGCGCTGGGCGATCCCGCCGCGGCCCGCGCCCAGCTCGCCGCCGCTGAGCAGATCGCCGACGCCCTGACCGCCGCGCAGGCCGGCGAGGTGTTCTTCGGATTCCCGCGCCGCGAGATGGCGATGTACACCGCGCAGGTCCTCACCGCCGCCGGCGACCCGGCAGCATGGGACGCCCAGACCGACGCGCTGTCTGGCTACCCGCCCAGCGACCCGATGGACCGGCCGCTGATCCTGCTCGATCGCGCCAGCTACCTCGCCCGCTGCGGCGAGCCCGACCAGGCGGCCAGCGTCGGCGCCGCCGCGATCACCGCTCTGGCCCCAGGCCAGCGCGTCCCGCTGCTTATCAGCCAGGCCCGCACCGCCGGCAAGGCAATCACCGCCGCGTCACCCCACGCTGGGCGCCAGTACACCCAGGTCCTCCACGAAGCCACACCCGCCTAGCCCGCGCCGGACCTGGCCGTGGCGCTGGCCGGCTGCGCGGGCAGCCGGGTCAGGGTGGCGGGCATCCGCGCGGCGATCAGGTCGGCGGTGCCCAGCATGTCCTCGACGGTGCCGTCGTCCAGGTCCCCGGGGACAAGCGTGCCCGCACACGGCCCGGCGAGTACCAGCAGCCCTCCGGGGCCGGTCCGGGCGGCGCGCACGAGCCAGCCCGGCGGCAGCAGGGCCGCGCCGGCGAACAGGACATACCCGGCACCGTCGTGCACCTTCACCCCGGCCGGGGCCGACAGTCGGCCCTCAGCGGGATCCAGGTCCGCGCGCCAGGCCCTGGCGCGCGATCGGCGGCCGCCGATCTGCGCGACCGCGGCTACGGTCAGCTCGCCGAGCGGCCCGATCCCGGTGCGCTGCCGCCGACCGGTACTCACCTGACCGCTACTGTGGCCGGATACGAACCAGGAGGAGGGGCAGATGGCGACGTCGGGGCAGGAGTACCGTCCGGTGGTCGAGTCCCGCTCCGAGATGGAGCGCTCGCCAGAGCAGATCGCACGCGAGGCTGCCATGCACGAGGTGGAGGAGACGCTGCTCAACATCGAGCAGGCCATCCGCCGCGCTGACCGCGGCCGGAAGGCGATCCGCACCGGGAGCAACGAGCAGAACCTCCGACTGTGCCTCGACGCCGCCGTCGACCAGCTTGAGGCCGTCCGCAAGGAACTGTTCCAGAGCTCGTATTTCGGCGGCGATCAGCAGCGGCTGCTCTGAACCGATGCGCAGCGGCGAGGAGATTCAGGCCGCTCTGCGGAAGTTCGTGACGCGGTGGCGTGACTACTCCGGCAGTGAGCGCGGTGAGGCGCAGACATTCCTGAATGAACTGATCGCCTGCTATGGGGCCGACCGCTTTGCCGTCGGCGCTGTCTTCGAGGATGCTCACACGGCCAACGGCATCATGGATCTTCACTGGCCGTCGGTGTGCATCGTGGAGATGAAGGCACCGAGCCGGGTGGACAAACTCCCCGAGCATCGCGAGCAGGCGCTCGGCTACTGGCACAGCTCCGATGACGCTGCGCAGAACCGCGCCGCGCCCCAGTATGTGGTGCTGTGCGCGTTCCAGCGGTTCGAGGTATGGGAGCCAGGCCGGTTCCCGTCCGCACCGCGGGCCGACTTCACACTCGGCGAGTTGCCGGAGAACTACGAGAAGCTGCTGTTTCTCACCGGCACCGAGGAGCCGCTGTTCGGTGCGAGTTACAAGGAACTGACGACCGAGGCTGCCAAGGTCGTTGCCGAGCTTTATCAGGCGTTGCTTGAGCGCACAGCCGCCCGCCCTGAGACCTTGCGTTCGTTCATCCTGCAGATCGTCTGGTGCCTGTTCGCCGAGGACCTTGGGATGCTTGAAGGACATCCAGTCCAGCGGATCGTCGAGGACTTGGTCCACCATCCGGATCGCTCGTCGTACACGGAGCTGGGAACGCTCTTCGACGTGCTCAACGACCCCGAGGGTTACGGCCGCCACGGCGTTTACCTGGGCGCTCCTTACGTGAACGGCTCGTTGTTCGCAAGGCCAGCGAAGGTCCATCTTGACCAGGCCGACTTGGCGATGCTCGTCAAAGCTGCGGAGTTCGACTGGCGCAAGGTCGACCCGACAATCTTCGGATCCCTGATGGAGGGCTGCCTCGGCCACGACCGCCGTTGGGAGCTCGGCGCGCACTACACCCACGAAGCCGACATCATGAAGATCGTCCGGCCGACGATTGTGGAGCCGTGGCGGGCGCGCATTGCCGCCGCGGCGACCGTTGGCGCCGTGCGCCTGGTCCTCGACGAGTTGTGCGCGTTCCGTGTTCTTGATCCGGCGGTTGGCTGCGGCAACTTCCTTTACGTCGCCTACCGCGAGCTGCGTTCTCTCGAACACGAACTCAAGGAACGTCTCGTGCGCGTCGCACGACAGACCGGCGTAGAGGCCGCTGCCCCCGGCGGGCTGCCGTACTACCCGTTGAGCAACCTTCACGGCATCGACATTGAGGCGACTGCCGTGCTGATCACGCGGGTGACCTTGTGGATGGGCCAGCGTCAGATGATCGACCGTTTTGGTGCCGCCGAAGCGGCGCTGCCGCTGGTCGATCTGTCCGGCATTCAGGCTGGCGACGCGCTCGCGGAGCCCTGGCCGTACACGGACTGCATCATCGGCAATCCCCCGTTCCTTGGTTCCCAGCACATCCGGGGGGCCCGCGGCGATGCTTACACCAACTGGTTGAAAACCACGTTCAAGATCGGTGTGAAGGACTATTGCGTCTACTGGTTCCGCAAAGCACACGAACACCTCGGCACTGGCCAACGCGCGGGTCTGGTGGGCACCAACTCGATCTCGCAGAACCGGGCTAGGGGGGCGTCGCTGGAGTACATCGCGGCGAACGGCGGCGTCATCACTGATGCCGTGTCGACGCAGGATTGGCCTGGCGAAGCTGCGGTCGATGTCAGCCTCGTGAACTGGGTCAAAGCTCCCAGCACGCCACCGGCGATCTTCATTCTCGACGGAGAGCCCGTGGAAGGAATTACGCCTGAGCTGCGTACCCCCGGCCACTCCACTGGTGTTGTCGCCAGACTAAAGGCCAACCGGGGCCGATGCTTCCAGGGACCTATCCCCGCAGGAGCGGGATTCATCATCCTCCCGGCCGAGGCTCAGCAGTTGCTCGGCCGAACGGACGCCAACTATCACCAGGTCGTGCGGCCCTACCTGACTGGCGACGACATCGCGGAGGACCCAAGGCAGGAGCCCCGGCGATGGATCATTGACTTCGCGCAATTGCCCCTTGAGACAGCAATGCAGTACCCAGGGGCGCTTGACATCGTCCGCAGCCGCGTCAAGCCGACTCGTGACGGCAACAACCGGGCGGCGTACCGCCGCTACTGGTGGCACTTCGCTGAAGCTCGGCGAGAAATGCGAGCAGCACTGGCGAACCTGCCGAGATTCATCACAAGCAACCGGGTGGGCAAGCGCCTGCTCGTCTGCTGGACTGCCCCCTGGACGTGCCCCAGCGATCTCACTAACGTATTCGCGTTCGACGACGACTACCCGATGGGGATCTTGTCGTCCTCCACGCATGAAGCATGGGCTCGCTCACGTTCATCGACGTTGGAGGACCGGCTTCGCTACACATCTTCCTCCGTGTTCGAGACGTTCCCGTGGCCCGATCCCGTACCGGAAAACCGGCGGGAGCGAGTAGCAAAGGCCAGTAGAAGGGTCGTCGAACGACGGCAGGAGATTTGCGCCGAGAACAGCTTCGGCTTGACGACGCTGTACAACGCGGTTGACGAGGGCGCCTACACGGACCTCAAGGCCCTGCACAAAGAACTCGACGAGGCGGTCGTGGCAACTTACGGGTGGCCGAAGGCGGTAGCGCGCGACAGCGATGAGATCGTCGGGCGGCTCCTGGCGCTCAACCGCGAGATCGCGGCTGGTACGCGCAGGTACGACCCGTTCGGCACCCTGGCCGCGGTCGCTGCCGCCGAACTGCCCCTACCGGACTGACCTGCTCGCGCGCCGAGCAGGGGATAGTCAAGCTTTCCCCGTACTGGCTGCACGGGACCGTGGCCGTCACCGGCCCCGCCGCTGATGACGAAATTACCGACGTGCCTCCGCGGCTGTATGCCCTTTTCGGCGGCGAGCGTGACGAGGATCCGGCTGGGCCGCGGTGCTCGCCATGAATCAGGCCGCCCTCAGCGCTCGCTACGCGGCGTGTACCGGGATAAGGGCCGCCCAGAGTTCTCCCGGATCCCCGTCCGGCTGCCGCGGGCCGGCGCCAGGCAGGCCGGGCAGGCGGGAGCCGGTGAGCAGGAGCACCTTTCCGTCCCTGGCAGCGGCCCGCCGCCACGCGGCGTGGATCCCCTCGCTGTAATGCACGCCTCCGACCTGGCCGTTTACTGCGTCCTCGGCAGGGTCGATGAGGTCAACGTCGGTGCGGCTCACCCGCGCGGCCAGGGTCCGGATCGGGTCGGCTGATATGCCCATATCCTGATCGCGCAACTGGGCCAGGCCGAACATCTCAGGGCCGCCGTGCTTGGTGAAGTTCGCGATCGGCGCGAACACCCCGGCGAAGGGCTGGCCGAACGAGCCCGGCTGGAATATCACCCATTCCAGCGTCTCCGCCGCAGCCTCGCCATGCCATGTCACCGTGGCCGCGGTGACCAGGCCCTGCCCGCGTGCCTTCCCGAACTCTGCCGCCCGCTTCGCAGTGGTGTAGGCGGCAGGGTTCATCCCGGGGGGGACGCGGACGCCGAGCTGCGGGCCGTAGAACACACCCACCTGCCGGGAGCTGGTTGCTGCCGACACCCACGCGGGGTCGAGCGTGAGCTGGCTGCGTGCCCAGACATCGCCCGTGCCGTCACGCAGCACCAGGCCGTCGGGCACCCGGCGCACCTCCCAGCCCGGCGCCGGCTTGAACGCCCACACGGGAACGGAGTGGCCGGGAACGCGGTGAAACCCGGCCGCGATGACGCCCTCTACCCTGGCCTCCTGGACCAGGCCAGTCTGCGTGTTCTGCATCATCAGCGCCCGGGCGGGCTCGAACAAGACCACTGGCAACGGCTCCGCGGTGCCGGAATCATCCACGGTCAGGCTCCCGTCCGGCGCGATTCCCTCGGCCGCGCGCATTCCGCCCAGCGCCGGGTCGCTGAGGTAGGTGATGCGGCAGGGCATCTCGACCGCGAACTCCTCCCCGGCCGCGTCGATATCCTCCATGCTGCTGATCAGCCGGTCGCCGCCCGGCCCCCGTGACGCCTGGCGCCGCGCCCTGTTCCGTCGTGCCTTGCCCATGCCGTGCTCCTCGTGATGATGTGGATGCCAGGTTCACCGGTGCGGGGCCGGCACGCGCGGCGCGGTGTCCCCGGCCTCGTCAAAAAGCCGTTCGATCTTGCTGGAGAGCGCCTCCAGCCGTTGCCGCACGCCGGAGATCAGCTCCGTCAGCTCTGCGGCTTCCTGGACGCCGGCCGACCCGGCAGGCGGCAGCCAGCGCAGAGTGCGGGCCGCCTCGGCCAGCGCATGCCCGGCGCTGCCGGCCAGCTGCAGGGCCCCGGCTTTCGCCAGGCTCCGCTTGCCCAGGCCGGCTCGCAGCTGGATCAGGGACTGGCGTGCGGCGAGCATGTAGGCGATCACGGCGGAGTGTGCCGGGCCGCCGTCGTGCCCGCTTTCCGCTGTCACGGTGGCCAGCAGGATGTCGACCTCGTCGCAGACCGCGGCCACCGCATTGTCCTGGCCCGGTGCGACGTGCCAGGGCGCCTCCGCAGTGTGCTGCTCGCGGGCGGCGCCCAGCAGCGCGGCCTTGCCCGCCTGCATGTCGAGCACCCCGGCCAGCGTGGCGGTGCCGTCCTCCCAGGTCCCGGCCAGCAGCCCGTCAAATTCGGCGTCATCGTCGCCGCGGGGACTGATCCAGTCCCGGAATCCCCTGCTCATCGGGTATCCCTCCGCCCCGGTCCTAGCCGTTTTTTGAGGTTGTTCCGGGCGTAGCGCCGGCTGCTCTTCACCGCATCGGTGCTCAAGCTAAGGGCCTCAGCGATCTCAGCGTCGTTGAACCCGGCGAGGGTCCAGGTCATCACCTGGCGCTGTTTCGGGGCGAGGGCCCGCAGGCAGGTCATGACCTCGCGTTGCTCGGCCCGCCACTCCGCCGCTAAGGCGGCTGACATCTCATCGGGCCGGTCGGGGATGGCCTCGGCGGGCATTTCCCGGCGTATCGCCTCGCTGCGGGCGATGGCCTCGCGCTGCGCCACCTTGTACAGCCATGCTTTCGGGTGCCGCAGCGCGGGCCACCTTGGCAGCGCCCGCTCGAACGCCGTCTGGGCGACGTCGGCCGCGGCATGGCCGTCGAGGCTGCTGCTGAGCGCCATCACGAACAGCACCAGCCTCGGCATCTCCTTCTCATAGAACGCGCCGATGTCGGGAGGATTCACGCCTTCCAGCTTCTCCCTCACCCCTGACAGCGGGGCTCCGTCACCAGGCGCCACGACGGCCCCCGGCTATCAGGCGGTGCACAACGGGCCTGCTGTCACGCGGCGGCCGCCGCACGGCCCGGCGCCGCCGGGCCGGCCTGTCCGGTGTCAGGTGCCAGCCCTGGCCAGCCGGGCACCGGCGGATCCGCAGCCGTCGGCCGGGCGCCCTGCGGCGGACGAACCGGCGGGCCGCCGCCCTGGTCGCATGGCAAGCCTTCCCGCAGGACGGGCAGATCCTGGGCACTTCCACGGGGCGGTCATCTCCTTCGCGCCTGCCGTCCCGGTAAGGACGGCACTTCATAGAGGGCGAAGCAGCCCCGGAGGTGATGTCACCGGCGGAGAAATCTCGCGCCGTCCGGCTCTATGGGAGCAACGCCGTGCCGCCACCCGGGGCTGAAGCGACGGTTCACGGTTTCCCGGGCCCGCGGTGGCGGGACCCGGAAGCGGTGTGCTCCCTGCCCGGCTCGGCCAGCCTGCGCCGTGGCGGGCGTGCCCGCAACCGGGGCGGCAGCCCCTCCGGGCGGGCACAGATCTTTGCTGACCCGCTGCCCTCCTCCGGGGGCCGGCTACGCCGGCGCTGCTCTTCCCGTGGCCGCGGGCGAACATCTTTCCCGCCCGGGCCGCCCGGTGGCCGGGCACGGTGCCGCCGCGGCGCTGGGCGCCTGGCCGCCGGGCAGGGGCACCCGCACCGCCAGGCCGCCACCGGGCGGCCGACCCCTTCCTGGCTACACCAGGGAGATTGCCATGCGCGCCAGCGTGTACCACAACATCGCCCGCGACGAACACGGCCGGATGATCAACTTCGACGGCTACCAGCCGGGGCAGCCACTCGTGCACGTCCTCGAGGCCGAGATCGATCCCGGCACCGGCGACGGCACTGCGGAGGAACTCGCAGAGCGTATTTTCACCGCCTGCAACCTGGCCCCGGACGAGCTCACCGGCCGCCTGCGGACCATCGCGACCGCCTACCGTCACCGCGGCTTGCGGAGCCAGTCACCGGGTGATGTCACCGCGGTCGGGGACGGGGACACCCGCGTCATCATGAGCGTCGACAGCTTCGGCTTCACGCGCGTCACCGGCGCGCTCAACATCGTCGGCACCGGCCAGCACGGCACGGTGCCCTGGCCGGCGCCCGTGTGGATGCTGCACCGCTGGGACCGTAACGACGATGTTGTCACGCCCCATCCCACCGATGAGGACGCACTGCGCCAGCTCGCCGGCCATGCCCGCTCGTCATGGGCCGCGGCCGCCGGGCAGGGCGGCGTTCCCGCCACGCCGCCCCTCGCCGACCAGGACACCGTCGACTCGTACTACGGGCCTGACGGCTCCGAGGGCGGCCCGTGCGGCGACGAGGAGGGCTACAGCCTGTACCGCGTCGAACTCGCCTCCCCGCCCCCTGCGGTGCCGCCGCTCATCGCCGCCGCCCATCCTCACCTGGCCATTGATCTCGCCTCAGCCGATGGCCGCGCCATCTACCGCCTGTTCCGCCGCATCAAAGCCATCGAGCATGGCGACGGCAACTGGCCAGGCGTTGACGTCGTCGAGGCACTCAAAGACTGGCTGGTCAGCTGCGGTCTCGACATCGGCGCCGCAGCGCCAGATCTTCCCTAGCCCGGTCCCCCGGTCCTCCCCGGCCGTCGTCCGGGGAGGCCTCGGTACTTCCCATATGGGAAATACAACTGTCGGAGGACTCGCGGCTACATGCGCGACACGCCGTGTAACCCGGGGTCCTTTATGTCTGAAACAGTTTCGGGCAGGATCAGCGCCCATGAGCGAGCACATGGCGCGGCCCCGCGGTACGGGTGGCCGCAAGAGCAAGGGAGACCGGATCCCCTGCACCGTCAGGTTCCCGAGGGAACTCCACGGGGTGATCAAGCAGGCCGCCGACAACGCGGGCTACGACAGCTTCCAGGACTTCATGATCGAGCTGACGGAGCGTGCCATGGAGGCTGGGCTATTCCCGGCTCAACCGCACCAGGAGCGCTTGCCGGTCAGCGCCTGACGCCCGCCGCCCGCGCCCCCGCAGGGAGGTCCGCCCCAAGACCCACACGGACGCGCTAGACGCGCGAACGCCCCGGCACGCATGCCGGGGCGCCGAGCTAAGTGATCTCGCCCACAGCTTCCCAAGGCAACAGCGAGATCTTCACGAAACACCGCCCGTGAGGGCGGCCCGTCGGCGTGCCTGCTGGCAGGCACGCCGCAGACCCGGAGGCCAGGATACTTCACGGCCTGCCGGTTAGCCCAGCATCTCCTGTGCTCGTGTGCAGGGTCGCGGAGGGTGACACCGGCGTAACGCCTGCCGCTGCTGCGGCTGAGCAGCGCCACGCGCCGGCGGCGCGTGGGCTGCCGCGCCCCGGCGGCCGTGCGGCGCGGCTGCGGCCGGACCTGCCTAAGCGACGCGCCAGCCATGGCAGGCGCCATCCCGGCACGCCGCCGCAGCGCCCTGCCGTCTCCGCCATGGCGGAGATCTTCGCCGCTATCCGCCCGGGCGCCCGGATCTGCCGCAGTCAGCGGGTTTTCCTGCGGGCTGGCCTTGGGCTGATCGAGGCGCAGCCCTGGTACGCCAACCGCAAAGCGCATTACTCGGCGATCCTGGGCCGCCTGGCGCTGTGCATGGACTGGGACGACGGCACGGCGCGGCCGGGCCATGAGCTGCTCAGGGGACCGCACAGGCCCGGCTGCGCGGACCTGGACTGCGACTGCCCGGGGCGTGTCTCGCCGGACACCGTGAGCCGGGCCATCGCGTGGTTCCGGTCGGTGTACCTGCTTGGCCTGGTCTCCCCCGGCGTCACCGCCGGCTTCCGGCCCGGTGTCCTGCACGGCGGTGAGGGCAACCTGGCGGCCATCTACGTGTGCACGGTCCCCCGCGAACGATCAAGAGCACTCCCCTGCCCTGGTGCAGGTCAACGCGAATTTGCGGACCTATCAGGGTTCTGTTTTTCAGTAAGAAGTAGATCCCCACGCGCGCACGAGAAAACCAAGGTCAAGTGCGAGAATGCCCGCCCTGCGGGCGGACTGCCCATGCTGCCGCGCCCGGGTACCGCCAGCCTGCGGACCTGCCCGCGAAACCGCAGCGAGGCACTGGCGGCGGCCCGGGCCATCCAAGATCATTGCGGTGAGCTGGCGCAGCTGTCAGACCGCCACGTACGGCACCTGGCCCGCCCCTGGTTCACCGCGGGCCGCCCGCCGCAAGATTTCCTGGACGCACTCGATCACCCCCCGGACGGCCCCCAGCACGCCTACACCCAGCCCGTCCGCGACCCCGCCGGGTGGGCACGCTCACGGCTGGCCCCGTGGCTGCGCCCCGACGGCACACTCCCGCCCACACCGGCCCAGGCCGCCGCCGCCGCCGACCGCGCACGGCAGGCAGAACAAGCCGCCCGCCACCGCGAGCAGGAGACCCTCCGGCAGCAGGCCGTCGACGCACTCGCCGGCGGGCTCGGGGACGCCGCCCGGGCGGCGATGCGCGCGGCCAGCCCCGCGACAGCCCGCGCGCTCGACCGGGCAGCGCTCACCAAAACCGCCCGGCGGCCGCCGGCAGCAGGCACCACCGCCGGCGGCGCCGGGGCGGCACCGGCGGCCGCGGATCCGGTCCCGGTGAGCCTGGCGGACCTCGCACGCCAGTGTGCCCGCATACGCGACCCGGCAAAGCGCCAGGTACTCGTCGCCGCCTACGAGAGCGCCCGGGCCAGCGCGGGGAAGCCGGGCACCCCCGGAACGTAGGGAGCGCAGACGCAGCCGCCATGAGAGGGGGGCGCGGGGAATGGCGCGGCCGACCACGTGCTCGTGCCCCCGCTCCCCCCGGTCGGCCTGGGGCCCCCCGCTAGCTGGCCCCCGGGGGCTGTTACCGCCGCCGCCGCGTAACGCAGCGCTCAGCCAAAAAGGTCATCGGTTAATAACATTACGTCTTTACGTTTCATTACGTTACGTATTGACTAACGTAATGAAACGCTATAGGCTTGTCTCAGGAGCCCTGATCAGGAAGGACCGCCCCGATGACCGAGCAGGCCACCACCACCACCACCACCACCTGCAGGTACCCCGGCTGCGAGAATGCTCCTGCCCCCGCGAGCGGGCAGCCAGGGCGCCCGCCGGAATACTGCGAAGACCCCGGGCACAACCGGGTGACCGCCTGGCGCGAGCGCCGTCGGCTGGACGCCGAGCAGCAGGGCATCGTCACGAGCGCAGCCGACGATGAGCAGCCCGTCACGATGGCCAGGGTCAGCGGCGCGGAGCTGCTGCGGGAGATGCGGGCCATGTCCGACCGGCTCGCCGGCGTCGCCGGGCGCCTGGCCGAGGCCGCCGCGACGGTCGCCGACCCAACCGCAGCCGAGGCCGAGATGGAGGCGATGCGGGCCGGCGCGGAGAAGCGCGCCGTCGACGCGGAGGACCGGGCCGCATCGGCCGAGCAGCGTGCGGGCCAGGCCGACCGGCTCCGCTCCCAGGCCGACGAGGCCGCCGAGGACATGAGCGAGCACCTGGCCGCCGCCCAGGCCCGGGCCGCCCAGGCGCAGGAGGCCCTCGCCGAGGCCGCCCGCCAGCACGCAGCCGACGCCGACCGGATCCGCACGGAGGCAGGGGCGCAGGTTGCCGCTGCCGAGGCTGACCGCGACGCCGCGATCGAGCAGGCCCGCCACGATACCGAGGCGGCGCAGCGGGACGCCAGCGAGCGCGCGACCCGCGCCGAGCAGCAGGCCCAGGCCGACACCGGCCGGGCCCGCGCCGACGCTGAGGCCCGGGTCGCTGCGGCCGAGGCCGACCGGGACACCGCTCGTGAGCTCGCCGCCCGCGACCAGGCAGCAGCCCACCAGGCCGAGCAGGAGACCACCCGGGCGCAATCAGCCGAGGCCGCCGCCCGTGCCGAGACAGAGCGGCTGCGCGCCGACTCGGCGCGGCTGCTCGACGAGGTCCGCGCCGACGCCGCGCGGGAGCGCGACGAGCTGCGCGCTGCGCTGGAGGCCCGCGCCCAGGCAGCCGAGACCGAACTCGCCCGGCGCGAGCGCGAGCATGCCACCGTACTCGAGCGCATCCAGGCCGACGCCGAGGCGCACACCACACAAGCCCGAGACGACGCCACCGCCGCGCGGGCCGAGCTGATGCAGCAGCGCGCCGACTCGGCGCGGCTGCTCGACCAGGTTCGCGCGGATGCCGCGCGGGAGCGCGACGGGCTGCGCGCCGCGCTCGATGCCCGCCTGACAGCCATCGAGGAGGCCCGCGACGACCTGCGCATACGCGCGGGGCGGGCCGAGAGCGAACTTGACCAGGCCCGGGCCGAGCTCACCGCCCTGCGTGCCAGCGACGCCCGCCAGGGAGATGATGATGACGAGCCCCGCCCGGCACAGCGGCGGGCACGCCGTGGGAGCACTCCCCTGCCACCGGAGCAGACATGACGCTGGCTGTCCCGCCGCCCGGTGAGCCGCTGCTGCTGCCCGGGGCGCCGCTGCCCGCGATGGTCCGGGCCGCGGCGGCGCTCCGGCTGCCGCCCGAGGTGTGGGCGGCGCTTGCCGCCCATGAGCCGACCCGCCGGCGCTACCTCGCCAAAGTGCACCGCCGCGAAGTGACCAAGTGCTGGTACTGGACCGGCGCGATTTCCGATACCGGTCACGGCAAGCTCCGCGCCGGTACTCGCGCGGCCGCCGCGGACGGCCCGGACAGCCGTGTCGTCACCGCGCACGTCTACGGATGGCACCTGATCTACGGCTCTGCCGCCGTGCACCCCCGCACCAGCGCCCCCGTCATCGCCCACCGCTGCGACGAGTACTCCTGCCAGAACCCGGCCCACTGGCGGCTCGACGACGCCGCCGGCAACCTCAACGACTACCTCGCCCGCCGCCGCCAGCCCGACGGGCCGCTCGCCGACAGCCGCGGCCCGGACGGGCGGGCCCGCGCCATCGCCGCGGCCATCCGCGCCGCCCTCCGCGAGGGCACCGACACCGAGGCCGCGATCTGGCGGGCATCTGCCGCCGGCATCCCCGGCGTCCAGCCGCGGCTGTTCTGAATTGCCGCCGGCCAGCCCGGCTCGCGGCTGACTGACCCCCCCAGCGAAAGGCACACCCCGGGCGATGCCGGTAACAGCGCGCCCCGCCACCGCAGGGCGGCCGTAGCTTCCCATATGGAAACATGCGCCACCCCCCGGGCGCATGGCACCGCCGGGGGGTAACAGCGGGGCCCCCACCCCCCTTTGGGCGCGCGGGGTAACACCGCGACGCGAGGGTTTTGTGTGGGGCCTGCTTTCCCCGGCCCCCGGGCTAGCCCCCGCCGCTTACCTTCCAGAGCCCCCCACGGGCGCGACCCCCCCGTTCGGGAGCCGTCGCCCGTGATCTTGACCTGACCGCAGTTGTCACTGGCGGTCAGGTCAAGATCAAAGTCAGAGTCAAAGTCAAAATCCACAATCTGCACACCGAGGCATTACAATGATAATGGTTAGATGATCTTGCTCAACAGAGCAAGATCATCCGTGCCGGCGCCGCTGCGTGGCCCCGGCCCGGATGCCCGCGACCGCCCGCCACGCGGGGGGTCGCGGAGGAAGGCGGGAGCGCGGTGGGCGCGTACGGGTCGGTCGTCCCCGGCTATGACCCTGGGTACCTGCTGCGCGAGTCCAGCAAGGGGGCCGAGGGCTACTACCTGTCGGCGGTGGATGAGATCGGCGAGCCGCCCGGGGTGTGGACGGGGCGGGCGTGCGCGGTGCTGGGCCTGGCCCCGGGCAGTGAGATCGAGCCGGCCGTGATGGAGGCCGTGTACGGCGAGCTGCTCGACCCGCGTGACCCTGCGTTCCTGGATCCGGCCGTGCCGGATAAGGACCGGATCCGGCTGGGCAGCGCGCCGCGCCAGTACAAGAGCGCTGAGGAGATCCTGGCGGCCCGGCTCGAAGCCGAGCCGGATGCGTCACCGGAGCGGCGCGAGCAGCTCGCGATCGAGGCCCGCAAGCAGGCGCGGGCCGCGGTCATGTTCTTCGACTTCACCTTCTCCGCCGACAAAAGCACATCGGTGCTGCATGCCAGCTTGCAGGCCGCGGCGGCCCGCGCGGAGCGGGCCGGGGACGCGGACGTGGCCGCGGAGTACGCGCGGCTGGCCGAGGTCGTCGAGGACGGTGTCCGGGCCGGGGCGGCGGCGGCGGTTGAGTACCTCCAGGACGAGGCCGGGTACAGCCGGGCCGGGTACCACGGCAAGATCCCCCGCGACGAGCAGGGCCGGGCGCTGGCCCAGCATGCGACCGGCCGCTACGTCGACGCCCATGAGTGGGTGGTGGCGAGCTTCCTGCAGCACACCTCCCGGGACGGCGACCCCCAGCTGCACGTCCATAACGCGATCCTGAACCGGGTTCCGTGCGCGGACGGGACCTGGCGCACCATCGACTCCCGCGCCCTGCACAAGGCCCGCGTGGCCGCGTCGGCGGTCGGCGGCCGGGTCCAGGACGAGCACATCAGCAGGCACGTCGGCGCCGCCTACGCCCAGCGCCCCGACGGGCACGGCCGTGAGCTGACCGGTGTGCCCCAGCCGGTCAAGGACAGGTTCAGCAGCCGGCGCGTGGCGATCACCGCCGGTGTCGCGGAGCTGGCCGCGCAGTACCAGGCCCGGCACGGCCGGGCACCGTCCGCCCGTGCCCTGTTCAGCATGGCCCAGTACGTCACCCTGAACTCCCGCCGGGCCAAGCCGCGACATGAGCACGCCGTCCCCCGCGCGGTCACGCTCACCGGGTGGGAGGCGGAGATGCGTGCCGCCGAGCTGGGCGCGCTGGCTGACATCCCCGCCCGGGTCATCGGCACCCTCGACCCGCAGGCGGCGCCCGGTATCGACGCCCTGGGCGAGGCGGAGCTGCGCCGCGTCACCGAGGCTGCGGTCGCTGACGTGCAGGCGGCCCGCGCGGTGTGGGGCCGCTCGCAGCTGCTCGCCGCGATCGACGCGCAGCTGCCCGGCTGGCTCGGCGGCCTGGACGCGGCCGGGGTGCGGGCCGTGCTGGACGAGCTGACCGACCAGGCCCTGGCCTCGGGCGGCTACGGGGTGGTGTCGCTGGAGGCAGCGGAGCTGGCCGAAACCCCGGCGGCGCTGCGCCGCGCTGATGGCCGCAGCGTCTACTCCCCCCATGACCGCGCCCTGTACACCACGCGCCCGCAGCTGGACGCCGAGGAGCAGCTGCTCGCCGCCGCCGGCGGGAGCGGCGGCCCGGCCGCCGGCCGCCGCCAGGCGGCGGCC
>ODAK010000913.1_pt1 | contig 33248 bp, 28 predicted proteins | sample 1539591 | NCBI WGS metagenome assembly ODAK01 (sample SAMEA3539303, study PRJEB22396) | soil metagenome | biome: tundra; feature: field; material: soil | place: USA | collected 2010-05 | depth 0.15 m | reverse complement strand
GCACTCTCTATCCGGACGTGATCGAGTCGACGTCGCGCGAGACGCCCAACGCTCGCACCATCAAGACCCACCACAACGTGGGCGGCCTCCCGGCCGACCTCCGCTTCCAGCTGGTCGAGCCGCTCCGGTACCTCTTCAAGGACGAGGTGCGCCGGGTGGGCACCGAGCTGGGGCTTCCCGAGGACATGGTGTGGCGCCAGCCCTTCCCCGGCCCGGGGCTGGCGATCCGGGTGATCGGCGAGGTGACGCGGGAGCGGCTGGAGGTGCTGCGGGCGGCCGATTGGATCGTCATCGACGAGATCAAGCGCAGCGGGCTCTACCGGAAGGTGTGGCAGTCGTTCGCAATCCTGACCCCGATCTCCTCGGTGGGGGTGATGGGGGACGGTCGTACCTACGCCAACGTCGTGGCCATCCGGATCGTCGAGTCCGACGACGCCATGACCGCCGACTGGGCCCGGGTCCCCTACGACGTGCTGGGACTGATGAGCCGCCGAATTGTCAACGAGGTCGACGGGGTCAACCGGGTCGTCTACGACATCAGCAGCAAGCCACCTTCCACCATCGAGTGGGAGTAGCCCGGTCGGCTACCAGCCCGACCTGACGGTCGCCCGCGAGGCCGACCTCCGGGAGGACGGCACCCCCCGGTACCCACCCCAGGTGTCCGTGACCTTCCGCCACGAGGACCCCACGAGTGCAGGCGACCGCCGCTGACGGTTCTGGATGCGCAGTCGGACCATGGTGACGGCCAGGATGAGAATCCCGAGTGCGACCAGGGCGACGCCCAGCTCAAAGCGCTCCGACGGGTCGAGGCCGCTCGTGGAGCTCGGCACGGTGTCGGCTGCCGCGGCCTGGACCGACAGCGGTCCGATGGTGGCGAGGGTGACCAGGACCGGCGGGACGGTCGCCAATGCGGTGAGCCAGCGACTCTGCAGTGACCTCACGGTCGGTCCTCCGCGCGGGGTGATCGGATCAATAACGCCAAGGGTAGGTGGCACCCGTTGGACCCGCCAGACTCATGTGCACCCAAATCTCCTGGGGCAGATGCACTGGTCGGCACCCCTCCCGTGGCCCGGCCGTCACCAGATCCGCGACAATCCCCACGATGCGGGTTCTGGTGGTCGGCTCGGGGGGTCGCGAGCACGCTCTCGCCTGGGCTTGTGCCCGGCACGAATCTCGCCCCGAGCTCATCTGCGCACCAGGTAACGGCGGCACCGCCCTGCTGGGGACCAATGTCGCCGTCTCCGTCACCGACGCCCCCCGGGTGGCCCGGCTGGCCCGCGAACAGGATGTCGACCTGGTCGTGGTCGGCCCCGATGCGGCGCTCGCCGCGGGCGTTGCCGACAGCTGCCGGGAGGCCGGTGTCACCGTCTTCGGCCCCTCGGCGGCGGCGGCCAGGATCGAATGGAGCAAAACGCACGCCAAGCAGGTGATGGACCGCGCGGGCGTTCCCACGGCTCGCTGGCGTTCGGGGACGGGAGAGAGCCGCGGCGATCTCGTCGACTTCGTGCTGGAGCTGGATGGGCGCTGCGTGGTCAAGGCAGACGGTCTAGCCGCCGGGAAGGGCGTGGCAGTCTGCGACACCCGCGAGGACGCCTTCGCCGCTATCGCCTCCTGCCTCGACGAGCGGCGTTTCGGAGACGCCGGGAGCGTCGTCGTGGTCGAGGAGCGCCTGCGCGGGACCGAGGTCTCGGTCTTCGCTGTCTGCGACGGGCGCCGCTACCAGCTCCTCTCGCCGGCACGCGACTACAAGCGTGCCCACGACTCCGACCACGGGCCCAACACCGGCGGGATGGGCGCGTACGCTCCCGCGACGGACGGGTGCCCCCCTCTCGGAGAGGTGGCGGAGCAGGTCATCGAGCCCACCCTGGCCGCCCTCGCGGAGGCCGGGACCCCCTTCGTCGGCTGCCTCTACGTGGGCTTGATGGTGAGCCCCGACGGATTCCGCGTCCTCGAGTTCAACGCCCGCTTCGGCGATCCCGAGACCCAGGTGGTCGTTCCCCTGGCGGGACCGGGCTTTCTCGACCTCCTCCTCGCGGCTGCGCGGGGGGAGCTCGCCGGCCCCGCGCCCGCGCCCGTCGCCGGGGCGGCGGTGGTGGTGACGGCGGCCGCGCAGGGGTACCCGGCGGCGGCGCGCACCGGCGACCCGATCACGGGGCTGGGCGATCTCGACGGCGACGTCCTCTGCTTCCATGCGGGGACCGCCCGGGACGAGCACGGGCGGCTGGTGACGGCAGGGGGGCGGGTGCTCGGCATCGTCGGCCAGGGCGGCGATGTGGCGACGGCCAGGCGCCGGGCCTACGACAACCTCGAGCGCGTCCACTTCGCGGGGATGTGGTCGCGCTCGGACATCGCCGTCCTCCCCGCTGGAGCGAGACGATGAACAGCCCCCGTGTCGGCATCGTGATGGGCAGTGAATCCGACCTCCCGGCCATGCGGCTGTGCGGAGAGGTCCTCGACGAGTACGGCATCGGCTGGGAGATCGCGGTGATGTCGGCCCACCGCGCCCCGGAGGTGGTCCGCTCCTACGCCTCGCAGGCAGAGGCGCGGGGGTTGCGCGTGCTCGTGGCCGGGGCGGGTGCGGCGGCGCACCTCCCGGGCGTGCTCGCCTCATTGACCCCGCTGCCGGTGATCGGCGTGCCTCTCGCCGGCACCCCGCTGTCCGGCATCGACTCGCTCCTCAGCATCGTGCAGATGCCCCCGGGGGTCCCGGTCGCGACCGTCGCGGTGGGCGAGATGGGTGCCCGCAACGCCGGCCACCTCGCGGCCCGGATCCTGGCGCTCTCCGATCCCGCCGTCGCCGCCGCGCTCAAGGCCCGGCGCCAGGAGATGAGCGGCCGGGTGCGGCTCCCCGAGGGCTTTGACGTTTCCGGGGGCGGGTCGGTTCCGGCCTGAGCCTCACGGCCGTCCCCGGCGCGTGGCCTTGGTCTGGTTTCCGAGGTCAGAGCGAGCCGGGGAGCGTCGCCACCATGCTGACGCTGCTGGCCTGCGCGACCGCGACGGTGGTGAGGACTCCGGTGTCGGGGTCGAGCACCCCGAGGTCGCCGCTGTCGACCTCGACGAGCAGGTGGGTGGCGTCGATCCACCCCAGGATGCTGTCGTAGGTGTGGCCGGTGTTGGTGATGGTCCCACTGCTGCTCAGCAGCGCCAGCGCGTTGTTGGAGCCGGCGATGCATGCCATCCGCGAGCCGTCGGGGGAGAGGAAGCAGTTGTACAGCTCGTTGTTCCCCCCATATCCCTGGTTGGTCGGGAACTGGGTGAACGTCGTCGCCGTACCGGTCCAGTTCACCGCCTCGACGCTGTCGGTCTCCCCGGTGAACCTGCCGTTCTGGTCGTACGCGGCCGTTGCGCGGTTACGTCTGATGCCGGCCGCGCCTCCGGACCTCATCGAACGCCTCGCTCCGGTTGGTCGCACCGATCTCTGCGCACCCTCATCCCCCATACAATCGGTCGGTCATGCCGCGTTTGGAGCTCGTCGAGACCTCGCTTCGCTACGGGCAGCAGGCACTCATGCTGAGCCGACTTCGTCAGCGTCACGCGGTGCGGGCCGCGGAGCTCCTCGACGCCTGTGGCTTCTCGGCTCTCGAGGTCTTTGGCGGCGCCACCTTCGAGGCCCAGCTCAGGTTCCTCGGCGAGGACCCCTTCGAACGTCTCAGGGCGCTGGCCGCGGCCGCCCCGCGGACGCCGCTGATGGCCACCCTCCATGGGCAGATGCTCGTCGCCCACCGCCACCTCCCCGACGATGTGGTCGAGGCCTTTGTCCGTCTGGCCGCTCAGGCCGGGGTCGGCGTCTTCCGGCTCCTCGATCCGCTCAACGACGTGGCCAACCTGACCACGGCGGTCCGCGCAGCCAAGGCTGCGGGCGCTGTGGTCGAGGGCGTCGTGGTCTGCTCCGACGCCCCCATCCCCGCCCTGGCGGCGGTGGCTCGGGGTCTGGCCGGGCTCGGATGCGACGCGATCTGCCTCCGCGATCCCCTGGGAGCCGCCGGCGCGGCCCGGGCAGCGGCTCTCGTCTCCGCGGCCGCCGAGGCCGCCGGCCTGCCCGTGACCGTGAGCTTCTGCGCCCAGACCGGCCAGGCCTTGCTCGCCTACCAGGCAGCCCACCGGGCCGGGGCCACCCGCGCCGACGTCTCGGTCTCCCCCCTGGGCGGTGGAGCGGCCTTCCCTCCCGCGGAGGCGGTGATCGCCGGATTCGCCGGCACCGAGGACGCCACGGGGATCGAGATGGAGCCGGTCATCCGGGTCGCCCACTTCCTCGACGAGATCGCGCCCCTCTACGCGGACTCGGTCGACCCGGCCCTCTTCCGATACGACGGATCGGCGCTCCGGGGTCTGCTCCCCGCCTCCGCGATGGGCCACGGAGTGGCCGAGCTGCGCGAGCGCGGCGCCCTCGACCGCCTGCCCGACGTCGAGGCCGAGATCTCCCGGGTGCGCCGGGAGCTCGGCAACCCGCCGCTCGTGACCCCCTTCCCGGAGGTCATCACCACCCAGGCCGTCTACAACGTCTTCGAGGGCGACCGCTACGCCACCATCAGCCAGGAGATCAAGGACTACTGCCTCGGCTTCTTCGGAACCCCGCCGGAGCCGATCGACCCCGATGTCCGCGAGCTGGTGAACGGGCGCGAGGAACCCATCACCTGCCGCCCGGCCGACCTCCTGGAACCGGGACTTCCCGCGGCGGCCCGCGATCTGGCCCGGGAGGGCGTTCGGGACGATCCCGAGGCGCTCGTTACCTATGCGCTCTTCGGTCCCGACTTCCTCGCTTCCGTCCGAGGGGAGGCTGCGGTGGAGCGTCTCGCCGACGAGGCGGGCGGGACCTCCATCGGCGGCGCGGACACCGAGGGCGCCGGTCCGGCCCATGAGGGGGCCGGCGCGGTGGACGCGGCCAACGGCGACCCCGCGGTCGAGGTCCGCGAGCTGCGGGTCGAGGTCGACGGGCAGACCTACGACGTCCGCGTCTTCGGTGCCGGGCCTGCCGCCGCCCGGAGCGTGTCCCCGCCCGCGGCCTCGGGCCCGCCACCGCCGGGCGCCGGCACGATCACCGCTCCGATGCAGGGTCTGATCCTCAAGGTGGCGGTGAAACCCGGCGATCGGGTCCAGATCGGGGATGTCGTCGCCGTCCTCGAGGCCATGAAGATGCAGAACGACATCGTCGCCCACCGGACCGGAACGGTGGCTGTGGTCCACGTGCGGGAGGGCGACGTCGTCGGCCCCAAGGCCCCGATCGCGGACATCGAGTAACGGTGAAGCGCGGGGAGAGCCCGGCCCCACCGGTGGCCACTGAATCGTCACGGCTCTCCAACGGGGCAGGTGGCGTAACGTCGAAGGCGCCCCGGACGTTCCCTCCCAAGAGCTGATGACCCCCAAGCGCGCCGTCCGCCTCGCCGCCCTCGTTCTCATCGCCTGCCTGATCGCGGGCGTGCTGAGCATGGCCGCGGTCGGATCGCAGCGGCGGACCACCTTCGATGCCCAGGCGACGAGCCTGCAGCGGACCTGGGCCCACGACCTCGCCGTCGGGGTGCCGGCAGCGAGCATCACGCCCCTCCAGAGCCGCCTGCGTGAGCAGCGGCCCCAGGATGAGTGGTGGGCTCCGGTGTGGTGGACTACCGACGACCAGAGGCTGCTGACGGCGCTGACCGACGCCAGCGACACCGCCTACGCGGCGGCGATGACCGCCCAGCGGGACAAGGCTCAGCTCGTGGTCACCGATGGGCAGCAGGAGTTGACCCAGGATCGGGGCTTCATGACCGCGGCGCAGATCTCGGCCGGCCAGGGCTGGCCGGCTCAGCTGAAGGCGGCCACCACCCCCGACCAGCTCGCCTCTCTGGCCGCCACCTGGCAGGAGCAGCTCGACGCCACCCGCACGGCGGTGGTGGCCGCCCAGCAGCAGGCCGAGATCCAGACCGACGTCGCCACCGCCGGCGGCCCCTCCGCGCTCGTCTCCCAGGCCGGCACCGCTCTCACCACAGCCGGCAACGACAACCTCGACCCGGGCGACATCTCCGACCTGGCCACTCGGCTCCAGAGCGAGGAGTCGAGCGGAGCCGACACCACCCAGACCGCCGGCCTCCTCTACGCGGCCCTCCAGCAGTTCAACCAGCTCGTCTCCCTCAATGACCAGCTGAACGGCGAGATGCGGCCGCTGATGCTGCTCGCCGACCAGGCCTCAGCCGAGGACACCCCCAACTCGGCGAGCCCGCAGGCCCAGTACCAGCAGGTGGATCAGGGATTCCTCGCCGACACCACCTACGACCAGATGAGCACTCTGCAGGTCCAGGTGACCGGTATCCAGAACGCCCTCGCCGCGGATCTGGCCGCCGACCAATGCGGCCACGATGCGGGTGGGGGGTCGGGCAAGGTGATCACCCTCAGTCTCAGCCTCCAGGAGGCGGTCTTCTACGACAACGGTTGCGTCGTCGGCGCCAGCCCGATCACCACCGGCCGGCCCGGCCTGAACACCCCGACGGGGAACTTCGCAGTCTTCTACAAGACCTCGCCCTTCACGATGGTCTCCCCCTGGCCACCGGGGTCACCCGACTGGTATCCGACCACCGTGGTGCAGTGGGTCCTGGAGTTCGCTGACGGCTACTTCCTCCACGACGCCTACTGGGAAAACCAGAACGCCTTCGGGCCCGGTAGCGAGAACGACGTGGCCCAGGACTACGCGAGCCACGGCTGCGTCCACTTCCCGACCGCGATCATGCCCTGGCTCTACAACTGGACGCCGCTCGGGACCCCGGTGATCATCACCAACTGAGCCTCGGGTTCGACACGCCCGGTTGCCAGGCGCCCCGGAGCCCGTCACCAGCTGAGCCGTCGGGCTCGCCACGCCAGATCTCCGAGCTGATGGACGAGCGCCGTGGCCTCGTCCGCATCCCGGCAGAGCGCGGCCGCCACCCACCGCCGTCCCGCAGTGTCGATCCGGAGGTTGGCCAGGTGGAGGGCCCGAAGCAGAGGCCCGCTGCTCAGCCGGATGCTCTGGACCTTCTCCAGGGGCACGATGACCGTCGCGGGGCGCACCCGCCCCGTCTGGGTCACCAGCCAGCGGTCGTCGTGCCACGCGGAGAGATAGTGGTAGGAGAGGGGAGCTCGATACCAGGCCCGTCGCGGCGGAGCTCCGGCGCGGGCGAGGGTGGCGGGCGCGCCCGGCGCGACCTGCGCGACCAACCAGCGTGCCTGGTCCAGGGTCGCGACCGGGGCGAGGAGGTGGGCCAGCTGGCGGGCCTCACCCTGGTGCCGGGCCTCGGGCTGCCGGGCGACATCCAGCTCGACCCGGGCCCAGCCGAACGGCCGCCAGAGCAGTGGCTGGATCAGCCGCACGGCCTGGATGCGACCGTAGGGGATGGTCTCGTGGCGCTTCTGGAGGAGGCCCCGGTGGAGGCGCAGGCCATCGGGCGCCTGGCCGATCGTGAAGTCGAAGTCACCGTTCACGGAGCGGGCCGCATCGAGGCCGAGGGCCACGAGCCCGGTTACGACCGCGCTGATCAGTGAGGTGGCGGCCTCGGCACCCCCCTGGCGGACGGTGCCGCCCCCTCCGGCCGGATCGACCGCGGCCAGGATGGCGCCCACGGCGACGACGACCAGTACCAGCAGCCACGTTCCCCGGAGCAGGCTCGCCGCGATCAGCCGGCCGTTGTCCACCCGGAAGAGGGGGTGTGCGGGCGGCTCCGGGGTCTCGGCTGCGAGCCCGTGGGCCAGGGCGAGCAGCTGTGCCCTCACGGCCGCCGCGTCCTGATTGCTCAGGTAGGCAAGACGCCCGTGCTGGCGGTGACCGGTCCCGGCGGAGATCACCCGCACCTCGGCGAGACCGAGGATGCGAGCGGTGAGCGGCGCGACGACGTCCACCGCTTGGACCCGGCGGAGCGGGAACCGCAGCGATTGGCGGTACACCAGGCCCGTGTCGATCTGGAGCTCGTCTCCGACGACTCGCCAGCGCGTGACCAGCCAGGAGACCACAGCGGCGGCCACTCCGATCACCGCCAGGACCGCGACCACCAGCGTGTCCACGGTCCGCCCGGACGAGCTGTGGTCGCCGGAGACCCAGGAGACGCCCGCCACCAGCGCCGCGCCGAGGGTGACCCCGATCCTCACGACCGGGGAGAGGGGGTGGAGCCGGCACCAGGTGCCGGCCAGGGCCAGAGCCTGGGAGCTGCCCGGGGGCATCAGAGCCCTGAGGCCCGGGCCTCGCCGAGCGTGGCCAGGCGGTCGCGGAGCTGGGCGGCGTCGGCGCTGCGCAGCCCGGGGATGCGGGCGTCGGTGGCCGCGGCCGCGGTGTGGAGCTGGACCGTGGCCAGGTCATAGAGGCGGTCGACCGGGCCCGCGGTGACATCCACGAACTGCATCCGGCCGAAGGGCACGACGGTCAGCCGGCGAAAGAGGAGACCGCGCTTGACCACCAGGTCCTCATCCCGCTCCAGGTAGCCCCACGACCGGTACCGCCCGCGCTCGACGAGCCAGGAGGTGACCGCGAGGGCCAGGCTCGCGCCGATTCCGCCCAGGCCACCCGGTCCGCCCCAGAGGAGTGCGCCCGACACCCCCAGGATGGCGAGAAGCAGGAGGCTCGTCAGTCCGAGCACCGTCTGGCGGGCCAGCCACATCCGGGGGGAGGGGCGCCGGTACTGCATCGAGGCCGATCCTACGCGCCGGGCCAATGTGTCGATCTGGCCGGCGGCGTTCCGCGACTACCGGTCGCGGCGCTTGGGTGCGCGCCGGCGCGCCTGCTTGACCTCGCCGCCGAGGCCGGCGACGGACACCTCGACGGCATCGGCGATGGCTCGTGACGTCCGGAGCGCCTGGTCGCGTACCTGCTGGTCCCGGAGCGCCTGGGCCGTCGCCTCGAGGGCGATCCTCGCCTGGCGGCTCATGGCCTCCAGGGCGGACTCGATCGGCGGCCTGCTCGTGTCCGCGCCCTGCTGCGACCGGTAGTGCTCTCGGATCCGGGAGCCGAGCTCGGCCGCGTGCCGGCCCACCTCGTGCCACGCCTCGTCTCTCTCTCGCGGCATCGTGCGGCCTCCTGCTCAACTCCGATTTCCCCCATGATGGCATCCTCGTCAGGAGGCGCCCCGCGCCCCGTCACCCAGCGGCCCGGCCCCACCGTTCCGGATGGCACCATGGAGCCGTGTTCTCCAAGGTCCTGGTCGCCAACAGGGGCGAGATCGCCGTCCGGGTGATCCGCGCATGCCGCGACCTCGGCATCGCCTCCGTGGCGGTCCACAGCGAGTCCGACCGCGGGGCTGCCTTCACCATCCTCGCCGACGAGGCGGTCGAGATCGGCCCCGCCGCCCCGTCCCAGTCCTATCTCGACATCGAGCGGATCCTGGCGGCAGCCAGGTCCACGGGCGCTGAGGCGATCCATCCCGGCTACGGCTTCCTCAGCGAGAACCAGGCGTTTGCCCGGGCCTGCGCCGCCGCCGGCATCGTCTTCATCGGCCCTCCTCCCGAGGCGATGGCCGCGATGGGAGAGAAGGTGCCTGCCCGGGAGCGGATGCTGGCCTCGGGAGTGCCGGTCGTCCCCGGCAGCGGGGCCCTCAGCGACCCCCAGGAGGCGCAGACGGTGGCCGCCCAGATCGGCTACCCGGTCCTCATCAAGGCCTCCGCCGGGGGTGGCGGGATCGGGATGCGGGTGGCCCGCGACCCCGCCGAGTTGCGGAGCGGTCTGGAAGCTGCCCGCTCCACAGCGGAGCGCGCCTTCGGCAACGCCACCGTCTTTCTCGAGCGCTACGTCGAGGAACCGCGGCACATCGAGGTCCAGGTACTCGCCGACTCCCACGGCAATGTCATTCACCTCGGCGAGCGCGAATGCACGATCCAGCGCCGCCATCAGAAGATCCTCGAGGAGTCGCCCTCGGTCGTCATCGACCCGGAGACCCGGGAGCGCATGGGCGAGGTCGCCGTCACCGCCGCGCGCGCGGTCGGCTACGTCAACGCCGGCACGGTGGAGCTGATCTACTCCAAGGGTGAGTTCTTCTTCCTGGAGATGAACACGCGGTTGCAGGTCGAGCATCCCGTCACGGAGGCCGTGTACTCCGTGGACCTTGTCGCCGAACAGCTGCGGATCGCGGCCGGCGAGCACCTCCAGCTCCGCCAGAAGGACCTGGTGCCCCGGGGTCATGCCATCGAATGCCGGATCAATGCCGAGGACTACGGCAACGGCTTCATGCCCTCGCCGGGCCGGGTCACCGGCTACCACGAGCCCTCCGGTCCGGGGGTCCGGGTCGATGCGGCGCTCACCGGACCGGGGATGGTCTCCCCCAGCTACGACCCGATGATCGCCAAGCTGATCGTCTGGGGCCCGACTCGGGAGCTGGCCATCGGCAGGATGCGCCGCGCGCTGGTCGAGTACGCGATCACCGGCATCCGGACCAACATCGCCTTCCACCTCGCCATCCTCGACTCCCCCGACTTCCGTGCGGGCGAGTACACCACGCACTTCATCGAGGACCACCCCGAGCTGGTGCCCGCGGCCCACGCGTGGGAGGAGCGGAGGAAGCGGTACGACCGCCTGCTCCGCGACCCGGCCCACGTGGCCGCCATCGCGGCCGCGCTGGCGGTGACCGGCAGCTAGCCGCCGACCGGGTAGGTGGCGTCGGCGGCCGGGTGACCGCCGTCGATGTCGGCGATCGAGGTGCCGACGACGACCTCGGTGCCGGCCGGGACCGCGCCGGAGACGGTGAGGGTCGCCTCGCGGGTGTCGGGGTCGTACGACGGCGGAGCGAGGAGCGGGATGGTCTGCCCGCCGGACGTCTCCAGCCAGAGCGAGCCGCTGGTGACACTCGACGGGTCGAGGTCGGCGTCGAAGGTGATCGTCACCACGCTCTCCGGGTTGAGCGAGCCCTGGGCCGGCGGGGTCACGCTGACGCTCAGGACGTGGGGGCCGCTGCCCTGGGCCCGAAGGGACGGGACCGAGAGCCCGGTCACGAGCCACGGCCCCCCACTCTGACTCAGGACCACGGTCTCGTCGGTCAGCTGGCCCGGAGAGGTGCCGGTCGCGTCCACGATGAGCCGGGCTGAGGCGGTCAGGGTGGGGCCGGCGGTCGCGCTTCCGGCCGCGCACTCGGAGCTGATCACGTACCCGCGGTTGATCGCCGCCGGGGTGAGCTGGGCAGCGGAGGGAGCCCCGGTCGCGCTGAGGGCGGTGAGCCCAGCCTGGTCGTGAGAGACCTGGTCGTCCACGAACTGGGTCAGCACCTGGTCGGCGTCCTGGCAGACGGAGGTGGCCGGTGAGGTCGACGAGCCCGGCTGCACCTCGGCCACGTCCAGGCTCCCGGCGGCCACGAAGGCCAGCTGGGTCCCGTCCGGAGAGAAGGCGAGCGAGCTGGCAACGTCCGCGGTGGTTCCGAGCACCGTGCCTCCAAATGTCTCCACCTCGATGCCACCGGGATCGAGACCGTAGGCGAGCGTCATCCCGTGGCCGTCGAGGGCAAGCTGCTCGATGCCTTCGGTCGGCGCCCCGGGGACCGGCGTGATGGCGGGCGGGTCGCTGACCGGTGCCTCCAGCACCGTCGCCACCTCCGCCTCATTGCCCGCGTCCACCCAGGCGACCTCATCGCTCGCGCCGCTGAAGGCCACCACCCCGCTGCTGCTCCCGGCCAGTTGGGTGGGCGACGGGATCTGACCACCGGCGATCGCCAGCGTGAACAGCCACCCGTCGGCAGCGCTCGGCATGTAGGTGGCAGACGGCGTGGCGGCCGGCGAGGCGGGCGCCGCGGAGGAGGTGCTGGAGGGGGTCGGGGTCGCCGTCGCAGTGGCGGGCGCCGGGGTTGCCGTGGAGGTGGGCCCCGGCTGACCGACCACATCGGACCCGGGCAGGAAGGCGTATCCCCCGTCGGGGGCGAGCACCACCCCGGAGTCCGTGCCACCGGACGGGAAGGCATAGAGCTGCTCCGACTGCTCGTCGGACACGTTCACGGTATCGATCCCCTGGGAGGTCACGAAGACGATCCGGTTGTTGCCGTCCCAGGCCAGCGCCGCCACCGTGGCGCCGGGGGCGGACCCGCTCGGCCACACCTGGTTGGCCTGGCTCCCATCGGCCTGCTCCACCACGATCTCATCGCTGCCGTTGGCGCCCGTCAGCGCCAGGGCGACGCTGAAGCCGTCCGGCGAGACCGCGACCGCCGCCGCCGGCGTGGCACTCAACGAGATCGGCATCTGGTCATCGGGGAAGACCACGGCCCCCTCGGCTGGCGCGGGGGTGGCGCTGCTAGCCGGCGAGCTGACGAGCGGCGAGCTGGCCGGCGTCGCCGACGGGGTCAGCGAGCCTGTGGGGCTGGCCGAGGCGGTCGCCGAGGGAGCGGTCCCCGCCGTGGCCGGAACCGCGCTCGCATCGGTGACCCCGGGAGCGCTCGCCGGGCCCCAGAAGGCTAGCCCGTCGCTCGCCGCCGTGCCCACCACGGCCGGCTCCAGCACCGGCGCGGGGGAGGCCGAGGGGCTGGGCGGAGACGACGGCTGGGTGCCGAAGTCGATGGTCACGTTGGAGCTGAGTGTCTGGCCGCTCTGGCTCTGGACCGCCGACTTCGGGACGGTGACCTGGTAGTCCGTGTCGGCGGCCAGGGGGTGGAGGGGCGTGACCACCAGGGTCTCGGGGTTCTTCCAGGTGACGGTCACCTGGGTGGCGGGTTCGATCTTGAGGGCGCTCAGGACCGATTGCTCGTTCTGCTCGTCCATCGGCTCGTTGAAGCTGAGGGTGATGGCCTGGTGAGGGTCGACAGCCCGCTGCTGGCTCACGTTGGAGGCGACGACGGCCAGCCCGCCGGACGGCGGCGTGCCACCGGTGAGCGCCACCACCACCGCAGCCGCGGCCAGGGCCGCTGCGGCTCCGAAGCTGCCCCAGACGGCCAGGCGGCGGGGGGCTCTCCTGGTCCGGAAGGTGCTCCGGGGGGCCAGCACCGTGCGCGCCTCATCCATCAGGCGGGCGCGGAGGATGGGCGGGAACCTCGGGTCCAGAACCGGCTCGGGCCGGCTCTCCCGGACCAGCTGGGCGAGCTGGAGCAGGTCGGGGTCCTCGCCGAACAGCTCGGAGAGCTCGGCGTCGAAGCGGTGGCGGCGCTCGCTCACAGCGTCTCTCCGGCGACCGCGGAGATTCCCAGCCGCTGCCGCACACCGACCATGCCGCGGTGAACCAGCAGTTTCACGGCGCCCTCGCTCTTGCCCATGATCTCGCCGATCTGGGCCAGCTTGAGGTCCTCTCCCAACTTCAGGGTCATGGCGGTGCGCTGCTGCTCCGGGAGGCCGTCGATCGCCGCCCAGACACGAGCGGCCTCAGCCGACTCGACCACCCTCTCCGCCACCGGGCGAGTCGGGTCGACGATCTCGACAGCCGCGTCGAGGCTCGCCTGCGGCCGCCGCTGGCGGAAGTGGTCGGCGATGGCATTGGCGCTGATCTGGTACAGCCACGAGCTGAACGGGTGCCCGGAGGGCCGGTAGCGCGGCATGGCCCGGAGTGCCTTCATGAAGACCTCCTGGGTGACCTCCTCAGCGGCGTCCTGATCTCGTGTTCGGCTGTAGGCGAACCGGTAAATCTGACCGAAGTAGTGGTCGTACAACTCCCCGAAAGCGTCGGCGTCCGTCTTGGCACGCTCGACCAGCTGATCCTCATAGGCCCGGGGTAGGGTCATCGCACGACTCTCATCTCCAGGCGTGTGTGCCTGGTGAACGGATCGGCGGGTGGGGAGGTTACGGGGTGGCTCATGTCAACGGCGGCGGCCTGCGGACACGCACGGTCGGCGACCACCCCGAGCGTGCTGGCTGATCAGGACGGATGGGCGCCGGCCAGTATACGGTGACCGATCGGGGTGCCTCACAGGAGTTGCCGCGCCCGCCCAATCTGAACTCTCCTTTTCCGGATCCGGTTCGGAGTCCGCCACCGAATAGAATTGGCCCACGTGATCCCCCGTTACACGCCGGCCGCGATCGCCGCCGTCTTCAGCGACGAATCCCGGCTCCGGCGGTGGCTGGACGTCGAGCTCCTGGCTGCCGAGGGGTGGGCGGCCGTCGGGCGCATCCCGGCGGAGGCCGCGGCCAGGCTCCGGGCCGGTGCCCGCGTCGACCCCGCCCGCATCGCCGAGCTGGAGGCCGAGCAGGGCCATGACGTCGCCGCCTTCGTCCAGGCGGTCCAGGAGACCGTCGGCGACGAGGGGCGCTTCTTTCACCTCGGGCTCACCTCCTCCGACATCGTCGACACCGCCCTGGCCACCCAGCTCCGGGATGCGGCTCTCCGGATCGATGAGGACGCGGCCGCTCTGGTGGAGGCGCTCGCCGCGCAGGCGGTCCGATACCGGCTCACCCTGATGCCGGGCCGGACCCACGGCGTTCACGCCGAGCCCCTCAGCCTCGGCGTCAAGCTCGCCAACCACTACGACGAGGTGCGTCGCGGCCGGGCCCGCCTCGCCGCTGCGGCGAGGGAGGTGGCGGTCGGCCAGGTGAGCGGTCCGGTGGGGACCCACACCTCGGTCCCTCCGCAGGTTGAGGAGCACGTCTGCCGGGGCCTGGGACTGGAGGTCGCGGACGCTGCCACCCAGGTGCTGGCCCGGGACCGCCACGCCGCCTTCGTCGCCGCGGTGGCCATCCTGGGGGCCAGCCTCGAGCGCCTTGCCACCACCATCCGGCTGCTCCAGCAGACCGAGGTCTCGGAGCTGGAGGAGCCCTTCGCGGCGCGGCAGAAGGGGTCGTCGGCGATGCCCCACAAGCACAACCCCGTCCTCTCCGAGCGGGTCTGCGGCATGGCCCGGGTGCTGCGCGGCTACGCCGTGACCGCCATGGAGGACGTCGCCCTCTGGCACGAGCGCGACATCTCGCACTCGTCCGCCGAGCGGATCGTGCTGCCCGACTCCTGCGCCCTGCTCGACTACATGGTCAGGCTGTGCACGCGTCTGGTCACCCAAGTTCGTGTCAATCCTGACAAGATGTTGGCAGACGTCGAGACGCTCGGCCGGATCACCTGCTCGCCCCGCGTGCTCGACGCGCTGCTGGGTGCGGGCTGGTCCCGCGAGCGGGCCTACCGCGAGGTGCAGGCCCTGGCCGAGAGGGCCCGCCGGGGCGAGGCCGGCTTCGAGACGCTGGTGCGCAGCCTGCTCGGGGAGGTCCTCGCGCCCGAGGGTCTGGATGCCTGCTTCGACCTCTCCGCCTACCTGGCCGGCATCGACGGCACCTACCGGCGGCTCGGACTCGAGATCCGCGACGCGGAACCGGGCACGGTGACCGAGGAGCGACCGCAGCTCGCCGTCGAGGCGGGGATTGGAGGAGGGCTCACATGACCCCGGTGCTGACGGCGGCTCAGGACGTGGGCCTGGAGGTGTTCCGGCGCGGCAAGGTGCGCGACACCTTTGCCCTCGATGACGGAAGCCTGCTGATGGTGGCGACCGACCGCCTCTCCGCCTTCGACGTCGTGCTGCCCGACCCCATTCCGGAGAAGGGGAGGACACTCACCCAGATATCGCGCTGGTGGTTCGAAAGGACCTCGCACATCGTGGCCAACCACCTGCTCCCAGATCGGGAGGACGCGGTCCCGCCCGAGATCTGGGCGGAGTGGCGGGAGCGCTCGATGCGCTGCGCCCGGGCTGAGCGCATCGACATCGAGTGCGTTGTCCGCGGCCACCTCTCCGGCTCCGGCTGGAAGGAGTACCGCGACCGGGGGACGCTGGCCGGCGAGCCTCTGCCCCGCGGACTTCGCGAGTCATCTCCGCTCCCTGAGCTGCGCTTCACGCCATCCACCAAGAACGACAGCGGGCACGACGAGAACATCAGCCGTGCCCAGCTGGCCGAGACGATCGGCGCCGACCTCGCCGGCCGGCTCGAGCGCACGTCGCTCGAGCTCTTCCGTTTCGCCGCCCATCACTGCAGCGGCCGGGGCATCATCCTGGCCGACACCAAGTTCGAGTTCGGGATGATCGACGGCCACCTCTGCCTCATCGACGAGATCTTCACCCCCGACTCGTCGCGCTTCTGGGAGGCATCCGAGTGGCGCGAGGGCCAGGCCGCCGTCTCCTTCGACAAGCAGCCGGTCCGCGACTACCTGGAGACGCTCGACTGGGACAAGCGGCCACCCGGGCCCTCGCTCCCTCCAGAGGTGGTCGCGGCAACCACCGAGCGCTACCGCGAAGCGGCCCGGCGCATCTGCGGGCTGGAGCTATGAGGTACCTCGCCGAGGTGGTGATCTCCCTCAAGCCGGTTGTCAACGACCCTCAGGGGCTGACCGTGCGTGCCGGGCTTCACCAGCTCGGCTTTGCGGAGGTCTCGGAGGTGCGGGTGGGCAAGCACATCAGCGTGGAGGTGGACGGCGACTCCGAAGCGGGCGCCCGACAGCGGGTGGCCGAGATGTGCGAGAAGCTCCTGCGCAACCCCGTGATCGAGGACTACCGCATCGAGCTCCGTCCCTCCCGCGAAGCGTCGCCCGCGCCGGCCGCCCCGCCCGCATGAGGTTCGGGATCGCGGTCTTCCCCGGGACCTGGAGCGATGGCGACTGTGCGCGGGCCGTCGAGGTGCTCGGACACCAATCCGTCCGTCTCTGGCATCGAGACCGGGATCTCCAGGGCTCCGACTGCGTCATCCTCCCCGGCGGGTTCGCCTACGGCGACCACCTTCGCACCGGCGCCGTCGCCCGATTCGCCCCGCTCATGGAGTCGGTGCAGGAGTTCGCCGCGGCGGGCGGGCTCGTCCTGGGGATCTGCAACGGCTTCCAGATCCTCTGCGAGGCCCACCTGCTCCCGGGTGCCCTGACCCGCAATGCCTCGCTCGAGTTCCGCTGCGAGACCACCTGGCTGCGGGTGGAGACGGTGGAGACGCCATTCACCGGCGATTGCGAGAGGGGCGGAGTGCTGGCCATCCCGGTCAGCCATGGCGAGGGCCGCTTCGTCGCCGACCCGTCCACCCTGGACCGTTTGGAGGCCGAGCAGCGGGTCGCCTTCCGCTACGTCGCCCGCGATGGCACCGCGGTCGGCGACGCCTCTCCCAACGGATCCATGCGCGACATCGCCGGCGTCGTCAGCGAGGGGCGCAACGTGCTGGGGATGATGCCCCACCCGGAACGCGCGGCCGAGCCGCTGCTCGGGAGCGACGATGGGATGCGCATCTTCCGCAGCGTGGTCGAGGCGGTGGCCGAGCACTCCGCCTTCGCGGTGGCCCCATGACCTCGGCGGGCCCCGTCTCCGATGCCACCCTCGCTGAGGTGGCGCTGACCCGCGGCGAGTACGAGCTGTCGACCGGCCGCTTGGGCCGGGTCCCGACCGAGGTGGAGTTGGGCGTGATCGGTGCGATGTGGAGCGAGCACTGCGGGTACAAGACCAGCAAGCCTCTCCTGGCCCGTCTGCCGGTGAGTGGTCCGCGGGTGCTCCAGGGGCCGGGGGAGAATGCCGGCGCGGTGGACATCGGAGGCGGGCTCGCCTGCGTCTTCAAGATCGAGTCCCACAACCACCCGTCCGCGATCGAGCCCTACCAGGGCGCGGCCACCGGGGTCGGAGGCATCCTCCGCGACGTCTTCACCATGGGCGCGCGGCCGGTCGCCCTGCTCGACTCGTTGCGCTTCGGGCCCTTCGAGGAGCCGGCGCAGCGACACCTCCTCGATGGCGTCGTAGCCGGCATCGGCGGCTACGGCAACTGTATCGGTGTCCCCACCGTCGGCGGCGAGATCTACTTCGACGAGTCCTACCGGCACAACTGCCTGGTCAACGCCATGTGCGTCGGCGTCATCGAGCAGTCCAAGCTGACCCGGGCGGCCGCCGCCGGTCCGGGCAACCTGGTCCTGCTGGTCGGTGCCGACACCGGGCGTGACGGCATCCACGGCGCCACCTTCGCCTCGGTCGAGCTCAACGAGGCCTCCAGCGAGCGGCGTCCCGCCGTCCAGGTCGGCAATCCCTTCCTCGAGAAGTGCCTGATGGAGGTCTGCGTGACCCTGGCCGGTGACCCGCGGATCGTCGCCATGCAGGACCTGGGGGCGGCTGGGCTCACCAGCTCGTCCGCCGAGCTGGCCCACCGGGGTGGGTGCGGCATCGAGATGGACGTCTCCCGGATCTCGCGGCGGGAGCGCGGGATGACGCCGTACGAGGTGATGCTGAGCGAGTCCCAGGAGCGGATGCTGCTGGTGGTGAGCCCACAGGACGCGGCTTCGGTGCAGGCCGAGTTCGACCGCTGGGACCTCCACTCGGACGTGATCGGGACGGTCACCGACACCGGACGGCTGGTGGTGACCGATGTCGGAGAGGTGGTCTGCGATCTCCCGCTCGACCTCCTGATCGACGATGTGCCGCTTCGCCACCCGGAGGCGCTGCGCCCCGCTGGGCTGGACGCGGCGCTCTCGGTCGATCCGCTCGCCATGACGCCGCCGTGGTCGATGGGCGAGACCCTGATGCGCCTCATCGGCAGTCCGAACATCGGCAGCCGCCGGTCCATCTTCCGGCGCTACGACCACCAGGTCGGCGACGACACCGTGGTCCTCCCCGGCGGCGACGCCGCCCTGCTGCGCGTGCGAGGCACCGCCGGGGCGATCGCCCTCACCACCGACGGCAACGCTCGCTACGCCGCCCTCGACCCGCGGCGGGGTGCCGCCATCGCCGTCTGCGAAGCCGCTCGCAACGTGGTCGCCGTCGGAGCCACCCCCGTCGGGGTGACCAACTGCCTCAACTTCGGCAATCCCGAGAAGCCCGAGGTCTTCTGGCAGCTCTCTGAGGCCATCGAGGGGATGCGCGAGGCCTGCCTGGCCCTCGGTGTCCCGGTGGTGAGCGGCAACGTCTCCCTCTACAACGATACCGAGGGAGTGAGCATCGACCCGACCACCGTGATCGGGATGGTGGGGCACCTGGAGGACCTGGAGCGACGCTGTGCGGCAGGGTTCGGGCGCGACGGCGACTCGGTGCTGCTGGTCGGGCCGGTGGGGATGGATCTGGGCGGCAGCGAGTACCAGCGCCTCGCTCATGGGATCAACGGCGGCCCTCGACCGACCCTCGACCTCGACCTCGAGCGGAGGGTTCAGGCGGCAGTCCTGGAGATGATCGCCGCCGGGCTGCTCAGCTCCTGCCACGACCTCGCCGAGGGAGGTCTGGCAGTGGCGCTCGCCGAGAGCTGCGTCCTCGGTGGTCGCGGTGCGCAACTCACCGAGCGCCTCTTCGCTCTGGGCGCACCCGTGGTGCAGGCGGGCCTCCTCTTCGGCGAGTCCCAGTCACGCTTCCTCGCGAGCGCGGCAGCCGCGGCCGTCGCCGCGGTGCGCGCCATCGCGCAGCGCCACGGCGTCGACGTGCGCGAGCTGGGCACCACCGGTGGGGGCCGGGTCACGGTCATCGACGTCTTCGACCTCGCGCTGACAGAGCTGGGTCGAGCTCACGCCGGCGCCCTGGTCCCGTCACGTTGAGGGAGGGCGCACGCCCCTATACTGATCTGGACCCCGTCCCCCACTCGGTGTCATGGGAGGCCGGACGTGCGGAGAGCCCCATGGGCGTTGGCGACAACGCAGCCCTGTATGAGTGCGGCGTGGTGACGGTGACGGGCCGGCTGCGTGCCTGAGCGGAGGCTCCCGCCCGCTTTCGCGCCGCGTGATCGACTCATGGACGCCGAGCGGATGCACGAGGAGTGCGGGCTCTTCGGGGTCTTCGCACCCGGGGAGGATGTCGCCAACCTCACCTACTTCGGCCTGTACGCGCTGCAGCATCGCGGGCAGGAATCCGCCGGCATCGCGGTGAGCAACCGCCTCGACATCCTCATGCACAAGGAGATGGGCCTGGTCGCCCAGGTCTTCGATACCGAGGTCATGGGCCGGCTGGTCGGTGACATTGCGATCGGGCACACCCGCTACAGCACCACCGGCAGCCCGCGCCTCCCCAACGCCCAGCCGATGCGTTTCGAGCACAGCCAGATCGGCCCGGTCGTCCTGGCCCACAACGGCAACCTCATCAACGCCGGGGAGATCCGCTCGGAGCTCGCCGGGGAGGGCGTCGAGTTCCTCTCCACGAGCGATACCGAGGTGCTGGGACGCCTCCTGGTGCGCACCCCCGGCCGCACCCTCGACGCTGCCCTCCAGCGCGCCCTGCCCCGGGTGCACGGCGCCTACTGCCTGCTCTTCCTGACCCGCGACTCCCTGGTCGCCGCTCGGGATCCGCTCGGGATCCGGCCCCTCTGCCTGGGCCGCTACGGCGATCCCGAGGCGGCAGGCGGCTCCGGCTACATCGTCGCCAGCGAGACCTGCGCCCTCGACGTGGTCGGTGCAAACTTCATCTGCGAGATCGATCCCGGTGAGATCGTGACCATCGACGCCTCCGGGATGCGCAGCAGCAGGATCCCTGCCGACGCGCCCAAGCCGGCCATGTGCTCCTTCGAGTTCATCTACTTTGCCCGGCCCGACTCGGTGATGCAGGGGAGGTCGCTCTACGAGGCACGCCGCCAGATGGGTCGCGAGCTCGCGCGCGAGGCACCGGTGGACGCCGACGTGGTCATCACCCTTCCCGACTCCGGTACCCCCGCCGCCATCGGATTCGCGGAGGAGACGGGTGTCCACTTCGAGGAGGGGATGATCAAGTCCCGGTACATCACCCGGACCTTCATCCAGCCCTCGCAGCGGCTTCGGGAGTCGGGCATCCGGCTTAAGTTCAATCCGATGCGCCACGTGCTCGAGGGGCAGCGGGTGGCACTCGTCGACGACTCGATCGTCCGGGGCACGACCAGCAAGCGGATCGTCGACGAGCTGCGCCGGGCCGGCGCGGCCGAGGTGCACATGCGGATCGCCTCCCCCCCCATCATGTGGCCCTGCTTCATGGGCATCGACATCGCCTCGCGCAATGAGCTGATCGCCGCCGGTCATACCGAGGAGGAGGTGGGGCAGCTGGTCGGGGCGGACACCCTCCGCTACCTCAGCATTGCGGGGCTGCGCCGGTCCATGGGCGACCCCGCGGGCCGTGGATTCTGCTTCGCCTGCTTCACGGGCGATTACCCGGTTCGCGTCCCCCAGCAGCTGGAGATGGACAAGATGGCGATGGAGCGCGTGGACGCTCCCGCCGAGCCGTCCCGGGCCCTTGCCCAACTCACCTGAGGGGTCCGCGCCGGAGCGGCGCTAACATCGCGAACGAGAACGCGGCACCTCCCCACCGGGCGACAGCGCCCCGGGCATGACGGTCCCGCCGCAGACGTTATCTGGAGACAGCGGAGCATGGGCGACGATCGGCCGGCCGGCGATCCCGGGACGGGTGCCACACCTGGGCAGACGAGTGGCCAGGGGGTCCCCCCCCCGCAGCCGCCGCCATGGGGCTGGTCCAGCCCGCCACCCGGTTGGGGCCCGCCACCCTGGGCAGGCGGCACGCCGGGGTGGGGACCCGCTGGAGCGCCCGGGGGGCCCCCCGCCTGGGCGCCACCGCCGCCGCCGCCCGGCTGGGGCGGGCCGGGTTCCGGGCCATGGTCCGGCCAACCGGGATCCGCGCCGCCGCCATCGGGATCGGCCTTGCCCACCCCCCACCGGGGGCGGAGGCTGCTTGCCCTGGTGCTCGGCGCCGTCCTGATCGCGGCCGCGGTCGGCATCCCCATCGCCATCCTCGTGAGCCGGGGTGGTGCGCCCAGCACCGTCCCCCCTCCCGTGGCGTCGCCAACCCCGAACCCGTCCCAGCGGGCGGCCGCGGCACAGGCGTCCGCCCTCTACGCGCAGGCGATGACGGCTGCCGAGCGGTCCGCCGGGCTCACCTACAAGGCGAGCTCGTCCGGGAGCGGGGCGACGCTCACCGTCACCGGCGTCGCCGGGCAGGATGACGGCAGCCAGGTGTTTGACCAGACGACCGCCTTCGGCCACGAACAGTTCAGCCTCCTGCTCGCCCCCGACCAGACCGTGTACTTCCAGGGCAATGCCGCCGCTGCCGAGGATCAGCTGGGGGTCTCCACGAGCGCGGCGCCCGGGTTCGCCGGGGAGTGGGTCTCGGTGCAGATCGGCGACGGGCCGTACAAGGACCTGGAGGTCGGGATCACCGTCGGCTCGCAGCTCTCCGAGTCCCCGCTCGACGCCACCTCGACCGAGTCGGTCACCGGCTCCGGCGGCACCCAGCTGACCAGGATCCTCGGAACCGTGCTCGAGACGAGCACAGCCCCGGCGGGGACGGCCCACCTCGACATCTCGCCGACCACGCACCTCCCCGCCTCCTACGTCGTCTCCTACGGCGGTGGCGGTGGCACGGAGACGGAGACGTTCAGCGCGTGGGGGACCGCTCCCTCGGTGACCGCGCCATCGACCGCTGTCGCCTGGTCCACTCTCACCACCTCCGAACCCCCGCAGGGGTACGGCAGCGGCCAGACGCCCACCGCGGCTCCCACACCGACGCCGACCCCGGCGGCCGGAGCGTCCACCTAACCCGCGGCCCGCGACCCCTCGCAGCGCGCCGCTCTCCCCCGGTTACGTAGACTGCCGCGGAGATGGGAGATCTGCGGTACGCGGACGCTGGCGTGGACATCGACGAGGGCGACCGCGCCGTCAGGCTGATCAAGCAGGCCGTCACCGCCACCCACGGCCCCGAGGTGCTCGGTGGGATCGGGGCCTTCAGTGGTCTCTTCGCGTTTGACCCGCTGCGCTGGAAGCAGCCGGTCCTGGCGGCGAGCACGGATTCCGTGGGGACCAAGGTGAAGGTGGCGATCGCCGCGGGCCGCTACCGGGGCATCGGCATCGACCTGGTCAACCACTGCGTCAACGACATCCTCTGCAGCGGCGCCGAGCCACTCTTCTTCCTCGACTATTTCGCCACCGGACGCCTCTCGCCCGAGCGCCTCGCAGAGGTGGTCGATGGTGCCGCGTCAGCCTGTGGAGCGGCCGGCTGCGCCCTGGTGGGCGGGGAGACCGCCGAGCTGCCCGGCCTCTACGCCCTCGGTGACTTCGACATCGCCGGTTTCATCGTCGGCTGCGTCGAGCGTGACGAGATCATCGACGGGCACCGCATCGAGGTCGGCGACTCCGTTCTCGGGCTCCCGAGCAGCGGCCTCCACACCAACGGCTACTCGCTGGTGCGGCACATCCTGGCGGAGCGCGAGATCGGGTGGGATGCCGTCCTGCCGGGCACCACGGCCCCAATCGCCGATCTTCTGTTGGAGCCCCACCGCTCCTACCTCCCGGCGATCCGCGAGCTCCGCTCGCGGGTGGAGATCCGCGGCCTTGCCCACATCACTGGGGGCGGTCTGCTCGGCAACGTGCCCCGGATACTCCCTGCTGGGATGGCGGCCCGGATCGAGCGGGACGCGTGGGAGGTTCCGGCGCTCTTCACCGCCCTGGAGGCGGTGGGCGGGGTCCGGGCGGAGGAGATGTGGCGGACCTTCAACATGGGGATCGGCATGGTCGTGGTCGTGCCCGCCGCCGCGGCTCCCGCGGCCGGCGTCTCCGCCGCCGGTCTTCCCCTCATCCCCCTCGGTGAGATCGTCGATGCCAGGGACGGTCACCAAGTCGTCCTCCAATGAGCGCGGGGGTCCGGATCGGAGTCCTGGTCTCCGGCCGCGGGAGCAACCTCGCGGCTCTCTGCGCCGCGGCGGCGTCCCCCGGCTTCCCAGCCCGGGTCGCCCTGGTGATCAGCAACCGGCGCGATGCCGTCGCCCTGGAGGTCGCCGGCCGGTGGGGCGTCCCCGCCGAGGTGATGCCGCTCAGCCACTACGGCCATGACGACCGCGCCCGCGACCGCGCGCTGCGCGATCGACTCCACCTGGCCGGCGTCGAGCTGGTGGTCTGCGCCGGGTACAACCGCATCCTCACCGACGAGTTCCTGGCCGCCTTCCCGGATTCCATCCTGAACGTCCACCCGTCGCTGCTCCCCGCTTTCGCAGGTGGCATGCACGCGGTCGAGGCTGCGCTGGACCACGGTGTCAAGATCAGCGGCTGCACCGTCCAGCTCCTGGAGCCGGGCATCACGGACGGTGGACCGATCATCCTTCAGCGCGCGGTGCCGGTCCTCGAGGACGACACTGCCGAGAGCCTGCGCGAGCGCATCCACGAGCAGGAGTGGGTCGCGGTCCCCGAGGCCGTGAGGCTCTGGTGTGAGGGACGGATCCGCCGGGAGGGTCGCGTGGTCCGGATTACCGCCGCACCCCGCGCGACGGACGCGCCGCCCACTCAGGCAGACTCACTCACGTGAGAGCCCTCATCGGCGTCAGCGACAAGACCGGGCTCTCTGACTTCGCCGGCGGGCTCCACGAGGCCGGGGTGGAGCTGATCGCCACCGGCGGCACCGCCAAGGCCCTCGCGGATGCCGGTATCCCGGTGCGCCAGGTCAGCGAGGTCACCGGAGCACCCGAGATGCTGGACGGCCGGGTCAAGACCCTCCATCCAGCCATCCACGCCGGCATTCTCGCCCGCCGCGACCTCCCCGAGCACATGAGCGCCCTCGCCGACCACGGCTATGCGCCGATCGACCTGGTGGTGGTCAACCTCTACCCGTTCGCCGCCACCGTCGCTTCCGGCGCGGACCGTGAGACGGTGGTGGAGAACATCGACATCGGCGGTCCCACCATGATCCGGGCGGCCGCCAAGAACAGCGACTCGGTGGCGGTCGTGGTCTCACCCTCCCAGTACGACGAGGTCCTAGCCGAGATCCGGGAGGCCGGCGCGGTGAGCGTGGCCACCAACCGGCGGCTGGCCGCCGAGGCCTTTGCACACGTGGCCGCCTACGACACCGCGGTCGCCGACTGGCTCGCCGCCGACTACTCCGGCGGGCCGATGCGCCGGTACTTCACCACCGGGGGGCCCCTCATCGCCGAGCTGCGCTACGGGGAGAACCCCCATCAGCGGGGGGCCGTCTATGCCGTGCCGGGGGTCCCCGGGGGCGTCGCCCATGCCCGCCAGCTGCAGGGCCCGGCTCTCAGCTTCACCAACTGGCTGGACGCCGACGCCGCCGCCAACCTGGTTGCCGAGTTCGCCGAACCGGCTGCCGGCGTGATCAAGCACACCAACCCGTGCGGATTCGCCACCGGGGACTCTCCGCTCGACGCCTACCGCCGCGCCCACGACTGCGACCCGCGCTCGGCCTACGGGGGCATCGTGGCTCTCAACCGCACGCTCGACCTCGCCACCGCCCAGGAGCTGGCCAAGACCTTCCTGGAGATCGTCATCTGCCCCGGCATCGACGGTGATGCGGCCGCCCGGCTGGCACGCCGCGAGCGCCTCCGCGTCCTGGTCCTGGACCGTCCCGACTGCGCCGCCGCCTACGACGTCCGCAGCCTGAGCGGAGGACTGCTGGTGCAGACCCGCGACCGGGTGTCGGCGGATCGGGCGTCGATGACCGTCGCATCGAAGCGGCAGCCGACCGAGGCGGAGTGGGGCGACCTGCTGGTGGCCTGGCGGGTCTGCCGTCACGTGAAGTCCAACGCCATCGTCATCGTCGGCGACCGTATGGCGCTGGGTGTCGGTGCGGGACAGATGTCCCGAGTTGAGGCGGCGGAACTCGCCGTCGCGCGCGCCGGCGAGCGGGTGACTGGCACCGTGGCTGCGAGCGACGCCTTCTTCCCGCTTCCCGACGGCCTGGAGACCCTGGGCAGGGCCGGCGTCGGCGCCGTCATCCACCCCGGCGGGTCCAAGAACGACGCCGAGGTCACCGCCGCAGCCGACGCCCTCGGGATGTCAGTCATCCTGACGGGCGAGCGCCACTTCCGCCACTGAGGCGGCGGCGCCGAGGACGTCCATGGCTGCGTCGGCTGGTGCGCCGGCTCGGTCACGCACCTCAGTGCGCTCCTCGCCGTGCTCCTTGCCTCCTTGCCCTGAACGCCCCCGGGGGCGCCGCCGCAGGTTCGTCTGCCGAGGCCAGAAGGCCCCATTCGGGCCTGTGACGGACGGTCTGACGCCCGGGTCGCGATCCTGCAACGCGGGGAGATGCCGCGATGACGGACCTATGATCGAGCTCCCCCGTGTCGGGGGTATCCGGGTGTCACAACGGGGCGGATGATGCAGAGAGCCTGGGCGTTTGATCACCTTTCGGTGCCCGTGGGCAGCATTGCGCACTGCGCCGGTGGCGCGTGACCCAGGGAGCCGCGAGGCCGAACAGCGCCGGCTGGGATGTGACCGTCCAGCCGCTCCGTGACCCCCGTGGCAGGGTTGGCCACGTCGTCCAGACGGTGCGGGACGCGACCCCGGGGCGCGCCGAAGACGCGCGCGCGGGCGTCGCTGCCGACAGCGAGGAGCTCAGCTCGCTGCACCTCCGGCTGGACCGGCTGATGGCGCTCGACAAGCTGAAGTCGGACTTCATGAACCTGACCACCCACGAGCTGCGCTCCCCGCTCGCCATCGTCTACGGCTACCTCTCGATGATGGAGTCGGGCATGCTCGGCGAGCTGTCCGAGGGGCTGAGCGAGGCCGTCGGGTCGTCGATCCAGAGCGTCGAGCTGATGATGCAGCTGGTCACCGAGCTGGTCGAGATGGCCCGGCTCGACGAGACCCGTCTCGCCCCGACGCGCGAGCCCGTCGAGCTTGCCGACATCGTCGCCGAAGCCGCCGTCAGGGTCGACGGCTCCGAGCGCCACCGCCTCAACCTGGATCTCGGAACGGGCCCAGCGCCGGTGCTCGGCGATCGGGCTCAGCTCCTCCGGGTCTTTTCCAACCTCGTCGACAACGCGGTCAAGTACTCGCCGGATGGTGGCGAGATCGGGATCCGCCTGCGGCGGGTGGGCCGGCAGGTCGTCGTCGACATCCGTGACCAGGGGCTCGGCATCGCGCCCTCCGACATGGGCCGCCTCTTCACCCGCTTCGGCCGGATCGTGACCTCGGCCACAGAGGGGATCGGCGGCACGGGCCTGGGCCTCTACCTCTGCCGGGAGCTGGTCCGGAGGCTGGGTGGCGACGTCACCGCCACCTCGGTGGAGCGCCAGGGCTCCACCTTCACGGTGCGGCTGCCCGGTACGACCCGCGGGGTGGCGCGCTCCGCGAGCTGAGCTCCCGGTCCGGTCAGCTTGACGGCGCTCGCGACGCGCCTGGCTCTCCCCGGTCGGAACCGCGTATCTCCTGCGCCAGCCTCGCGGTCTCGACGGCTGCGAGAGCAGCGTCAGCCCCCTTGTTGCCGTGCTTGCCGCCCGCCCGCTCCATCGCCTGCTCGAGCGTCTCGGTGGTGAGCACGCCGAACCCGCAGGGCACCCGATGCTCCAGCGACACCCGGGCGACTCCCTGGGCGGCGCCGTCAGCGACCAGGTCGTAGTGGGTGGTCTCCCCCCGGATCACCGCGCCGAGGCAGACGATGGCGTCGGTACCTCCCGAGATCGCCACCTCCTGGACCACGAAGGGGATCTCCAAGCTCCCCGGCACCCAATGGACGGCGATGTCCCTCTCGGCCGCTCCGTGGCCGACCAGGGCGTCGATGGCACCCCTCAGAAGCCGCTGGGACACCACCTCGTTGAAGCGCGCCACCACGATCGCGACCCGCATCCCGGTGGCGTCCACACGGCTCCCGTCACCCCCGCCGTTGCCGACCTTCATGAGCGTGATCCTGTCACATCGCTGGCGCCGCGGACCCCGGGGGCAGGCCTGCCGTCCGATTGCGGAGCGACGCCTCTCAGCCGGGCGGCCGACCGGCGATCAGGGGTCGGCGACCGGGGGCCGAGCACCCGGCTCGGCCGGCAGGGTGCGGCCGGCGTCCGCAGGATCAACGGCCAGGGCCGGGTCGAAGAGGTGGCCGAGCTTGTCCCGTTTGGTGCGGAGGTAGCGGATGTTGTCGGGCGTGGGAGGGGTCACCAGGGGCAGGTGTTCCACCACCTCGAGGCCGTACGCGGAGAGCGCGAAGTACTTGCGCGGGTTGTTGCTCAGCACCCGCAGCCGCCGGGCACCGAGGTCGGCGAGGATCTGGGTCCCGATGCCGTAGTCCCGGGTGTCGACGGGGAGGCCGAGATCGAGGTTGGCCTGCACGGTGTCCGCGCCCGCGTCCTGCAGGGCATATGCCCTCAGCTTGTCGAGCAACCCGATGCCTCGGCCCTCCTGGCGGAGGTAGACGAGGACTCCCCGGCCCTCCTCCGCGATCAGTTGCATGGCCAGATGGAGCTGCGCCTGGCAGTCGCAGCGCTGGGATCCGAAAACGTCACCGGTCAGGCACTCGCTGTGCACCCGGCAGAGGACGGGCTCGGGGTCATCCTCCGCAATCTCGCCGAGGACCAGGGCGACGTGGGGTTCGTGGTCGACGAGGTCTTCGTAGCCGACGCACCGCCAGACGCCCCATCGCGTGGGCAGCCGGGTCTCGGCGCGCCGCACCACCAGCGTCTCGGTCAGCCGCCGGTGTCGGATGAGGTCCTCGATGGTCACCATGCGCAGCCCGTGCAGCCGGGCAAACCCGTCGAGGTCGGCGCGCCGGGCGACGACCCCGTCCTCCCGGAGGATCTCGCAGAGCACCCCGCAGGGTTCCCGGCCCGCCATCTTGCAGAGGTCCACGATCGCCTCGGTGTGCCCGGCCCGCTTGAGCACCCCCCCGGGGCGGGCGCGGAGCGGCTGGACGTGCCCGGGGCGGGTGAAGTCTGCCGCTCCCCGGCCGCGGTCGGCGAGATGGCGGATGGTCACCGCCCGATCGTGGGAGCTGACCCCGGTGGTCACCCCCTCCCCGGCGGCGTCCACGGTCACGGTCATCGCCGTCTCGTGGAGCGACGTGTTGTGGTCGACCATGTCAGGAAGTTGGAGGGAATCCAGCCGTTCGCCATCGCACGCGACGCAGAGGAGGCCGCGGGCGTGCGAGAGCAGGAAGTTGACCTGTTCGGCGGTCACCAGGTCGGCTGCGATGCAGAGGTCGCCCTCGTTCTCCCGGTCCTCGTCGTCGACGACGATGACAAAGCGTCCCTCGCGGATGTCGGCGACCGCGTCCTCGATCCGGTCCACGCTCATGGCGCCGCCTCCCATCCCAGGCCACGCTGCACGTACTTGGCGGCGAGATCCGCCTCCAGGTTGACCGGGGCGCCGGCTTCCCAGCTCCCCGCCGTGGTGGTGGCCAGCGTGTGGGGGATGAGCGAGACGGTGAAACGGTCGTGCCCGGCGTCGACCACGGTGAGGCTGATGCCGTCGACGGCGATGCTCCCCTTCTCGACCGTGTAGCGCGCGAGGGTGTCGGGGAGGGCGATGGTGACCCAGCGGGCCTCGCCCTCGGGGTGGGTCTCGATCACCGTGCCCACCGCGTCCACATGGCCGCTGACCAGATGGCCCCCGACCCGCTCCCCGAAGGCGAGCGACGGTTCGAGGTTGACGGCGTCGCCCCTGCGCAGCGTCCCCAGGGTGGTCCGTCGCGCGGTCTCTGGCATGACGTCGGCGGTGAAGCCGCCGCCCTCCCTCTCGACGACGGTCAGGCAGGTCCCGCTCACCGCCACGCTCTCGCCGATCCGGAGGTCGGCCGGAAGCCCGCGGGCGGCCACCCGGAGACGGCCGCCCTGCGGCCCGACCTCCTCCAGCACCTCGCCCAACTCGGTGACGATCCCGGAGAACACTCGCTCACTCTCCACCCTGAACCGGCGACGCGCCGCCCTGACCGCGAACACAGTACCCGCTGACCACGATGTCGTCGCCCGCGCGCTCCACGGTGACACCGGTGAGCGGCGCGGCCGCGGCAAGCCTGGCCACGCCCCGGCCGGCCACGGCGCACGGTGCCCGCTCGCCGCCGACGACTCGGGGAGCGATGTACGCGACCACACGGTCGGCGAGCTCCTGGTCGAAGACGGACCCGTGGACGCGGGCGCCGCCCTCCACCAGGACGCTGATGCGCTCCTCCTCGGCCAGGAGCTTCAGCACCTCGCCGAGAGGGACACGCCCGTCCGCACCGGGGGTGAAGGGGATCACCCTGGCCCCGGCCGCCTCGAGGGCCCGGCGGGCAGCCGCCGGGGCTCCCGACCTGGTGGCGATCAGGCACCTGCCGTCGCTGCCGATCACGCGCGCGGCCGGCGGGACCGAGAGCCGGCTGTCGAGCACGACCCGGAGCGGCTGGCGGGCCACGGTCCCCTCCAGCCGGGTCGACAGCTCCGGGTCGTCCGCGAGCACGGTCCCCACCCCGACCAGGACGGCGTCGTGGCGGTGGCGGAGCAGATGACCGAGGCGGCGCGCTGCGTCACCGGTGATCCAGTGGGACTCGCCGGAAGCGGTGGCGATGCGCCCGTCGAGGGAGGCGGCAAACTTGGCGGTGACGAAGGGCACCCCGGCCGTCATCCAGCGGAGGTACTGCTCGTTGAGCAGCCGTGCGGCCTCCGACCCCACTCCCACCGTGACCTCGATGCCGGCTCGGCGGAGGGCCTCCAGCCCACTCCCGCTCACCCGCGGGTTGGGGTCGGGCATGGCCGCGACGCAGCGGGAGATACCGGCTGCCACCACCGCCTCGGTGCAGGGTGGGGTCCGGCCCTGGTGGCAGCACGGCTCCAAGGAGACGACCAGGGTTGCCCCGCGCGCCGCCTCGCCCGCCTCCCGGAGGGCGGTCACCTCGGCGTGGGGCCCGCCGGCGGGAGCGGTGCGGCCCCGGCCGACGATCTCCCCGTCGCGAATGACCACGGCACCCACCATGGGGTTTGGGCTGGTCGCGTAATCGCAGCTCCGGGCCAGCTCCAGGGCCACTTCCATCGCCCAGAGCTCGGCGCCCTCCGACCGGCTACCGCCCACAGCTCTTACCTTCCGTCCCTGGGCGGGGTGGCGCAGGAGCCTCCGTGGGGCCCGGATGGCATCGTCGTCGGCGCCCGGATGCCCCCCGCTCCCTCAGTGGGCGCCGCGCAGTCGCGCGTCCTTCTCCGCCCGGGCCTGATCGGCGACACAGAAGCGGGCGGCGGGCATCGCCTCCAGCCTGGCCTCGGCAATCTCTCCGCCGCACACCTCGCAGAGCCCGTACCGGCCCGCGTCCAGCCGGCCCAGCGCCGCTTCGACGGCAGCAAGCTCGGATCTCACCCGCAACTCCACGGACGAATCCAGCTCCCGGTTCAGGGTATCGGCGGCCTGCTCGGCCGGGAGCTGGTCGGGCCGGACGCCCTCCTCGCCGCCCAGGCCCCGTCCGGCCGCGTCGAGCACGCCCTCGAGGCGGGATTTCTCCCCTTCAAGTCGCTTGCGAACCGCCGGCATGTCCATGGCGCATCAACCCGCATCTGAACCAACGTCGCGGGAGGCCGGCCAATCCCCGACCTCATATCTCCAGCTAACCCTAACCCCTGCAATGGGTGAAGCGTCAGGGCGCGCCCTCCCGGTGCCACCCCGGCCCTGCGTTCGGCCCCAGCGAGCCGGTCAGATCACCCCGGCTGGCCCTCGGGGGCGAGCCAGACCACCCCGAGGGGGGGTACCGTGACCAACGCCGAGTACGGCAGGCCGTGCCACCCGATCCGCTCGGCCGTGACGCTCTCGCGATTGCCCTGGTTGCTGCCGCCGTACACCTCGGAGTCCGTGTTCACCACCTCTCGCCAGCGCCCGGGAAACGGCACGCCGACCCGGAACCCCTGGCGGGTGGCCGGCGAGAAGTTGGCCAGGCAGACGAGCCCCGCCCTTCCCTCGGCATCCCGCCGGAGGAAGATGAAGACGTTCTGATCGACGTTGCCGGCGTCGATCCAGTGGAAGCCGTCGGGGTCGTGGTCGCGCTCCCAGAGCGCCGGGATCTCACGGTAGTGGGCGCCGAGGTCCTGGACCAGGCGCTGCAACCCCCGATGCTCCGCGAACTCCACCAGATGCCAGTCGACGGAGCGGTCATGGGCCCATTCCGCGTCCTGGCCAAATTCTCCCCCCATGAAGAGCAGCTTCTTGCCGGGGTACGCCCACATCCAGCCGAAGAGGGCGCGCAGGTTGGCGAATTGCTGCCAGCGATCGCCCGACATCCGGCTCAGCAGCGACCCCTTACCGTGCACCACCTCGTCGTGGGAGAGGGGCAGCACGAAGTTCTCGGTCCAGGCGTAGAGGAAACCGAAGGTCATGTCGTTGTGGTGATAGCGCCGGTAGATGGGGTCCTTGCCCATGTATTCGAGGGTGTCGTGCATCCAGCCCATGTTCCATTTGAAGGTGAAACCCAGCCCTCCTCCAGAGGTCGGGCGGGACACCCCGGGCCAGGCCGTCGACTCCTCGGCGATGCTGACCACCCCGGGATAGTCGCCATGGACCGCCTCGTTGAACTGGCGGAGGAAGGCGATGGCGTCCAGGTTCTCGTTGCCCCCGTACTGGTTGGCGAGCCACTCGCCCGGCTTCCGCGAGTAGTCGAGATAGAGCATCGAGGCCACGGCGTCGACGCGCAGCCCGTCCACATGGAACTCCTCGATCCAGAAGCGGGCGTTGGCGATGAGGAAGTTGCGGACCTCGACACGACCGAAGTTGAAGATCAGCGTGCCCCAGTCCGGTTGCTCGCCCCGCCGCGGGTCGGCGTGCTCGTAGAGGGCGGTGCCGTCGAAGCGGGCCAGCGCCCACTCGTCCTTGGGGAAGTGCCCCGGCACCCAGTCGAGGATCACTCCCACGCCATGCTGGTGGAGGTGGTCGACGAAGTACCGGAAGTCGTCGGGGTTGCCGAAGCGGGCGGTCGGTGCGTAATAGCTGGAGACCTGGTAGCCCCAGGAGCCGTCGAAGGGGTGCTCGGCCACCGGCAGCAGCTCGACATGGGTGAAACCGCTCTGGACGCAGTAGTCGGCCAGCTCCTCGGCCAGCTGGCGGTAGCCGAGGACGTGGCCGTCGGAGTTCCGGCGCCAGGAGCCGAGATGGACCTCGTAGATCGAGATCGGGCGGTTGAGCAGGGGCTGGGCAGCGCGCTGGGCGAGCCACGCCTCGTCCCCCCACTCGTGGGTGCTCCGCTCGACGATGCTGGCCGTCTTCGGCGGCGCCTCCGCCGCCCTGGCCAGGGGGTCTGCCTTGAGGATCCGCCGCCCATCCGAGCGGATGACCCGGAACTTGTACTTGGTCCCGGCTGCGATGCCGGGGACGAAGAGCTCCCACACCCCGCTGCTCTCGAGCGAGCGCATCGGCTGGACGCGGGTATCCCACCCGTTGGCGTCGCTCACCAGGCTGACGCCCCGGGCGTTGGGGGCCCAGACGGCGAAGGCGACCCCGCTCACCCCCTGGTGGTCCATCACCCTCGCCCCCAGCCGTCGCCAGAGCTCGCGATGGGTCCCCTCCCCGATCAGGTGGAGGTCGAGCTCCCCCAGCGAAGGCCAGAAGCGGTAGGGGTCGTCCATCTCCCAGCCGGCGTGGGCGGTGCGGCACCGCAGCCGGTACCCGGCCAGCTCCTTCACGGGAACGACGGTCTCGAAGAGGCCGCGTTCGTCGACACGCCGCATCGGCACGACCCCCCCGGCGTGAGCCACCGAGGCCTCGACCACGTCGGGGTGGAAGAAGCGCACCACCACCCTGCCGCCGGTGGGGTGGGGGCCGAGGA
>ODAK010000911.1_pt1 | contig 33286 bp, 32 predicted proteins | sample 1539591 | NCBI WGS metagenome assembly ODAK01 (sample SAMEA3539303, study PRJEB22396) | soil metagenome | biome: tundra; feature: field; material: soil | place: USA | collected 2010-05 | depth 0.15 m | reverse complement strand
TTCGCCCAGATCGGCATGGAGTACGGCCACAAATACGGTGGCACCAGCTTCGAGCTCTTCGCCAAGATCAGCGAGAAGAACCACGCCCACTCCACCCTCAACCCGCTGGCCGCCTACACCAAGCGGATGAGCCTGGAGGAGATCATGGGTGACGTGATGATCGCCTACCCCAACACACGTCCGATGTGCTCGGCCAACTGCGACGGCGCGGCGGCGGCTGTGGTGGTGAGCGGTTCGAAGCTCAAGTCCCTGTCGCTGGAGCAGCAGAAGCGGGCGGTCAAGATCTCGGCGTCGATCCTGACCACGGATCCCTGGGAAGAGGCGTGCCAGATCCTGCCCGACGTCAACACGCTGACGCGCAATGCCGCGAACCAGGCGTACGAGCAAGCCGGCGTCGGACCATCGGATCTCGATCTCGTCGAGCTGCACGATTGCTTCGCCACGGCCGAACTGGTGCACTACGACAACCTCATGCTCTGTGAGCAAGGGGGCGCGGTGGACTTCTTCAACTCGGGCGCCACATGGCGGGACGGGACCATGCCGGTCAACGTGTCGGGTGGCCTGGAGTCCAAGGGGCACCCGATCGCGGCCACCGGGATCGCCAACGTCTGGGAAGTGGCCACGCATCTGCGGGGGGAGGCGGGCGATCGCCAGATCCCCGGCGCCAAGGTCGGTTTGACGCATGTCATCGGACTGGGATCCGCCTGTGGGATTCACATTTTGGAGAAGGCGGCCTAAATGGTGCGGGGGGTGGTGGCCCGGGCCAAAGGAGCGCCGGTCACCCTCGAAGAGATCGTCGTCCCAGATCCCGGACCGGGGGAAGCCGTGGTCGCGGTCAAGGCATGCGGGGTGTGCCACACCGACCTGCACTACCGGGAGGGCGGCATCAACGACGAGTTCCCGTTCCTCCTCGGGCACGAGGCGGCGGGCATCGTCGACGCGGTCGGGCCGGGGGTGACGTCGGTCGCTCCGGGGGATTTCGTGGTCCTGAACTGGCGGGCGGTGTGCGGCGAGTGCCGGGCCTGTCGCCGGGGACGGCCGTGGTACTGCTTCGCCACGCATAACGCAACGCAGAAGATGACCCTGTCCGACGGCACGCCGCTGTCGCCGGCGCTGGGCATAGGAGCTTTTGCAGAAAAGACGTTGGTGGCGGCCGGGCAGTGCACCAAGGTCGACCCGCAGGCGAGGCCGGAAGCAGTGGGGCTCCTCGGATGCGGCGTGATGGCCGGGCTCGGTTCGGCCATGTTCACCGGCGCAGTGGGACTGGGTGATTCGGTGGCTGTGTTCGGGTGTGGCGGCGTGGGGTGCGCGGCCATTGCCGGCGCCCGCCTGGCCGGGGCGACCACCATCATCGCCATCGATCTCGATGCCCGGAAGCTCGAGCTGGCGAGGCAGTTCGGCGCCACCGACCTCGTCGACGCGAGCGCGACTGATCCCGTGGCGGCGGTGCAGGGGCTGACGGATGGGAACGGGGCGGATGTGTGTATCGAGGCGGTGGGGAATCCAAAGGTGATGGAACAGGCCTTCTACGCCCGGGACCTGGCCGGGACACTTGTCCAGGTGGGTGTTCCTACGCCCGAGATGCGCATCGACCTGCCGATGATCGACTTCTTCGGGCGGGGCGGGGCGCTCAAGCCCAGTTGGTATGGCGACTGCGTGCCGGATCGGGACTTCCCCAAGCTGGTCGACCTCTATCAGGCCGGACGCCTCGATCTGGACCTCTTCGTCAGCGAGACCATCGCGCTCGACGAGGTGGAGAAGGCGTTCGACCGGATGCAGCGGGGCGAGGTCCTGCGTTCCGTCGTCGTTCTGGATTAGGGACGCGCTGATTTGGGAATGCTCTAGGGCATGGGGCACGACGACGAGCCGACGCACGAGGCAGTCATATCGAGAGCGAGTGGGCGCCCGCCCGAAGAAGGGTCCAGCGAGGATCCTGAGCATCAGGCCGAAGTAATTCTCGAAGAGTCCGAGGAACGTACGACCGAGGCTGCGGACGAGTCAACCCGGGACTGACTCGTCAGTTGCGGCCACCGCCGCCGGCTTGAACCGCAACAGCTGCGATATTGCCCCGGCGGCCATTCCCGGCCCTACCACGGCGGCCACCCTCGTCAGCGACCTGGACACGTGCGGCCCGAGCCGAAGCTTGCCCGGCCCTGACACGAGCAGGGCACTGGCCACTGCGAGGTTCGTCAGCGGGAGCTCGAATCCGCCATTCGACGACAGTGCACCTTGTTTGCGGTGCACTGTCGAGGCCGCTGGCATCGTCCCGGCAATGGCCAGCGGCCCCAGCGGATCCGCGATGCCGGTAGCTGTCAGCAACCCGCCGCCCAGCTCGCTCACCCCGGCGACCGTCGCCATCAGTTTTCCAGGTCGCAGACCCATGGAGTCGAACCCGGAACCCGTCGCCTCGAGCCCGTGACCGCCGAAGGAGCCGAACAGCTCTTGGGCGCCGTGCACGGCGAGATAGCTGCCCAGGATGGCGCGGGTGATGAATAGGCCGATATTGCGCACGGGGGACCTCCAACGTCACTTACGAAAGATCAGCTACTATACATTCGTATGGCAGAGGCAGTGGGGGCCTGCGAGGCCATAACTCAGGTCTTCTCGCTGCTCGGGAAGCGCTGGAGCGGGCTGATCATCGTGACCTTGCTCGATGGGCCGGCCCGCTTCTCAAGGATCGTGCAACTGGTGCCCGGAGTGAGCGAGCGCATGCTCTCGGAGCGGTTGCGCGAGCTGGCCGCAGCCGGGCTTCTCACCCGCTGCGTAGAAGAGGGCCCGCCGGTCAACGTCCGCTACCAGTTGACTCCTCGTGGCGAGGCCCTACGCCCCGCCCTGGCCGAGCTCGAGCGCTGGGGCAGCGAACAACTCGTGGAGACCGCCGCCGCCCTCTGAGTCACGCCGGCGCCACTCCATGCTATTCCTAGGAGATGGCGTACTCCCTGGTTCCATTCGCTCCCGTGACCGGCCTCCGGGGCATGGTGAGTGCGGCAGACCACCTGGCGTCGACGACCGGCCTCGGCCTTCTCGATCAAGGCGGTTCGGCGGCCGACGCCGCCGTGGGTGCGGCGGCGGTCATGGCGGTGACGAGTCCCTATCTGTGCGGTATGGGCGGCGACATGCTGGCGGTGGTCAGCGCGCCCGGTGTCGACCCCATCGCCATGCTGGCGGTCGGTCGGGCCGGTTCCGGCGTCGACGCGGCAAAGCTGCGGGCCGAGGGGCATTCGATCATGCCGGTGCGGGGTGACTTCCGGACCGTGCCGGTGCCGGGTGCGGTTGACGGCTGGCTGGCCCTGCACGACCGCTTCGGCCGCTTGCCGCTCGCCACCGTCTTCGCCCCGGCCATCGAGCTCGCCGCCGAAGGATACGTCGCCTCACCGATGCTCTCGCTGGCCAGTCACCTTGTCCACGACATCCCATTCGCGCAAGAGCTCTGCCCGAATGGCCCCCTCGCCCTCGAACAGGTCGTCCGTCTCCCCGGCGTCGCACGCACCCTGCAGGCCATCGCAAGAGAAGGCCGCGATGGCTTCTACCACGGCGAGTTCGGGCGCAATTTGGTCGAGCTGGGCCAAGGTGTTTTTTCAGACACGGACGTCGACCCGACCTTCGCCCAATGGTGTGACCCGCTCCACATCCGGGTCTGGGGCCATGAGCTATGGACCGTCCCGGTCCCCTCCCAGGGTTATCTCACCCTGGCCAGCTCCTGGATCGCCGAACACGCCGGCCTCGGCACTGACCCCGACGACCCGCAGTGGGCCCACCTTGTGGTCGAGGCTTCGCGCGCCGCCGGGCACGACCGACCGGACGTCCTCTACGACGGCGCCGACGGGCCGGCCCTTCTCGACCCAGAACGGCTCGCCCACGCGGGCTCTCGCATCGACCCCAGCCGCGCCGCCCCGCCGGATGTCACCACGCCACGACACGACGACCCAACCACAGCGACCCGCCGGATCGCCGACGGCGACACCACCCACCTGTGCGCAATCGATGGCGACGGGCTCGGGATCTCGTTGACGCAGTCCAACGCACTCGATTTCGGATCGCATCTTGTGGCGGGCTCGACCGGGATCTTCCTCCACAACCGCGGTGTCGGCTTCTCTCTCGAAGAAGATCACCTGGCCGAGCTGGCCCCGGGTCGCCGCCCTCCGCACACGCTCTCCCCGATGCTGGCCACGACGCCCGACGGCGCGCTGTCCCACTTGGTCGGGGCCATGGGCGGTGACGCCCAGCCGCAGATCCTCCTGCAGGTGCTGGCCCGCATGCTCCACTCCGGGCAGGATCCGGCCACCGCCGTCGCTGGCCCCCGGGTCTCCCTGGTAGCGCCGAACGCCGGCCCCTTCCGGCTGTGGTGGGGCGACGACCTCAAGATCTGCGTCGAAGCCCACGCCCCTTCCGCCTGGGCCACGACGCTCACCGAACGCGGCCACCAGGTCATCCCGATCGGCGCCTATGACCCGAACGCCGTGGGAGGATCCCAGGCCATCGCAGTCGTCCGCCGACCCGACCACGACAGCCACCACTTCGTCGGCGCCGCCGACCCACGCAGCCCCTGCGCCGGAACCGCGAGCCGCTAGCCGCAATCACCCATCCCTGACAGAATCGAGGCCATGGGGGAATCTGCCGCAACCATCGTCACACATCGGGACACGCTGCTTCCCGACCCCGAGCCGCGCCCGGTGCACTACACCGTGATCTCGGTCGACGACCACTTGGTGGAGCCACCGGACATGTTCGAGGGACGCCTGCCCGCCCGCTTCGCTGACGACGCGCCCCGCATCATCGAAAACGACCAGGGGCACCAGGTCTGGCTCTTCGAGGGCGACGTGTACACCCAGGTCGCCATGAACGCGGTCTCAGGACGAAGGCCCGAGTTCATCAAGGTGGAGCCCACTCGTTTCGAGGACATGCGACGGGGTTGCTGGGACATCGACGCCCGGATCGCCGACATGGACATCAATGGCGTGTGGGCATCCCTCAATTTCCCCTCGATGATCACCGGGTTCTGCGGCCGTGTCTTCTCGGCCGCCCGTGACCCGGCATTGGGGTTGGCCGTCACGAAGGCATGGAACGACTGGCTCTACGAGGCCTGGTGGCAGCCCTATCCGGACCGCATCATCCCGTGTGGGATCACGTACCTGGCTGACCCTGAGCTCGGTGCAGCCGAGATCCGGCGTAACGCCGAGCGGGGGTTCCGTTCGGTGACGCTGCCCGAGCGCCCGCACCAGATCGACCTGCCGAGCCTGTTCTCTGGATACTGGGAGCCGATCATCGCTGCCTGCGAGGAGACCGACACCGTGATCTCGCTGCACGTCGGGTCCACGGGCATGCCACCTATGGCCGCCGACAGCCCGATGGTCGGCCTCGGCGCCACGCTGTTCGGGCAGATGTCGCTGTCGGCCTGCGCGGAGTGGGTCTGGTCGGCCCTGCCGGCTCGCTTTCCCAACCTCAAGATCGCCATGAGCGAGGGCGGCATCGGCTGGGTGGCCATGCTGCTCGACCGGCTCGACAACGTGGTCGCGCGCTCGGGCTACGGGCGCGACTACCACCCCTCAGGCATCCGGCCGGCCGAGGTGCTGGCCCGGAACTTCTGGTTCTGCACGATCGACGACCCGTCCACCATCGACACCCGCCACCGGATCGGCATCGATCACATCATGGTGGAGGTCGACTATCCCCACGGCGACTCCACCTGGCCCGATACCCAGGAGGTCATCCGTCAGTGCTGGGGCCACCTGCCCGCCGACGAGCTCCGCAAGCTGACCCACGAGAACGCCGCCGCTCTGTTCCGCTGGCCTCTCCCCGACGTCGCCAACCCGCTCTCCGAAGCGCAGCCGGCAGCGGTCTGAGCAGAAATAGACCCGCTCCCCCGCGTGCACGATTGACGCCGGGGCGCTCGCCACCTCGACCTGCATACCGCAGACGGGGTCGAGCGCCAATCCACCACCGCCACCCAAGCGGGACCGGTTCCGGTACGCCCAGTACAAAACGCCGAACACGGCAAGAAAGACGATGTTGAGATACGTCGTGTAGTCCCACGAGAAGTGATCGGGAGCGATGGCGCGCGACCGCACCGCAGGAACGAGGCCGGCCGCCCCGAAGATCCCTTCCGTCACCAGCCCGGCGATCGCCATGACGGTCCAGAACAGGGCCAGCATGCGCAGCATGAGGCGGGTCCCGTAGTAGCGCCGATAGACGAGGAGCAGGGGGAACGTGATGAGGTCGGCGAAGATGAACGACACCACGCCACCGAACGAGATCCCCCCATTCCACAACGCCGCCGCCAGGGGAACGTTGCCGATTGAGCAGACGAACGAGATGATGGCGATGAATGGGCCGACGATGACGTTCTCGACACTGGTCCAGAATCCGTGGCCATGGAGAAAGACGGCGTTCCACGCCGCTGTCGGCACGAGGACGGTCAGGAATCCGGCTACGCCATAGCCGATGACCAACTCGCGCCGGAGCATGGTGAGGTCGGCCATCGTGTACGTGGCGGCGTCGGCCCAACCGCTCTTGGATCGCAACTTCCTCCGCCATGACGAACTCTGCAACGACACATCCTCCGGAGGTCCGAGGCCCGTGCCGGCTTCATCCTCCAGGCGGGACCTCGCCTCCACCACGTACCTCCCCCGAAGCCACAGGCTGCCCAGCCCGGCCAGGAGGGTGATCATGATGACGCCGCCCACGAACTCGCTCACGGCGAATTGCCAGCCCATCAGCACGACGAGAACGACGCCAAGCTCGATCACCAGGTTGGTCGAGGCGAACATGAAGACGGATGCCGACACGAAGTCAGCGCCCTTCACGAAAAGGGACTTGGCCATGGCCGAGGCCGCGTACGAACACGACGACGAGATCGTCCCCAAGCCCGACGCCCGCAGCACCGACCGCAGCGAGTGATCGCCCATGGCGCGCTGCATCGCCTCCCGGCTGACGAACGCCTGAACCGCGCCAGACAGGCCGAACCCCAAGATGAGCGGCCACAGCGTCTCCCAAAACATGAAGAAGCCTTCCCGCCCACTTCGGCCGATCTGGTCTAGCCACGCCACGCCGATCACGGAGGCGCCACCGTCACGAGCGAACCAGGCGTGCGATGGCCTCGGAGGCCTCGTCGAGCTTTGCCTTCGCCTCGTCCCCGCCGCTTTTGACGGCGTCGGCGACGCAGTGCGCCAGGTGGTCGTTGAGCAACTGCAGTGCCACCGACTGGAGCGCCCGCGTCGCGGCGGACACCTGTTCGAGCACGTCGATGCAGTACCGGTCCTCATCGACCATCCGCTGCAGTCCCCGCACCTGCCCTTCGATACGTCGCAAGCGCTTCTGGACCGCTTCCTTCTCGTCGACGTAGCCCGGATGCGCCATCTTCTTCACCTGCCTCTCTATACCCCCTACGGGTATCAAGTATATGGCGGGGCGGGCCACCGCCACACGGCACCTCGGCGGGACGGGGCCATCGATCCCTACAATAAGGAGAATCCGATTTTGCGTGATGATCCCTGTTCAAAGTAGCATTTGTAGGCAGATGGAGACACAGACCGCCACGGGACCAATTGTCCTCTTGACGAGGCTGGCCCGTGTCGTCTATCGCCGAAGCACCGCGGAATTGCTCGGCATGACGATCCGGGAACTCGGTGCGCTGGCCTACCTGCGTGACCACCACCTCGCCGCTCAGCATGCGCTGAGCAAGGCCCTTTCCATCGATGCCAATAACTGCGTGCTGCTTCTGAATGATCTCGAAGCCCGGCAGTATGTCGAACGACGTCGTGACCCGATGGATCGCCGAAGGCACCTCGTCGAACTCACGGCCATGGGGAGGACCGCTCTGGAAAGGGCCGAACTCGCCCAAGGCAGCGTCGAGGACCAGGTGCTGGGAATGCTCAGCATGGAGGAACGAAGCATCTTGCAGCGCCTGCTCACGAGGGCTCTTGAAGGTCAACTCTCTGACACGGATGATGAGTAGGCCCGCCCCCGCTGGATCCGGTTCGTCCCGGCCGCTCGGAGCATCCCGTCTGGCCTGGCTCCCTCGATGAGCATTTCCGTTCGCAATTCAGTTGCGCCCGCCCTCCGTTCACGCGTCGCCCGGCCGGTCGCCGGCGCGCCGCTCCCCGACAACTACAAGTGGACGGCCTTGTTCATCTCCACGCTCGGCATGCTGATGGCGACGATTGACGGCTCCATCGTGCTCATCGCACTGCCGGACATCTTCCGGGGCATCGGCATCGACCCCCTGCAGCCCGGGAACAGCTTCTATCTGTTGTGGATGATCTTGGGTTTCTTGGTCGTGACCAGCGTGCTCGTGACCACGCTGGGCCGATTGGGTGACATCTTTGGGCGGGTCCGTACGTACAACCTCGGCTTTGCTGTTTACACCTTCTTCTCACTGCTCCTCACCGTGACCTGGATGTCAGGTCACATCGCTGGGATCTGGCTGATCGTGATGCGGCTCTTCCAGGCCGTCGGTGCCGCCATGTTGATGGCGAACTCGTCGGCCATCCTCACCGACGCGTTCCCCGCGGAACAACGGGGCATGGCCATGGGTATCAACTCCGCGGCGGCATTCAGCGGCATGTTCATCGGGCTGGTCCTGGGCGGGCTTCTGGCTCCGGTCAACTGGCGCCTTATCTTCTTGGTATCTGTGCCGATTGGGCTCTTCGCCACGATCTACGGCTACCTCAAACTGCACGAACTCAGCGAACGGCAACCAGCCAAGATCGACTGGCCTGGAAACATCACCTTTGCGCTTGGTCTCATCCTGGTCATGATCGGCATCACCTACGGCATTGAGCCGTACCGGCACGACACCATGGGTTGGACGAATCCCTTCGTCATGGCCTCGCTGTTCTTCGGCGTTCTGCTCCTCGTGGTGTTCGGCATCATCGAGTCCAAGGTCGAACAGCCCATGTTCCGCCTCCAACTCTTCAAGATCCGAGCATTTACGGCGGGAATCCTCGCCAGCTTCCTCGCCGCTTTGAGCCGCGGTGGGCTCATGTTCATGCTCATCATTTGGCTGCAGGGGATCTGGTTGCCCCTCCATGGCTATGACTTCGCCCGGACACCATTGTGGGCTGGACTTGCCATGCTCCCCCTGACCGCCGGCTTCTTGATCGCCGGTCCTCTCTCGGGCTATCTGTCTGACCGCTTCGGTGCACGACCGTTCGCCACCGGAGGGATGATCGGCGTCGCCGTCTCCTTCGCGCTACTCCAGTTCTTGCCGATCAATTTCCCCTACATGCTCTTCGCCGGGGTTCTCCTATTGACCGGCCTGACCATGTCCATGTTCGGTTCTCCTAACCGAGCAGCGATCATGAGCAGCCTCCCGCCCGAGCATCGCGGTGCCGGGTCGGGGATGAGTACCACGTTCCAAAATTCCGCACAGGTTCTATCGATCGGGATTTTCTTCACCCTGCTCATCGTCGGACTCTCCACTGCGCTTCCGGCCAGCCTGTATCACGGCCTTGTGTCGCACGGGGTGTCGCAGCAAACGGCAACCCGTGTCTCGCACCTCCCTCCCGTCTCGACGCTCTTCGCCGCATTCTTGGGCTACAACCCGGTTCAGCATTTGGTCGGCACACAAGTCCTGTCCCATCTCACGTCGGCGCAACAAGCCACTCTCACCGGGCGAAGCTTCTTCCCCAGCCTCATCGCGGCTCCATTTCGGGCTGGTCTTCACACGGCGCTCGACTTCGCCATAGTGGCGAGTTTGCTGGCTGCAGCCGCGTCCTGGACTCGGGGCCACAGTTATGTGCATTCGGATGTCCATGCAGTCGACGACGGGTTCGACCCGGAGATCCCCCTCCCCGAGCACTATGAGGGCACCATCGATGCCGCACCGTCACTCACAGCCAAAGGAGTATCTCGATGACCATCGATTCCCACATCACCATTGACACATCTGACGGACAGATGCCTGCATTCGAGGCTTCACCGGGCGATACCGCCAAAGGCGGCATCGTGGTCGTCCAGGAGGCATTCGGTGTGACTGCGCACATTGAGCACATCTGCATCCGCCTGGCCGAAGCCGGATGGCATGCCGTCGCACCGGCATTCTTTCATCGACAGGGTTCACCCGTCCTGGCGTACGACGACCTCAACTCCGTCATGCCTGTCATGAAGGAACTCGGCCCCGACGGCATCACCACTGACCTCATCGCTTCGTTTGCGCATCTCGAGGCGGCTGGGTTCGCAGCATCCCAGACAGGCATCGTCGGCTTCTGTATGGGAGGCAGTGTCACGTTCTATGCCGCCACGCTCCGCAAGCTCGGCGCCGCGGTGACCTTCTACGGTGGCGGCGTGGCTGAGGGACGATTCGGATTGCCCTCTCTCATTGAGCAGGCTCCACAACTCCAGACACCGTGGCTGGGACTGTACGGGGACCTGGACCAGGGCATCCCGTCTCATGACGTCGACCAACTTCGAAAGGTCGCCGCCGAGGCACGCGTGCCGACCGAGATCGTCCAATACCCTGATGCCGATCACGGATTCAACTGCAACGACCGACCGGCTGTCTTCAACGCGGCAGTTGCCGCCGCAGCCTGGGACCGTACCCTCCATTGGTTCGAACGCTACGTCGGGACCTCAGGACAGGTCTGAGGGCGTCCTCTCTCTGACGCGCAATCGGCGCCCCCAATTGCTGTGTGCGGCTACTCGTCTCGAGCAACGCACCCGCGCGGCGGGCCGGCCTGTTACCTCAGCGTCCCGTCACCTCTGCACTTGTCTTCCGACCGCTGAATTCAAAGGCGTCCCACATCGAGGCGTAGCGCCCTCCGAGTATCCGCAGTTCCTCGTGCGATCCAACCTCAGCGATCTCACCTTGGTGAAGGACCACGATGCGATTGGCTGATCTCGCCGTCTGTAACCGGTGGGCGATGATGATGGTGGTCCGGTTGCGCGACAGTTGTTGCATCGCCTTTGCGACCCGTGCCTCCGTGGCCAGGTCAAGGTTCGACGTGGCCTCATCGAGCAGGAGGATGACCGGATCCACGAGTTCGGCTCTTGCAAGTGCGATGAGCTGGCGCTGCCCGGACGACAGAGAACGCCCTCGTTCCAGCAACTCGTGGAGGTACCCACCCGGTAACTCGGCGATGAAGTCGTGCGCGCCAACGGCACGAGCGGCGGCCTCCACTTCGTCGTTACCCGCTTCCGGCCGGCCGTAGGCGATGTTGTCACGGACGCTCCCGGTGAAGAGGAAGGCCTCTTGGGGGACGTAGCCGAGCTGACGCCGGTACCCGAGGAGATCGAGAGTGCGGAGATCGAGACCGTCGACGCGCACGGCCCCGTGATCAGGGTCGTAGAAGCGGGCGATCATCTTCATCACGGTCGATTTCCCTGCCCCCGTCTGACCCACCAGGGCCACCGTTTCGCCGGCTTCAATGTGTAGGTCGATACCTCGCAGTGCCTCGGATGGCGTAAGCGTCTCAGCGTCGGGCGCCCACAGCACGCGGGGGTCTCTCGGCCCACGGCGCTGCGCAGGACGTGAACCAACAAGGCCTTGTCGGGCCGCCGCCGAGGGATACGCGAACCGAATACGGTCGAGAGTTATCTCACCGCGCAGTCGACCCGGCATGGTCGGATTATCTGCCGCAGGAGTAAGCGGCTCGAGCTGCATCAGTTCTGCGATGCGGCCGACGGAGACGCGCGTCTGTTGCCACGAATCAAAGACCTGGGAGAGCTGTTGAATGGGTGAGAAGAACAAGTCGATATAGAGAATGAACGCGATGAGAGCACCGGACGTGAGATGTCCCGATGCGATGAGTCCAGCCCCCACTCCCAGCACGATTGCATCGGCGGCTCCGGAGAGAAATTGCACGAAAGGGAAGTAGATGGCCACGAGCCGCTGGGCCGCAACACGTGATTCGAGGTAGTCGCGTCCCAGGTCGTGGAAGCGCCTTATCGTCTCCGCCTGGTGCACGAAGGCCTGCGACACTCGCACGCCCGAGAGGCTTTCCTGGAAGTCAGCATTGACGATGGCGATACGTTCCCGTGACAGGTCGTACAATCGTGCCGCCTTGTGGCGAAAGATCACGGTGGCCACAGCGAGTGGAACGACAACGGAGAGCGTGCACAACCCCAGCTCGAGATTTATCACGAGGAGCGCACACCCGACACCGACAAAGGTGACGATAGAAACCAGCGCGGAAAGCAGTCCGTTCTCCACAAGCGATTCGAACTGATCGACGTCGGTCGTCATCCGGGTCATGATGCGGCCGGCCATCTCACGTTCGTAGTAGTCCAACGAGAGGCGCTGCAGTTGTGCCCACACGCGAATTCGAAGCGAAAGCATTATCCTCTCCGCCGTACGGCCCGTGACGAATGTCTCACCAATCTCATCGATCAAGTCGACAAGAGTGATGACGAGGAAGATGGCCGCTGCCGCGAAGAGAACGGCCATGGAACCCTTCGCGACGCCGCTGTCGATACCGGTCTTGATGAGAATCGGTCCGGCCAGACTGGCGAGCGCATCAATGACCACGAGCACAAGGCCAAGGAAGAGTGGCCGACGGAACGCATTGAGAAGTCGGGGCAGGTTGAAATGGCGATCGTGGCGGGACTCCTTCTCTAACTCCACCCGTGCGACGTCCCGCACCGGGGGAAGCGCCTCCACGCGCGTCAGCAGCTCAGGCGTAGGGGCGAGGCTCAGTCGCCACGAGCCCCCTCCACCGCGACCGAGCCCCGCTCCGATGCTCGGCGGGCCGACCGTCCGCGCCACTGTTGGGCTCCCTGCCATCACATCGCTAGGTTGCCAAGCCGAGGAAGTAGTGCCATCACCCTGTGTCGAACGTCCGAGCGCCGCAAGTGCCTCGATCCGATCTCCGGCCTTCTGCACCAGGTCCTCTTCAATCCCCGACAGCAAGGTCCGGTAGACCGAACTGCGCGCCAAGAGCTCATCGTGCGTCCCCTGCTCGACCACTCGCCCCTGGACCAGGACGACGATGCGATCGGCCAGATGCAGTGTGGATTGCCGATGGGCGATGAGAAGCGTGGTCCGATCGGCCATCACGGCACGAAGACCCTCGTGGATGGACTCCTCAATCTTCGAGTCAATGGCGCTGGTGGCATCGTCGAGGATGAGGATGCGAGGGTCGGCCAGGACGGCACGGGCCAACGCGATACGTTGCCGCTGGCCACCCGAAAGGGTCAACCCACGTTCACCCACGACGGTGTCATACCCACGAGGAAGCTCGAGGATGAACTCGTGGGCCTGGGCCACACGAGCGGCCGCCTCAATCTCCTCCTCGGCCGCATCGGGACGTCCGTAAGCAATGTTTGCTCGCACCGTGTCGGAAAAGAGAAAACTATCCTCGAAAACGACGCCGATTTGATGGCGAAGCGACTGGAGGGTGACCCTTCGCACGTCCCACCCGTCCACGCGGACGGTCCCCCGGGCCGGCTCGTAGAAGCGTGACACCAACATGGCCACGGTCGACTTCCCGCTTCCACTGGGGCCGACGATGGCCACTCGCTCTCCGGCCCCTATCGTCAAGTCGAACCCCTGTAGTACGGGCGCGCCGGCGCTGTAGGCGAAGTGCACATCGGAGAAGGCGATCTCACCCCTCAACGGCGGCAGGTCCACCGCGCCCGGAGCGTCGGCGATGGCCGGCTTCAAATCGAGGAGCTGAAAGATCCGTTCGATCCCAGCTCGCGCCTGTTGGCCCACCGTCAAGACACCGGCCAGCTGGCGAGCCGGAGACACCAGCTGGACGATGTAGGTCGAAAAGGCAAGAAAGGTGCCCAAGGTGATCTCGTGATGCAGGGCCAGCCAGCCTCCAAAAGCCAAAATGGCAACCTGGCCAATGGTGGGAATGGCCTCGAGGAGCGGTTGGTAACGGGACTGCAAGCGCACAGCGCGCATCCGCGATCCATACAACGTCTGCGAGGCATCGGCGACCCGCTCCAGCTCGCGCTGCTCCTGGCCGAACGCCTTCACGACACGCACGCCGTTGACGTCTTCGTCCACGATCTGGATGACATCGCCCTCGCGCTGTTGACCGTCCCAGGTAGCGGGGAAGACTCGTCGTCGCATCCGGTACGACACGATGAGCAACGTCGGAGCGATAATCACACTGACGACGGCAAGCAAGGGCGACAGGTAGATCATGACGCCGAGCGAGAACAACATCAGAAGAACGTTGCCGCTCATGATCGGAAAGAAGCTGAGGAGCCCCTGCACGAGCGCAGAATCCGAGTTGGATCGAGCAACGAGCTGACCGGTGGGCATGCGGTCGAGATTGTCGAAATCCATCACCTGAAGATGTGCATGCATGGCGTTGCGCAGGTCGTATTGCACGCTCAGCGCCACTCGCCCGCCGCGGTATCGACGCACATAGAGGAATCCGAATGAGGCGATCGCTAGGGCAATAAGGAGGACCAGCCACGGCCACAGCGAAGAGTTTCGAGAAACGATGACCCCGTCGACGATCTGACGCTCGATGAGCGGGATGATGGTCTGGCAGACACTGCCGAGCACCGCCGCAGTCACGGCCAGCGTCACGTCGCGCCGATGTCGCATCATGTAGCCCCACAGGCGGCGCACCCAACCTGGATCCGCAGCCGTAACGGAGAGGTCGTCCGGCACCATCAAGTCCTTCGCCGCTCAGCTGCTCGCTGCGCCTGCAGGTCGTCGATGGCCGCACCGAGCCACACCAGCGACTCCATCAATTGGGCGCCATCGGGCGTCCGGGCGCTCAGATCCTCGATACGACGGATCATTTCTGCCTCGACCCGCGAAAGAAGCGCCACCCCTTGGGGGGTCAGGTGCAACGCTGCCACGCGGTGGTCTCCGTCCACTCCTGTCCGAACCAGTAGTCCGCGCTGCGCGAGCGCATCTACCGCAGCACTAATTGCGGGCTTACCGACGGCGAGCCGATCCGCCACGCGTGACGCGCGCTCTTCGCCGGACGCGACAGCCGAGAGAACCCGGTAATGCGCCAGGCTCAGCTCCCCCGACGCCCGTTCGAGAACACGTGTGGCTCGGGCCAACGCCCGGACGGCCGCCACGTCCCGGCCGGCGTGGCCGGAAGGGGGTTTCGCCGTTGGCGCTATGGGTCTTGGCGCGTCACTGGTCACTCCACCAGGATACCCAGATAGTTCGTCTATCGAACTATTGTGAGAAGACCGCTGGAGATCCGCATGCGGGCCCTCGTTACAGCTGCGGTTCAATTGGGTAAGTTCCCAGACATGTCCGTCATCGAGTCGCAGCACGAGGACAAAGGACCGACCGGGAACGAGGCAAACGAAATCCCTGGAGGACGCCCTGGTCGTCGAAAGGTCGGCGGAGACGGAATCCGCCATACCCGCATCGGGCGGGCATGGGTGGCGGTCATCGTCGCGGCCGTCCTTGGCGTCGCACTGGTCGACTTCATCGTGCAGAACACCCGCTCGGTTCGCGTCGAGTTCTTCGGGGCAAACGGGCAAATGCCTGTGGCCGTTGCCCTCATCGGGGCGGCCCTCGTAGGTGCATTCTTTGTCTTGACGGTTGGTATCGCCCGGACCATGCAATTGCGCATCGCCACCCGACGGGGGGAAAGGCGCGAAATGCGATCGGAGTCGCTGGCGACCAGCGCCACGGACTGAGGAGCGGTCCCTTGGGAAATCGGAGGCATGGATCCACTGCCCGAGGGTGGAGCGAGCACCCGCCCGACTCGTAACAGTCGAGGCCCACAGCGAATTCCATTGCTCTTCAGTCCCCGGTAACATCGAAGGCGTGCGTGAACGGTGGCTATCCAAACGAGCCGTGTTCTTGCACCTCGGGTGCCTTCTCTTTGTGCCCTTTTGCATTGCCGCGACCTGGTGGCAGATAACTCGGGCCGAGGATGGCAACGGTTTGAGCTACCTCTACACGTTCGAATGGCCGGTATTCGCCGTCGTCGGGATCTACTTTTGGTGGCAGTTCTTACATACGGACTACGAGACCGTTGGGCTCAAGGGAATGCGGCACCTGACGACGGAAGCGCCACCGGATGACGGAACGGTTTCGCCCACGACGACGACAACGCCATTGCCCGACACCACTTCTCCGGTGCCGACACGAGCACCCTCCATGACACTCACGCGTGATACGCCACGACCGCTGTCTGCGGCCACACCAGCCGCTGCGGCCGCAGCACTCGACGATGAGGATCCTGAACTGGCGGCCTATAACGCCCGACTGGCCGCCCTGGCGATCAGCGGAGGGAAAACCTGGCGGAAACGCGAAACGCACATCGCCCGTAGGCCTCAGTGAGGCGGCTCACGGAGCGGGGCGTTGCGGGTGCACTCTTCCGCTACCAGCTCATGGCGAATATCGTCGGAACGCTCATCATCCCGCTCTTCATCTTCACGGGCATCAAGATCGCCACCGGACACTGCAAGCTCGAGGTCGAGATATTCGGGGTAACCCACGGATACCTGTACATCGTCTACCTCATCGCCGTGGGGGTTCTCTCCTTCAAGACGCGGCTCAACATCATCTGGGTCCTCGTGATGTGCGGCGCCGGACTGGTCCCGGGACTGACGTTCCTGGTCGAGTGGTGGGTTGTCACCCGCAAGATCCACCCCCTGCTGGCGCTTGGTTCAGGGGTCGAATCTTCCTCGGCAGCCCCCTGAAAAAGACGCCGCTCGGCCCGAAGTCTCAGCCCAGGCGCTCGATGACGGTGGCGTTCGCTTGCCCGCCTCCCTCGCACATCGTCTGAAATCCGAAGCGACCGCCCGTCGCCTCGAGGTGATTGAGCAGCGTTCCCATCAATCGAACGCCGCTGGCTCCCAGGGGATGACCGATCGCAATCGCCCCTCCTCGAGGGTTGAGGCGTGCCGGGTCGTAATCGAACGCCGCGCCCCACATAAGCGCGATGGCGGCGAACGCCTCATTGCATTCGACTGCATCGAACTCCGCTGTCTTCATCCCGGACCGTTCGAGCAGCTTGTGCGTCACCGGCACCGGAGCCGACAAGACGATCGCGGCGTCCTCTGCCGCCACCGCAAAATGTGCGAAGCGGGCACGAATGGGAAGACCCAACTCCTCTGCCACCGCACGGTCGGCGATGAGCATGGCCGCAGCCCCATCGGTGGTCTGCGAGGCATTGCCCGCCGTGATGTCGGGGGCGGTCTCCGGTTCCCAGAGTTGCGCCGGCTTGAGCGCGGCGAGGGCGGCGAGGCTCGATGTCCGACGAATGCCCTCATCGTTGAGAAGGGACTCACCCGTGAACGCGCCATCTGCGCCCTTGATCTGCACGGGAATAGCTTCACGGGAGAAGTGCCCGTTGTCCCAGTTCTCTGCCGCCCGTCGGTGGGACTCGAGGGCATAGGCGTCCATCTGTTCCCGCGTGATGCCATAGCGGTCGGCCAGCACTTGGCTCACACGGAATTGCGTCCAGAGCCGGCCGTCGACATGCTCCAGGAAGGACGGGGGGAAAGGCCCGGTCCCGCCGCTCGAATTCGAGCCCATGGGCACCCGACTCATCACCTCGACCCCACATGCCACCACGAGGTCGTAGTGCCCCGCCGCCACACCGGCCGCCGCGAAGTGGACGGCCTGTTGGGACGACCCACATTGCCGATCGACTGTGGTGGCCGGAACCGTCTGAGGCAGTCCGGCCGAGACCCACGCATTGCGCGTCACGTTCGTGCCCTGCTCCCCGGCCTGGCTGACGCAACCGCCGATGACATCGTCGATCCGTTCGGGATCGATACCGGTCCGCTGCAACAGTGAGTTCAGTGTGAATCCGAGCAGGTCGGCAGGGTGCCAGTTGGACAGCGCCCCGCCGCTCTTGCCAAATGTCGTCCGCACCACGTCGACGATGACGGGCTCTCGCATGCTGCCTCCTCTTGGAATTCCCGAGACTCTCGAGTCAGGAAGTCAGTTCGCCAACTTGACCGACAGCCGTCGCGGCAGCCGCTTCACGCCGAGCCATCAATGATTCAACCGCCCGGCCCGCACCGGCTGGCTCGCCATCGTAGGCCACCGACCCCCGGTCGAGGACCACCGCCTTGCTCGCCAGCTCGAGCACGCGTGAGACCTGCTGCTCGACCACCACCAACGCAGTTCCATTGCGGTTGATCTCCCGCAGGCCGTCGTAGACGGAATCGATGACGACGGGCGCCAATCCCAACGACAGCTCGTCGGCGATGAGCACTTTGGGAGGCACCACTAATACTTTGGCCAAGGAAAGCAGTCGCTGTTGTCCCCCAGAGAGTGTTCCGGCCAACTGCCGCCTCCGGTCTCCCAGAATCGGGAAGGCGGTATAGGCGCGCTCCAAATTGGCGGAAAGCAACCGACGGCCGGCACGTTGCCGAAAGGCCAAGGTGAGATTCTCTTCCACGGTGAGAGTCGAGAAGACACCCCTTCCCTCGACAACGTGCGCCATGCCGAGCCGTGCAATCTTGTAGGCCGCCAACTTGGTGATGTCGTGGCCGCAGAACAAGACCTGACCGGTCGTCACGCTCACCAACCCGGTGACGGTGCGGGCTACAGTCGATTTACCTGCACCGTTGGAGCCGACGAGTGCCACGATCCCACCCGCCGCCACACTGAACGACACGTCGAACAGCGCACGGTAGGGACCGTACGCCGCACTGACGTGTTCGAGAACGAGCACGTTTCCGCTGTCAAGGGGCTGAACCTCCGTATTCATGACACTCCCATTTGGCCCAGGTAGGCGTGCCGCACGACGGGATTAGCCATCACTTCGTCGAAGGTGCCTTCGGCCAACATGGACCCCAGGTCCATCACCACGGTCCGATCAACGACCTCCCCGACCATGGACAGGTCATGCTCGACGAGCAGAATGGCGGTGCCCCGCTCACGCTGCACGGTGCGGAGCACCGCAGCCACCTCTGCTGTTTCATGGACGTCGAGCCCGGAGGAGGGCTCGTCGGCCAGGAGGATCTTGGGCTCAACGGCCAAGGCTCGTGCCAGTTCAACGAGACGGCAGTGACCCAAGCCGAGCGCATTCACCGACGTCTCGGCGAATGAGGAAATGCCCACGAGCTCCAAAGTGGCGTCGACGTTTTCCGACTCCTCCTTGGTGACCCCGCTCATGTTCAACAGGTCCTTCCACAGGCGACCCTCACCACGACGCGAGCGCTCGGCCACTATCAGATGGTCCCGCACGCTCATGTCGGTGAACACTTCTACCTTTTGATACGTGCGACCGATGCCGAGCCGCGCCCTCTTGAAGGTCGGGAGGCCGGAGAGCGAGGTTCCCCCAAACAGTATTTCACCGTCGTCGTATCGCAGCTGCCCGCACACACAGTTGAACAGGGTCGTCTTCCCGGCTCCGTTGGGACCGACCAGGCCGACGCTCTCCCCAGCCTTCACGTCGAAGGAGATGTCGTGCACGGCATGGATGCCACCGAACGACTTGGACACCTTACGCAGTGACAACAGCGGGGCGTCAGGCATTGGTCTCAGGAACGACATCCCGCGGATGCATCGCGTGATACTCCTTCGGGAAGAAGCGCTGCTCGAACCACAGGTTGGAACGCCTCTTCTGAAATTCGAGTATCCCCTCAGGGTGTTTGGCGAACTGCAACGATCCGAACGCAAAGAGCACGATGACCAGGCTCCCGCCGCCGAGACGCGCCGGCAGGTACGTCAAGAGCTGCTCGGTCACAAAGAACCCGATGCCGGCCTGAATGGCTCCTTCCACCGTGGCCACGCCCGTCGTCACCACCAAGACGATGAAAATCAACGAGAAGCTGTAGTTCCATTGGGCCGCGTTCGCTACTTGCTGCTGAATGGTGACCAGCACGCCCCCCACGCCGGCAATGGAACCGGCGAGGGCGAACACCACGACGCGCTGCCATGTCAGATTTATGCCCAGGCCTGCCGCGGCGGTCTCGCTGCCACGCATGGCCGCCAGATTGCGGCCCACCGTACCCTTGCGAACCTGCAGAACAATGCCGACGCAGGCGGCGAGAACCACGATGCACAAGACGAACAATGCGTGCCCATTGAAGTTGAAGAACTCTGACGTGCCGAGCCATTTCGCCTTGAGGCTCAGACCCGATCCTCCTCCGCTGATCGACACATCATTGAAGAACGTGTTGTCAAAGAGCAACGCCGCCGCCAACGTCATGAGAGCCAGGCCAAGGCCGCGCAGTCGCAGTGACAGCAGAGCCAAGACCACCGCCACCGCGGCAGCCAACGCCGCTCCCACCAGGCCTCCGACCAACATGTTCAATCCGAGATGGTGCGCCAGCTGTGCCGACGTGAACGCGCCCACTCCGGCCAGCGTTCCCTGGCACAGGGAGAGCTGTCCGGCCATGCCGGTGATCAGCGTGACGGACAGGAGAACCGTAGAGAGCGCGAGCCCCGAGTTGAACACTCCTTCCCACGTTTTGGGCATCCACGTCAGCATGGAGACAATGAACACCGCGAGCACGACCCACCAGAGTCGGCGGATGATGCGATCCATGCTGGGAGCGCGGGACGCGGCGGCGATCGGCGGGGGCGGCGGATCGATGGTGGCCAGTGGATCGCGGTTCACATCGAGGGATCGCATACCCGGGAGGATGAGCAGCGCAGCCACCAGGACGAAGAACGGGAGTGAAGGGAGAACGGCCGAATAGAAGATGCTGCTCGTCGGCAAGTAGCCCTGGAGGATGGTGCTCACTACGCCGATGAGCACCGCCACTCCCGTCGCGATAGGGATGGAGCGCAAGAGTCCCCACGCGGCAGCGGCAATGGCGGCGACCACCAGTGTCGCGTACGTACTCGCTTGGAACGCCCCGTAAATGGGGGCCAGGACGACGCCGGCCAAACCGGCCATGAAACTCGAGATGACCCAGGCCAACGCCACCACCCCGCCGGAGTTGACGCCGTCGAGTTGGACCAAGCGACGGCTTTCCACTGCGCCCCGCATTTGCAGTCCCAGGTTCGTAAATCTCAATAGTGCGGTCAGCGCGACGAGGACGACCACGGTGACGCTGATGACGGCCAGATAGATGCCGTTGATTGGTGTGCCCAGGACCGTGGCATAGACGACATTCGGATTGAAGAAGGGAAAGATCGTTGCGGTGTCATCCAGATTCTGCGCCCCGAATACGACCGGCAAGAGCGACGGTATACCGACCAGCATGGCGATCGAAATGACCAACTTTGCCGTTGTGTTCGAGTTAGGGATCCGGCGAAACAACAAACGGTCGAATGCGAGACCAATCAAGGGTGACAGGACCACGACCGAGACCAGAAACGCGGGGACTCCACCCCAATGGTCATTCTGGGTGAGGACCGTGAACACAAAGGCTGCCGCGTACGCTTGCGCGCCGAACGCGAAGTTGAAGACACCGGTCGCCTGATATGTCAGGACAAGACCCACGGCCACGATGGCATAGGTACAGCCGTAAGGGATACCAGGGATCGCGAACCCGAAGAACTGTTCCATTCGTGATGATGCGCGCTGACGGTGCGGGAGGCGCGCCGTCAGCCGTTAGGCGTGCCCGGTGGCAGATTCTTGATCGGCTGGGGATTCTTCCCGCTCGTGCTGGCAAAGCAGACGACGACACTCTTCTTCGACGCGTTCAGGGCGGGCACGTACTTGGTGCCTTTCACCTGAATGTAGGACGCGCAGTAAGGGGGCGCGTGGCCGGAGTGACCGGCGTTCTTCCAATTCGTCGGAGTGGTCAATCCGCCAGCATTGAAGTCGGTCAACGTATTGGTCTGTTTGATGACGTTGGCCTGCGTGAGATTGTTGCCGGCCATCCTCACACCTTGTACGAAGAGTGCGGCGGACTCCCAGCCCTGAATGGCCACCTCGTCGGTCACATAATTGGGCTCGTATTTCTTCATCACAGAGAGATAGAGCTTGAGACCGGGATAGTCAGCCTGCGGTGCGAGGAAGGGCACGTGCGCGATGTAGAAATAGATGTTCTGCATCAGGCTCGCGTTCTGATTCAGCGTCGATTGGTCATTGCCGCTGAGCCAGAACTGCGTGGCCTTCAGGCCGTACTGCTTGATCGCCCGGGCCATGGTGACATTGCCCTGGACGTCCATGCAACTCAACACGAAGTCGGCTCCGTCCTGCTTCATGCGTTGCACGTCAGTTGCCACAGTGGTGCCCGGATACGGGATCTTGTAGTCGGTGTAGACAACCTTGATCCCGGCTGCGGTGAGTCCTTTGGCGTCCTGTTGGCAAGACGCGGCCGACGCAGCGATGCCGTAGGCCAGAATGGCGACCGACTTGGAGTGGGTTTTGTTGACCAGGTATGCCACTTCAGGAGTCCCGCCAGGCAGATACTGAACCGAACCACCGCCACCGGCCGCGAAGAGATTGTCCGGACCCGCCCAGTTGTTCGAGACGTTGTAGCCATATGTGGGGATCTTCGCCTCCACGAAGAGGTTGGGTGTGAAGAACGCAGAGGCGACGCCGGTAATGGCGAAGACGTGGTCCTGGTTGACAAGGGTGGAAACGAGCTGGTTGAACTGGCTCGGGTTGCCGCCGTCATCGAGCGCGTACTTGTAATCGATTTTGCGACCATTGACGCCCCCTTGGGCATTTATATAGGCGAAATAGGCTTTTTCCCCGTAGATGAGAGAGCCGAAGTTAGCGGCAAGCTCGCCGGTCTGGGTGGAGATGGTACCTACGGTTATGGAATTTTTGGTCACACCCGGTGCGGCGCTGACCGCGGCGCCAGCCGGGGCCGATGGGGTGCCCAACGTGATGGCCGCTGTGGCCAACGTCGCTCCCGCAATGCCGATCTTTACGATCCACCCGGCCCAATGATCCGTCCGCAGCATGTTCATTCGCATGGTGCCCCCCCTTGGTCCCGCTGCTCGCTGCATCCCCCGTGATGCACTTCGCTGTCGCCGTCAGCCCTCTTCGTCATCAATCTCCACATTCGTAGCATCAATAATTTGCGCGGTTACTTCAGAAAGAGCCGCTGGCGGTCGAATTCTCGCAATGCGGCCACTTCGCCCGTCGACAGTGGTGCCAGCTCTTCGACGCTCCGTTCCACATCCGGCTCGTACCCGCACGCATCCACGAACGCGCGCGTCCGATCTTCCACGGTTCCTTTGCCGGCGGGAACGGCCGCCACTCGGAGGACTCCGTCGCGACGCCGGAAGATTCCCTTGTCCGTGACCACGCTGACGACTCGATGTCCCGGCGACGTGACATATGCCACGGATTCGGGTAGGCGTTCCGGACGGGCCAACGTGATGACAACGCACGCTTCGGCACGGCTCGCCACATCATTTGCCCCACCTGAACCGACAAGGAATCGACCCCCGGCAAGTTCGGTCGAATTGAGACATCCCGAACGATCGACTTCAGCCGCACCAAGACAACCCACGGTGCGGGTTCCCGGACCTCCGATCACCATTCCCAGGACGGCCGATGCATCAGAGAGGTACGGAGTATCGGGAAATACCCGATGGTTGAAGATGTAGGGATCGGCCGGTGTGGGCTCATACCCCCACAGCCCGAGCTCAGCCGTGAGCATGACCCGGCTCCCACCGGCACGAGCACGACCCACTGCCACCCATGCCGCGAGGTTCGCTGCCCCGGCACCCGCCAACACGGCGTCCGCTTCGTAGTCGGCCACCACTCGTTCGACCTCGCGGGCACCAAATGCTGCCGCATGTTCCCAGGCCGAGAAGACCGGGTCTTTCGAGACCGGCATAGCTTCGGCGTCGGCTTTCCACGACGCCGGATCCGAGCGACCTTCGAGCCACCTCAGGTGATCGTCACCGAGGAGCCGGAGGTAGTCATCGTGCGTGGACGGGCCCAGTACCCACTTCTCGGTGAACTCGTCGAACGTCCCTTTCGCTGCCGCTTCGGCGGCCAAGTTCCAGTACGCGATGTCCTCCCCGTAACTGCGCACCGGAATGCCGGGTGCGTAGCAACCCCCGGGATGTGCTCCAAACGGGGCCTCCACGACGGCCAAGACTCGATGAGCCGGGACACGCACTCTGTGGCCGAGACCGTGCAGGTCGTCGACGACTTTTTCCACCGTCGCAACCACTCCGCGTCGTGCCGCCCAGGCGCCCCACACTCCCTCGAGCAGCGGTTCGGAAAACGCGAGGTTTCCCGCACGGTCGGCCGCGGCGGCATGGACGAGGGCGATGTCGGGGGCTAGCGGCGAGAGAAGACCGAGCGGACCGAGGGGCGAATCGATCTCGGTGAACCCTTCATTGGCCGCCATGGAAGATCCGATCAGAGAGCCGGTCACCATGGCCGGCAGCCCCCGCGCCGCTGCTTCCATGCGCTGGGCCAGGGTCAGAATCGACCAGTGTTCAACTTCGACCGCACCGGACTCGTATGCCTTCCTGAATATCGGGTTTGGGTTGTAGGTGGGAAAACTGTTGCCCGAATAGGCCGTCACGACCTTCTTGACGAGTCCCCCTTGGAAGAAGAGTCCGCCGAGTGCCCCCAGGCTGGTCATGACGAGGGTGAACCCGGGGTCTCGCCCCCAGAACTGGCGCGCCAATTCCCGAGCTCCGGCCGTCCACCGACTGTGGCCGAGCATGACGTGGACGACGTCACCCGGGCGCACATTCGTGGCGATTGCATCCTCCAGAGTGGTCATCGAGGTCCCTGGACCGGCAGCGGAAGATCCAGTCATCGCTGCGTGCTCTCGATGAGCCTTGACATGGAAAACCCCTGGTCCCGGCTCATTCCTGACCCCCCACAAACATGACCACCGTGTCAGGTTAGCCATTTCGAGCACCCCGGGCACTACGATGCCAAAGGCATGGAGCCGTCTCCAGTCCCACGTGACGTGGCGAGCTCCCGGGCGGACGCACACGAGACAGTTCCCTCGGTGACGGTGGCTCCCGAGTCGGTGACGGTGGCTGCGGCGCCGAGAAAGGCGACTCCCCGCCCGCAGAAGGCGGGAGCTCAGGTGACGAAGGCTCGAACGAAGGTCAAGAAGGCATCGTCGCCGGTCACAAACGTTTCCACGCCCAAGGCGGCGGGGCGCGTGGGCCTGCCGGCCAGCAAGCGGGTCCTGCGGAGCCAAGGACGGCGCACCATGCGAAAGCTTCTTGACGCCGCCATGATCTGCTTCGACGAGCGTGGCTACTACGAGACCCGGGTGAACGACGTGGTGAAGATCGCCAAGACGTCGCATGGCACCTTCTATTTGTACTTCTCCAACAAGGAGGATCTCTTGCGGGCGCTGGTGGCGGAGGCGGGCACTGCTGCGCAGTATCTCGCCGATGCCCTCAACCGCCCGCCCGAGTTGGGCGGTACCCCGCAATGGGAGGACGTCCGCGGATGGGTCTCGGTGTATTCGGATCTTTGGATTCGCTATGCCGCCCTCTTCCGGGCTTGGACCGACCTGGCGAGGATCGACCCTGAGCTCACAAACATCCTTCGCCAGACCTTCACTCTGATGTCCGACGCTGTGGCGCGCCAAATCACTCCGGATGATGCGCATCACACCATCGACCCGCAAGCCGCTGCCATGGGCGTTCTCGCCATGCTCGACCGGTTCCACTACGTACGAGAATTCGTGCGCCAACCGGTCGACGACGTGGCTCTCGACACGCTGGCCACCATGGTGTATCGAGCCCTGTTCGAGGAGTCGCGACAGGGACATGAGCGGACCATTCCTCCTACACCTGGTGACCGCGGTCGGGGCGATCACGGCGCGCGTGGTCACGCTCGAGAAGTTGGCGACCACCGCGGGAACGACGAATCCTTGCGCGGGACCTCGGTCACGCACGAGTTACGGAATGCAGGTACGAGCCCGACTCGGTGAGGCGCCTACCTCTGGCTTTGGGGGCCGTACACGTGATCGAACAGGGTATCGACCCCCGATCCGTGCAGAGTGAGCCCTCCATCGACCACGATGTTCTGGCCGGTCACGAAACGAGACAGGTCCGAACAGAGGAACACCACGACGTCTGCAATGTCCTCGGGAGCGCCGACGCGGCCGACGGGCGTGTCCCTTTGGAATCGCTCCTCCTGGTCCGGAAAGATCTCGAACATCGGTTGTGTCATCGTCGTGAGGATCATGCCGGGCGACACGGCATTCACCCTGATGTGGGGGCCGTACTCCAAGGCGGCCGATGCAGTCAGTGCCGCCACCGCAGCCTTGCTCGCGGCGTAAGGCCCTTCACCGGCCGCTGGCCTCGTACCGCTGATCGATGCCGTGCTCACAATGGCACCTCCGCCACCCGTCTTCATGTGCGGAATGGCGGCGCGAAAACCGGCAAAGACCCCCGTGAGGTTGACTCGGAGAATCCGGTCCCACTCCGCCGGGTCCCAATCCTCCAGTCGGTTGAAACTACCGACCCCGGCGTTGTTGTACAGGAGGCTCAGGCCACCCATCGACGCCACGGCGGCATCAACGACCTTGCGTAGCCCATCGGGATCGCCCACGTCGACCCCGAATGCCAACCCGTCTATTTCGTCGGCCACCAGCGACGCGGCATCACCGTCGATGTCGAGTACCGCGACGCTGGCCCCCTCTTCAGCCATGCGACGACACGTTGCCCGTCCGATCCCAGACCCGCCACCCGTCACAATCGCCCTCTTGCCGTCAAGCAGTCCCATTGTCTCCGTCCCCTCTCGTTACAACTCGTAGTGATCTTGGGCCTTCAGAACTGCTCGATCAAGCGGTTCCGTCGAACCATGGAGAAGCTCAGGAACTACAGCTCCCGGATCAACAACTCCTGCGCCATGCTGAGATACAACAGCCCGTCGTCCCCGTACATCGTGCCCCGGATGGTGGAACGACCATTGGCATTCACGAGGGCCTGGAAATCGAAGAGATTCCACGCATCGGCCCGGCGGGGGCGGTGGAACCATAGGGCATGATCGAGGCTGGCGTCGGTGTAGCCGCCCCACGAATCGAGGCTGAGCGGCCGGAACGCGGCTCCCGTCATGTCTGACAGGTACGCGAGCATGCACGCGTGGACCGCTCGGTCGTCGGACAAGCGCTGGCGCGTACGGAACCAGCAGCGCCGAGTCGAGAGGTATGTCCCATCGTGCCGTCGATCAGTGGAGCCCAGATTCCTGACGTCAAAGGGAAAGGGCTCGTCGGAACCACTGATCGCATCGGGCGGCGGGATGCCGTCGGCCATGGGCAACTGGTACTCGACACCCGTTTCGGCCCGATGAAACGAGCACGCCATGCGAAAGGTGGAGCGCCCCTCGACTTCGGAGACAACCTCTCTCGTGCTGAATGATCGCCCGTCGCGGAGTCGCTGCACCGTGTGGGTGGACGGTGTCCCTGGCCGCGCTGGCAGCAGGAAGTAACCATGCAGCGAATGAACATCGACGTCTTCCGCCACGGTCTGCATGGCCGCGGAGAGTGCTTGCGCCACCACCATCCCGCCAAACGTCCGCTCACCACCCCACCAATCCGGACAGGTAGTCAGAAATGTCGAGCTCTCGTCGACGCCCGTGGTGGCGGTCCCCGCCGCCGTAGCCACCGGCGTCGCCACGATCACCTCGATGAGCTGGGACAGCGTTCCCTCGGCGAACTCCCTGTCCTCAGTCCACATCCGCAGCCTCAGTCCACATCCGCAGGCTCAGTCCACATCTGGAGGCTCAGTCATCGGGAGTCGGTCACGTGAGCTGGACATCGACATCGAGTCCCAACGCGACCAGGTCGATGCAGGTGTTGTCCTCGGCGTAGCGCAGGCCTTGGACGTTGAAGAGGCGCACGTGGTCGTCAGCGATCGGGAAGGGACCCCAGTGCCACGTCCCGCGGTGCAGCACGAGAGGCTCGAGGGGCTCGAGACGGAAGACATGGATCGATGCCCCATCTGCGGGATCCGAGAAATCGACCGCGGCGGGCGCCACGGCGATGACCGCCGGCACATCGAGCGACATGACGCTCTGGGTGTGCGTGTCATGCCGGTAGAGCATCTGGCAACGGAGGCCGTCGGCGGTCTCAGGGACCTCGGCTCGTGCGTGTCCGATGAGGTTGACGTGCACATCGTCCCAGGCAAAGGAGAGGCGGTGTTCGCCGTCCCGGGAGTCGGTGTCGGCCACGGGGAGCCATCCAAATGGCGCCCAGGCCTCCTCTGTCAAGGGCTCGGGACCGATCTTTCGCCGCTCGTTGGACACGCTTTCCCCTCGCTCGCTCGTTCAATCTGCAATTCCTGTGCGCCCGCATCTAACCTGACGCTGTCGTCAGTCTAGGTAGGGAAAGAGGGTTAGAGGTATGGACGTGCGCAGCATTGAGGCCAAGGCACCAGTCGTCGAGCACAACGGCACCGTCCCGGTCTGGTGGATGATCGAGTCCCGCGAGTTCAAGGACATCACCGACGGGGGATACCTCGAGCTGGTCAATGAGTTCGAGGTTCCCGGCGGCGGATTGGTAGATCCCCACTCTCACCCGACGCACGAGTTCTACTACGTGATGAACGGCCGCGGCATCATGACGATCGACGGCGAAGACCGTCCCGTCGCCCAGGGCGACCTCGTGTACATTCCACCGGACAAGGTGCACTCACTGCGGCCGGTGAGTGACCACGCGCCGATCCATTGCTTCTGCTTTGCCATCGGCGTCAAGGGTGCCGGCGAGATCAACTACACCACCCACTAGGTGGCTCGTGTACTCGTCACCCGACGCTTGACCGCGGGCGGGACCGACCCTCTGCGAGATGCAGGTCACGAGATCGTCGCACCCGACGACGACATCCCACTCACGGCCGAGCAGTTGGCGTCGCAGGCGGCTGCTTGCGATGGCCTCGTCTGCCTGCTCACCGACCGCATTGATGCTGACGTGCTCGGGGCCGGGCACAACGGCCGGCTGCGCGTTGTGGGCAACGCCGCCGTGGGCTACGACAATATTGATGTTGCGACCGCACACGCACTCGGCATCGCCGTCTGCAACACCCCGGGAGTGCTCGATGCAACGACGGCCGACCTCACGTTCCTTCTGATACTCGCGGCCACCCGCGGCTCGACCGAGGCGGAGGACGATCTCCGTCACGGGCGCTGGAACGGCTGGGGCTTCACCACCCACCTGGCCCATGACGTACACGGAGCCACTCTGGGACTGGTCGGGTACGGGCGCATCGCCCGCGCCGTCGCGCAACGTGCGGCCGGTTTCGACATGGAGGTCCTCCACACGTCGCGCACCGACACCGGGTTGCCCGGGTACGTGGCCGACCTTGGTGAACTGTTGACACGCGCGGACGTCGTCAGTCTCCATGTTCCGCTGACCGAGTCCACGCGCCATCTCATCGACGCGGCGGCACTGGCCCTCATGAAACCAACCGCCGTCCTCATCAACACGGCGCGGGGCCCGGTCGTCGACGAGAACGCGTTGGTCGACGCCTTGCACGCCGGCACGATCCACGGAGCCGGGCTCGATGTCTTCGAGGGCGAGCCCGCACTCAACCCGCGCTTGCTCGATGCACCCCGAATCACCCTGCTGCCGCACATCGGCAGCGCGACGATCGCCACGCGCACACGCATGGCGCGCTTGGCCTGCCAGGGAGTATGCGACGTCCTGGCAGGCAGGACGCCCCCGAACCTGGTCTGACCGTCGCACACCGTCACTCGGACGCACGCCGACGGGGCTGTCCCTGGGCGCGAGGCGGAGCTGTTCAGGCGCTGTTCGGGGCTGCTCCGGGTCTGTTCCGGGGTTGTCCGAGGCTCGCCCCGGTGCCGGCCGTCCGAGAGTCCCGCCCTTAGACTGCAGGCGTGAGCAAGCCCCAGAGTCCAGCGGTCGCCGACTCGGGAGACGCCACCACAGTCGAGGGCGTACTCGAGATCGTGCGCAAGCAAGGCGGGAGGATCACCTCGTCGCGGCGGTTGTTGCTACGGGCGCTGTTCGACTCCAAGGGCCATCACACGGCAGAGGACCTGGCGGCCGAAGTGCAAAAGCAAGCGCCCGACATCCATCTCTCGACGATTTACCGCAACCTCGACGAGCTCGAGCGGCTGGGCGTCATCGTGCACGCGCACCTTGGCCACGGACCAGCGACGTACCACCTGGCAGCTTCGGCTCATGGGCACTTCGTCTGCGAGGAATGCGGGAAGATGACCGAAGCCCCCGATCTCCTCTTCCGCGGTCTGGCCAAAGAGGCCAAGGCGCAGTTCGGGTTCACCATCGACCCTCATCACTTCGCCATGCTGGGCCGCTGCGCCGACTGTTCGTAGCACGGCATGCAGTCGCCGGGCGCTGTCGACCCGGTCAATCGCCGCGTGCCGTCGCGGCGTTCAACTGACCGCGATCAGTGATGCGTCCAGATTGAGGAGCTCCACCGTCGTCTTCCCTTCCCGCAGCGCGGCGAAGAAACCGGCCTCCTTGGATTCACGCGCCTGTCCGGCCTGTCGCACCGCCTCCAAGGATACGGCGGGTATCACCGTGACGCCGTCGACATCGCCGACGACCCAGTCGCCCAGACCGATCGGGACACCCCCCACCCGCACCGGCGCGCCGACCGTTCCGGGCAGCTCCTTGCTCGCCCCAGTGAGGGCGATGGTGGACGAGAACACGGGGAAGCCGTGCGCTTCCAACGCCGCCACATCGCGAACTCCGCCGTCGATGACGAGTCCCACTAATCCGGCCGCCTCGGCCGCCGTCGTCAGCACTTCTCCCCAGTACCCACGGCCAGGCACGCGACCCACGTCCACGACAAGCACGCTGCCGGCCGGTGCGGTCGTCACCGCAACGTGGACGGCCAGATTGTCCCCAGGGGTACACCCGACCGTATAGGCCGGAGCGGCCAAGGTGGCACCGGCCCATGCCGGCTTCAGGCGTCGATCGGTGGCCAACCCGCCGGACTCCCCCAAGGTGGCCGATCCCAGGCGCAGCAGGGCTGCGGCGATCTCTTGCTGGCTTTCGGTGCTCATGTGCGCCTCCTGTAGGACATCGCTGCGCGCGTCGTGTGTGCATTGGAGCATCCCGCGGGGCCTCCGCACCAGCCGTACACTCCTTGTCGTGTCCGAACCGATGTTGATAGTGACGCAGGTCGCCCCGTATTCCGACGGCCCTGCGGGCGTGCACGGCGTCCTGGGCCAGGCCACCACCGCGCTGTGCGAACTGGCGGAGATCGCCGGGCTCACCCCCGTCGTGGTCGACGACGTGCGAGATATCTCCCCGCACCAACTCGGCACACCCGGCGTGCTCGCGCTGTTCACCATCGGGGAGACCCCCTTCTCCCCCTCGCAACGCAAGGCGCTCCTCGACTCGTGGCATGCCGGCCAGCTCAACGTGCTGGGCGTGCACTCGGCCACTGATGCCTGCTCCTCCTGGCCCGAGTACGGATCGATCCTGGGCGCCCGCTTCGACGGGCATCCGTGGACCCAGTCCTTCGCCATCGAGGTCGTCGACCCGGAGCATCCCGCGACCGCGCATCTTGGGGACTCCTGGCAGTGGCGCGACGAGATCTACCTCTTTCGGGCTCTGCGCCCCGACGCCCGGGTGCTGCTCCGTCTCGCCGACAACCAGGTCGACCTCTCCGCGCCCGGAGGGCGAGTTCCCGACTGTGGATTCCCTTTGGCCTGGTGTCACCGGGAGGAAAAAGGGCGGACGTTCTACAGCGCCCTTGGGCATTTCCCCGGAGCGTGGGAGAGCCCCGCCTATCTCCGCCATCTGGCCGGGGGCCTCGCGTGGCTCCGGGACACGGCCTAACCTTGCGCCTCGTGTCACCCACAGATGCCGCACCACGCTCGCCGCTCCCCGTAGTGATGACGGCGGCCGTCTACCAGTCGCCCGGCGTGATCACCGTGGAAGATCGCCCCGTTCCCCACCCGGGTCCGGGGCAGGTTCTCGTGCGCGTGCACCACTGCGGCATCTGTGGCTCCGACATCCACCAATTGCGCGACGGGTGGGGCTTCAAGCCGGGTGCGGTAGCCGGCCACGAATGGACCGGCACCATCGTCGCCGTCGGCGATGAGGTCGAGACGTGGTCGGTCGGCGAACGGGTTGTCGGGGGACCCTCACCCAAGTGCGGAGTGTGTCGGCGCTGTACCGAAGGTAAGCCTTCCCAGTGCGAGAACCGCAGCACCCTCATCACGGACCACAATGATGGTGCGTTTGCCGAGTACATCCTCGTGCGCGCCGCTGGCGTGCTCCGCTTGCCCGATAACCTCTCAACCCGCCACGCTGCACTGGCTGAGCCATTGGCGGTGGCGCTCCACGGCATCACACGATCGGGCATTGCACCCGGCGATACTGCGATGGTCATCGGTGCCGGCCCCATCGGAGCATTGACCGTGGCCGCCCTGCGGCACCTGGGCATCGACGACGTCACGGTGGTCGAACCGTCCGAAGGTCGAAGAGCCCTCGCCCGCAACGTCGGCGCCACCGACGTCATCGATCCGTCGGAGCTCGAGACGTTCCCTTCGTGGGAGCCCGAGAGGATGTCGGACCGGGGAGTCCATGTGGTGCTCGAGTGCTCGGGGAAGAAAGCGGCCATCGAAGCGGGGTTTCATCAGCTGCGCCGCGGGGGCGTCCTTGTGATGGTCGGGGCAGGCATCGAGCACCCGACGTTCGACCCCAACCGCATGATCCTCAACGAGCTCCACGTCTGTGGATCATTCGTCTACGACCTCGACGGCTTCGAGCGGGCGCTCGAACTCCTCTCCTCGGGGGACTTTCCCAACGACCTACTCATAGACCCCGACGATGTCCCCTTGGACGGAGTGGCGGGCGCTCTCGAGGCGCTCGCGACGGGCCGCATTGCGGGCAAAGTCATGGTGATTCCGGAGGTGCGCAACTCGTGACGAATCTCTCCAGCCCGCCAACCCACCCCTTCTACCCGTCGGGACCTCCCCGCTTCAATCATGTGGCCATGTCGCTCCCGGCAGACCTGCTGGGCGAAGAGAGCAGGAAGGAAATCTGCGGCTTCTTCGATGAGGTGCTCGGGTTCGAAGAGATGCCGACCATGACCGAAGACCGTCGGCGCCTGATCCTGGGCTGTGTCCACTGGGACCAGTTCATCTTTCTCATTGCCCAGAACGATCCGATGCAGTGCCCGCGCATGGACCACTACGGCTTCTCAGTGGGTTCACTCGACGAGCTCCAAGGCATTCAGGATCGGGCAGAGGCGTTCCGCAAGAAGGACGACCGGCTCGATCTCATCGACCTCCACGTCGATGACCAGGGGGTCGTCAAGATCCACTCGCTCTACGTCCACTACATCCTTCCCATGATGTGTGAGTTCCAGTACTGGGAATTCGCTTCGTAGCGAATGGCCGATCGGGAAGAGGCAGCTCAGGCCGGGCCGGCGACACAGGCCGAGCGCGCCTCGCACTTCCTCAGCCTTCATCGACCGGGCACTCCCCTTCTGATGCCGAACGCGTGGGATGTCGGCTCTGCCGTCCTGCTGGCGTCCCTGGGCTTCGGTGCGCTCGCCACCACCAGCGGCGGGTTCGCCGCGAGCAGGGGGCGACTCGATGGGTCA
>ODAK010000910.1_pt1 | contig 33302 bp, 27 predicted proteins | sample 1539591 | NCBI WGS metagenome assembly ODAK01 (sample SAMEA3539303, study PRJEB22396) | soil metagenome | biome: tundra; feature: field; material: soil | place: USA | collected 2010-05 | depth 0.15 m | reverse complement strand
GGTATCCGTACATTGATGCATCAATACTCATGAGGAGGCAGGAAATGTTTTCATCCGCGATTCAGCGCCTGAATGACAGGCGTGACGCTGCGGGGGAAATCGGTGAAGATGCCGGTTTCACCCTCATCGAGCTCATGGTCGTTCTGTTGATCATGGCCATTCTGCTTGCCATCGCCATCCCGACGTTCCTTGGGGTGACGAAGTCGGCGAACGACCGTGCCGCGCAGTCCAACCTGAACACGGCCATTGTGAATGCCAAGGCGGCCTACCAGACCAACAGCCAGAGCTACAGCGGGATCAATGCCGCGACGCTGTCATCTGCGGAGCCCAGCCTGAGCTTCGTGCTCGCCACGGTGGCCGGGGCGACAGGCTCTTCGACCGCCTCGGGTACGGTCGCCATCGCGATTTCGTCGACCAGCGACGCCGTCGCCCTGGCCAGCTACTCGTCCTCGAAGAACTGCTGGTATGAGATCGACAACACGTCGGGCTCAACCTCGACCACGGCTCCCTGGAATGCTACGGGGACCAGTGCCGCCACCTACAAGACCACCGCGGTGACCGGTAGTGCCGTGTCGGTCACTTGGCCGGACACGGCTGGCACATGGTATGCCGAGGTCAAGAACGATGCCACGACAGCCGACTGCAACCCGTTTGCACCTGTGGCCGGTGTTGGATCGTTCTACACCATCAGCAACACGGCGTTCCCGCAACTCTGATTCTGGAGTTGTCCGCCGGACAGTTCGCTTGTCGGACTGCCTGAGTACCGCAGTGACAGTGTCCCCTCCCGGATGGGAGGGGACACTGTCGTTTTCGGCCAGGCGTCGCCGGTCGGAGTCGAGCAGTCCTCCCGCGTGCTGGTAGTGCGGTGGGACAGGGGCGCCGGTGAACCGGGGGTGAGTTCTCAAGATGCCGCCTCCGGGTAACGATGATAGGGAGTGGCCTCGACACAGACAACGGTGGCCCCGAGCGGAGCGGACCACGATCCGCGCGCGGAAGACCATCTGATCCAAGGGGCTGCGGGTGCGTCGCGGACGTCACTTGCCGCCAGCCTGGCTCGCCGGAAGTGGCCGCTGGCCACCATGGTGCTCATGGTGGGAATCGGCATCTTGTTCATGCTCGGCTGGGACCCACTGGTCCATCACGTCGGCTTGTGGGACACGGGAACGGACCTGTGGGGAATCTTCCGCGGGGCGCACTCCGTGGCGTTGGGCTTTCTCGGTGGGATCTACCTCCCCGCAAACGGGGTCGTCGCGTTCCCGGGGGTTCCGGTCATCCTGGCGCCGGTGGCCATGCTCGGAGACTCCCTGCACCTGACGGAGGCGGCGGCCCTCGTGGCGCACCCGACCGTGGCGCTGATCCTGCAGCCCGTCGAGCTCCTGTTGGCCTCCACCGTGGTCTTCGCCGCCGATGCATTGGCTGAGCGGCTGCAGGTGGGCAACGGCCGCAGGATCTCTCTCTGCTTCCTTGTCGCGATCATCGCCTGGCCGACGGCAGCGATCTGGGGACATGCCGAAGACGCTTTGGCGATGACGTTCACCATGTACGCCATGGTGGCACTTCTCGATCGGAGGTGGTCGGGGTGCGGATGGTTGCTCGGATGCGGGATCGTCATCCAGCCCCTGGTGGCACTGACTCTTCCGCTGTTCATCGGGGCGGCGCCCCCCGGCCGGCGGCTGCTGCTCGCCGTGCGGTCGGCGGCACTCTCGGTCGTACTGGTGGGAGTGGCATTCGTCGGCAACGCGGCGGGCACCTATCGCCAGCTGGTAACGCAGCCGACCCCGCCATCGGTGAACCACCCGACCCCGTGGATGGCGCTGGCGCCGAAGGTCACCTCCGGGGGAATGCAGACGATCCGACAGGTAATCCGCCTGTCTGGCCGCGGAGTGCCGGCGTTCACCGTGGTGACCTCTACGGTCCACCCCGTGGTCGAAGTGGCCGGTGGACCGGGACGCTTGATCGACGTCGCCGTGGCGCTCCTGCTCGGCCTTTACGTGTGGCGGCGGCCGCAGCACGCGGTGCGGCTCTTGTGGTTGGTGGCGGTGATTCTCGCCTCGCGATGCTTCTTCGAGGCGGTCATGACCCCGTACTACATCGCTCCGCCGTTGTTCCTCGGGCTGGTGCTGGCTGCCCGCCAGGGTGCCAAGCGCTTCTGGGCGGCAGCGGTGATTGCCATCGAAATCACCGTCTTCGCCTATCACCATCTGAATCCATGGGTGTGGTGGGTGCCCGTCGTGGCCGGCCTGGCTGCAGTCCTGGCCCTCGGCTACCCCAGCGATGTGTCCGAAGCGGTCGGGTCGCCGGCGGAAGCCCCTCCCGAGCCCACGTCCCCCGGTCTGGAAGTCGAGCCACGGTGGCCGACCCGGCACGTGGAGCCCGCTCTGCAGAGGTAGCCCTGTCGCAGAGTGATCCTGGCGGCCCGGCACGGCGTGCTCCGGCCCGGCCATCGACATCGGCGTCCTACAGCGGCCCCACGGTGTGCTTGCGCCCGGGCAGCGTCTCCCTCGTCGTCTCCAGCACTGCCAATGCGTCGGCCACCACGGCGCGGGTGTCCCCGGGGTCGATCACCGCGTCGACGAAGCCCCGCTCCGCGGCCTGCCACGGGGTGAGGAAGCGCTCGGAGTACTCGGCCTGCAGGGTCTCACGCTCCTCGCGGCCGGCCGTGCGGTGGAGGATCTGCACCGCTCCCTCTGCCCCCATGACGGCGATCTCGGCCCCCGGCCATGCGAAGCAGAGGTCGTTGCCCAGCCCCTTGGAGTCCATCACGATGTAGGCCCCTCCGAAGGCCTTGCGCAGGATCACGCACACCCGGGGCACGGTGGCCTCGGCATAGGCGAAGGCCAGCTCGGCTCCGTGGCGGATCATCCCCCTCCACTCGAGGTCCTTGCCCGGCAGGAACCCCGGGGTGTCCACCAGCGTCACCAGCGGCAGGTTGAAGGCATCGCAGAAACGGACGAAGCGGGCGCCCTTCTGCGATGCGGCGATGTCCAGCGTCCCGGCCAGGGCCTGGGGCTGATTGGCCACGAAGCCCACGGTCCGGCCGGCGATACGCCCGAGCGCGGTCACCAGCTGCGGCGACCACCTGGTCCACAGCTCGGTCACCTCATGGTCGTCCGACAGGGCAGCAGCCACCCGGCGCACGTCGTAGGAGCTGGTGGCCCGGGTCGGCATGATGTCCCGCAGCTCTCCGGCATCCCGATCGGGCGGATCGTCGGTCGGGCCCAGGGGAGCCAGCTCGTCGGCGTTGGCCGGGAGCAGCCCCAACAGGTGGTCCACATGGGCGAGGGCGTCCGGCTCGGTGGCCGCCTCGACGGTGCACAGGCCGCTGGAGCGGGCGTGCATGGCGGTTCCACCGAGCTGGTGGATCCCGATGCGCACCCCGGTGAACTGCTCGACCATGGCGGGCCCGGACACGAAGGCGAAGGCATCACTGGTCATGACCACCAGGTCGGCCAGACCGAGGAGGAATGCCGGTCCCGAGATGGCAGGGCCGGTCACCACCACGACGACGGGCACCGCGCCCGAGCACTTGGTCAGCGCCCGGGCGGCCTGCCCCCACCCGTGCAACGAGACGACACCCTCGGACACGTCGGCACCGCTGGAGGCCAGCACCAGCACGATCGGGATCCGGAGAGTCAGGGCGGTGCGAGCGGCCACCCGGATGGTCTCCCCGTCCTCGAACGAGAGCGCCCCTCGTCGGATGGCGGACACCGAGCGGACCACCATCGCCGGCCTGCCGCCGAGCTTCTCGACGCCGGCCCGGATGGTTCCGGGCACCAGTCGACGAAAGATCGGCGCGGCGGGCGCTTCGAGGGTCACCGCCCCATGCTACGGATGCATCGGGGCCATTGTGGGGTTCTGCCGTTGGTGACCATCAGCGGGGTCGATCGCCGTCGGGCGGTTCGCCGTCGGGCGGTTCGAGGCGGGGCCGCGAGGGCGTCGAGGGATCCGATCCGTTGGGGGCCTCCGGAGCAGGACCACCCGGGAGAACGCGGGCCCGTGGCTCCTGGGCCAAGGGCTGCCCGGAGGGCGAGGGGGTGGATCGCCTCTTGGCGGGGCGGCGGTCGGCCCGCTCGAAATGCCGCTCCACGTCCGCCCACCGCAGCGGTTCCTCCTGCCCGTACTCGTCGTCGGACAGGGGCGCCCGGGCCAGCGCCACCCCCCCGACGCTCAGCAGCACTAACAGCATGGTGAGTTTGGAGACGAACCCGGCGATCTGCTGGTCGTTGAGGGGGCGGAGCCCGATGGCCGCCCGGGAGTCGGCGAACGCCCCGTACAGGGGATGGACGGAGAGGATGAGGGCGAATGAGAGGAACGCGGGGATCACTGCCTGGCCCACCAGGTACGCGAGTTGCACCACCGGTCTCAACCGGGGGATGCCCGGAACCCTGCCGAGCACCGGCAGCCAGAGCACCAGGCCGGCGGCGACCATGGCCATGTCGAGGAGGCCCCGGGCGAGGGCGGAGGACGACTGGGCCTGCACCAGCCAGGTGGTCATCGATCCGACCAGCACGACGGTCACGGTGGCGATGGCCACCGGGGGCCGCTGGAGGCGGATCAGCAGTCGGTCCACCGGAGCGGGGCGGGTGAGCCACTGGATGACGTCGTAGGGCAGGCCACACAGGAGCATCGGTGCCACCGCCAGCACGAGGATCAGCCGCTGGATGACCAGGGTGGTGAGGGACCAGTGGGCGGCCAGATCGGCCAGGGGCCAGGTGAGCGCGACCACCGAGGCCCCGAGAGCTCCGGCGAAGGCACCGATCTGTCGCCGTGCCCAGGGGATCGGTCGTGCGCTGCGGGCCAGGAGCTGCCGGTGGCCCACCGCCACCAGCACCGCCAGGGAGGTGAGGACCGCCCAGGTGACCAGGTGAGGATCCCAGGCGTAGGGCGGCGTTGCGGGGTGCACGTTCAGAATCCGGCCGCGTGCGCTCTAGATTGATGACGATGCCACACCCCGATCGGCTCGAGAGGGTCACCGACCTGCTGCTGGTCCTCCTCGATACGCCGCGCCCGCTGAGTCTGCGCGACATCGCCCATCGGGTACCGGGGTACCCCGAGGGCCACGACGCCAGGCGACAGGCCTTCGAGCGCGACAAGCGGTTGTTGCGGGACGAAGGCATCCCCGTGCTGGTGGTTCCGATCGGCGGGGAGGACCAGCTGGGATACCGCGTCGATCGGGACTCCTACTTCCTTCCGGACCTCGGACTGGAGGAGGAGGAGCAAGCGGCGTTGAACCTGGCCGTCGCCGGTGTCCACCTGGGCGAGCCTATCGGCCGTGACGCCCTGATGAAGCTGGGCGTCGGCGGGGAGTCGCCGCTCGGCACGGGCGCCGCGCCACTGGTGGACCTGCCGTCGGTGGACGGGCTGCCCGCCCTTCCTGCGCTGTTCGACGCCTTGCGTCAGAGCGCGGTGGTGGCCTTCGACTATCGGGGGGAACGACGCCACGTGGACCTGGCCGGTATCCGGTTCCGGCGGGGACATTGGTATGCGGTCGGGTTCGACCGCGACCGTGGGGAGGCGAGGACCTTCCGGGTCGACCGCTTCGACGGTCCGCTGGAGGTCGGCGATCCGTCGTCCTCGCAGCTGCCCGCCGGATTCGATGTCGATGCAGAGTTCGCCCGCGACCCGTGGCGGTTCGGTGGGGGGGACGAGGTCGAGGTCGACGTGCTGGTCGACGGGGCGGAGTCCGGCCGGGTGATCTCTGAGTTGGGGACCGAGTCCGTGGTCGAGCATCGCGAGGACGGTGCGGCGGTGGTGAGGCTGTCGGTCACCGACCAGGATGCCCTGATCTCCTGGGTGCTCGACCTCCTCGACCATGCCGAGGTGCTGGCTCCGGCATCGGTGCGGGCCGCCGTGGTGGAGCGTCTGGACGCATGCGTGGCCGAAGGCAGTGGGCAGGCATGGTGAGCAGGCCCCCGGACACCGCAGGCCGCCTGCGACGGCTGCTGGCCATCTTGGCCTGGTTGGCCCAGGAGGGCGAAGCGCCGATCGAAGAGGTGGCCACCCGGTTCGATCTCACACCAGGTGCGCTGGTCACCGAACTGGAGATGGCCGCGTGCTGCGGCGTGCCCCCGTACACGCCCGACCAGCTGATGGAGATCGTGGTCACCGACACCACCGTGTCGACCCGGCCGGGCACGGCGCTGGCCCGCCCGCGGCGGCTCAGCCCCCCCGAGGGGTTCGCACTGGCCGCATCGGCACGCGCCCTGCTGGCCGTTCCGGGGAGCGACGAGGACGGGGCGCTGTCGAGGGCACTGGCCAAGCTCGACCGCGCCCTCGGGGGTGCAGGGATCGACGTGGAGCTCGACGCCCCACCTCTGCTGGCCGTGGTCCGATCGGCGGTCGATGACGGTCGCCGGCTCGCAATCTCCTACTACTCGGCCTCCACCGATCGGGTCACCGACCGCACGATCGCGCCCGAGCGGTTGTTCGCTTCCGAGGGCCACTGGTACGTCGACGCCTGGTGCGCCACCGCAGGGGACGTGCGCAGGTTCCGGGTGGACCGCATCAGCGCTGCCGAACCGGTGGAGGGTGCCGATCGGCCCGCCGGCCCCCACCCCGGGGTCCCGGCCGACCGGGGGGTCGAGGGCACGCCCGGTGGTTCGCTGCCCACCGGGGCCGGCCCGGAGCCACTCGAGCAGCCTGTGTCGTTCGGGGCATTCGTCCCCGGGCCCGACCACCGACGGGTACGGCTCTCCCTCGATCCGTCGTCGGCCTGGCTGGTGGAGTCGATTCCGTCCGCGGGACAGTCGACGACGGTGGGCGGCCGCATCGAGTTGGAGCTCTTCGTGGGCGGGGAGGCGTGGCTGGAGCGACTGCTCCTCCGACTGGGCCCCGATGCGCAGGTCATCGATCCACCCGAGGCCCGGGCGTTGGCCGCCGCCGCGGCAACCCGGATCCTGCGGCGCTACCAGAGCACGAAATAGCAGGAGGAGTACGGAGATCGATTGTAGGTAGAGGCACGGAACCGGGGTCTTCTCGGTCTTCTGACCGGGGCGCTCGCCCTCGATCCGAACCGGTCTCTTCTCTTCGTGGCGGTTGACCGGGTCGGCGCAGCTTCTCCAGGTACTCGGCGGCTGCCTCGTCGTCTGGCAGCTCCTCGGCAAGCTCGGTGACAGTGTTCCGTGGCATAGATCTGTTCTGTGCCGGTCGGGTGGGTCTGTCGAGTTACACAGCGCCGTCGGGCCCGGAGGTCTCCGGCCGTGGTGGACGAGCAGTGCTGAAGGTGCATGTCGTGCGGGAGGGCGGCCACGGCTACTACGTCGACGATCTCGTCCCAGGGAGGGCCGAAGGGACGCTGGTCGCCGGCGAGGCGCGCGGCGCCTGGTCGGGGAACGGTGCCGCGTCGCTCGGGCTGAGGGGACCGGTGGAGGCGGGGGCCTTCGCCGAGTTGCTCGGCGGGTGCGACCCGGCCTCGGCCACGGTGTTGCGCTCTCGCAGGGGTGACCGGAGCGTTGCCGGATACGACCTGACGTTCTGTGCGCCGAAATCGGTGAGCCTGCTCCACCTCCTCGCTCCGCGGGAGATCGCCGCCGGAGTGGGGGCAGCCCACGGTGCGGCCGTGGCCGAGGCGCTCGGGTATCTGGAGCGGGTGGCAATCGGCGTGCGCAGGGTACGTGGTGGCCAGGTCACGCTGCTGGCTTCCACGGGAGCGGCGGCCGGGGAGTTCGTACATCGGACCAGCCGGGCCCTCGATCCCCACCTCCACACCCACCTGGTGGTGGCCAACGTCGCCCAGGGCGTGGACGGGATGTGGTCAGCCGTGGACAGCCGGCGGGTCCACGCCCACCTCCGGGCCGGCCAGGGGATCTACCACGCTCGCCTCCGGTTCGAGATCACCGACCGGCTCGGTGCCGAGTGGGAGGTGCATCGCTCCGGACTGGGCGATGTGGTCGGTGTCGACGGAAGGCTGCGCCACCTGTTCTCCCAACGCTCGGCGGACATCGATGAGTACGTCCACCGTCGAGGAGCCCCTGCCCGCACCGGGCCCTGGGGGCGCGCTGCGTTCCATGCCACGCGACCGGACAAGGACCGCGACCGTACGGTCGACGCGTTGCGTGCGGAGTGGAAGCAGCGGGCAATCGAGTTCGGATTCGACCTCGGCGACCTGACCCGCGTGGTCGGGCACGGGACGAGAGCCGGCCCCGGCCCGGTGATCGACGAGGCCCGGGTGAACGTCCGACTCGACGAGCTCTCCGCCACGCGCCGGTCGCTGGCCCAGCGCGATCTCGTCGCCGTCGTGTCAGCCGCGTCCCCGCGCGGGGCGACGGCACGGATGATCGAGTCGGCGGCCACCTCGATGGCCGAGGCCGCCGGCCCACCCGGTGCCGGTCGGGACCGCCTCGGGTCGACCGACCGGTCCGGGCGGCGTCAGGCCGGCCGGCCTTTCGAGCCCCGTTGGGACGCCTCTGCGGTTGCCCGAGCGGTGGAGAGGCACCCCGAGGCCCTGTCGGGCCCATCGTTCGACCGCATGGGAGCGCCCGAGTGCGTCGGTCCCGACGGACCGGGTCGCGCGGTCGTGGACCGCCGGATCGAACACGCCGGAGCGAGGGCGCAGGACGTGCCGGACCTTGGCCGGGAGTCGCACCATCTCCTTCGTTGAAGCGGGCGGCCGCATCGCCTCAGCGCCAGAGGTCCGGTCCGACGTCGCGGCCCGGACCGTCGAGCGACGGTGGCCGGTGGTCGGGGACGAAGTCGAGAGCGCGCAGGGAACACCACGGTTCGACGGCATGGGAGGGCGTCAGCGGAATCCACGCCGGGCGATTGCGCTCGTCGAAGGCAAGGGCGTGTCCAGGTGCACCCCGCGCGATCACATCGGGCGGGAGCCGTCGCCGCCACTGGGTCGAGACCGCCTCACCGACCTGGGGCGACCCGCCGGATGCCAGATCGATCAGGGGGTGGCCGGTGAGCGTGCGACCGAGGGAGACCGTGCGCGACGGGATCTCCTCTTCGCCGGCCAGGACGGACAGCGCCTCCACTGTTCGCACGTCTCCGATACCGGGGAGGACGACAGTGGTCCCGAACAGCGAGGGGAATCCCTCCGCCTGGGTCGGCCATCGGTACCTGGCCTGGGAGAGGTCCTGAAAGCAGGCCATGGTCACGAGACCCTGGCCTCCTCCCTCGCTGATCATCGATGGAAGGTCCGGGATCGGCGCGATGTTGGCGACCTCGTCGAGTGCCACCAGCACCGGCCCGTGTCGGCGGTGCGCAGGCTCGGCGCCGCGTGCGTAGGTGGCACGCCGGATGTCGTCGATCAGTCCGACCACCATCGGCGACACCAGCGCTTGATGGTGGGCAGGGGAGGCGATGTAGATGGTGTCCGAGGAGTTCACGAACCGCATCGGGTCGAAGTCAGGGTCGACCGTGGCATCGAGGGCCTGTTCGGAGCGGAATCCGCCCAGCGAGCCCGAGGCGGTGGACCAGATGCCGCTCAGCTCCCGTTCGTCCGTGGCGACGATCCCGTCGAGCAGGTTCCGCGCCAGCTCCGTGCCACTTCCGGGCTCTCCGGCCAGGATCTGCTGTGCCGGCAGTGCTTGGCGACGGTCGACCCAGGTGAGGACGGTGCGCATGTCGACCCCGGCCAGCCCCGCGGCATGCAGGAGCGGCGCCAACAGGGCCTGCGCCCGCTCGTTCCAGTGGGATGCCTCACTGCGTTGGACACTTCCCCCGGAGGATGTCGATCCGACCTCGACCAGAGCCCGGGCCATGGACAGCGACGCCAACCACGTGCCGCACGACTGCAACGGCGACCACCGAAGCGGAGGAAGTGGACGACCCGACCCGACCGCTGCGGTCGGGTCGAAGAGGTAGCACTGCCCCAGAGCCGAACGGGCGCCGACGGTGGCGTCCAACACATCCGGCTTGGTCGACGTGGAGAGCACCGGTCCGTTGTTGGACAGGACATTGGGAACGATCAAGGAAGTCGTCTTGCCAGAGCGCGGAGGGCCCAGGACCATCACCGACTGTTGTGGCGGAACGTGGCACCAGCCGCGCTCGTCATGTCCGAGATACACACCGTGTCCAGCCGCGGCAGACGCGCGCAACACGGCGCGATGCGGTGTCGTGACGTGTCGTGAGCGTGTTGACGAAAAATAATTTGTCAAGAGAGATCCATCCGGCCAGCGGCCTACTTGTTGTCAGTTGGAGATGGCGGACGTATCGACCCGCGAGGGCGGCATGGAGAAGCCGTCGGAAATAATCGTTGCAAACAAACAGTTTCTTGTCCATGGTGTTCGCGCGAAACTGTCACGTCGTATCGCAACCGGCGACGCGTCGGAAGTCGATCGCTACGCGCGAGGTCACCGAACAGAGCTGTGTCGCGCGCAAATGCGCTTGACCTGGCGCAGAATTGCCATTTGGCTAGTAGTGGTTACGTATCGCTGAGGAGGTGATCGTGAACAAATCGCAACTCGTCAAAACAGTCAGTGAGTCGACGCAGTCGGCCCGCCGCGTTGTCGAAGACGTAGTTGACGCGCTGTTCGAAACGATCGTCATCGAGGTTCGGTCCGGACGAAAGGTAACGGTGATCGGTTTCGGGACATTCAACCCTGCCGACCGCGGTGCTCGTGTGGGTCGAAATCCGAGGACAGGTGCAGTGGTACCGATACCGGCGTCGAAGGGTGTCCGGTTCGCCACCGGTTCGGCGTTCAAGTCGGCGTTGAACCCTAAGGAGGAAGTACTAATGGCAGTAAAGAAGGCAGCAGCCAAGAGGACGGTCCGAAAGGCTCCGGCCAAGAAGACGGTCGCCCGCAAGGCCACGGCCAAGAAGGCGGTGAAGAAGGCCCCGGCCCGCAAGACTGCGGCGAGGAAGACCGCTGCCAAGCGCACCGTCAAGAAGGCCCCGGCCCGCAAGACTGCGGCGAGGAAGACCGCTGCCAAGCGCACCGTCAAGAAGGCCCCGGCCCGCAAGACTGCGGCGAGGAAGACCGCTGCCAAGCGCACCGTCAAGAAGGCCCCGGCCCGCAAGGCCCCGGCCCGCAAGACTGCGGCGAAGAAGACGGTTGCCAAGCGTACGGTGAAGAAGGCCCCGGCCCGCAGGGCCCCGGCCCGCAAGACTGCGGCGAAGAAGACAGTTGCCAAGCGCACGGTGAAGAAGGCCCCGGCCCGCAAGGCTCCGGCCCGCAAGGCTCCGGCGAAGAGGGCTGTCGCCAAGCGCACGGTTCGCCGAGCCAGGTAGTTGCTCTGAGCGGCGGCGCAATGCCGCCAAGGCGTCGTCAGTAGGGGCCTTCGGGCCCCTACTGACGCGTGGCGGCCCCTCAGAGTTCGTTCATGAGGTGGAATGCCTCCGCGGACCGCAGTCCGCCGAGTGCCCCGTGGGCGGCCAGTTGACGTCGCACCTTCGAGGCGAACGCGTCCGTCCCCTGGCTCGTTGGCCCGTTGTCGTCGACGAGTCCCATGGTGGTCTCGCCCTGGCTGTGGTGGCAGAGCAGCGCGTCGATCTTGACGGATTCGAAGCCGACCACGGTCTCGAGGTGGTTCGGGAGGTCTGCTTCCCACAGCAGCAGTGACCGGGGTCGGTGCGGGGCGATTCCGAGTTCGGAATAGAAGTGGGGGTCGCGAGCGGCCACGACGGCATCGACGGTCAGGAAGCCGGCCGCCCGATGATCGGGGTGCAGACGGTAGCGGCGCCACGGATCGTGGCCGAGCAGTGCCTCGGGGCGCACCGTTCGGATGATCCGGGCAACCTCCCTTCGCTCATCGACGCCGTTGACAAGTTCGCCGTCGACCCGTTGCAGGAACAGAACCCGCTCGGGCGCCGGCTCGACGCGCGGCCCGACGCGCGGTCCGGGCGGCGACCCGGTCTCCGGGTCCGAGCCCGCCGCCGATCCGCCGACTGCCCGCGAGCCGTCGATGACGGCGGCCGCGGCCCGGCACTCGTCGAGCCGTCGGGATGCCAGTGCGGCCAGGTCGGCATCGGGGTCCCAGCTGCCCTTGGACCCGTCGGTGAGCACCAGATGGTGGATGCGGCAGCCGGCGGCCGCCCACTTGGCCAGCGTGGCGCCGCATCCGAACTCGATGTCGTCGGGATGGGCACCGATGGCCAACGCGGTGGCGGGCACCGGGAGGTCCACCGTGACGGGTGCCGGGAGGAGGAGGTCGCCGACGGGCAGGCCGCTCGGGCCCGGGTCACCATCGGTGTCGGGATCGCGCCGGGTCACGGGCCCGACGGGCCCAGGACCGCCACCGGGATGACGTCACCGGGTTCGTCGATGTCCCACGCCAGGTCGGGGCGGTCGAGCACCCGGGTCGGGAGGCCGAGCCGCTCCGCCTCGGCGCGGTGGCGGGCGAAGGAGCCCGGACCGTAGGAGAACTGGAAGCCGGCATCGGCCGGCAACGCGATCACATTGGTCCCGTTGCCGTAGCGGTCGGGGACCAGGGTGATACCCGGCGCCTCACCGACCAAGGCCAGATCGGACGCTCGTGGCAGGTCCGCGTGGGCCACGGTGACCTGGCTCACTCCGGCGGCGCGCAGGCGGTCGACGCCGGCCTCGACGGCGCCGTTGAGCCCTCGTCCCGGCTCCCACACCACGAGGGCGCCGCGCGTTCGCGCCCATTCGGCCACCTCGTTGTCGTCGCACACCACCGCGACCGGCAGTGGGTGGGCGGCACTGACCACCCGGTCGGCCATGGCCCGGGCCAACTCGGCGCGTTCCGGTTCGCCGAGGGCGAGGTGGAGCCGACGCTTGGCCTGACTGAAGGCTTTGACGGGGACGAGGACCGCCCTCGGACCGAGCCGGAGCGGGTCCCCGTGCAGTCGGTCGTCGGGCGCTGTCACCGCGACAGTGTAGGTGGCAGGCCACATCGTGCCGCCGGCGGGTGGGGGGCCCTAGGGTGTGGCTGTGGCGGACGGCGATGACAACGGAGCAGGAGCGGTCGACGGGCAGGCCCGTATCCGGGCGCTGGCCCGCGTGCGCTCGCTGCTGGTCGCCCTCGACTGCACCAACGAGGAAATTGACCAGGCAGTGGTCGACGACGACCTCGACCTGCTGGTCGTCGACCGCATGCTGGTGCCGGCCGGTCGGCGCCTGACCCAGGCCGAGATGGCCGAGTTGACCGGCATCCCCGTGGAAGATGCCCGACGGTTCTGGAGGGCACTGGGGTTCCTCGATGTCGGGGACGAGGAGCGGGCCTTCACCGACATGGACATCGAGGCGGTCCACCTGTTCCAGGCCATGGTGGCCATGGGGATGGCCGACATGGACTCTGCGGTCCAGATGGCCAGGGTGATCGGCTCGTCCATGGCCCGCATCGCCGAGGCCGAGTCCGGTCCGGGTGCCACGCCGATCCTGATGTCGTCGGGCGACAGCATCATCGACGCCGACCAGTTCGCCAGTCAGGCGGCCGATTCGATCCCGGCGATGGGCCGACTTCTCGAGTACGTGTGGCGCCGGCACCTGCAGGCGGCCACCCGCCGGGCCATGCTGCACCGGGCCCGCGGGGTCGGGGAGGGGATCAGCCCGGTGATGGCGGTGGGCTTCGCCGACATGGTCGGCTTCACCTTGCTCAGCCAGCACCTGGGGAACGAGGAGCTGGCCGCTGTGGTGGCCCGGTTCGAGGAGCTGGCCCACGACACGGTGGTCGCCCTGGGCGGCCGGGTGGTCAAGATGATCGGCGACGAGGTCATGTTCGTCGTCCAGACGACCGGCAGTGCCGCGGAGATCGGCCTGAGCCTGGCCGAGGCGTACGCCGACGACGAGCTGCTGTCCGATGTCCGGGTGGCGCTGGCCTTCGGCCCGGTGCTGGTCCAGGACGGCGACTACTACGGGCCGGTGGTCAATCTGGCCAACCGTCTGGTCAACGTGGCGAACCCGGGGACGGTCCTCGTCTCCGACGAGTTCCGCTCCATGCTGGCCGACGAGGGTGGCAGCGGGTACGACACGCGGGCACTGCGGACCCGCAACCTCAAGAACATCGGTCGGGTCCAGGTGTGGAAGCTGACCCGCGCCGGCAGCGAGCCCGGCGCCGAACGGGGGCGTAGCCTGCGATGGGAGCGTCTCGGCGAAGTCCTGCGCGAGCTCGATGACCTGCGCGACCGGGGTGAGCGGTTGGTGGTCGAGGGCCCGAGTTCCCTCCGGGTTGATGCCGCCAAGTCCGACGCCGTCGACAACGGGAAGAAGGACCCGCCGCCTTCAGACTCCCACGATCCTGACGGTGGCGATGCCGTGGGCCCGGAGGTCGAACGCCCCGTCGAAGGGAGCGACCGGACGTCCCCGTAGGTCCACCAGCCAGCCGGACCGGTCCTTGATCTCGACGACGGTGGGGGCCGAGTGTGGGTTGAACACCCGGACTTCGAGGCATCCCGCCTCGCGCCGAACGGCGGAGACCTCTGCGCCTCGCACGGTCAAGGCCGACCCGCGCTCCGGTCGAAGACCGCCGCCGCTGGAGGCGGTGGTGGCCAGCGGGACGAGGACGTCATCGGCCATCCCGAAGGGATCGACCTCTCCCACCGCCAGCGCATACCGTGCCCCGACCGGCCCGAGCAGCTGCGGGCCTTCCAGGTGGGTCATGGGCCCGGCCGGCATCGGGCGGGTGGTCATCCCCAACCGCGACAGCATGCCGGTCGAACGCAGCACGGTGAGGGCCAGCGCCGTGGCCCGCGGCTGCCCGCTGGCACCCTCCTCGTCGACGTCGACCAACTCGTACTCGGCCACGCCCTCGTGGACGACGGTCAGACCACCGGCGGTCACGAACCGTCTCGAGGGGAAGGTCGGGAGCCCGAGCTCGTCGGGGCGTCCCTCGGCGGTGAGACCCCGCTCCACAATGGCGAAGGCACTCTCGGCCCGTGACGTCGGTGACGGCTCGGGTAGGGGTAGGTGCACCCGGAGCCGATGGTCACGGGACGGGTTCGAGAAGTTGGTGTGGACCCGCACCACGGATTCGTCGGCCCGCAGTTCGACCGTCGTTTCCACGGGGACCCGATGGCCGCCCACACGTGACCGGCTGGCTTCGTCCACCCGGTCGGGCCAGGTGTAGGTGGAGGTGATCACCGCGGTGGCCCGCACCGGGCCGGCGTCCCCGACTGCCACCGCGACCGAGTCGGGAGCGTCGACCACCGTGTCCTGGGCCGGGGGCGAGTAGTTGTAGGTGTCGCCGTGGTCCCCACTGTCGAGCAACCGTCCGTAGCCCGGCACCCCATCGAGCGAGAACGTCCCGTCTCCCGGGTCGATGACCACGGTCACCAGACCGTTGGCCAGCGTGACCGCACCGTCCGGCCGGCCGGCCACGCGTACCGGATGGACGAGCGACGAAGGGGTGAATCGGGACCATCCGAATCCGGGAACGGGATCCTGGCGGGCGAGGATCCGTCGGACGGAGGGCTGGTCGATGATCACGCGGACCTCGGTGTCCGGTCGCGCCGTCAACTTTGTGTAGAGCTCCCGCTTGACCTCTTCGACGGGCACGCCGTCGCGGGCCCCGCTGCCGATCACGATGGTGACGTCGAGCCCGGTCTCGTCCTCGGCGAGGGAGACGTCGGTGATGTAGCTGTCTTCGTCGATGCGGGCGCCCTGAATGAGTCCGAGCATGGTTCGGACCGTCTCGCCGTCGAGCGTCATCTTGCCCGGCAGTCCGGTCCGTTCGGCGAGCACCTGGACGTCGGGTCCCGGCTCGCCCACCGCCGGGACGACCACCTCGACCATCCCGCCGCGGTCGCGTGCCGAGGGGTTGACCACGACCGGACCGGCCGGTGCCATGGACCGGGCCACGGCGGCAAGGGCATCCTCGGCCAGGCCCTCGCCGAGGTCGCGGGCCTCGGCGTAGCGGTGCAGCACCGCGTCGACGACGTCGTCGGCCGAGCAGGCGCAGATGGAGTCGTGGGCCGAGTTGCGGATGACCAGCTTCCACGCCAGATCGAGGAACGGGGCGGGCCACGCCTCGGCCGGCAGGAAGAGCGCCGAGAGCGGCTCGGCCATCTGCTCGAGTGCCCGCTCCGCCCTGCTGGCCGCCTGCTTGACGTCGACCCGGTTGGAGGCGACCCCCATCAACACGTTCGAGCGCCATCCCGACCGGAGCTCACCACGCCACTCGGGCAGGTGGTCGCGGGATGCCCCCTCCAGGTAACCCGGCAGCGAGGTGATGGCCAGCTCGAACTCGTCCTGGATCTGGTTGGCCTCGGCGACCACGGCCCCGAGCCACGGCTGGGGGCGGAGGTGGTCGGAGCCGTTCATCAAGAGGACCGGGCCGTCGGCGGCGAGAAAGGAGCCGAACTCCTCCACCTGGGCGTGGAGGCGCCGCACGAGGGCCTTGGCGTCATCGGGCAGGGCGGCACCGTTGCCGTACCCGGCAACCAGGTACTCCGCCCGCACGCTGGATCCGTCCGGGGACCACCAGCGGAACGCCGAACGGTCCACCGCCGAGGGGACGCCCCGCCACACGACGGCATCCTCGAACCCGGCAGCGGCCAGAAGCTGGGGCATCTGGGCCACGTGGCCGAACATATCGGGGAGGTACCCGACGTTCATCGCCCCGCCGAACGCTCCGGCGCGCCGGAGCCCGGTCTGCAGGTTCCGGACGATGGTCTCGCCCGACACCAGAAACTCGTCCATGAGGATGTACCACGGGCCGACGCTGATCCGCCCCGCGATGGTCAGTGCCCGCAACCGCTCCTCGTTCTCCGGCCGGATCTCGAGGTAGTCGTCGATCACCGCCACCTGGCCGTCGAGGAGGAAGTGGCTGTACGAACTGTCCCGCTCCATCAGGTCGAGCAGTCCGTCGACCAGCCGGACCAGCTTGAGGCGGAAGGTCTGGAACGGGTCGTACCACTCGCGGTCCCAGTGGGTGTGGGGGACGACCGCGATCCGCCGAGCGTTGGCGCCGCCCTGCTCTGGAGATGCCTCGCCGCCGGAACGGTCATTCCCTGTGGGAGCGGCCGGGCTCATGGAACGAGTGGACCGTACTCCGCTTCATAGGCCTGGAGTTCGCCCACGATCCGTTCGGCATCCGCCGTCGTCTGGTCGCTGCCGCGGCCGGCATGGTCGGCGTACACGGCAGCACCGAGGTCATGGAGCAGGCCGACCTCCGCTTGCGCCTTCACCTTGTCCATCAGTCCCATGACTTCTCCCTCTCTTGGCGACCGTCGGCCTGCCCGCCGACCGTAGAGCCCCCTGGCGGGGCGGATCTGTTGCTTCCGGTGTACCAGGCCCGGATCCGGGCCTCCACCGTCGGCCGGCATCTCCGGTTCGACGGAGCCCGACCGCCGGGTGGCTTTCCGCTAAGACTAGGGCTCGCGCTCCCGGTTCGTCAGCCCGTTTCCGATGCCGGGTGCGACGGCCGGTCGGCCCAGATCGAGCACGATCGAACAGGATCGAACGGGATCGAGGAAGGAGAGCACACTGCGCCCGTGGACGGATCATCTGCCACCCGGGAACCGGCTGACCCCTGGCGACCTGGTCTCCTCGGGCACCCTGCTGCGGTCGTGGTCGCAGAGGTGGCAGGCGGAACCCGATGCCCGACTGTGGTGGGAGCCGGACCGACCGGGCTCGGCGGGACCGGGTGGCGGGTGGTGGACGGCCGAGCGGTTCGACGCGGCGACGCGCCGCGCCGCCGGACGCCTCCGGGGCGCCGGGCTCCGACCCGGGGAGCGCGTGGTGTGGTCCACCGGGTCATCGATCGACGCCGTGGTGGCCCACGTCGGGGCACTTCGGGCCGGGTTGGTGGTGGTGCCGTCCAATACCTCCTACTCGGAGCGGGAGCTGGCCCACATCGTCGCCGACGTCCGCCCGTCGGCCGCCATCGTCGATCGTCCCGATCAGGCGGAGCGGGTGCGCCGCGCCTCGGGGGTTCCCATGATGGTGATCGGTTCGGATCTCGACCTCCCCGACGCCGACCCGGGTCCTCTCGACACGGCGGGACCGGATGACCCGGCACTGATCTGCTTCACGTCGGGCACCACGGGAGCGCCCAAGGGCGCGGTGCTCCGCCACCGGAACCTGCTGGCGGCCACCGAGGCGGTCACCATCGCCTGGCGCTGGGGCCCCGAGGATCGGCTCATCCACTGCCTGCCCTTGTACCACGCCCACGGCCTGTGTGTCGGCGTCTACGGCACCCTGTCGGCCGGAGCGTCGGCGGTTCTGCTCCCCGGATTCGACCCGAAGGTGGTCGAGGCGGCCGCGCAGGACCATCATGCCTCGCTCTTCTTCGGCGTGCCCACCATGTACCACCGCCTGGCCAGTTCGGGCCGGGCGGCAGGGCTGCGCCGGCTCCGGCTGTGCGTCTCCGGCTCCGCCCCGCTGTCCAAGGAGCTGCACGCTGCCGTCAGCAGCGCCATCGGGTCCCGGGTCCTCGAGCGCTACGGCATGACCGAGACGCTGATGAACACCTCGAACCCCTGCGACGGGGATCGACGACCCGGCACCGTGGGGTTCCCCCTGCCGGGGGTGGAAGTCGTGGTGGACGGAGCGGACGAGATCCTGGTGCGGGGGCCCAACGTCTTCGACGGTTACTGGGAACGTCCGGCGGCCAACCGTGAGGTGTTCCGGCCCTCCACGGACGGCGGGAGCCCCTGGTTCCACACCGGCGACCTGGGCGAGGACGTGGACGGCTACCTGGTCATCAAGGGGCGGTCGAATGAGCTGATCATCTCCGGCGGGCTCAACGTCTATCCGCGCGAGGTCGAGGACGTGCTGGCCGGGCATCCACGGGTAGCCGAGGTCGCCGTGACCGGAACACTTTCGGAAGAGTGGGGCGAGGTCGTGACGGCGTGGATCGTGCCCGACGGCCACCCTCCCTCGATCGAGGACCTCGACGAATTCACGGCGTCCACGCTGGCCCCGTTCAAGCGCCCGCGCCTGGTGCGGGTGGTCGACGAATTGCCCCGCAACGCCATGGGCAAGGTGGTGTACTCCCGACTCGGGGAGTGAGCACACGATAGGTTCGCGGTGTGGCACCAGTCTCGATTGATGCAGACCGGGCCGGCGGGCGGGCGACGCCTGCGGCACGGCGCCGACGGTGAGGGACCCGGGCGCCCGGGGGTCGCCGCCCGACGACAGCCTCGAGCGGGCCCTGCGGGTCGAAGGGTTCGAAAGGGTGGCCGGCATCGACGAGGTGGGACGGGGCGCATGGGCCGGCCCGGCGTCGGTCGGGGTGGTGGTCTTCGCCGCCGACGTGCCGCCCCCCGACGGGCTTCGTGACTCCAAGGAGCTGGCCGAGGACCGACGGGAGGCCCTCTATCCACTGGTGACCCGGTGGTGTGTCGAGTGGTCGGTCGGCCATGCCGGTGCCGGGGAGTGCGATCGGCTGGGGATGACCGCCGCACTGCGGCTGGCGGCACGGAGGGCGCTGGGCGGCCTCGCCGCACCCCCGGATGTCGTGCTGCTGGACGGTGGGTTCGACTACGTGACCGAGCCGGCCGGGGAGGATCGGGCGCCGTCGACAGCGCCGGCGCTCCCCGAGGTCCGCACGGTGGTGCGAGGCGACTCCACCTGTGTCTCGATCGCGGCGGCGTCGATCGTGGCCAAGGTCACCCGTGACCGGATGATGCGCGGCCTCTCGTCGAGCTTTCCGGGCTTCGACTTCGACCGGAACAAGGGGTACCCCTCGCCGGTCCACCGCATGGCCCTGGCCGGCTTCGGACTGACCTCGGTGCACCGTCGGTCGTGGTCCTACGTGGACGGGCTCGCGTTCCGTTAGGTCCAGCGTCCCGCTCGTCCTCGGGGATCCCGAGTTCGGCCAGGAAGGCATCCCGGTCGAAGGTCACCCGGACCGCTGTGGCCACTTGGTGTCTCCCTCGACCCGGATGCCCGATCGCCGGTCACCTCGGGGCCGGGTCCTTGGGGAGGCCGAGCACCCGCTCGCCGATGATGTTCCGCATGACCTCGTCCGAACCACCGGCGATTCGCATGCCGGGGACGCCGAGGAGGAACTGGGACCACGCGTAGGTTCCCCACGCACCGGTTTCGGCGATCAACGCGGGACCGAGGATCGAGGACAGCACCTCGTAGGCGCGGACCATGTTGGCGGTCAGCGACAGCTTCGCCAGTGACATCTCCGGCCCGGGGAGTTGGCCGGCGGCGATTTTGGCCATGGCCCGCAGGTTGGTGTAGCGGGCCACCCGTTCGTTGACGATGATGTCGGCCAGCTGCTGGCGGATGAGCGGATCGTGGCTGCGGCCCTTGGCCCGGGCCACCTCCACCAGCCGCGTGGTGATGGGGAGGCCGACACCGCCGCCTCCGCCGCCGATGGCGGCCCGCTCGTTCATCAGGGTGGTCAGTGCCACCGTCCACCCGCCGTTCACCTCGCCGAGCCGGTGGGAGTCGGGCACCCGGACGTCGGTGAAGAAGACCTCGTTGAACGACGCGCCTCCGGTCATCTGGCGGAGGGGTCGGACCTCCACCCCCGGTGCGTGCATGTCCACCACGAACCCGGTCAGTCCCCGGTGCTTGGGAAGGTCGGGGTCGGTGCGGCAGATGATCTCCCCGATGTCGGAGACCTGGGCCCCCGAGGTCCACACCTTCTGGCCGTTGAGCACCCACTCGTCACCGTCGAGGACGGCCCTGGTCTGGAGCGAGGCGAGGTCGGATCCGGCCCCGGGCTCGCTGAACAGCTGGCAAGCCACGATGTCCCCGCGGTACATGGGGAGCAGGTAGGCGCGCTTCACCTCATCGATGGCGTGGGCGAGGATGGTGGGAGCCACCATGCCCAGCCCGATGCCGTAGACGGACATCGACGGTGTCTTGTAGTCGGCGACCACCGTGTTGTAGATGCTCTGGTACTCGCGGGGGAGGCCGCGGCCCCCGTACTCCGTCGGGCCGGTGATCCAGCCGAAGCCGGCATCGAATGCGGCCCGTGCCCACGATCGGGCCGCGGCCAGATCGTGGGCTTCCTGTTCCGGCGTCCGCTCGGGGAAGAGGCTGACGTTGTCGGAGCCCTCGCCCCATACGAGCGTCTCCTCGGGGCGCTTGGACGCCTGGGCGTCGAGGAAGGACCGGGCCTCCAGCTCGAACTGCTCCGGGGTCGGTGCATCGCCGACCGTCGAGGCGGGTGCGCCGGCCTCGCTCGCTGCGGTGGCACTGCTCATGGTGAGGTTCCCTTTGCTGTCGGTGCCCGGCTGCCCCTGGACGTCGACAGCGTATCCGTGGGCCCACGGGGCCGGCGATCCGGCGCCGCGGGGCACCCGGGCACTGCAGGTCGGGCCAGGGGGTGAGCCGGTGACGCGCGTTGCGGCCGGCACGTTGCACTAGACCATGCCCATGGCCTATGCCCTCGCCACGTTGGCAGCGTTTGCCAACGCCCTGAGCTCGGTCTTCCAACGGATCGGGGTGCAGAACGCGCCCAGCGACACCACGATGAGCTGGGCCCTGATCCGCCACGCCATTCGCCACATCGTCTGGTTCGCCGGGCTGGCCCTGATCGGGGTCGGTTTCCTGCTGCAGGCCGTGGCCCTCCGCTTCGGCCAGCTGAGCTCGGTGCAGCCCATCGTGACCACCGAGCTCCTCTTCCTCGTCCTGATCCTGGGGGTCTGGTTCCGCTACCACCTGACCTGGCGGGAGTGGACGGGCGCCGCGACCGCCGCCGGAGGCCTGGCGACGTTCCTGGTGGTCGCGGCACCGGGGGGCGGGACGGTGATCCCCACCCTCCGGAGCTGGACGGTGGTGTTCGTGGCGGTGGGTGCCATGGCGGCGGTCGCCGCGTCCCTCGGGTTCACCGGTCCGCGTTGGTTCCGCGCCTCGATGTTCGGGGCGTCCGGTGCTGTCGTGTTCGCACTCTCGGCCGCCCTCACCAAGCAGCTGACCACGCTGGTCACCGAGGGATGGGGCCACGTCCTCACCAACTGGGATCCCTACGCCCTGGTGGTGACCGGCCTGATCGGGCTGTTCCTGATCCAGAGCTCGTTCCACGCCGGACCGATCACCGCCTCGCAGGCCACCTTGACCATCGTCGATCCCGTCATGAGCGTGGTCATCGGCATCTGGCTGTTCCACGACCACCTCGACACCGCCCAGTGGCGCCTGCCCGTGGAGCTGGTGGCCATGGGCATCGTCGTCTTCGGTGTCATCGTGCTGTCGCGCTCACCCCTGGTGGCGGGTGTCAAGGACGAGTCCTCCACAGGCGACAAGCTGGTCCGCCAGCCGAAGAGCGGGGACCGGTGGCCTGCGGTCCCGGGACCGCAGGCCCAGGAGCCGGCCGGCGGCCCATCGGCCGGTGGCGGCTCAGCGGCCGGCGGCGAGCACTGACCGCACGGCTTGGTCCATCTCGGCGTGGGCAAAGGCGAACCCTCGCGTCTGCAGCACATCGGGGAGCACCCGTTGGCCGCCGAGTACCAGTTCGGTGGCCATCTCCGACCCCAGCGCCAGCCGGAGTGCGGCCCCCGGGACGGCCAGCACGACCGGCCGGTGCAGGGCGGCGCCCAACGCCCTGGCCAGCTCGGCATCGGTGACCGGATGGGGGGCCGTGGCATTGACCGGTCCGGACAGCCCTGCGTCCTCGATGCAGGCCAGGATGACGGAGATCTCGTCCTCGAGGGTGATCCAGCTGCGGTACTGGTGTCCTGAGCCGATGCGTCCGCCCAGCCCGAGCCGGAAGAGCGGGAGCTGCCTGCCCAGCACTCCACCGTCGGCGCTGAGGACGATGCCGGTCCGGAGGAGCACCGTCCGGATCCCGGCGTCGACGGCCGGGGCGGCCGCCGCCTCCCAGACCGAGCAGACCTCGGCGAGGAACCCGCTCCCCGGTGCGGACCGTTCGGTGAGCACCTCGTCGCCCCGGTCGCCGTAGTACCCGACGGCCGACGCGCTGACCAGCACGGGCGGAGGTGGCGTGAGCTCGACCACCGCGTCGACCAGCAGGGACGTCGACGCGGTCCGGCTGCGCAGGATGACCTGCTTGCGAGCAGGTGACCACCGCTTGTCACCGATGCCGGCACCGGCCAGGTGGACCACCGCGTCGAACGGGCCGGCCCGTTCGAGTGCAGCGCGGTCCAAGGTGCCGCGGTCGGGGTCCCACGACACGTCGGCCGTCCCTTGGCGGCGTCCACCGCCGGTGGCGGACGGGTGGCGGACCAGCCGGGTGACTCGGTGCCCGCCGGCCTCCAGCCGTCCGGTCAGTGCCGTTCCGATGAGACCGGAGGAGCCGGTGACGAGCGTGTTCACGGCGTCGTTCCGACCGGGATGCCGACCCGCGACAACGCCGTCCGTGCCAGTTCGGCGAATGCGTCCGGATGGGTCAGATGTGCGCCGTGGCCCGCTCCGGGGATCTCCACCAGTTCGGCGCCGGGTGTGTGCTCGGCCAGCCAGGCCACCGCGCTCCGATGATGGGGTAGGGAGATGCCACCGCGGGCGAACACCGCGGGCACGGTGAGCACCGACACGTCGAAGGGTGCCTCGGTCAGTCGAATGGCGTCCAGCTCGGCGGCGAGCGCGGGGCCATCGGCCCGCCGGGCGGCCTTGCCCTCCTCGGGTAGGCGGTCCCAGGCCGCGTCGCCGACCATCCGGCGGAAGAACCGCTCGGCCGCAGCCTCGGCGGGGTCGCGGCCCCCGGAACCGGTGGTCGGCTCCTGCGGGCGGCCCGACGGGGCGGCGGCGGCCCTTCTCGACCATTCGCCCAACCAGGGAAGAGGAGGTTCATAGGCGGCAATGGAGAGGATCGAGGGTGATCCTCCGTCCCGGAGTGCCGCTCCGAGCGCGATATCGCCGCCGTAGCTGTGCCCGACGACCACCGACGGCCGCCCGTCGATGACCGCCAGCAGGTCATCGATGTGCCCGTCGAGGGTGGTGTTGATGGGCAGCGCGTCACGGGAGCGGTGGTAGCCGCGACGGTCGTAGGCGACGGTGTGCAGGTCGCCGAGCCGGCGGAGCACCCGGGCGAAGCTGGTCGAGCGATCGAGGGACCCGTGGACCATGACCACCACCGGCTCATCCGCACCGGAATCGGAGGGGAAGTGCTCGTTGACGGCGAGTTCGTGGGTCGGTGGCATCTGCCCGCCCAGCCTGTCAGTTCGACCGCGCCCATGCCATTTCGGGGCGTTCGAGGGGGATGGTCCGCTTCCTGCCCGGTGCGGCAACTCCGCACCTCACCTGCCGAAACCGCCCTGATCCGGGGGTCCGGTGCCCGAAATGCCCACATCGAGCCGCCAGATCGTGCATTGTTGGGGCTTCCAAATGACGAAGGAGAGACAGTGCCCCTTACCAAGACCGATCTCATCGCAGCCGTCGCCGCTCACACCGGTGCGACTGCCAAGGACGTTGCCACCATCCTCGGTGGCATCGAGGACGTGGTCGTGGCCAACGTGGCCAAAGGCGAGAAGGTTGTCCTCACCGGCTTCCTGACATTTGATCGGGCCCAGCGCGCCGCGCGCACCGGCCGCAATCCGCAGACGGGCGAGGCCATCAAGATCAAGGCGTCGAAGAGCCCAAAGGTGTCGGCAGGCGCTTCGTTCAAGAAGGTAGTGAACGGCCAGGCCCCAGCTCCGAAGCTGACCAAGGCCAAGTAGTCGCTTCTCCGCGGTGGTCCGGGCTCGGCCCGGGCCACCGCTCCACCCCACCGTCGGAGCGCGCCGTCAGAGCTGTCCGATCGCCTTGTGGGTCTGGGGCACCACCCGGACCCGGGGGTAGATGCGCAGGGCGCGTTCCTGGAGCGCGAGGACCTGCTCCGGGCTCGGAGCGGAGCAGACCGCCCCGAACGGCGTGACCGGTTGGAGGAAGAGTTCGGGGTAGGCGCCCGCGGCGCGGTGTGGCCCGTCGTTTCGGCCGGACCTCCCGGGGCCGCGTCGGCCGGCCAGCACCGCCACCATGGACACCGCCCGGTCGAGCTCGTCGACATCGGTGGCGGGGCCGATGACGATCTTCACCCAGGTGGCGAGCCCCGCGTCGATCGCGACGCGGAGGAATCTCTGCTGCACGTCGGGTGCCACCTGCTCTCCGTCGACGCTGGCCAGCTTCAGGTCCATGCTCACGTAGGCGAGCCATGGCGCTACCCGCTTGAGCGCGGGCACCAGGGTGCCGTTGGTCTCGAGCATGACCGCCCGCCCGCCGGCGGACAGCAGCTCGGCCAGCCGGGCCACCCGGGCCGACTGCATCAGCGGTTCGCCGCCGGTGAGGCTGATCGAGTGGTGGGGGAGGCGCCGGCAGAGGGCATCGACCGCGTCGGCGACGGCGGCGATGGGAAGCGGGCTGTCGAGCAGCTGCCAGTCCCGGCGGCCGGGGGTCCGTTCGATTCGGCACGGGCCAGGGCGCTTCTCGAGGGCCTCGGGCTGGTCGCAGTAGGCGCACCGGATGTTGCAGCCGGTGAGGCGGACGAAGACCTGTCGCTCCCCGACCAGAGCGGCTTCTCCCTGGATGGCAGAGAAGACCTCGGTGACCAGGATGTCCTCGGCTGCGGGCGAGTGGCTCACGGCAGGGCCGGGTCGACCACGCCGGCCTCGGCGAATCCGCGGGCCCGCAGCATGCAGGCGTCGCACGCCCCGCAGGGGCGGTCGCCCCCCAGGTAGCAGGACCAGGTCAGGTGGAGCGGGGCCCCTTTGTCCACCCCGAGCCGGACGATCTCGGCTTTCGTGCACTCGATCAGTGGGGTCCGGATGGCGATGGGGTTGCCCTCGACGCCCCGCTTCTGGCCGGTGGCGGCCACGGCTCGGAACGCCTCGATGAATTGGGGACGGCAGTCGGGGTAGCCCGAGTAGTCGATGGCGTTGACCCCGATCCACACGGCGTCGAGCCCTCGCGCCTCGGCCACGCCGAGTGCCACCGCCAGGAAGATGCTGTTCCGGGCGGGAACGTAGGTGGCCGGAATCCCATCTTCGGTCCCCCCGAGGGGGACGGCGATCGAGGGATCGGTGAGGGCGGAACCGCCCCACGCGGTGGTGTCGAGTCGCACCACCAGCTGCTCCGAGCGGTAGTGGCCGGCCACACCGGCGGCACGGTCCAACTCGGTGCGGTGCCGTTGGCCGTAGTCGAAGGTGAGGGCGAGCGGGGGACGACCCGAATCGCCCACGGCCAGGGCCATGCACACGGTGGAGTCGAGACCGCCGGACAGGACCACCAGGTGCCCCGGCACGGTCAGGACTCGGCTCTCCGGGTGAGCTCGACCGAGGAGTCGTTCGTCTCCCACAGGCGCAGCGCGGCCAGGGCCAGCCCGGCGTCGGTCAGGAGCCGCCAGGCCTCGTGGGCCAACAGCTCGGCGGTGGGATTGTCGATCACCTCGTTGAGGTCGCGGTGGTCCCAGCGGTCGATCACCTCGCGCTGCACGATCACCGACAGTCGGTCGAAGTCGATCACCACCCCGTTGGCGTCCAGCGGGCCACCGACGCCCACCTCGAGGCGGTAGGAGTGACCGTGCAGGTTGTGGCACTTCCCGGGGTGCCAGGCCAGCCGGTGGGCGGCTTCGAAGGTGAACGTGCACGTCACGGTGGTTTGGGGAGCGGCCACGGTCTGGACGCTAACCCACCCGTGTCGGGCGGCGGACCGGAATGCCGCGTCCAATGGTGCCCCGGTAGGCTTGAGGCCCATGAACGCCGCAGACGCCGCAGACGCCGGAGACGCCGGAGACAAATCGGGGAGATCGGAGGACCGGCGAGCTGGGTCGGGTTCCGGGACCTTCGGTCCCAATGCGTGGCTGGTCGAGGACATGTACGACCGGTTCCGCTCCGACCCGGAATCGGTGTCGGCCTCGTGGCGCGAGTTCTTCGCCGACTATCGGCCGGCCGGTGCCGGCCCGGCCCCTGTCGGCACCGGCGGCCCGGCCCCTGTCGGCACCGGCGCCCCGGCCCCTGTCGGCACCGGCGGCCCGACCCCTGTCGGCACCGGCGCCCCGGCGCAACCCGCCACTGGTGGGAGCGGGGGCACCGCCACCGGTGGCCGCGAGGCGTCCGTTCGACCGGGCGTGCCGGCGCCGGGCTCCGAGCCGGCTTCCCCTCTGCGCGGTGCGGCAGGTCGGATCGTCGCCAACATGGAGGCCTCGCTCGGGGTTCCGACCGCCACCAGCTTCCGGGTGGTTCCGGCCAAGCTCCTCGAGGTCAATCGGACGATCCTCAACAACCAGCTGGCCCGCACCACCGGAGGCAAGGTCAGCTTCACCCATCTGATCGGCTACGCGCTGGTCAAGGGACTGATCGCGGTGCCGGCCATGAACGCCGCGTTCGTGGCCGATGTCGACGGCAAGGGGACCCCCGGGGTCATCCGTCGCCGCCGCGTCGGGTTGGGGCTGGCGGTCGATGTCGAGAAGTCCGGTGGCAGCCGCACGCTGCTGGTGCCGTGCATCGCCGATGCGGATGCCAGGGACTTCCGGGGGTTCGTCAACGCCTACGAGGAGTTGGTCCGCAAGATCCACACCAACAAGATCGCCCCGGACGACTTCGCCGGGGTCACCGTGACGCTGACCAATCCGGGGACCTTGGGAACGGTGCAGTCGGTGCCGCGGCTGATGCCCGGCCAGGGCCTCATCGTGGGCGTCGGGGCCCTGGGGTTCCCGCCCGGGTTCGAGGCGGCCGACCCACGGATGATGGCCGACCTGGGCGTGGGGAAGACGGTGACCCTCACCTCGACCTACGACCACCGGATCATCCAGGGTGCGGAGTCAGGGCTGTTCCTGGCCCATGTGTCCGAGTGCCTGATGGGGGGGCACGGCTTCTACGACGACGTGTTCGCTTCCCTCGAGATCCCCTACGAACCGGTGCGGTGGCAGAAGGACGTCAACGACCCGGTCGACGACGGCGACGGTGGCCATCAGCGCCTCATCAAGCAGGTCCACGTCCAGACGCTGATCAACATGTACCGGGTCCGCGGGCACCTGATCGCCCACCTCGACCCGCTGGACGCCGAGCCGCCGGAGCTGCATCCGGAGCTCGATCCGCTCCACTACGGACTGACCATCTGGGACCTTCCCCGAAACTTCGTTGCCGACGGCCTGGCCGGCAAGGACATGGCCACACTCGACAAGATCCTCGGCATCCTGCGCGATGCCTACTGCCGGACACTCGGGGTCGAGTACATGCACATCCAGGATCCCGACCAGAAGCGCTGGATCCAACAGCATGTCGAAGGTGTGCCCTCGAGGCTCTCGTCGGAAGAGCAACGCCACATCCTCGACCGGCTCAATGCGGCAGAGGTCTTCGAGCGCTTCTTGCACACGCGGTACGTGGGCCAGAAGCGATTCGGCCTCGAAGGGGCCGAATCGGCCATCGTGCTGCTGGATGCCATCTTGAACGAGGCGGTCCACGAGGGTCTCCACGAAGCGGTCATGGGCATGTCCCATCGTGGCCGGCTCAATGTGCTGGCCAACATCGTGGGCAAGTCCTACGGCGAGATCTTCGAGGAGTTCGAGGGCAATCTCGACCCCGACTCGGTGCAGGGCTCCGGTGACGTCAAGTACCACAAGGGCGCGCAGGGCGTCTTCGTCGCCGGCTCCGGTGGGTCGATCCCGTTGGCCCTGGCCTCCAACCCGTCCCACCTCGAAGCCGTCGACCCGGTCGTGGTCGGCATGGCGCGGGCCAAGCAGGATGCCCTCGGCGGCGAGCGGGGGAGCGGGCCCAGCTTCGAGGAAGGGACCGGCGTCCCCTTCCCGATCCTGCCGATCCTGCTCCATGGAGATGCGGCCTTCGCCGGGCAGGGGGTGGTCGCCGAGACCCTGAACCTGTCGGGTCTGGCCGGATACCGCACGGGCGGCACCGTCCACATCGTGATCAACAACCAACTGGGCTTCACCACCGCGCCCGAGGCCGCCCGCACCTCGGTCTACCCGACCGACGTGGCGAAGATGGTGCAGGCGCCCATCTTCCACGTCAACGGCGACGATCCGGAGGCCTGCGCCCGAGCCGCCCGGTTGGCCTTCGGCTTCCGCCAGGCCTTCCACAAGGACGTCGTCATCGACATGGTCTGCTACCGACGGCACGGCCACAACGAAGGCGACGATCCCAGCTACACCCAGCCGCTCATGTACACGCTGATCGACGCCAAGCGGTCGGTCCGCAAGCTCTACACCGAGACGCTGGTGCGGAGGGGGGACATCTCGCTCGAAGTGGCCGAGCAGGCACTTGACGACTTCGGGGCCCGGTTGCAGGCCGCGCTCGACGAGACCAGGGCCGAAGCCGAGTCGGCGGCCGGGATCACCCCGGTGCTGCCCGAATACGTGGTCCCCGACCTGTGGATCCCGCCGGTGGAGACCGGGGTCGACTCGTCGGTGCTCAACCGCCTGGCCACCGAGGTGCGCTCGGTGCCCGAGGGGTTCGTCCTCCATCCCAAACTCGCCCGACAGTTCGAGCAGCGTGACAAAGTGGTGGCCGACGGCGAGATCGACTGGGCGTTGGGCGAGGCCTTGGCCTTCGGCTCGCTACTGCTCGAGGGGGTCAACGTCCGGGTGACCGGGCAGGACACCCGGAGAGGCACCTTCTCGCAGCGCCATGCCGTCCTCGTGGACCATGCCACCGGGCGGGAGCACGTCCCCCTGGCCGGCCTGCAGGGCGGGAGGTTCACCATCCGCGACTCGTTGCTGTCCGAGTACGCCAGCGTCGGCTTCGAGTACGGCTACTCGGTCGAGGCGACCGACGACCTGGTGGCCTGGGAGGCGCAGTTCGGTGACTTCTGGAACGGCGCGGAGATCATCGTCGACAACTTCCTGGTGGCCGCCGAGGACAAGTGGGGTCAGAAGTCGGGGCTGGTCCTCCTCCTCCCGCACGGCTACGAGGGGCAGGGGCCGGAGCACTCATCGGCCCGGATCGAGCGGTTCCTCACCCTGTGCGCCCGGGGAAACCTCCGGGTGACCGAGCCGACGAGCTCGGCCCAGTACTTCCATCTGCTGCGTTCCCAGACCAAGACCGCCGATCGCAAGCCACTCGTCGTGTTCACCCCCAAGTCGCTGCTCCGGTCGCGCCTGGCCCGGTCGCCCATCGAGGCGTTCACCTCGGGTTCGTTCTCCGAGGTGCTCGACGACCCTGCTTCGGCCCAGGAAGGCTTCGACCCCGACGGGGTGACCCGGATGGTGCTGTGCGCCGGCAAGGTGGCCTACGACGCCCTGGAGCGCAGGGACCAGCTCGGCGAGGACGGCACCGGCGTGGTCGTGGTGCGGGTCGAGCAGCTGTACCCGTGGCCGAAGGCGAACCTCCGGGAGATCCTCGATCGGTACCCGAACGCCGGCGAGCTGGTCTGGCTGCAAGAGGAGCCGGAGAACATGGGCGCGTGGAACTTCGTGCACAGTCGGCTCCATCGGCTGCTCCGTGAGACCCACACCTTGCGGCATGTCAGCAGGGCCGAGTCGGCCAGCCCGGCATCGGGGAGTGCCGCCTTGCACCGCCTGGAACAGGAGGACCTCCTGGCCCGGGCCATCGGCTGAGGGGTCAGACGAGGAAGTCGTGCGCCAGGGCGATCCACATCTCGGTGGACAGGTGGAGTGATTCGACGTCGACCCGCTCGTCGATCCCGTGGAACATCGCCCCGTACTCCTCGAAGCTGATGGCCGGGCTGTGGAGGCCGAATCCGTAGGCCACACTGCCGAGCTCCCGGCAGAATCGGGCGTCGGTGGCGCCCACCGTGAGGAAGGGAACCATTCGTGCACCGGGGTAAAACCCCTGGCTGACCCGTTGGAGCGCATCCCACAGCGGAGTGTCGATCGGTGAGGTGGTCGAGGGCTGCTCGGAACGGAACTCGACCTCCACGTCGTCGGCCAGATCACCGACCACCTCGTCGAGCATGGCCCGGACGTCGACGGTGTCCCATCCGGGGAGGGAGCGGATGTCCACCTCGAGCTCGACCCGGTCGGGGATGACGTTGAGCTTCGTCCCGGCGCGCATCACCGTCGGGGCCATGGTGGTGTGGGTGCAGGCGTGCGCCTGGCGCGCCAGCCCGACCAGCGGCAGCTCGTTGCAGAAGGCGTCGATGCGGGCGGGGTCGAGCAGCGGCTCCGCCAACTCCGGGGGGAACCCGATACCTTCGATGAACCGGGTCCAGGCCTCGTGCAGTTGGGCCTGAGGCCGGTACTCGTCGATCCGGCGGACCAGCTCGGCCGCCTTGACGAGGGCGTTGTCGGTCCGGAGAGGCTGGGACCCGTGCCCCGGGGTGCCCTTGACCGTAAGGACGCACCAGTAGACACCCTTCTCCCCGACGATCACCGGAAGCCGCGGGATCCCGTCGGCGCCGCCCATGGGAAACCCTCCGGACTCGGTGATCACGTAGTCGGCCCGCACGTCGGCGGCGGCGTGCTCGCACAGCCACTTGGCCCCGTAGTCGCTCAGGCCCTCCTCGTCGGCCACCGCGATGTAGGTGAGGTCGCCGGCCGGCCGGAAGCCGCTGAGTGCCAGGTGCCGAACGCTGGTGGCCATGGTGGCGGTGAGGTTGAGCATGTCGATGGCGCCGCGTCCCCACACCGTCCCGTCGATCAGCTCGCCGCCGAAGGGATCGTGGCGCCAGTCGTCCCCGTTGGCTGGCACCACGTCGGTGTGGCCGAGGAGGGTGAGCGACGGCGCCGACGGGTCGGAGCCGTGGATCTTGGCCACCAGCGAGGTCCGCCCCGCCCCCGGCTCGTAGGTCTCCATGTCGACACCCGAACCTTCGAGGTAGTGCTCGATCAGGTCGGCACTGCGCTGCTCCTGGCCCGATGTCGGGGTGCCGTCGTTGACGCATCCGTTTCGGATCAGGTGCTGCAGGAGGTCGGTCGCCTCGTCGGTGCGGCCCGTCTCTGAGGTCACCGGTCCATCCTAGGTTGACGCCGCCAGCAGGCGACGGCTGCAGGGTCTCGCCGTTGACCATGTTCGGTGCCGACCTGGGCAGATGGTTGACTGTTGTCCGGCATGGAACACGACCTCCCAGCACGCAGGCGAATCGTCGTGGACGGTTCCAACATCGCCACCGAGGGGCGGACCCTCCCCAGCCTGGCCCAGCTCGACGAGGCCATCCGGACGTTTCTGGAGGAGTACCCGGGGTTCACGACCTCGGATGTCACGGTGGTGGTGGACGCTTCCTTCGGGCACCGGATCGACCCTTCCGAGCAGTCCGCATTCGAGCAGGCAATCGAGCACGACGAGATGATCACGCCCCCGGCCGGCGCCATCGGCCGAGGGGACGGTTTCATTCTGCGGATCGCCGAGAAGTCGGGCGCCCTGGTTCTCTCCAACGACTCCTTCCAGGAGTTCCATGCCGAGAGGCCCTGGCTGTTCGAACCCGGACGGCTGATCGGAGGCAAACCGGTGCCCGGCGTGGGATGGGTCTTCACGCCCCGCACGCCGGTGCGGGGACCTCGGAGCCGCTCGGTGACGTCCAAGTCGAAGCGGGATGCCAAGGTAGCCGACGAGTTGGCGGCCGTGGACGGTGGCGGCGAGGCCGGGCTCGACGGCAAGATGGCGGCCGGTGCCGGGTCCACGCGCCGGGGAGCAGCCACCACAGCCACAAAAGCCACCAGGGCCACACGGTCGGCCGGCTCCGCAGAGGCAGGATCCGAGGCGGAACCGGCCAGGACCACAAGGTCGAGGAGGGGCGCCACGGCCACCGCCCCGTCGGAGGCCACCGACGGCACAGAGGCGTCGAACGTGGCCACCCCGGCCACAGCCGAGCTGACACTGAAGGCCACCAAGTCCACCAAGGCCACCAAGGCGGCAAAGTCCACCAAGGCGGCGAAGGCCACCAAGGCGGCGAAGGCAACCAAGGCCACCAAGGCGGCGAAGGCCACCAAAGCCACCAGGACCACCAAGGCGTCCGAGGCGACAACGGCAGTCAAGGCAACCCGGACGGCCAAGGCCGGCAAGGCTGCCGATGCGGCCGCCGCGGGGGGGACGGGCGAGACCACTAGGTCCACCAAGGCCACCAAGGCCACCAAGGCCACCAAGGCCACCAAGGCCACCAAGGCGTCGAGGGGCGGCGCTTCGTCCCCGACGGTCGAGGGAGACGGGGCGTCGACGCGTAGGACGAGAGCGAGCTCCAACCGCGCCGCCGATGGCGGTGATGGACGACCGGGTCCAGCGGCGGAGGCCCTGAACGATCCGATGACCTTTCTGACCTTCGTGGCCGACCACCCGATGGGGAGCAACTTCGACGGTACGGTCGTCTCGTTCACCTCCCACGGTGCCCATATCGACGTCGGCGGCATGCTCTGCCACGTGCCACTGCGGCGCCTGGCCGACCCTCCTCCCCAGAAGGCCCGCCAGGTCCTCACCAAGGGGGAGACCCGCCCCTTCGTGCTCGTCTCGCTGGACGCGGCACGTCGGCGGGCCGAGTTGGGCGTGCCGGGCGTGGGGGAGTAACCGGCCTGAACTGTCCCACCCGGCCCGAACTCCCGCTTCGGCTCCGATTGCGTCCCGGTCCCCGCTGTCGGCCCGGTAGCCTCGACTGTCGTGCGAGCCGACGACTACCTGCCCCACCGGGATCCGTTCCTCTTCGTCACCGAACTGCGCTCGGTCG